>OGTJ01000043.1_pt1 | contig 96156 bp, 62 predicted proteins | sample 1574611 | NCBI WGS metagenome assembly OGTJ01 (sample SAMN03295858, study PRJEB24534) | human gut metagenome | isolation source: fecal sample 1 from infant 9 | host: Homo sapiens | place: USA: Pittsburgh, PA | collected 2014-07
GAATGATTTTTTTGTTGTGAGTTTTAATATAAATGAGCAATAATGATTGATGATAGGAGAGAGAATTGGAGATAACAAATACATTTTGATAAGAAAACGAACTATATACACAGTACACAGTACACACACAGTACACACACAGTACACACACAATACATTCGTATTCCAGAATATATATGGAACATATATCAATCACAACACTTCAAGTTCAAGTATTTCAAGTAAAGGCTGAATATGCACGTCTTACTTATATCACCAATCAATCCCCCTTTCCTACTTTTGATTTTCATCGCTAGGTTGAGTATTCAAATAGAAGGTGGTGTTTTTTGTGGTAAGTTTGTATGTGACTATTTTTATATTGATGTGTGGATCCAGACTCTTTCAACAAATGTCACGTATTTTTATACTCTCTGGTTTTGTGTACAACCAGCATCAGCATATCGCATTTTAGATTTAATTAGTGTTGCAAAAGAACAAAAAGTACCAGCTTAAACACCAGATTGTATTGACAAGAAACAGCTTCATTCGTACCCGGGTATGGTTACAACATCTCAATTGAAGCAGTTAGAGGCTTTAAATGACAAAAACGAGAATTATTTGAATGTCCCCAGCAAACCAAAAGCTGATCTATTTTCCATTGAGTGGCTAATAAAGCAAGAGTTTAATGGCAATGATGCTACTGACTCCGCCAACGTAACAGAGGTTAATCTTAGAAACAAACGACTAGAATTGTTGTTTCAATCAGTTGAAAGTGAACAAGAACAAACTTTGCCGACTGAGAAGCATCAAATCGCAGTCATCACAAAGAACCTTGCGAATGAGACATCAATAAATTTCCCCACATTAGTTTTAAAACCTCATGATTTGACTAATGAGTTGGAAATCGATCTAATGGAAAGTTCGCTATTCAGTAAGAGATCAAATACTCAATTCAATGACACCAACTCGGTGGAACAAAAGAGTCATGACTTGACAAGAAGTCACACAAAGAGTAATTCAATTGTTGATGACAGTCTAAGGTCACAAGGCTCTGTAAACTCAATTCCTCCTCGTGGCAAAAGTCTTGAAGAGATCAGCCACAACATAAATCAGGGATTTTCACCAAATAAATCATCACGTGTTTCTGATGAGCCTCCTCCAAGACACACCAACCTAAAACCGTTGAAGCGTTTCAAGTCTGTTTCACTGTGTGACTTGGTTTTTCCTAATTTAAACTTTAAGAAACCAAAAAGGTAGTACCAAGGTCTTACAAGACTGATATTTCGCATTACTCATTAATATGTGATATGCATATAACAATGCTTTAGGATTCTCAGCAATTATCGAAACTGATATGGTCCTCGAACCACGACGCGCAGATTTTATGTAACAACCCACGCTTTTTCTACAACCAAAAAAAAAAAAAACAACAAAAAAAAAACTCTTGAAATATCAACAACAAAAAGATACCAACCCCACCACCGCGTGCCTCTTAATAATCATCAATGTTGCGAGCATTCACTAGATCATTTACATCAACGATTCCTAAAAAGAACTTTGCCAACGGTCAATTGTTTGGTAGAGTTGGAAATGTCGACTTTAAAGAGTCAGCCAATGGAACAAAATATGTCAGGTATTCCTTAGCCGTGAATAAGTTTAGAAAAGGTGAAGATTCTATTACTGATTGGTACAATATCACCATTTTTGATGAAGGAGAATTACAAAAAGCTGAGAAAGCATTGAGGGTTGGAAACAAGATGATTGTTGATGTAACTTTGAGACTCGACAAATTTGAAGACCCAGAAACGAAAAAAGTTCAAACCAGAACTTCTCTCATTCAAAAACATGCAGAGATTGTGCAATGGGGTAAAAGAACAGATGAGGATAGAGCCGAAGCTACAGAATAACTAGATCCCTAAATTCTTGTATTGGTATAATATATTTCTATGTCACCTTTAGTGTAATTTTTTAGCTAAACTCAATTCGTAGGCAAACGCAATGGTTAACTTGATGTGCTCCTTCACATGATCGAAATCAAGTCTGTCGATGGTATCCATTACCGAATGGATATATTTATTAGAATACTTCATTTCACTCTCAATGAGGAACGAAGATGGATATCCATTTTCCAAAGCGCTAGCATGGTCTGAACAAGCATAACCACATTCACTGGAGTGGTAAGGAATGGAGTTGTAAGTGCCAATAATCAACTTTAAAAAATTGTTCAATTCGACGCTGGTGTAGTCCTCAATCAAACCAAAGTGAGGCTCGATTCCAGCATCTATACTGCCTTGAGTATATCCTGTCATGTCTTGTTGTAGCATACCAACAACGACTTCATTGTCGGAAGAATATCTCGAGAATACGTCGATAGATCCTAACAAACCACCTTCTTCGGCAGAGTACCAATGAAATTCCAATGTATTGTACGGTTTATAACTACCTTTACCGTAGGCTTCGAGAATTACTCTCAAAGACTCCAATGTAGTCACAGTACCTGACCCATCGTCGTCTGCACCTGGTGCTCTCATTATATTGGGCAAAATCAAATTGGCTGAGTCTTGATGGGCTCCAACTACAACCTTGTCTTTGACCTCTCCAGGGATTGAAACTACTATTGAAAATTGATCCCAGCCCTTGTGATGAATTTTCTGTATCTTGATCTCCTTATATGGAGCTATCAATTCTGAAATTTGATCATGCAACCAAGCTGCACTCTTTGCTCCACTCTCCGACTTGTAATATCTTGTGTAAAATGAAGTGAAATTGCTCAAGTTATCGTAAACACCATCAATATCAATCCAATTGTATAAGTTCTCAATTTCAGAATTGAACCTGGTTTTTTTGGGATAGTTGTACACTGGAATTGATTTCTTCAAAGTTTTTACTTGCTTCGAGCCAATAAAGAACAATCTTTGCCACAAGGTGTGAGTGGGTTTAGCCACCAAACCTTGCTCAACAGCAACGTCAATAGGGATTTGTTCTGTCATGTCGATAAATCTCTTGTTCTCCCTTTTTAATGCCAACTTGTCCAACTCTGATGCAAGTCTGTATTCATCAGGTCCCAACTTGAGCAAACGATCTTGGCTCCCACTTCCGCTGAGCAAGGAAAGGGCATCCAACCATTGAGGAAAAATATCAAACAAAGGGATTGAAAATGCAATACATGCAAGTACTGAAAAGAGTGCAATGTGTCTCATGATTTGGTAATGGGATTGTATGAATGTGAAGGAGAAAACTGTGTAATAATTTAGCTTTTGGCCTCAGATTTAGTGCCTTGTGCGCATAAATTTGCCAAAAATTGCGAGAGCCTTACAAATATTGACTTGGTATTATGATGACTACACGCAACGGCGGCAACGTAATGAAACGGGTAAAGAGCGAATGACTGGGAATGGGTGGAGAGAATGGAGGACACCTTTATCGTGCTTCAGAGTCGTGTCGTCAAACATAGATATACTGCTCCTTGCTATAAAACAGTGCCACCTTCAGGTCAAGCTGTAAATCTTACGTAAAGAAGCCTTCATTTACTCGTTAGGCCTTCTAAATACCCCGTTACCCCCTTTCTTGTTGATGTTTGATGTAACTTCTCCAACTCTATTGCCGAAACATATTTTTCTTCATCGTCGTTTGTCCAAATCCAATTTTCTTTTCTTTTTTTTTCACAACAATTGAAGCAAACCATATTTCATCAAATATAAACAGAGCCAAACCATGGTCAGCCTACTTCCAAGTTTCATTGGTTACAATGGCTCATCAACTGACAAGTACATATTGCCGACAATTCGCTCTAACGATACGACTTATGATGGATCTTTGAAATTGCACCAAACAAACCCAACAACTTCAAGCTCTTCACGAAATCAATTGTCAAAACGATTTGTGGAGCCTGTGGGTTTGGAGGTAAAGGAAGCTAATTACAAGATCAATATTCCTGATTTTTCCAGTTTGCCGCCGTTACAACTAGGCTCCAAGCTTATCTCCAATATAAACAAGATTGATTCGAGCATTCCACACGACATTTTCTACTCAGAGGGTCTCAGCAAAACTGAGTCAAGTTTGGATAATTACTATTTTGACTATGAGAATGGCTTAAAAGATTTTTCCCGTTTTGAAAAGATTGAACAGATTGATTTACCAGATAGATTTTTTGAGCAGCATAATGACACTGAGTGTACCACTAAAATTGGTCTATTTTCAGAAATTGAACGCACATGGATTGCTGTTGATAATAAATTGTTGCTCTGGAACTATCGCATTCCCCAATCCTCATTCAATAAGTCGTCACAATTCCTCACTATCGATCAAATTCAAAACTCGATATTAACTGTCAAATTGGTGAAACCAAAAGAAGGCGTATTTTCAAAAGAAATTAGCCATTTGCTTCTTGTTGCAACAACAATCGATATTCAAATATTTTTGGTTAAGTACGACAAGAGTCTTAACAATTTGGAAGTTGTGAATCTCGATCTTTCTGTCTCAACTCATGGTTTGGCAGTTGATAATTTTGCGGTACATCCAAAGACTGGCGATATATTCTTTAGTGGAGAGACTGATGGAGTAAACATTTGGAGGTTGGACTACTCAAGTAAGTCAACGTTTACCAAAAACAAATGTGATAAAGTGTGTTTGACCAAAGCTGGATTCACAAGCGTTATCCCATTCCTGGGATTTGGATTTGCTTCGGGGACCTCCATCACGACAGACTCAACAGCAAAAAACATCCCGGAGAAAGTGGTTCAGTTGGAGGTAGACGGAAGTAGAGATATTTTGTACTCACTTTCGAACAAGTCAGTTATTCGTGTCTACAAGCTTCAGTCCAAACAAGATCACCTCACTGAGGGAAGCACTTTAACTCCTAGTCAAATTTTCAAATCAGCATCTGCAATCTTTGTTGACGCCAGCAACTTCAAGGTGTTTGAACGTTTCAAAATCATCAGCATCCATCGAATTTCCCCTGAAGAGTCCACTACTGTGCAGCTAATTGCAATCACAAGCAATGGTTCAAGAATTTTGTTGAAGTTGGGATCAACAGCAACATTCTCCACTTTACTCACCTCCTCGTTGTCTGCAGCACACGCTTTGAAGCTCAATCTTGTCAATATCAAGTTCCCACCCGCGCGAGAAATACCCACAATCAACAATGAACTCGACGCTTTTACGAGAGATAGGCAATACATTTCTCAAGTAATTGCGAACCAGCAAAAATCCCAGCTTCTCAAAAACACAAAGATTGCCAAAGTTATCAGTCCGGGTGTTTTTCTTTGTGCGAAAAAGACCAAAAAGTCGGATAAATTGTTTGTATCCACTGCCAATTTCGGATATCTCAAAAAGAACAATAAGCTTGTAGAGGATGCTGAATTCGTCAAATATACGGCCAACGAGGACGCCCTTTATACTTACATTCAGGATATTGTCCAGTTAACGCCATCAATGAATGCTACTAATACACCAAACGGATATGCAAACGTAGCAGCAAGCCAGTATACTAAGGAACCTTTGAGATTTGCCGTGTTGACCAACTTTGGTCTCATGATATACCAATTCAAAACCTCGGACCAAATTTTGAAAAGCTTGACTGATGAAGTTATTGAAAACTTCATCGAGGAAAATGGATACGAGGAAACTTGTTCAACGTTGTTGTATTTGGCATGTTCTTATGGACAGTACAGTTCGAACGACATTTTCCAACGGAAAGCTCAAGTGTTGTTTTCAACTTGTGGGAACAATGCAAGGTTAACCGAAAGCAGGTTTATCTCCCAACCAACAAGCTTGATTCCTCACCATGCACTGTTGCAGAATTACACTCCACATCCCACTGTGGATCAAGTGATACTCAGCGACCGGTTGTACGGTACTTGCTTATTATTGGGAAGATTTCTTCGCGACATTTGGGATAAGAGGGTGTTTAGTGCATTGCCCAGTATCAAAGTGACGCCAACGGGGCAGATTGAAATTGCTAGTATCAAAGACAGCAAGGTTGTTATCGGAAGCTTGAACATTGATAAGAATCAAATTGAGTATTTCATTGGAACCATTGTGGTTTTGATTGATTTTTTTGTTCAGAATGAAAGTAACATTCAAGGATTGAGTGCTCCCAATTACAGTTCTGATCCAAATCAATTTGAAAATGAAGTGTGTTTAAGGGCCGAAAGTATTGCCTTCACTTCAATTTTCAAATCCCTCACTTCCATGAAGGAAGCATTCTCATTCCTCATGGTCGTTCTTGAGGAACTTCAAGGAAACGAGAACAATTTCAACACGCTTTTTTCCTTTCTTTCACTTACAAACCAAGCAAATCTATTGACAATTGCATTCAAGGATTTGTTGTTGCCTTCAAGGGATGTCAAGATATTGATTAAAGACCTTTTGTCCTCAATAATCAACAGCAGTATCAGTAGGGGTGGATCAATTGATTTAATTGCGTCTTCTTTACAAACTCGATGCGGATCGTTTTGCTCTACAAACGATGTTTTCATATTCAAGGCTATAGAAAATCTTACCAGAGCCAAAAAAATTGCCGCCAGAGACTCGGAACTAAAATTAAAGTGTTTGAGAAACGCTGTTCTTTTGTTTGAAGAGGCTTACGACACGTTAACATTTGATCACATCACAAATGCGGTGGACACAATGGCAGATCTTGAATACTACTCGGGCGCGATTGGAATGTTGTTGAGTATCGCTAAGAAATTGGGAAATAACGTTAAACCTTCCAATTTTGCGTATAATCAGGTGGGTGAAAATTTGGTGCAACGCGGACAATCAGAGGTCGAGTCAAAGGTTAAGAAACTATACGATACTGTTTTTTCCGTTTTGCAAAAGATTGATACGAAAGCATTGAAAGTCGTGGAGTCGAATAATCAACTCCTTATCAACTCCTTTTTGGAAATCAGAGATGCAGCTTACGACACGTGCTTTGCTTCCAAAAATGAACAGTTTCAATATGCATTTTACGATTGGTTCATCGATCAGGGTATAAGCGATCGATTGTTGGATATCAATACACCTTATATTTTGCCATATTTGGAGAAACGTTCTGAGAGTAGTGTTGTTTTGAGCAATACATTGTGGTTGTATTACGCTAAAAGGGAAAGATACTATGATGCTGCAAAAATATTATACGCCTTGTCAATATCTCAATTCACCCTTGATTTGACTCAGCGTATTGAGTACTTGTCGAGAGCAAACGGATTTTGTAACTGCGTCTGTCCACCAAATTTGCGACTGGAAATGATTCAGCTTTCGTCAACCATTCATGAACTTTTCGACGTGGCAAACCTTCAGTTGAGTTTGCTCAACAGAATTGAAGCTGATTCCAGAATCAGTAAGGAAAATAAGGACCATGCTGTAGATTCCTTGAATTTCAAGATTTTACCAATCAGTAACTTGTTCAATACCTACATTGACCCATTGGGATATTACGATTTGTCGCTCTTGGTGTTTAAAATTGCCGATTATAAAAATAGTGATGACATTTTAAAGAGATGGGAGTTGTTGTTTGACAAGTTGTTCCATGAATCGAAAACCTCGAAGGAGCCATTCTACGCTCTATTGAGTGATGAGTTTACTCTTTATGGGCCCAAGCTATCCTCCAATGACATAGTGTTTCCAATTGAAGAGCTCGTAAAGTTGGTAAAGAAAAGTCTCACTAAAGCGATCGAGATTAATTCTGTTACTCAAACGCCTCCAAAGGGGTATTTATCTGACTTATTCAGCAAAGCAGGGGTGAGTCGTGAAAGATTGGATATTATCACAAATGTCGTAGATATAGATGCTTAAATTTGGTGTACAATACTATACGTATAAAATTTCAATTTAGTTGAGCAAACCTCTCTTTCTCTCGTGTCTTTCGACCATGAATCAATTCAATTGGTAAAACTTGTTCTTTTGAATATCAAACTTTTCCTTTTCAAAGTTTCCTATCTCGCTAGGTCTTAAGTAGTTTAATGGGAGATCTATGCGCTGAGGTTGTAAGTTCTTTGACACATAGAGCAAAATTCCATCAATGACTAAACTGACTGAGTTTGGTTCAGGTCCCTTTGGCATAATCACGTCACAGAATTCCTTTGTCGGGAAGATGTAATCACTCATTTCAATGCGAGCACCCAACAAGTAAGCGTTGATGACTGTCTCCAACTTTTCGGTTTCTTTATCAAGAACATCCCTCTTGATCCACCGGATCAACCGCGTGTCAGCATCACTATCTATAAAGACTTTTATGTGAGCCATATCTCGTAGATCTTTATCGTAAAGAGCGTATAGTCCATGTACTAACACTACTTTTTGGGTTTTGCTTTCGTGATCTAGATTTCTCAAATCATGTTTTAGCTTTTGAAAGTTGAAACGGGATGGCTTCAAAACGGGAACCTTGTGCTTGTCTTCTTTCTTCACAGTGATCGCTGCTGACTTTGAACTGGGGAATTGGCTCGGGTCAACGGATGATTGCTCGTGATCGGTGTATTCATTCATATTGATTACCAACACATCGAGTGGTGATTCCCCCATCATTGATTGTAGCTGCTCTTTGATCGAGAGAGCCGCTGTCCTTTTGCCAGCAGCATGACCGCCGCCTAGTAATACCAAGATTGAAGTTGAAAGTTGTTCACACATGATGGAGGAACGAAGAATGAAAACTCATCGTGAAATTAAAGAAAAATAAATCAAAAAAGGAAATATTGCAAGATAAAGCACTTCAACAAAATATGGACGAGTTTGATAAGGATGTGGACAAAGAGTTGCAATTTAGTCCTAAATCAACAAAGGGGATAAAAGTTCACCGTACATTTGAAAGTATGAAACTAAAACCCGAACTTTTGAAAGGTATTTACTCGTATGGCTTTGAAGCCCCATCGGCGATCCAGTCGAGAGCAATTATGCAAATAATCGCGGGACGCGATACTATTGCTCAAGCGCAATCAGGAACGGGTAAAACAGCTACGTTCTCGATTGGAATGTTGGAAGCGATCGATTCAAAATCAAAAGATTGTCAAGCGTTAATACTATCTCCTACCAGAGAATTGGCGATTCAAATTCAAAATGTTGTACAGCATCTTGGAGATTATATGAATGTTCATACATACGCTTGCGTTGGAGGTAAAAATGTGGGAATGGATATTAAGAAGCTACAGCACGGTCAACAAATCGTCAGTGGAACTCCGGGTAGAGTATTGGATGTAATCAGGCGAAGAAATCTTTCTACAAGACATATCAAGATTTTGATTTTAGACGAGGCGGATGAACTATTCACAAAAGGTTTTAAAGAACAAATTTACGAAATTTACAAGCAACTTCCGTCTGATACCCAAGTCGTGGTTGTCAGTGCTACTCTACCACCTGAAGTTTTGGAAATGACAAGCAAATTCACCACTGACCCGGTAAAAATCTTGGTCAAGCGAGATGACGTATCTCTAGTGGGAATAAAACAATACTACGTACAATGTGAACAAGAAGACTGGAAGTTTGATACCTTGTGTGATCTTTATGATAACTTAACAATTACGCAAGCGGTAATATTTTGTAATACTAAAATGAAGGTCAACTGGTTAACAGATCAAATGAGAAAACAAAACTTCGTAGTGCTGTCAATGCACGGGGACATGAAACAAGATGAACGAGACTCGATTATGAGTGATTTTAGAACAGGCAATTCACGAGTTTTGATTTCCACCGATGTCTGGGCAAGAGGTATCGATGTGCAGCAAATCTCTTTGGTTATAAACTACGACTTACCAAACGACAAGGAAAATTACATCCACAGAATAGGTCGATCGGGAAGATTTGGTAGGAAAGGAACTGCGATTAACTTGATAACTAAAAGTGATCTTTCAACCATGAGAGATATTGAAAGCTATTACTCAACGAGAATTAGAGAGATGCCTATGAACATCAATGATATCATGTAAATGAACTTGTATTGGATTGAGTACTTTCAGACAGAAATGTAGTACATTTGTAAGAGCGTAAAATCTATAAACACCCTTTCTCTCACTCCCTTCTATCTTTGCTCGTCTCATTGCCTCATCTCATTTGGTTTTGTGTTTGCTAAAACGTGGAAATAGAAATGGGAAAAAAAAAAAAAGATTCCATCAAATCATCGAAAACATTCCATTCCATTATTCATTTCACTTCCATCTACAAAACATGGATTCACAATTTGTTGGGTCGTTAGAAGAGACCTTGAAGCAAACTTTGACACCGGACTCCTCGGTGATTAAGCAAGCTTCACAAAGATTGACTAAAGAGTTTTATCCCAATTCTCAAGCTTTGCCAGCATTATTGCAAATCTTTCAGCAATCCAATCAAGATGAAGTCAAACAATTAGCCGCTGTCGAAGCCAGAAAGTTGGCTGCTGATAACTGGGAATCTGTTGACGCCTCTTTGAAGCCAAGCATTAGAGAATCACTTTTGAAAAGTACCTTTAGTGAACAAAACAAGCGTCTTAGAAATGTGTCAGCGTATTTAATTGCTTCTCTTGCAGAGTTAGACTTAGACGCCAATGAGTGGCAAGACTTGTTACCGACTTTGGTTAATGCTATCCAGGGAAATGATGCAAAAGTTAAAGAGGTTGCAATTTTCACTCTTTACGCATTGTTGAGCTCGGACATATCTGCCTTGCTTCCTCACATTGGCGATTTTGTTTCATTATTTGGTAACTTGGTCGGGGATCCATCATCAAAAGAAGTTAGAGTTTACTCGGTTTTATCGTTGGATGCAATTTCCCAAATTATTGAGAATGATGACGAACTCTCAGATCAAGTTGTTGAAAATTTCAAAGCAACAGTGCCAGGAATGGTTGAGGTTTTGAAAGAAGTGGTTACATCCGATGACAGCGAACTGGCTCAACAGGTTTTCAGTGTTTTCAACAATTTAGTACTCACCGATTCAAAGTTGCTCGGCGACCAATTGGTGGACTTGATCAAGATGATCAGTGAAATGGTTGCAAATACCCAGTTGGACGAAGAATACAGAATCTTCGGCTTGCAATTCTTAATTTCGTGTGTTTCATATAGAAAAGCGAAAATAACTGCCAATAAGTTGGGTCCACCACTTACTTTGGTCGGGTTGAAAGTTGCATCCGAGGAAATTGACGTTGAGGACGAGTTGGAAAATGAAGATGAAGAAAACGAAAATGAGGAGAACTCACCACCTTCCTTGGCTTTGAGGTTGCTTGCAGTTTTGGGTGCCGAGTTGCCTCCATCTCAAGTCATTGACCCATTGTTTGAATCGCTTGATGCATTGTTGTCATCTACAAATGAGTTTGAGAGACGTGCGGGTATCTTAGCCATTGGAGTTTGTTCGGCTGGTGCTCCTGACTACATTTCACTTAGAATTCAAAAAATCATTCCAATATTAATCAACGGAATGAAGGACTCGCAACTTGTTGTTCGAGTTGCTGCCCTCAGAACTTTGTCGCAATTGACTACAGAGCTTCAAGATATTGTCACTGATTACCATGAAGAGTTGTTGCCATTGATTATTGAAATCATTGACTCAGCTTCTTCCGTTATGGCATACAAGTATGGCTGCATTGCGTTGGATGGGTTAATCGAGTTTATGAGCCATGATGCTATGGGTAAATACATCGAACCTTTGATGCATAAATTATTCTACATGTTGCAACAAGCAAACACTGCCACTTTGAAAACGGCCATAGTCTCAGCCATCGGCTCAACTGCATTCGCAAGCGGTAAAAGTTTTACTCCTTATTTTGAAGGTTCAATCAAGCAATTAGAACCATTCATCTCCAACTCAAATTCCGTTGAAGGTATGAGTGAAGATGAGATAGAATTGAGGGCAACTACGTTTGAAAACATCTCAACTATGGCTAGGGCTGTTGGCTCTACTGCATTTTCATCGTATGCCAAACCATTAGTCGAAGCAGCTTATACATCCTTGAACTCTGAACACCCTAGAATTAGAGAATCAGGCTTTGCCTTCATTGCAAATATGGCTAAAGTTTACGGTGCAGAATTTGCAGGATTTTTGGACCAGATTGTTCCTCAGATTTTGACTTGTTTGTCCCAAGAAGAATTCACCTTCAATGTCGAAGAAGGGGAAGACGGGGAAGTTGAACTTGGTGGAGACGATGAAGATGAGGATCCTTTGAAAGTGCATACCGGTATCACCATTGAAAAAGAAATTGCCTCTGTTGCACTCGGTGAATTAGCTATTGGAACTGGGAAAGAATTTTTCAAGTATGTTGAACCTTCATTAACTGCTTTGGGTGAGCAAGTTGAAAATTCATTTGGTATGAGAGAAGCCGCTTTAAATTGTATATTCAAAATTGTCAAAGCCATGTTTGTTGCTGTTCAAGGTGAGAATTTCGAAGCTCCAAAAGGTGCTCCGCAACAATCATATGTTGACCCTAACATTTTGACTTTGATCAAGCAAGTAAGAGATTTGGCAATTCCACTTTTAGAAGCCGAGTTCGAGTCCACGATGGTAGCATGTATCCTTGATAGTGTTGCCGATGCCTTACATGTTATGGGCGCAATTTTCATCATGGACAATGCCAGTGACACATCGAATTTGGAGCAATTATGTTTTTCTTTGATGAATTTGTTGAAAAAGGAACACCCATGTCAGTTGGAAGAGGAAGAGATGCCAGAGGAAGATGAGTCTTCCGAAACTGATGTAATGCTCAATGAAACTGCATTGGAAGTATTGGTGAACTTGTCGGTTGCTTTGAAAGGGGATTTTGTAAAAATCTTTTCCTCGTTCAAGGACACCATTTTGGCCAAGTTTAGTAGCAAGTCAAAACCAATGAAAGTTGGCTCTATTGGTGCAATCGCTGAAATGGTTGGTGGTATGAAGTCAGCTAATCCATTCTCGGCAGAGTTACTCCCCATTTTTGTTGACAAACTTTCCAACGACAAGTCTATCGAAGTCAAGGGAAATGCCGCATATGGTATCGGATTGATTGTCGAGTACAGTCCAGTGGACTTGTCTTCCAGCTATCCACAAATACTTGAATTGCTTTTCCATTTGTTGAACAAGGTGGACAAGAAGGCAAGCTCCGCTGACGATGAAGAAGCTAAAGATGTTGTCAATCGTTCATACGCAAACGCTTGTGGTTGTGTTGCAAGATTGATCTTGAAAAATCAACAAGCTGTTCCCGTGGAACACGTTATTGGTCCATTGTTGGAACATCTTCCTTTAGAGACTGGTTTCGAAGAAAACACGCCAATATTCGAGGCTATAATTAAATTATACGAGTCTGGTAATGAAAGTATTGTATCGCATACACCAAAGATTGTTGAAATTTTTGCAGGTGTTTTCGAAGCTGATGATGAGAGAATTAAGTTAATCAATGAAAGTACTTTGGGCAGGGAGGAGAATATTGACGCGAGAAAGCAATTTTCTTCAGAAGAATTGAAAACCAAAGTGATTGGGCTTTTAAAATTTTTGAACCAAAAATATGATGGTGTAGTTTCTTCAAACAAGACCTTGCAACCTATTATACAGTAATTAGACTTTCCCAAAGGGAATGAATTATTATAGTTGATCTAATATCATTGAAGCAAAGTAGTTTAATTTGTATCACAGGCGGTGATTCCATGTTTGAAGTTTCGGTAGTTTTGAAAAAAAAGGAGTAAAATAGATTTCGGCATGTTGTTTTAAGTTTCTGTTTAAGTAGTATTGTTGTACGGTTCAAAAAAAAAATTATTTCCACTTTTGGCTGCAAATGGCCAATATTTGAAATCTATGGGAAACTTTTTGATGCAATTTTTAACAACGTATTTAATTGAGTCAGATAGACCATAATTGCAACGTTAGGTGGATCCTGAAACATACAACTATGGATTCCCGGGCAGCTGGTATTGCAGCTTTCAGTTTTATTGCGTTCTTTTTATTAATCCCGCCATTTTCATGGCATGTCAAGTCAAGAAACGTCCCAGCAATTCTTTTAATAACATGGTTAATGTTGGTAAGCTTGATTGGATTTATCAATTCCATGATATGGAGTGGTGAGAATTTTGATAGTGTTTATGATGGTCAAGGGTGGTGTGATATCACCACAAAGGTTGAAGCAGCTTCGTCGCTTGGAAAATTGTGTGCTATTGCATGTCTTTCAATGAACTTGTATTTTATCTTATGTGCAAAGAACCCACTCTTTATGGACAACAAAAATTGGAGAAAGATCTGCATTGATTTATCAGTTTGCTTGATTACACCTCTTTTGATTATGGTTTTCATTTACATTACCCAATCGAGAAGATACGCAATTGTTAGATACCAAGGATGTATCACTGTTTTTTCGCCTACAAATGCAACGATTGGTTTGTACCTTATTTGGCCATTGATTTGGAGTTTTGTTGCTTTATTTTTTGCGGTATTGACATTGTACAAGTACTTTCAAAAGAGAAAAGATGTCAAGGATATTCTCAAATGTACGAACTCGGGCTTGAATTTAAAAAGGTTTGCCAGGCTTTTGATATTTAGTTTTCTGATTGTGTTTGCATTGACTCCACTTTCTATCTACTACTTTGCCCAGAAGGTATCATACATAGAGTACCCTTTCCACTGGGACGAGGTTCATGGTCCAGATTGGAGTGATATTTATTACGCTGATTTTGGCTTCTTTGCTATTGTTGATCGATTGGTGAACTCTTCATTATCGATTGTCGCATTCCTTTTGTTTGGTTTAGGAACTGATGCTTTGAAAATGTACAAATCATTCCTCGGTACGGCACATACTGAAACCGGAGAGCCATTGTCAAAAGAAATGACTTGTACACACAATGCCACTCCAATGAAACTTTTATCCAACAAGTCTCAGTTTAGTGAACGTACCAACTATAGTGAAAGAACAGTCTTGGACGAATTCAGTCAAGTGATGCAGGAGTTGGGTATCGTCGAAGAGGGTGAACGTGACTTGGAATCGGGTAGAGAAGCTGTGAAACTGAACTCACCCAAGCCAACTCCAAACATTGGTATCCTTGAACTCGAAGATTCTAGTTTGAATGGGGATTTCCTATATAAGTATGAAGTTAAACAGAAGAAATAGTTTATAGGAGTTTATCAAATGTGTCCTTGATTACCTTGGCGTGCACTTTGCCTCTTGTAACCTTTATTGCTTTACCAACGAGAACTTGTATCGCATTCTTGTGACCATCATGTATTCTCTTTACCACATCCAGATTCGACTTGACAATTTCCAGACACAATTCATCAATATTGATAGCTTGTGAGTCTGATGCCAAATTCAAGTTGGCGATTGCCATTTCTAGGGAGGCGTGGTTCTCAACTATATATCTCAATATTAGCCTCTTCGAGACTAATGAGTACTCGGATCTGGCGATTGCAACCAAGGTATCTGGGCTAATGACATTAACATCAAATTCTTTATCAAGTTTGGCAAATGCAGTAATGAGCTCCTGAAACATCCATTTATTTGCATCTGGATGATTTAACTTGTCAAAGAAAGTTTCATAAAAGCGCAAATTCTCGGGCTCTATGAGCAAATTTTTAGCGTGCGCTAATTGCAAATTGTAAGGTTCAGATGTTAAACGTGACAAAAGTTGATCAGGATATTCTGGCATCGAAGCTCTTATTTCATCACCTATTTCAGGACTCAAGTGTATACCAGGAAGCTCTGAGTCAGGCACGTACCTATAATCAATTGCATTCTCTTTGCTTCGTGATGCCTTTGTAACATACCCATCCCAAGATTTTGTTTCCTGCACTATCCGTTCACCAGCACGTAGGCGTTTCACCTGTTCAGTGTATTCATACTTTAAAGCACTTACTATGTCGCCAGTTGTACCCAAATTTTTCAATTCAACTCTTGGATTATCGTTGACACTAATATTGACGTCTACCCGTATAGCTCCAGTTTCCAAATCTCCGCTGCAGATGTTTAGGTGACGCACTAATAACTGGTACTTTTTTATAAAAGCATATACTTGGTTTATATCTTTGAAATCGGGCTTAGTGACAACTTCAATCAATGGAGTCCCAGCTCTATTATAGTCTATTATATCACCATACTTTTTTCCCGTGTCTTGTTCCAATTGTACTGTTTCTATTTCAATCTTCCCAGAAGCATTGTCAAACTCATTCAACTCTAAAACTCCGTCATTTGCCAAGGGATGAAAATGCTGTGTGACTTGATAACCCAATGGCTGATCAGGGTAGAAGTAATGCTTTCGATCGAATTTTGAAAATGGTTGAATCTTCATATTCAATGCCACACATGCTTTAAGAGCTAGATGCAAGGCCTCTGGGTTCAACTTGGGTTGAGTTCCCGGAAGTCCAAGATCAAAGTAGCTTACTTTTGTATTGCAATTGTCATTGAACCCTGTGGGGGATAACGAGAAAAGTTTGTACTTGGTTTTCAACTGAGTATGTATTTCCACCCCACACTTGAATTTGAAATCAGGATGTAATTTAAAGGGTTCTATTGCCGAAACTGACAAGCGTCGAAGCATTGGTGGTGGTGCAATTAGATCTTTTGGGGGGATTGAAAAAGACCTAAAGGTTAAATTTTCGCCGCAATGAAAAAAATGAAAAACACACAAAGGGGGAGGTGGGCAAAGTTTAGCTTCCACAGGTAAGGACAAAAGAATAGCACCGCAATTGGGTACGTCGAAACGATCTAATAATCAGGGCCGGAATTATAATCACAAGACGACAAGGAAGAAGAAAGGAGAAAAAGAAAAAAGTTATTTGGGGCTCTAAAAGAAATAGCTGCTCTCAGCAGGATTCGAACCTACGATCTCCTCATTACTAGTGAGGTGCCTTACCAACTTGGCCATAAGAGCTATTTCTATTTGAAAAAGGTACAGATTAGTTTACAAATATAAACGTTCACGTGTTTTTCACCTGCTTGGCACGTGTCTTTTTCTTTGATGCTCTTTGAAAAATGAGTTGATTTGCAACCTCACTAAGATAGGTTCCATAAAAGCCATTCGGGGAAAGAAACAAGAATTGCCACAGTTTTTGAGACTTTGAACGAAACCGAGAGTAAAATCATATTAAACGCAAGGTTTGCAACCAGAACAGTGCCCCGCTAAGCATTTTTTTTTTCACTTATATAATGTATGGTATATAAATCTTTCTATTCAGCTTTATGAACTCGTCACCAAAATTCTGTTGATACCAATTATGCTTTTGAACCGCCCAAATCACCATTTGTCCCGTTCCCGTGATAAAGAAAAACCATGCGGACCAGTGTCCCACTAGTAAAGAAAAAGTGAGCCACCCCAATGATTCAAAAAAGTAATGAGGACAAGAAACTTGATCAAAACCGTAACCAAAAGGAATTGCGTACTTTTTCTCATTGCCACCTCTTCTGATCTTGGCCAATATTCTATGTGTTTTAAAGTTTGAAAACTCGGCAAAAGCCCAAGTTGCAAATATTCCATAGTTGAGCCAGCTGGGTAAATTATTGACTTTGAACAAGTAACTGTTGCTATTCAGGTAATAGGTTGTTGGTACATAAAGAAAATAACCGAGAAGAATTCCAGCTGTACCCCAATAGTGAAGCAAACTTTTAGATGCACTAAAGACAGGCATAGAACTCTTGGAACTTTTGTGAACAAACAAACATTCGTACTCTCTTTTAACAAAATGGAGAATCACCATCCAGAAGGCAAATTTTTGGGTTTGGGTGTGTGCGAAGGGACCATATCCGTATATGCCTGAAAAATAGTAAAATAACGAATGGAAGAGGATGGGACCAAAATATTCAACTAGTCCCATGGTGTGAATTAAGATTTGAGAGCCTTTGATATTAATGCGGATAGAAGCTTTCTTCATTGAAGAACAGATTTTTATAAGATTTGAAGAATGCTGGCAGAAGTGTTAAATGGAAAGCGGGTAATAGTGTTGACAGATATTTTTCCGCAAAAAAGTAGTGCCGCGAAATTCATATGCACAATGGATTTGGAGAGGAATATAGAATTATAGATGAGCCACGCTTCAGTGCATTCGAGCAGAGTATGGAATTAACACATTCGTGTATTCTGGTCTTTTACAGATGCCACCTTAGAAAAGCACACTCGGAAAGGCTGCTGCATATCTCGCTTTTTCTTTTTGGTCCAACATTTGTGGAAAGTTTTGTTATAGAAAACAAGTAGTATGGTAGTTGGCAGAAAGAGAATGAATAAAATCCACCAGAGTTGCTCCTTTTCTCAAGGTCAGTATGCCCTACACTTTCTACTGTTTGTGAATGTTTTCCACATGTCAATCGATGAAATTGCAAAAATATAGGAGGATTTGGTTGCAAAATGTGAAAAGTAACAAGAACTCTTTTCGCTTTGTGAAAGATCGATCAATCTTAACAAAGTAAGAAATTGTATAGTGAGCAAAGGGTTTCAAGTACAAAGCCAGGGCCCAGATACTTTTACATCATGTGAAACGATTATTTTGTAAACTTTTCAATTGAGTCCAAAGTGTTGAATTACAAATGTTAGAGTTATATGCAGGTGCATATTTACGATTTCGAATTCTTTTACTAAATAATGACAAAGCAGTTTTGTGTCATTGATATATTCCTTAGTAATAAATTACTACTACACTAAATGTCAATAAAAATGTAACCCTTCAAGAATCCACTGAAATGACTTTTCCACACTCCATAATAGCCTTCTATTAGTCAAGTTGTCTTTTAGTCATGTATTACTCGACAACTTATACTTTTACTAATTCTCACTGCAACATTCTTATATATCCCGCAAGATTCCACATCAATCAACAGAGTGTGCATTTATAAGCTGTGTTAATAATACGCACAAGGTTTTAGCATTTTAAAGGCATATATCCTGCAATAGCCCGCGAGTATAAATACATGTCCCTTCTCCCCACTTCAATTGCAATTTCGATTTTTTTGATCACAACAGTTTTACTTTACTTTCCAAGTATAATCACAGCAAGCGAAGGTATACAACAACAACTAAAACTACAAAACATCGATACAAACTCAACAATGGCCGCAAGAACAGTTGCTAAAATAGTTACAGCTAGACAACAAGCTGAAGGTGTTGGGGCTACTGTGCGTAGATCCATTGGTGTCATTAACCAAAGAAACTTTAATCCATTCTTGATGCTTGATCATTTTTCGAGTGCTGGTAAAAATGGGTTCCCTGAGCATCCCCATAGAGGGCAAGAAACTATCACATTGATATTGCACGGTGCCATGGCTCATGAAGACTTTACCGGATCCAAAGGAATTTTATATGCTGGAGATATGCAATTCATGACTGCTGGTAAGGGTGTGGTGCATTCAGAAATGCCAGTTCCTAATGCAGATGGATCTCCAACCGTTGGAATGCAATTGTGGGTCGATTTGCCAAAAAATTTAAAAAAGGTTGAACCAAGATATAGAGATTTGAGAGAATGGGAAATCCCTATAGCTAAAGCTGATGATGGTAAAGTAACAGTTAAAGTGATTAGTGGTAAAAGCTATGGAATTGAATCCATCAAAGACTTGGCATACACTCCAATCAATTACTACTACTTCAAAGTTAGGGCTGGTGGTGAGTTCAAACAGGAATTACAAAAAGGATTCAATTATTTCCTTTATGTGTTGAAAGGCAACAAGTTGGTGTTGAATGAAGACACCAAAGTTGACGAGTTTCAAAACGTTTTCTTTAATGAGGATGGCGACTACATCACAGGAAAAAACACAGCCACGACAGACACAGACGACAATGAACTAGAGTTCATCCTAGTTGGTGGTAAAAAGTTGGATCAGGAAGTTGTTCAATACGGACCATTTGTTCTTAATTGCAAGGAAGATGTGCAAAAGGCCATACTTGATTACCAATTTGCTCAAAATGGATTTGAAAATATCAAGACGTGGAAAACCTTGATTAGTAATGGTGTTACTCCAGAGATGATCGAAGGTCCATTGAACGGTAACCTTGAAGCTAGAGAGAAAAAGAGGGCAACTTATTTGGAACACAAGAAACAAATTGAAGCAGGCTCGCCAGCAAAGGATGAGCTTTAGATGGATGTTTTTACTTCTTTTGATATAGTTTTTATTATAGGTTATTTATTGAATGAATTAGTGAGTTCTTTTTCAACTAGTACTGTCGTAGTCACTCTGATTATGCGTCTTGCCAATTAGGTGTCGATATTCTACGCGTCACAACAAGTCGAGCAAAAAAAAAGAAAAACACAGTAACTTTAAAACAAACACTCATCACGTTTCCCCTGATGCCGAGTCAAAGCCCCATGACGATGGAAGCACCTGTATCCGAAGTTGAGTATCTAGCCAACGAAGTAATACTCAACTCCCACCCAGTTTCGTATCACAAGTTTTCGCGTGTGTTGAATATACCGATATCACAAGCTAAAAAGACCTTATATGAATATTACACCAAGAACAGTGAACAAGTCTCGGCCTCATTTGTAATCACCGGAGTCAGCAAAGATGGTGTCAAGGCTATAAAGTATTCGGAGAATGAAGGCAAACTTGAACATGATGTGCAAAAGTTTGCAAGTATAACCACAATCCACGTATTCTGCGTAATAAAAAAAGACCTAAACATCACAAACAATGAGGTTGCTTTAGAAGAGTTGAAGGTACAAAGCCAATTGAGTAAAGTTCAACAATACGAAAAGAATGGAATGATTGTTGGACCCCCAATAGATACCAAATCACTTGAAGATGTGGTAGATACAACTTCAACACCAACACCAACAACTGCAACATCGACAGTAAAAAACTCAGAAGACAAGCAAAAACCGAAAGAGGTCAAAAGTTCAGGTCTATCATCGTCTTATGTTTCGAGAAAACAACAAAGTCAACCATCGAAACCTGTGTATGCATCACGCAAACAAGAATCTAGCACTGATCAGAGGAGGGCTGTAACTGAACCTCCCGCCCCTACATATCAATACAAATCGCGTAAGCTAGAGCAAAAGCAACCGAAAGAAAGGATCATAATGGGCAATTTGCATAAAGATCTCGAGGAAGATGATCTAGTTGATGATGATCTAGAGTCGAAACGTCAACATGCACCACCTCCAACGACGGACTTGGAAAAGTTATTTGATGGAGATGAGGATACTTTTCAGTTCAGTGATGAAGATGATGTGACTCATAACGATGATGCTGCGGATTCAAAAGCAACAGAGCGTAGAGAAATAGTTGGTGAACTACAAGTGGAAGAGCATCCACAAGATGATGAACTTGAAGTTGAACCAGGAAACGATGAACCAGAGGAGCAGTTGTTTGTTGAAGAAGAGAATAATGATGATGCCGAAAACGATACGGAAACTGTCAAAGAAGTGGACGAAGATGGATACACGGTGACCAAGCGTAAACCAAAATCTGTGACAAAGCCAACAAGGAAACCCGTTGCTACTAAACGTACAGCTCCATCCACTACTACCTCAAAAGTAAAGAAGCCAAATACCGATGGCAAGAAGAAGACACAGACTTCATTGATGAGCTTTTTTGGAAAGAAGTAATAGTGGGGCACGGGGTTTGTAGTGATGTGGAGCTACCTCTTTTTTGTATGTAATCTCAGTGAGTATATTTGGATGTAATATCACGATAAACCGCACATTTGTAGCTTTGTTTCAACTCCTCAATGAACGAACAATGAGTCTCGTGTAATTGAACAGAAATTCACCATCCAGCTCAAGTTTGGGGCCATCTGCCAATACTCGATTGTAACAGCTGTGTTTATTTATAACGGATATTGGCGATACTTTTAATATTTATCCGCTCTTGTCAAACACTTTGCCAAACAATGAATGACAACTTGCCAAAAATATGGGGTAGAATTTTGAAATGGTATGTATCCTGTATTATTGTCTGAATTGTGGTCCAAATATTTTCTCTCTTTACCCTTCATGGTAAAAAAACAAGTCCGTATTGAGTAAATACGCCAAGAAGATCGGTGTTACACAAATCCAAGCTTATGCACAAATACCTAAGAAAAAGAATTCATGCACAATATATTATCGAAAATAGGAAGAAAGACATAAGACTTCTCATTCAACTGTGCTATTATTAGCTGTTGCTAAGTTGTTTTGAACTGATATGTGCAGCACTAGTAGACTCTGCACCATGCCAATCCAGTCAAACGTCGCCACGGCGTAGGGGATAAAAGATTTCTGGTATACAAACTTTCGGAAATAATCTTCACATGTAGTTTGGCATCCGCTATTTTTAGGTTTATAATGGTTAGTTGTCAAAAAACGAATCATGAAGCCTCGACCCCCATTTGCTTGCAGAGCGTTTCAACAGCACATATTTAGAGACACGAAGGCTTCACTGTAGTTATCGTGTCAATTGCGATGCTTAGGGTGGAAGCCCCTTGGCGTCGTTCGTTACAGTTACAGTTTGCGTGGCTTCTCAACCTGTAAGCCTTCATGTCTTTCGTTTAAGTGGTGGCTTTAGTTTGTACAACCCTTTCTCATTTTCTCGTCTTGTCATCTATCTGCTTTCTCAATCAACAAATCCAAAAAGGTAATTTTGTTTCTGAGTAAGATTACACTAAAACGATAATTACATCCACACATCAGCTATAAAAGCAAGTTGTTGCAAAAAAAAAAAAACGTGCAAAAGTTTAGTAAATTGTGCACATTTCCCGATTAGGAAATGTTCTAACCAAAATTTGGAAAATCTATACCCATATAGAGTAATACTATGCAACTTCATCCACTCATAAAACATAACCCACCACAAATTATTTACCCAAAAAGCTCTCGTTTAGTGGTTCGTTATTGAGGTCTTCCGATTGTTCAATTGAAACCAATCTGCGTAAATTCTCGAGGGGATTTTTCTTTTTCCATTGTCAAAAGACATATGTTGGTAACTATAAATGAAAGCTAAATTGTCCTTATAAATTCGAAAAGTTATTTCTTTTTTTTATCCTTTTCCTGCTTCCATTCTTATTTTGTTAATCATTGAGTGTTTCACCTCCGAAAAGTACTAAGTTATCAGCTTCATATTCGTCATCCACATTTAGTTCCTTCACTTTAATACATTCGTTATGAAATTCACTGCTTCTACTATGGCCACCGTTTTGGCTGCAACTGCTTCCGCTGCAACCATTGACCAACAAAAATCAAACTTGGTTGCTAGACAAGATGTTGAAAGAGCATTGAGCTCGTTACCAGGCAAATTCGCTGCCGTCAAGAGAGATGGAGAACCAGACTTGGCTGCTTTATCGGCTCACATTGACAACTACAGAGCCAAGAGGGATGCAATCGATATGGAAATTATCAAAAGAGATTACGCCATTGTCACCGATGTTTTGACTGCTATCAATCAATCTCAATTGGCACCCAAAATTTTGGAATACTTTGTCACAAATGAAACTTTTGAACCAATTATTGTCAACGTCTTGATTGCTGTTATGAAAAGTGGTTTGATTTCCTTGGAATCAGTTTTGAATGCTTTGGTTTCATCCAACTTGGCTGTTAATGTTATCAACGATTTAATTAGTGATTGCTCATTATATGCTGAACTTTTCAATGCTGCTGCTGAAGTTATTAGCAACTTGGCTGAAAAGGTTGAAGAAAAGATTTCCGAGGGTGTTTCATCGTTGATTACTAGAGATGTCAATGACAATTCGCTTGAAGCCTTCATTGCCAATGTTGACAAGAGAGATCTTGATGATGTGGTCAACAACTTATTGGATTCATTGTACAAGTCAGGTTTGGCTACTTCAGTAGTCAAGGATGTATTGACCAACTCTGCCTACATTCCATTTGCTACCGATTTGATTAAGGCTATGTTGGCCAACAACTTGATTGACCTTGGATCAATCATCAGTGCATTGAAACAATCTGGTTTGATTACTCAATTGTTCCAAGAATTCTTCAAATGGGATACTTTACAAACGGTTGCTGAAACTGCATTTGCAGCCTTGGCTGGTGAATGTAGCGGTTCCTCAAGCGGCGGCTCTGGTGGTACATCTACTCCATCTACAGGTAATGGTGGAAGTGGCACTGGTAGTGGAAGTGGTTCGGTCACTTCAAATGTTGGTAGTGCAGATCCATGTAAAAAGAGAAGAAGAGTCAGAAGAAGAAGAAGATCAAACTACTAAGCTTGCGAAAGTTTAATGGAGCCCAATACTTTCATGTTTGATAATACCTGGACTTTCAATCTATTTTAATACCACCCCTTCAAAGAAAATGAGTCAATTTTGGAAAGTCAAATAAACTATTGTGTTACATTCAAAAACCAATGTTGATGAAAAGGGTTTTTCCAATATTGATGATAATTCGCCCACAAATTTCAATTCACTTCTTCGTTATCCCATATGCTAATTTAATAGTATATTCAGATTTTTTTACATTTTTATTAATATTCAAGAAGATTACAGTGTTTGCACGGCATTGTTGACTCTGAACGTTTGTTATTTCCTTTTTTATATCTTTGGTATAGTTGTCATATTTAGAGTATGATTGCGTAATAAAAAGAGAAAAGTAGTTGTTGATCACAGCAAACTTATTTGTGTAGGGCTTTATGATATTTGGGTACATCTGGCATATGCACGCGGCTTTCCCTTATTGTGTAATCCAGAGAGGACTTTTGTGCCCTCGTGAATAGAGCGTCGATGGTCCTTTGAATTAAGCAATTTGAAAAGATTGGCCAACACAGAATTAGATAGCCACCTAGTCTATATACCTGTCAGTATAAAAGTATGCACCAATTTAATATGTCAGCCTTTTTTGGTGGTACTCAAGTTAGCGAAGAAACAAAGATTCTATTGCACAAAAAGAGTATAGACATTGCTTTTGGTCCAAATCAGGAACAATTGTAAACAACAACTTTGACCAAAACAAACAACACAATATGGACCGACGAACACAAAAAAAGTTTGACAAACCGGGGCTTTCTTGTCTATTGTTAGACGACGTCTTTAACCAATCTAGAATCGTGCGGAATTGGACTTTGTTTCCGCAGAGAAGTACAATATCAAAAATTATCAGTCTCATTAGAAGGGGATTTACTAATGCATGGACGAGTTACGTATTCAACAGGAAGACCAATGCTTAATGAGCAGTCAAGAACTTAAGAAGAGATTTTTTAGTAGAGGGTCATATGCTAGAAGAGTTGGGTATTTGTTAAACTAATAAATAACCTGCGCGTTCTCTCTCATACGCACATTAATCAATTGATCAACATAATTTCCACTTCACGTGATGCATTCACTAATCTACGTTTAGTTTCGTACACTTGTAATTACACTATGGAATTCCACACATCCATTGAGCTTCGTTGTCGCTGACCATGATACACGAATGTTTCTATTACCGAGTACGTACATATATACCTTTACTCTCTTCTTCTACCCTCTTCTTTGTATATTAAGATTTTTATGTTTGGAAAAACAATTTAAAACTAGAAAATTTTTCTTTTTCCTGCTCGTCTCCAGTAGAATCGGACAAAATCAACAACAACAACAATAACAACAGGAAACCAAATACCACATTCTCCTCATACACAACTGTGGGTTACAGACAATCACCTGTCAGCTAGGTCTACTATATCCGGCGGATCATCATTATCGTACCTACCCAAAAGCATACATTCAAATTGTCACTCCTTTGTTAATCATTGTTAGATAAGCAGCTAACTTTTGTTTTACCAACTATTATTCATTCATTCGTTATTCTAAAGTGCAAACGTCTTGCACCACCTGCTTCCCCTTATTTCGTCACTTTAATTAATTTAATCCATTTCGAGTTTCCTTCTTGTTTTTCTTAATTTATTGATACCCCATAATAATACCCTCAACCATGAAAAAATTGAAAAGTCAGGACACCACCAAAGACCGTCGTGACAGTGCCGCCAAGAAAGATTCTGAACATCTTGATCCATCACAGGGAAGACCACCTACGGAATCACAATCACAAAGCCAGCATGTACAACAACCAACGAGACCAAGTGAGAGCCATGCCCCATCAACTTCTTCCTCTATGCAAACATTTGACGATGTTTATTCCCCGAATCAACAGAAAACGGTGTCAACATCATCCTCGGATAGCAAATTGACACCAGAATTCACATCACCAACCAAATCGTTGAAAACCTTTCTTTTCAAAAACAGACTTTCTTCATATTCAATTGACAGTATAAGTGAAGAGCCAGAATTAGAACCGCAAGTTACCAAGGAACTGAAATCAGCAACTATTCAATCTGCCATACAGGATTTGACTCCAACAAAATCTCCGAGTCGACTTTTGAATTTCAACCTTCGACCAAAGTTTATTCGTTCCAGATCATCAGGATTATCTGATACTGGCGCAAATCCACCACTAACGCCCACCAAGTACACATCTGCTGCTCGAAAAAGAGTAACAATTGACGACTTTGCTGATACCGAATCCGAAGAGTCTGGGACAAGTAGTAACCAGGAAGCAGAAGGTGATCCTGAGGAAATTGAGTCTCCCATTCTATTTGACGAAACTTTTGATGAATCTGTCAATTCAGTTTTACAAGAGTACCACAATAGGGATTCGGATGTAAGAACAAAAAGTATGTTTCTCGAATCGGATCTAAGACCGAAAAGTGGAGAGCTATCATTACATGAAAGTGAGCAATTAAAGTCCGATATTATACGGCAAGGTTCCGTTAAATCAATTGGTACGAAAACTGGTCCAAGTAGCGACCGCCTACCTTCCGCCAAACAACAACTCTACATTGATGCTAAGGCTTCTCAAGAGCACTTTAAACAGGGAAACATTAGGGTAGATCAACAATCACCAACGATTTTCAAAAGAGTCTCAGCTCCTTCCGACGAAAGTAGTCCCAAAACACCAAGATCAGACAGAGATAGCTCAGGCAGTGCTGTGCTGTTGCGGTTCAGAGTCCATGGTGATCAAATTGAACCAATAAAGAGCAAAGCAAGGCATACGAGTTCGGCCACAACAACTACCAATGCTGAAACAAATAGATCCTCGTTGAGAGCATCCATCACCCTTAGTGATGACAGTGAAGTTGATGATGGTGCAAAATCAAAGTATCCCGAGCCAACAATTACACCATTGGCTACCCCAAGAGTAAATTATTCTGACAATAGGCACAGTTCGTCGACAGAGTATACCAACAGAAGTTCGATCAATGATAGCGCAATAGCCGGTCTGTTGCCTAACACATCATCGAGTGGTGGTGGAGGTGGCAGTGGGGGTCGTCACCTGTCCCCACAAGTTCACCCTTCGGTCCTTCGACACTCACTTGCGGATGATAGCATTTCCATCAGTGGCGATGAGTATCATTTCGACGAGGAAACAATTGCCAACAAGACTAATGTGCTTAATTTCAGCAATACGCATACATTTGATGAAACCATGTTGAAGAGTGAGGATACAAAACATTCTAGTGTGGCTCGATCATCCATGTCTTCAGGTGAGTTATTGAGAAACTTAGTTGGTAGTTCATACGATCAGACAAGGAGTAGCGATAATTCTGATTCGATTCAACGCCCTACAAGTCAGTATCGAGAAGGTAAAGTAGTGGGATCCAGACCCGTTTCGATGCTGGGTAATATCTCAAAACCAGCAATGCCCATGGAGACACCTTTAAATTTATCATCTGAAAACATATATCCTAATTTACCATCGAAGCAAAGACTTCCAAGAATCGATAGTAGTCAAACTGTCAATAATATGACTGCAGGATTGGACGCAACCAATGAATTACCGATAATGTTGTACAAGATTCATAACAAGGACTATGATGAGTCAAAAAATCGATGGTCTGTGTATGAGAATCGCAATAGTCAAAACACTCAAAATGCAGCAAAAGCAGCTCGTGAGGAGGTTGCTCTCCTGACACGATCAGGATCTGAGTCTAATAGTCCTGATGCTAATGCAGCACTTACACCTAAACCAGAGACATCACAAGCTGGATCAATCAGTGGTTCTAGCGGAGTGGGTACCCGATCAGCCACAAGATCATCCCACACTTCGTCAACATCGAGCCCTTTGGATAGACAACTTGACAATCAGAAAGATTTGTCAAGTGGTATCCCACAACAACAAAGTGTGCAAAGACCTACTCAAGAAGATCCACAGATGCCTGGACAGCCCTTGGTTTTATCTCAACCCAAGCGAAACTTATTTCTCAATGATAGGCAACCATCTACGAATATGATGGACCCAGAGAAGCACACTAATAACTTTACTTATCCCCGAGATCAAACTTATCTTCCTCGTCAACAAAAACAAGAAGGAGAATATGATTCGCCGTATCATTTTATTCCCTATAGTATGCTTCAATTTTCATTACTTATGCTTGTTGGTCTAGTTGCTCCCCCTATCTATTTTCTTACTACGTTGGGATTATTCGATGGTAAAGATAATCAAAGTTCTTATTATGGTGGAATGACTAGCTATAAAGTGAATAGTTCTAATCGGGGAGTTTATGTGAAAAAGTTCACAAAGCTGCAAAAAATCATTAGTTTTGTGATTGGTTTGGTTTGGGTGTTGATTGTGTTGGCCATGATAGGAGTTGGATTAGGAGTTGGATTGACCAGAGGAAGGTGAGACTTGTAGAAATACTTAGATGTAAGTAGAATGTAATTTTCTATGCGTTGTAGTTATAATTTTAATGCCTGTTCAAATATGAAATGTAGGGTGAAGCTTGTCTCCTGTGGGGTGAGCCAAGGCGCTTCATGAGCAGTGCTAAATGATAAAAGTCATCACATGTTATTCGGGTATCGGTAAAAAGATCTGGAACTGATTCTTTGTGGCAAACAACAAAATCCTATTGTTTTCAATTCCCACATACACACGACTTTTCTCCATTGTGTGTAGAATCGAATTTGTAATGGCCCGTCCCTCTGGTTGAAATATGCGTGATGTATGCAATTAATTTGCGAAAGGTGGAACAAAGAACTAAAGGACTCCGAAAGCTTACGTATTTTTCTAGAACATTTTCATGGATCGAGTAAATCAAAGATCTCAGAACTTGCGTCTTTCCATCTTGGATTATAATTTCTTGCATCCTCTTCTGGCCCCAGTTGGTCTCCGTACTCATGCTACATAGAGGCAGTGCCTCAGATACGTTTATTACTTTACTCTTGTCCAAGATTAAACACTCATTATCACTTTGTCTATCTTTGGTAATAGTCATGTGACTCTTTCACCTTTTTATTTATCGGCCGACACAAAAGGTAAAATTCTTTTGAAAGAAAAGAGCGAGCTGCTCTCTGAGTTGAAGTAACTCAAAAAATTTCCACCCACAAGTCGTTTAGCCTTTTTCTCTCATTCATTTACACTTTATACATACATATCTATATATTCAGATCCGCTTAATTTCCAATCAATTCACCATCGACTATAGGATCTTTCTTGGTTCATCAATCACTATACCTACCTAGTACAGCCACGTTATCATTGCTCCGCGTTATTTCATTTGATTGCGTTGCCCCCCTTTTTTTTTTCTTTCTTCTTGTTCGCTTTTCCAATTTACAAATCAAAGGTTTTTGTTCATTTTTCCTTAGCACAACCAAAGAAGAAAGAATTCAACCATTCTCTTCCTTTTCACTCCAGCAATCACACTACACTAATCCCAATAACAATCAGCCCGCTCTATCAAAAAAAATGGGGAATGTACCAACGAAGGAAGCGAGAAGTAGGTCAAGCTCGAATGTTTCTGATTTCCATAATGGTGGAGGATCGAGTTCCAATACATTTACTACTGGCACATCGTCTTCATCTTCTTCAAATGGTCGCCATTCTAAACATCTTCGGAAAGGGAGTAGCGGTCTCACTGGACTTGTCAATAATCACCAGCGATCCGCTTCGTCTGAATTGCGAAAAGCCAAACGTCAAGAAGAAAAAGATCAAAAACAATATCACCATTATAGCCAGTTGATTGTAAGACTAGAGGAAAATGTCGATGGTGGTTATTTGGCACCATATGGAACTTACAAATCAAATCTTGATTTTGATACTGATATAGTGCGGTCGTTGATTGTCAATCGTGAATTGTCACCGTTTTTTACACCGTTGCAAGATTTTGACAACAGTTGGACCGATGACGAGTTGTGTATCTTGCTATCACAATTACCTTTGCATGCGTTGGAAGAACCAACCGAGTTGAATGGGTTCGAAGAAGAAGAGGATGCCGATAGTCACAAGATCCACAAAAGTGCTAATTATTATAAACGACAAGAGGAAAAAGCCAAGTTGAAGCTGTTAATTTCACGAATGAAGGAAATTCAAAAGGATGAAGAGCAAAAATATATTGATTCCAAGGGTAAATCCAAGCGAATACCTAGTAGGGATCTATGGCTAAGGTTGTATCGAAACCCCAGTGAATGTCCTATTTGTTTCTTGTACTACCCGAAACACTTAAACGTCTCTCGCTGTTGTTTACAACCTATATGTACTGAATGTTTTGTACAAATCAAACGTTTGGACCCCCATCCACCACACGATGACCCATCGAACCATCAAGCGGGAGAGCAACCGCATTCCCTCATTTCTGAGCCGGCCAGTTGTCCTTATTGTGCCATGCCCGAATTTGGAGTCACATATGACGCTCCATTAGATATACATACAGGGATAGGTGGAATTCTACCGGGGGATTACAAAGCCACTGGTGCTATTTTAGAGGATGAAGAAGGTGATGGCACAAATGCCAACGATGAGGCGGTTGCTGAGGATGATGATTTTGCAAGCAGCCCATCTCCCGTAAGGAGCAATCGTAAGAGTATAGGGTCCCCCATTCCCACATCACCACCACCACCTAATTCGATGCAAAATAAGTTATGGCCACAAAAGAAAAAGGGCAAACAACGTAGCAGGCGAAGTTCAGTCGCAGCAAATGCTCCAGGTGTCATTACCATTGACCAGATTCGTCCTAACTGGGAACAAACTTTGAATAGTGCGAGAAACAAATTAGCTAGGCGAGCTGCCACTGCCAGTGCAATTCATGCTAGTAATTTAATTATAAATGACAACGAAGGCGATGGTGATAGGGGCAATAATAACTCTAGATTGAGATCGGGCACAACGGGTTCAAGCTATGATGCAACTGATTACTCGTTAGTTGAGCAGCAAATGATAAATGAAGCGATGAGATTATCATTATTGGACGAGGAAGAAAGGAAAAGAAAAGCCGAGCGAGACAAGATGTAAATTTGACAAAGTTACTTAGCTATAATACATATACGTATGAGTTGAACAACAATCTCTATTGATTGTGATTGACCATGAAAGTTGGCGGACCTTCTGTGCATGGCGCAAATGGTGCAGCACAATTAGGCATAGATTAGATCAGCAGCCAACGCAAATAGCTCTACTAATACATCGCATGTGACTCTTCTAAGGTTGGACAAAAAGCGGTTACTAAATATTTATTGTCTAGAAGAGAGAGTGATGTCATTGGTTACAAAAGGAAATACGCCAATTAACCAAAAAGTGCAACTGAAATTGAGACTAATGAATTCACCACATTTTTACTTTTCCCTTTGCCATTGTGTGAATATGGTTGTCGAGATGGTACAATATTGGAGACGGATTGAAAATGTTTTTTCTCCTAATGTACACAAAAATGAGATACAATAGTTGCGAGGTGCTGGTGAAATTTCGCCTCATCATCAACGAGATACGACGTACTGCAGGAGGAGACACAATTCGCTGCTTCTTTGAAATAGATGGATCGTTCCATGACAAAGACTCCTTTGCTCGAGTAGGAGCAAGTAGCTTCAGACATGTAACCAATAGTAAAGAGCACGCTGAAAGTTTGTTTTTCCACAATTTTTTTGTACTTGAGCATTAATTTTCTTTGTTTCCTTCCAAAAATTAGACGACGGTTGTATAAACTACACAAGAGGAGTTAACAGGTAGTTTTCACACGGCATTAAAGGCTTTCCAAAATTTTGTGTCGTAAGCTTGCTATTACAAAGATCACAAATATACACCGACGTTTTTGTTCACGTTGTATAGGGAAGCTTGTCGTGATTGGAGGGAATTGGCAAAGATTATGCCTCAACTCGCATTCTATTTTCGCTCGACCTAATTTGCACAAATTAAAAGAACATCAATCACTTCCTAAATCCTTATTGACGATGAAATGTATTTTTATTATTATGAATTTAGCCGACTCAAGAAGCTTCCAAACGCTTTGCGGAAATTATGCATCAAGGATTTTTAAGATTGGCGCGTAAATGCAATCCCGAAACAATAAGGGGTAACAACCTATGTATGTGATTTTGTTTTTCAGGCTCTTTTTTATTTTTTTTAAAAAAAAACAATGGGTGCATCATGTTCAACGGTTAGGCTATTGTCTTTGTCCTTTCTAGTTGAGAGAATTTTACGTGAATCCGCTGCATACCCAGGCGATCTTTTTCGTCGAGTTACAATTCACCCTCACTTTTTTCCCCCTGTCAACCCAACGCCTGTGTGGTATTGGTGATCAATTATAAATCGATTTAAAGTTCTAAAACAAATTCTTAAAATTCTTAGAATTAATAAAGCTTAAATCTGCAGGTTAAATTAAATGTGATTTCACAATCTTCACATTTTCCATTGAACGTCAAAGTTGCACCACCGATAGTAGCTGTTACCAATTGAACTGCGTTTATTCATTGTCAATTAGTGAAAGGCAATTTCCCAAGCTAGATCCTCCCTAGTCCATATTACCCTGCCAATACAAAGTTATAATTAAAACAATCCTAAGCGCGATCACAGGGTCCTTCTCCATTTGCCTCATCTACATGCATAAATGCCTTCACAATCGTCGCATTTGCCAATTAGACGAGTATACGACATCAAATGCAACCGAATATTAGAAACAATCAAATTTAACGGCAATTCATCGCATTACAATTGTGAACCCAGTCAAAAGGACTCCAATGTTAAAGTTGATGTCAAAATTTGTGCTTTAAGTTATCCAACGGATTTTCATCATCAATTGTACAACGTTGTACCAAGTAAACGGATCATTGTCAAGAAGCATAGTTTTGAGAGCCACAATAAGACTCGACGAGTGAAGTTCTTGGTGTATCCATACACTACGTGCCACTTAGAAGGTATCCATAACGACTCCCATTGCTGTTGTAGCTTAACTTACGGTGAAGATTTGGATGGTGGACTTCAAGAATCATTGTATGTTCCCAAACAATTACTCATCCCGATCCCACAAAATGTGAGTTTGCATGATGTTTGTTTCATATGGGACATTATACTTCCCTTCTACGTTTATTCAACTTATATAACAAATCAAACATGCATACTTTTAAATGATATCAAACGGGAAATAAATGAGGTTTTAATCATACTCAATCATCTCAACATTGATCAACGTGCAATAACAATCCTTGATGAGACAACAATGTCGCTGAAGTATGCTGACAAATTTGATACGGTGTTTTGTTTCAATTCAAAGTTGGCCCAATTTGCTGAATTCTGTTGTCAACCGCCTACAGCTGCATTGGGTCTTATACACAAACGTCAACGATTATCGAAAATTTTGACCAATTTCCCCATTGTGGCGAAATCAAGTGACAAAACATATCACTATATGAAACTTGGATATGATGATGAGAAATCCTGTATTGAGTTGTTGCAAATTATTCGGGATTTAAACAATAATCGAAGCGGGTACCAGGGACTAAATGACTCCACTACCCAGCCAAGGAATAATTCCACCACAACAACAGTGTCATCATCCTCGGCAAGTACTTCAGACGCAAATTCACTACGGCAAGAACATATGGATAACAAATCGGTAACCACTACGTCAAACTCAAGTCGAGAGCTGCATAGCAAGGGCCATTGTACCTGGTTTTGGAGTGATGAAGATGTTGATTTGACAAACTATAGTGACTTGAGCCTTGAGATGGATCAAAGCTTCGATGATGACGAGGAAAGAGGCGATGTAAATGATGATTACGAAAGCAGAGTGGTCCATGACATGAATAAAAAATTGAATAGTTCCAAACCTCATCGCGTGTGCTATTTCAATCGAAAGATAAAACCCAGTGTCAACGTTAGTATCATTTGATGTACTCAACGTGTGTGAGTCCAAGTGATAGTGCTAGTACGATACTACGTGTATTTTCAATAAATAATGAATTACGAGCTACTCAACCTCTCCCAACTCTTTTAAAGTATCACTCAATATTTGTCTCAATTTAAATAAATTGACAATGCGCAACTTTTCATCCTTTAAATGAGCATTATCGCTAGCTTGTCCACACGGAATCTGCGCTGCTGGCGCATCAAAACATTTTTCAAGAAATCTGATTGAAGGAATGGAACCACCCTCACGAATGAAAATGGGATCTTGTTGCCAATGCGACTGTATGTTCTTGTACAAAATCAGGTACACTTTGTTTGACGGATCTCCCAACCAAGGCTCTGCTTCATGGAAAATGTTAATTTGTAAATGGTTATCCGATTTCAAGTTATTAAATGCTATGGTTAAATGATCAATCAATTTCCGTTTAATTGTGGTCAAATTCTGATTAGCAACTATACGCATTGATATTGTAGCATTGACCAACTGTGGAATCACTGTGTTGTTATTCGGCCCGGAAACTTGAATCTTGTGAACAGTCAATGATGGTTGACGCCATTTGGCTTGCAATACATTAATGTCAACACTCTCTTGAAACTTGTTCTTGATTTCATTATACAATGCCTGCTCCAGTTCACCTAATGGCAACAAGTCATCATAAAACCCATCGATCTGGATCTTTTGTGTCACGGGGTCAATCAAGGTAGTCAAAATTTGCATCATGTCCATTACTGGTTCTCGGCTTACGCCACCATCAACACCCGAATGACGATCAGGTTTATCAGATTTAATAATGACATTGGCGTTGATGAGCCCACGAAGACCATAATTTAAACAAGGGGTCACATCATCCAACCAATAAGAGTTACTCAACAATATCCAATCAATTTCGCCAATGAGACTCTTGTGCTGCTGAATCACAGCTTGAAATCCGGTAGAGCCACATTCTTCTTCTCCTTCAATGATGAATACCACGTCACAACCCAACTCTTGTCTATTATAAAGATCAGCAACCGCGTATATTGCAGCGAGCGTGGGTCCCTTGTTATCGCTGACACCTCGAGCGTACAAGCTACCATCTTTCGGCGTCAACACAAACGGATTTGTACTCCAATCCCTAGCTTCATGATTCGTAGCGTCAACTACATCGTAGTGTCCATAATACAAGACTCTTTCGTGTTTGGTGGATGGTAGTGGACTGTTTCTTTTGAATTCTGCAAATACTATTGGATTACCATCCTCCACTGGCAATAAGTTCGTCTGGTATGATCCAAATTTGGTCAACAATCGTGATAGAAACTTAGCACAATGACGACTATCCTCAAGATAGAGCTGAGGGTTCTTCGAAATAGTTTTGTAGGAAATAAACTTTTTCAACATTGACAACAAATCATTGTCATCCAAGCGAATCCCTTTCTGCAAAGTTGGTAAAGTAGCCACTGTTGAGCCAGAACCCTGCATAAAATCATCGGCGCTGTCATCATCCTCAGATATATTCCACAACGTCAAAGACTTGTTCCCACCTGCCAACAAATATGCTTGGTGGTGCAACTTGAAAGTGGAAACAGTATTTATAACTCCATCCTCTTGGTCAGAGCTCATGAATACACTATCAGCAACATTCTTGTGCTTCATGGTGAGCTTCACCAAACCCGTACCTGAGCAAGCTTTATACAACGCATCTTTATAGACACCCAAAGATAATACCTCATTCATTCCCTCTTTATTGAATACAAATGATCTAATCATTTGTAAGGTAAGCAAGTCCCACACATTGATACACGAGTCTCCCAAACCAACGTAAAGCAAAGAACCTTGTATCGTCATTGACAATACCGATTCATCATTCTGTAGTGATGCCTCTTTATGCAACTCGTAATGTTTCATTTTCCAAATATTAACAACTCCATCACCTCCACCAGAGATGAGAAATTTCCCGTCACCAAAATGACCAATTGTCGTGTCAACAATATCAAGACAATAAACATATCCATTGTGAGCAAACCTAACAATATCCTGTTGTCTGCACTCAATAAAGCTCACCACATGCTTACTCTCATCCACAGGTGTTGAGTTTCTTGAATTTTTTCTCATCAATTCGTGTCTTGTTTGTAAAGTATTTTGAGAGCCACCTGGTCCCTTGGAGTCAAAAAATTTGTCGTATCTAAAATGTGGCAAGTTCTCCAAGTTGACCCTCCTCGTATTTCCATTGGCAACAAATAGTTTGCACCATAATATGCTGGCATTCTGGGCGCCAATAATCAACGTTTGTGAGTTATCGCACCATGCAAGCGAGAAAATATCACCAATATCGACCAATGAATAAATGATATGGGTGCATTGGAACCCAGTCTTGAAATCGTAGACCTTCACTAACGAATCCGATCCAGCAACAAACAAAGTATCCTCCTTTTTGTTTACACAAATGGTCAATATTGAACTATTTTGATGAGGGTTTTCACTTCGATCAATTTCATGTTTTAAACTATAAGTGAGCATATCAAATATCAATACCTTTCCGTCTTGAGTTCCACAAAATAACAAGTTGTGAGCAGGTGACGCAATGCAACATAATATCGAATGTGTGTGCGTCCATTTATGTACAAGTTTCGGTAAATTTGCCGGTATGGAAACTGGCATACCATCTACATCAACAGAATTCGGCGTTGATGGCAAGAACGGAGGTGAACTAATTGAAAAATCTTGCCCATTGTCAAAATTGGAAAACTGTGGCGTCGGAGATGTTGATACTGCGGCGTTATCATTGTTTTTTGAATGCAATGGATGTGGGGAAGGGTATTGGGGATGACTATCACTTTGGTGCAAATTCAGTGATGAGAGTATATTGTTATTTACAATGGCAAGTTCAGCCATTGACATATGAGGACTATTCAATCGTATCGGTGTTGATGCTCTGGGACTGTGTATCTTGGCCTCCGAAATTGTTGCCTCATGACTTAAGGGTAGCTTACTTCGAGTAGCTGATACATATTCACCCTCATGAATGTTTGCGTGAAAGTTGCTCATGATAGATGAATCATTTGATGCTCGGGAAGGGGAACGGGGGGAAGGCTTGTGTTGGAATCTCTAATAGTTAAAAATTTTTATACCTGTTTATCACACAATTTATTTTTTCTTTTTCTTAGTCACAAAGTTGGCGAATGATCACGAGAATTTGTACTATCAGAAATGGGAAAATAATTGGAGGGAGAATAACACATCCCAACTGAGCCTAAGGGCATAGTGTCCGGAGATCAAGTGATCTACTTGGTTTGTTCATGTAGTATACATCACAATATCAAATATACGATATTGTCAACTCCTTTGATTTCTGTTAATGCCGACGCTACCGATTGGTTTTAAGATATACGAGATTGTCAATTACCAAAGGAAAGGCGTATCGATTTTGCATTAGGTGGCAACTTGGCCCCTAGAAGCCACCTTTGTGGCTCCATGAGAAGTAAAATTGCGTTTCCACTTTCATAGCTGGTAAAGTTGATTGAAAATTTCCGCGAAAATATCGTTCACCAAGGGTTCAAAAAGGGCGATTGGTTCAGCTTATATGCTTTGAAAGTTGTGAGGTAGGTTCTGCTTATAAGGTGGAAAATCCATTCCTGACTACTTTTCTAAACGAGTAATATGACGTCGCGTCAATGTCAGACCCAAAGTTCGTAGGTATTGTACTTGCTTTTTTGTCGAGGACTTTGGAGCTGACAAAAGGAAGCGGGACCTTAGATGAAGGAGTTGGGTTGTACTAGAGCTCGCCTTAATACGGATTTTGTCTAATTTTAGTTGGGTTATTACAAAATCTATCAAAAAACTTTAAATCGTCAGGGGCACGTAAAGTTGCAGTCTCACTCAACGGAGAAATAATATTGACGTATGATAATACTTTTACGTCAAACTTACCAATTGCCAAGATTGTTGAGAGAAAACGCCACTCAAGAAAATCGAAAATGGTTAAATCTGGGAAGCTGTCATGATTTGCTGTAGTAGGGTTCAAAAATTGGTGGCAGCTGAACTGGGCAAAAATATATATTTCCTTCGTGAATTTACCATCCGTTCATAAACAAAGTCATCATAATTTTGCTCGAGAAAGTTACAATGGGTAAAAGGGTGTAGTCGGAGTTGGAGGGGGAGTGTTTTTGCCAAGCAAAAATAATAAAAAAAAGAGAGGCAAAGTTTTCAAATGGGCAATTTATGGACGTATACCTCTAATTTCAATTGAGGAAATAATTTTGAAGCACTTTGTCTTCTCCTTTTATCGGCGTTTCAACTTCTGTCCAATTGAATGTGTGCTTTTGTATGAAGCTTCCACACGATCTTAGTTCCGCTCATCTCAAGCACCCTCTTTGCTCCACTACGTTGTTTTCCTTCCACCTCTGAACCCATCTCATTTTATCTCATCTCGTTTCATCTCGTTTCATCTCGTTTCATCTCCAGCGGTTTCACTTTTTAACCCTATTCCAATATTGTTTCTAAAAGAACGCCGAATTACTATTATCACACAAACACATTGAATTTCTTTTTTCTTTTTTTTTTTTTCATGTCTCTGCTGCATATGAGTTTTAACAGTCACACGATGAATTACTTAATGCAGTATCTCATAATACATTATTTTTTTTTTTTTTTAACTCTTGTTTATACCGTTTGGCTTTCCTAAATAACTTTAAATTGAAATAGCAGGAACAACAAACCCCCAGTTCACTTTATATTTTCTAGCCATCCAAGAAAAATTTTCCGTTTCGTCTATAGGGCTTTTCAACCATCAAAAATAAACCATATCCAAAAACCTTTTTCCTTACATTCGCTTGAAAATCTTGAATGAAGTTTGCACATTCTTTAAAATTCAACGCTGTACCTGAATGGTACTATTTGAAGTATTCAACGTTGAAGAAAACCATTTATGAGTTGCAACAAGACCAAATTGCTTATAATGGGAATCAAGACCAAGGTTATATTGTTGGTAAAGAAACAACCACGGTAACTGAATTGGTGGATAACTTTGAGGCTAATTACTCACCTTCATCTAAAGGTAGTGGTGGAAGCAGTAGTAGCAGTAATAGTGACTCGATTGAGGAAGGTTCAAGTTACAATGACGATTCTGATGCCAAGATAAATTCAAATGAAGGAATGAAGAATAGGTTAGCCAAGAAACTCAACTTGTTGCAAAAACTTAAAAAGAATAAACCATTTCGAAATAGTACCAACAGTAGCAGTGCCAGCGATATCGAGTTGAATCACATCGAATTTGAACAGAATGACAAAGACGGAAAAGGGGTGGGTGAAAATGGTGATGTGCGTTCATATTCCGCTGAAGTTGTCAGTTTATCAAATGGTGGTGCATCCTCTTTTACTAAAGATGATGATGTTGTTGCACATTTCATTAACGACCCCAACGAATCATTTGCTAATCCAAACTCTCTAGAGTTTGATCCCTTGCATGTGTTTACCAAACAGTTGTTGATTGAATTGACCAAGATTAATGATTTTTACAAGGGTATTGAAAAGGACATTTTTGAACTGTATGATCGATTGAATAGTGAAAGTGAACAGCTTCGTATCAAAAATGCTTTGGAATCTGAGCCAGAAATTAAACATCATCACAGCAATAGTATAGAACAGCATCACAGCCACGACCCAGATCATTATGGCGCCGATTTGGAAAAGCAAAGTGTAACTGTACAAGTTGTGCATGATGATTCTGATGATGAGGAAGAAGAGGATGATGATGATAAGAATAGTAATACCGACTCAGTCTTACTCGGTGAAGCTCATTTTAATGAAAACCACAAGTATTCGGTCACCAAAAAGAAACAGTGTTTGGCAATGTACATTCGATTATCCGAATTGAAGTCATATATTGAATTAAATCGTGTTGGGTTTGCCAAAATTTGTAAAAAATTTGACAAAGTTTGTGGGTATGCAATAACTCAAGATTTTTGTCAATACTTTTTGCAATTGCATTCATATGTCTTTCAGCCACACACTATTGAATCCATCGATACCAAACTTGATCAAGTTGTGCGGATCTATGCATTTTCATTGGGCAGATTATACTCTTATTCTACTAAGCATGATTTGGAACCAATCAAGAACGAATTACGGTCTCACTTACGTGATCATATAGTTTTCGAAAGAAACACTGTGTGGAAGGATTTATTATCGTTGGAAAAACAATCGTACAACTTAGACTTGGATGAAAATGCTGTACAAAGTAGCAAGATTGGTGAGGAAGGTAATATCGCCAACTCGTTAATGAAGATGAAGATGAAGGAAATTGAACTTCCAAGATATCTCAGTGGCAAAATTGTTTCAGTACCTGCATTTTTATTCACTAGTCAAATCTTGAAAATCATCATCACAGCAGTGGTGTTCGCCATTTTAATGTCAGTAAAGACTTTCAATGACCCCGTACAAGGAAGAAGTTTAGCTGTGCTTGTTGCTTGTGCCATGTTGTGGGCATCTGAAGCTATTCCGTTGCATACCACCGCCATGTTTGTTCCATTGCTTGTTGTCACTTGTAAAATCTGTAAAGTGTCTGGTACGGATGAGCCAATGACGTCTCCTGATGCTGCACAGTATATTCTCAGCACCATGTGGAATTCAACCATCATGATATTGCTTGGTGGGTTCACACTTGCTGCTGCGTTATCAAAATACAATTTGGCCAAGATCCTTTCATCTTGGATCTTGGCAGCTGCTGGAACTAAACCAAGAAACATCATCCTTGCCAATATGATCATCTCAATGGTTCTTTCGATCTTTTTATCAAATACTGCCGCTCCTGTTATTGCATTGAGTTTGGTACGGCCAATGCTCAAAACTATTCCCTCAGACCATCCATTCACCAAAGCATTAATTTTGGGAATTGCATTTGCTTCAAATTGTAGTGGAATGCTGTCTCCAATCAGTTCACCACAGAATGTCATTGCATTGCAAGAAATGACACCAAACCCAGGTTGGCAAATGCTTGAAGTTAGTTTACCAACCACAATTGTGGCTGTTTTTTTCATTTGGTTGTTGCTTATTTCAACGTTCAAAATCAATACTCTCAAGTTGGCTAAAATTTCACCAATTCGAGAAAAACTAACCACTAAACAATATTTTGTCCTTTTGATTGCAATTGTTACAATCCTTTTGTGGTGTGTAATTGAAAAAATTCAAGTCAATTGGGGCTCAAGTGGTATCGTCACTTGTTTTGCCTATGTCATGTTTTTCGCCACTGGATTACTTACAGTTGACGACTTGAACAATTATCCATGGTCAATCATTGTCTTGGCAATGGGTGGTATTGCGTTGGGTAAAGCAGTTGGTTCATCTGGTCTTTTATCAACAATCGCGATTGCATTGCAAAAACGTATTATGGATTATAGTGCTTATGTTATTTTGCTCATTTTTGGAATTATTGTTCTTGTGTTTGCCACATTCGTTTCACATACAGTTGCAGCATTGATTATCGTTCCATTGGTTAAAGAAGTTGGTGACTCTTTACCAAAACCACATCCAAATTTGTTAATTTTGGGTACTGCATTAATTGCATCTTGTGCAATGGCATTACCAACTTCAGGATTCCCCAATGTGACTGCAATTAGTATGCGAGATGAATTGGGAAGACCTTACTTGACTGTTAATGAGTTTATTTCAAGAGGTGTGCCAGCATCGATTATTGCATATTTGTGTGTGATTACCATTGGATATGGAGTCATGTCATCAATTGGTTATTAAAAAAATTTGGGCTTTTTCTTGTAAAGTTGTTATGTGTGTATATTGTAAGTTTCTAAAAAGTTTTACTAGGTTATCAAGCTCTTGCAGTGTGTAGAAGGGGGTGTGTTTGAGTTTTAACATCATGCCTATTAGTTATTGGGAGTGTCTGTTTTTATGCAAGTGTCAAAAGTGTCTGCACGTGCAAGAACAAGCGAAATGTTATGTAGTAATAGTAGTGCACACATGACAACAAAAACAAATCAAAAATGCGAAATTTATGCCTTTTCCATAATTACTGCTTTCAAAGCGTTAAGACCTATGGGCTTGGCTTCAGTCTGGCTAGATATTTTGGTTATTATGTCCTGACCGGATTGCCAGAAATCAAGGTCATACAGGCCGATTTGCTTCTCCTAAGGGGGGGATCAATGCCAGAGGGGTAAATACCGTCGATTCTTTACGCTTGCTGATCAAAGCTATTAATGTTGATTATCAATCTAGGAAACTGATGGGGGTAAGTTGAGTTCATCTCGAACGAGAATCTCCTCTAACCTTGTTACCGACTGAAATTATTTATCAGACTTTTCCGTGCCCCCTCATTTGGCATAATTGATACACTTTTGGTTTGCGAACGCACCATCATCCGCTTTTTAAAGGACCATGTATTACATTTTTCGAGAGGTAATATTGTAAGTATCATCGTTTTCTCTACAACGAATTCACAGCATATTCAACATGTATACTTTTTAAAGTATATGTAATTTGAGGTAAAGTTAGTGGCAGTGACGTTGTAGTATTTCGCAGTTGTAATAAGTGTTTGATGTAGAACCTCAAGGTAGCGCGCTCTCTATTTCCATCTCCAGCACGCCTCCTAAGGCTGAAGAACATTAATTGCCCTTTGTCCCCTACAACGTCCCAAACATGAACTCTCGCAAACCAAGATACTATAAGCATCCAAGCGGTCTACCGACACTACTACATCTATCTCAAGTTTGCATCAAACGACATCTATCACAACTTCAAGATGTTGGTACCACACCGTACCATTTACTTGCATCAATTTTAAGTTTAATGTCAGCAAAACAGTTGGACCAAATTGAAACATTGTCGACCCAGTTAACACCACACAGTGATGAGCTATGGAAACAGCTCATTGTGAAAGATTTTTCCGATCGGCCAGCAGAATTAGGTCCTTTGGAATTGACAAAGTTGAAATTTGAAAAAATGCCCTATAAATCGTTATACTATAAATATGTCAAGCAACGAGACGAGTTTAGAAAGGATTCGGCCAAGAGGTTACGACAATTGAACCAGTCAATGAACAAAGAAAAGGATAAGAATAAGATTGTCACTGTTGATGAAATAAAAAGGGATCCTTCTGTACGATGCCGACTGCCTTTTCAGAATGCGTATCGAAGACAACGACTGCCATATGCAAAGAACACCATCTTAGGTAAAGCCATGAGGGAGTCTCAGAATCGATCAATTATTTTTGGTAGCCCAGCAATGAGACAATACGATCCGTATAATGCATTCAAAACGAAAGATTGTGCCCCTTGTATCCGTGCTCCAAGATTAGGTACAGCAATTAGACGAACTACATTCTTTGATCGTCATCATTCAAAACAGCAGCCTCCTACTACAACGAAACCTTCAACGTCAAAGATCATGCCCATTAAGGGGAAACAATCGTCTCCGTGTCTGTCTCCGCCATCGCTGCTGGGCGAAGTTTCCGACACCTTACGAAAAAAACGTCCACACCAACCCCCATCGATATTCCTCCAAAACAAACGTCCACTACCACCATCACGAGCGTCACCAACTCGAAAATCGGAAAAGAAGGTGCAAGAGAAGAGGAAAGAAGCTACAAAAGAGGAACTGAGTAAGATCAAACCGATCAAGTCATCTATATTTAGTTGACATCTTGGCATATATTCGTGTAATGAATAATGAACTTTAGAACGATCAGGCATGATATTGTAGCTTGATCTTCTTGTTTGCAGCCCCTTGTTTTACGAGTAACCACTTTTGTATTTTTTCAACAACAGTCCCGTCATGGTATCACTGAATTTCCGTTTGTATCCTGTAGCGTTGTGTTTTTTATCAAGGTCCTCATTCGTGTTACCAATCAAACTCTCATTGCCTATACTAATCACCTGTTTGTACGACTTGATTCTCAATCTGGCACTAAGTAAAGCTTTTTCTGGGTTCAACAGTATACAACTCCTGGCCTTACTCGAATCTAATCCTAGTGTCTTTAACAATATCAAAATATCATTAGCATTACGCACCTGAAGTGGGTTCTGGGCACCACTGGAAACAACCAATCCTCTAGATCGTGAGCTTCTTATTAGTTGTAGTACATTATTAAACCAATTTTTTTTGATTAAATTGACACTCACGTCGGATGAATACCCCAGAGAACCCGTTATTAATTGACTATAGTTGATTTCAAATTTGATTCCTTTAGCCACACCAGTTCCAATGGCTTTAAATTTTAAGAAAAACGGTAGCCTATTAGCCAAGTTCAAGCTGATCAAATCACACTCAATGTTTAGTATCGTCAACTGTAAAGCCTTTTCAGTGGTTGGTTGAATGGCAAATAAATCAAAATGATTTTGTAATTTAGCAACACCTTGTAGTTTGGAAGAATCAGTGACAATGAGTGTGACACGTGTGAATAATTTCAACGTGGGAAATTTCGGTTTTAATTCATCAAGAATGGATGTTACTGATATAGGGTTGATTTTATCAGGTGTATTGAACGGAATCTTGATTGATTCGTCAATGGAAAAGTTGATGGCTTGATGAGTAACACCTAATTGTAAATTGGTTATAATTGTGTTTTTCAAATCTGTCCATTGTTGTGCATTGGGTGTTGTGTTATAGTTGTTACAAGGCCATGGTATGTTAAGGTCATAGGACATTGCAACTCGCTCCTGCGTGAAACACAATATTGTCTTCCTTGAAGGTGCTTTGTTTCTGTGCGATGATCGATGTAGAAAGAGGAAAGAGAAGAGTGCTACCATTTTCCTTGCATTGTCATTCAGATCTATATCCGCCCGCCACCCCATTACAGAGCATCAGCCATCATTTTTTGCCACCGACTTATTAATACACACAAGAAAACTGCAAAGTATATAAAGGAAGACAAGTGTCTCTCATTCGTTGCATTACGCGTACACCTTTCAGCTTATCTACACACACACACTATCTTTTGATCATGTCATCAGTAGCTAACTTATTCATTGATAAACAACAAGCGCCGCCGAAGGAAGACCAAGGCATAATGGACATCGGTAAAAACTGTTCCTATTGCAACCAACTAGATTTTCTACCTTTCATATGTGAGTTTTGCAAAAAAACGTATTGTTCCAATCATCGAACTTTAGAACAACATCATTGTCCACGCAAGGATAAGTTTTATAATCAGGCGCCAACACACGATGGTACTTTGTCATCTACGTCAACTATATCCTCTAAATCATTGTTTCCTGATAGAGATGCCGACAGGAAATTGATAGATGCCAGGTTAAAGAGTCCCGAGCCGACAACTATAAAGGAAACACAATTTAGAGTTGGAGATGTGGCTGGCACCAATGCTTTCAAGAAGTTTCAAAGATTTCTCAATATACAAAAGGATAAAACGAATTCAGCCGGAGGAGGATCGTCTATTTCGAAGCTCTTTGGTAAGAAATCATCCACCACATCAGTTATCTCTAATAAGTATGCTGATATGGCAAAATTGAAAAAGAATGCTCAGGGCGATGCTAAGATAGCATTAGCTGACAGAATATACATTTGGTGTGTCTATGTCAAAGATCCAAATACGTCAATGAATATCGAGCAAGACAAGAAACCAGTGTTTGTATCCAAGAATTGGGTCATTGGTAAATCATTGGACTCAATTGCTGAGAAATCACGCATCCCCAATATAAACAATCTGACTACTAGAGCCGAGGAACGATTAAACATTTTCAAAATTGATGAAGCCAAGAATGAACCTAGCTTGGTGAGAAATTCGGACAAGTCAAGTATATTGAAAAATGGCGATGTGATATACTTGGTGAGAGGAATAATATAGAATAAGTAGTTTCACAGTAGTTTAATACTAAACCTATGCTTTCCTTTATTTTTTTCTTTTTGAACTAGGTTCTCTTATAAACATCTTTGATTTTATCATATTCCAACCAATTCATGAGACAGTTTTGATCATTCAAATGTTCATATCGACTAAATTTACCCACAACACAATGTGAAGTGAATGGAGTATTGGCACAGTTGTAGTAGGGATCATGATTATACCCCAAATCTCTAAACCAATGAATTTTGGATTTATCGGCAAATAAACTAACCCCAATTGAATGAACTGGTGCATCACCCCATCGCTCATAATAGAATCCACCAGTTGAGTCTAAATATTTGAACCAATTATTGTATGCTTCACCTCTAAAGAAATCCATATCACCTATTTCAAAATTGGACCAGTAATGGCACGTTGAATAGCCACCAGCAATTTTGTTCTTGTGTGGGTTTTGTAAGTTTTCCACTAGCCATTGGAAACTGCCATTTTTATTCACGTATTTGTAATTGTCTCCCATGTTTAAGAATTTCAATGTTTCCGGCCATAGCGTCTTTATCGATTCCTCAATATCGTACAAGCTGACTGTAAAACCATAAATCTTGCCCGTTGTTTCCATATATTTGAAAACATCATATGTAACATCAGTATAAAAGTGAACTTGTGGCTCAATTCTCCAATAGTATTTATATTTTTGCAATTCAGGTACATTGTAAAACTGACCCAGGTAAAAACGACACATGTTATGGTAAGAGCCCTTCTTGGCATAGGCAATGTTATGATCATACATTACTTGCATGGCCTTAGCTTCTTTCTCCTCATCTATTGAACTAGGTTTTTTCCAAGCTTCCGACTTAATAGTGACAAACTCAACTGGAGCATTTTCAGTATACTTTTTAATCTTTTGTTTGAAGCGATCAGTGAATGGTTCATCATTTATGAAGGTGTATGGGTAATTGAATTTACCATTAAACAGTTTTTGGAATCTCCTTATACTTTGTCCGATCTTTGTCAATTCTGAATTTCTAACTAATGCAATTATGGTGGCATTTGCTCGGGTATAAGCTTGTTTATCTTCAGGTGGTGGAACCAATGATGCATCTTGAGGTTTGCCGACTTCAGTATTCATTAGTTCAGTATATTTTTTAGCATTTCGTTCGATAATTTCTTCCCTTGTCCCCCTATTGTTGGCGTTATTGACAAAGTTGAATTGTACATTGTTTGGTTCGATTATTGACGCTTGTAATGGCTCTGTGTTTGAAGATTTCAAGTTCCACCGATTATACGTATTTTTCAAACTATCACTGAGGTTCGGTAAGTACGAGAAGTCGAACTTGTCACCAAATGATGTGAGTGACCAATCGTTTTTAGATAGTTGTTCATGATTGAATAATTTTGATTGAATCAATAGTAAAAATAACGCTATAGCAGTTAAAAATATATATAGCAACTTTCTTTTCCTGAGTATGGGCATGACTACAAGGGTATAAATCGTGACTCGATGACAAACAGTATATCAGTTATGGTGGTTGGTAAATGAGAATATCGTTATTCCTGTGTATCTCCACTATGTTTTTTAATGAATCTATATTTATACTGATGACAATACACAGTGTGAAGTTTAATATGTTTGTATGCAGTACCCCAGTTAAAAGAAAAAAATAAAGGTCAGTCAGTCAGTCAGGCACCAAAATTATTTTTATTATCAATGTTCAAAGACGTGTAATTGTGGCTAATTTAAGGGCATTTTCTTCCACTTTAGCTTCAGTATCCACCGACTTCAATGATTTCGTGTAATGCCCAAGCTGGACTAATTTTAGCTTGATGGACAGGCTGTGTAGCTTATGTGTTTATGGTTGTATAACATGATTTTTGAGCTTCCAATTGTTACCCTGCTAAGCCTTGTCTTGTTTCAGGATGTGTGTATTTTTGAACAAAAATGATATATAACGATCCATACACCACAAGACTTCGCTACTTACAATAGTTTCTAGACAGATGATTCATTTTTGTGATCCTTTCCAAAGCTATCCTTTGCGTTTTCATCGTGTGACATCTAAATGACAATTTGCAGCCAAGAAATATTTTAGTTTATTTTGTCGACACAATGGGCCCTACATAAAGCTACATATTAAACCCTCTAATCATACTTTTCCTCCGTCTTTTGCAACTTCAACAACCTCTGGTACTTTCTCGAATTCTGAATCCTTCTTATCGTGTTCTCCATAACTGTTATCTTCCACGTCATCATCATCATCATCGCCACCATGAACACTCATCCTATCATCCCTTTCAACTCCTAATTCTGCACCCTTATGTTCAGGGCCAATAAATAAAATAGGAATCAAATAACACAATACAGCCCCCTCAAATATAGCCATTGTCTTACCCAAATCATGCAACGTTTCATTCATTGTAGCTTCAATAGTGGCACTAGCTGAACTAATTAAATTACCCAATTGGTATGAAACTCCCACAACGAATGATCTAAATTGAGGAGGTGCCAATTCATTCAAATGAATAGGTACCACTGACCAAGCACCTTGAGTACCAAATTGCATAAGGAAAGCAGTAATCCATGTGGGTTTAAATGCCCACAAGTAGAGGAATGCACCACCAAAGGTATTAGCACAAATCATAAGTGTACGTCGTCCAAAATATGTTGAAAGATGAGAAATGATTATACCACCAAATATTCCACCCAAATTGGCACAAACATTAACCACTGTTGCTCTGTTAGGACCATAATGGTACTCGCTAGTCAACATTGTGGGATACAAATCTTGGGATCCATGAGATGAAAAGTTGAACCCTGACATCAACAATACCATATATATAATAATCATCCAATAAGTTCTTAAAGCTTTCAGTGCTTGATGTCTAAATTCTGCAATTTTGGATTCCTTTTGAATGGCGCCTTCCCTAAATCTTGCTCTTTGACGTTGATAAACAAATGTTTCAGGATTAAAGAACCTCCATGTAATGAAAATCACTGGTACTCCTGCTGAGAAGAAAAACATATTCTGCCATGTTTTCTCAGTCATTTCAAACGCTCTTTGGAAAACAACAGCCAACAAATACCCTGAGGGCCATCCAGATTGGAAAATTCCTGAAAGAATCCCTCTTGCTTTTCTAGGTGCATCCCCCAAAGCTTCTGCTGAACAATTTCCATAAATACCTCCCATAGCAATACCAAACAATGCTCTTACTCCAAGAAATTGAGAATATGTGGTTACAAACCCAGTCCCTATTTGGATCAGCATAAGCAACACCATGTTGAGAATATAGGGCCATTTCATACCAAAATTATCACCAATTGCTCCAAATATGGCTGCACCCACAGTTCTAAACATCAATACTAAGGTAATCCCCCATGTCACATCTTTTGTAGAAACTTGTAAATCATTGGCAATATTTGTCACATTCAAACTCGTGATAAAGAAATCAAATGCATCCCATGTCCATCCCCAGAACCCTAAAAAGAAGAAATTCCATTGATGAGCGTTCAATGCAATTAAAGGGTGGAATGGGTTGCAAATTTCATACCATGGGTATTTGCTCAACTCTTTTCTACCCACCCATAACGAAGTAAATCTTGTTTTGGTGTATTCTTTGATATCTTTCGAAGTGAATGCAGGAGGTTTGACTATGTGTTTATTGTGTTGATCAGGAGTCTCTGAGGTAATCGGACGAAGCGGTGTTGTCATTGTAGTTGGTGAAATACAAGTGCTATATACTGTGTTTCCAAATGAATTATTGGCTATTTGGAAAACCGATAGCTTATATAGCTAGTACCCAAATCTCATATTAGGTTTGCAAAAAATGGTTGTACTTTCACATGGTTCGGAATCCACTATTTAATAATTTTTCTATCAGACAAAAGCAAGTCTAGTTCTTGAAAAGCTTTTTCCGGGAATGACTCAAGGCCCAGGAGGAGGTAACATTACGGAGGTCGTTTTCCAAAAACAGTGGTAAGCGTTACCTGATTTCTAAGCTTTACGTGTAAAGATTCGTGCAATATAAGAAACTTTAATTCAATATTTTGAAACGCGGTTATTTTATTTGAAAAAATTGTGGTTATCATCAAAGTCGTACATATCAATGCAATCACGAACCTTGTGTATTAGAAACCTAGTATTATCTCTTCTTTCGGTACGGCTAACACAATCATTTTAGAATTTTTTTTAGTTACATTACACAAACACCACTTTGCAATCAATTTCCGATTAAAGCTTGTCAATTCAATCACTCACCCATCCTATCTCCTCCTCGAAATCACGAAACTTTTCACATCGAATCTTTTTAGTGACTTATCTTAGTAGTGGACTAACAGAGTGCCTCGACCTCAACTTGAGAAGAGCTTGTTCCATTTGCATCGGCCATCACAATTGATTGCAGCTGAATAAAAAAGCTCAAACTGTTTACGAACTTACCCCACAACTTGGGGAGATTGTTATCAGGTCACATCTCTTCACCAAAACACGAATTCGTTTAACTTTGTAAATGAACATCTGTTCAATGTTTTTTAAAAAATATCCTTAAGGTTTGTGGTGAATCAAATCCAGACACCACCTAAAGTTACGCCAAGAGAAGTATACAAGAAAAAGAAAAGCGGGCATTGGTGTCTATTTCTAGGGGCCATTCTCTAGATTAGATTATCCACTTCCCTCTGTTTTGACTCCTTCGATTGAGATCTGGATAGTCCCATGTCTAGGAAACACATAGCTGACGAGATTTTCAGAAAGCATTGACTTCGAAGGAATTGAACTAACAAGTAAGTTGGTTTCTGCAACAAAAATCGGGATATTCTTAAAGAATCAATCACTCGAAGCTTTGTTGTTTTTCGGATCAGCAACTGTTACACTGCAGATTCTGCCTTGAAAATCGCAAAAGGTGGTTAGGATTGTGAAGTAGCCAAAACTAGCCTAAAGTATGACAATTAATTGATTGAAAAAGGGTTTATAAATAAAGCCCCAGGCAAAGTACCCCAACTGAATAGTCCCCATTAATTGTACATAGCTACCTCTAGAAGTTGTACGACAAATTTTGTGAATTATCGTATGTTACTTCACGATCTTTTAAAATAACACAAAACGGATTCAATGACACAATATTCACACTGCCATTTCAAGGATATACTCAACTCAAGTCGTACGTACACCGACGAGAGCAAAAATCGAAGAGCTTGATCATTCTTTTTTCAATTGGTTGAGCTCTTTGTGGCAAAGTTTGAGATGGTAAGCGTCGAAAGTATCGAGATATCGATAATTGGTGCACGTTTGCTGGGAACCTACTAACCAACGGCGGAACGAAACATCAGTACCAGCTTACGGTGGTGGTCTACCCCTCAACATTTACTTACAGTTCTTATCAAGAAAGGGCTTCATCATCATTGCTGCTTTTGTACCAGGGTAACCATTGATTCCTGCTTTCTCAAATCATTGTATGCATGTGTGCGGCTCATGGATATTGTCGTAAAAAAAAAAATTTCCCAAGTTTTCCAGCATTAAGAGTAATCTTCATAGTTCACCCAATATAAGATGCTTCTGGTGTTTGCTAAAGCGAGTCGACGATATTACTCACACCTTCCAGAAAAGGTATCAACACTAGCAAAATTCAATTTTCCATTGGCTACAAATAGCATAAAGTCTGTTACTGACAATATCAATGATTTCATAAACAAGAAGCAGAAAGTTACACTCAATGGACATATACACCGAAAGGCTAGGATACGGCCTACTTTAAGTTTTGGATTCTTACGTGACTGTAATGGCGAAACTGTTCAATTCATCGCTAATGATTCAACTAAGGACAAGATCATGGACACAATGAAAAGCCTCACTGTTGAAGAGTCTGTCAGTATAACTGGATATGTACAACCAAAGCAATCGAAAGAAGGAGAATCAAAAAGCTGGGAATTGGTTTTGGAGGATATTCAGGTTTTGAATCTGTCAAATATAGACGCGCCAAGACTCGAAAAGCTTAAGCAAACTAGACCAGAAGACTTGCCTCCTCAATTTAGATACTTGCAATTACGCACTGCATTCTATCAAAATGCTTTACGAGTGAGGAGTAAAATTGCTCAGTCGGTTCGGAAGGTACTTGTGGATGATCATGACTTTGTTGAAATTGAAACACCATTATTATTCAAATCAACTCCAGAAGGGGCACGAGAATTCGTAGTCCCTACAAGACAACCCAACCAATTTTATGCATTACCTCAGTCTCCTCAACAATATAAACAGATTTTGATGAGTTCTGGTTTTACAAAGTACTTTCAGATTGCAAAATGCTTTAGGGATGAGGATTTAAGATCAGATAGACAACCTGAATTTACTCAAATAGATTTGGAAATGAGTTTCGTAAATAGCTCTGACCAGGTTATGAAGGTTGTTGAAGATGTTGTCTTGAGTATTTGGGAGAAAGTTAAGCAAACCAATGTATACACCTTAAATGGGAGTGATGAGTTGATCAGAATCAATGCTGGGATCGAGGGGGTACAATTGTCAAAATTGAATTATTTGACAGCTTTGCAAAAATATGGTATTGACAAACCAGATTTAAGGTCCAATCTCTCCTTCATTAGCCTCGAAGAGTATTTTGTTTCAATCGAGAATCTTGATTTTCCTGTTGTTGAAACGTGTGTTTTGAAAAGTGCTTTTGACCCCACTATCAAAACCTCAAAACCGCCAAAGTCGCTCACGAGTGAGTTGAATTATTCGCGAAGAAGGCCGTATATATTTATGATCAAATCTGAAGATGATGCCCAAAGTTGGTGTGAATTGCTTTTACAAAAAGGTTTTATGAAATGGAACGATAAGGTGGATAAAGAAAAATTACGAAAAACTCTCAACTTACAACCAGGCGATATCTTGGCAGTTTCAAATAGGGCTCATCTTCCTTATGAAAATCCAACTCCATTGGGAAAATTTAGACAATTGGCCATAGCTGAATTTTCAGGAAAATGGCAACGACCAATTAGAAGCGAAAACGGTTTGATTGATACTTACGATTTCGATAAAACAATTGTTGGCTCATGGGTCGTTGACTTTCCGTTGTTCAACCCAGCAGAAACTTCTGATGATATCAATGTGCCATATCCCAAATATGACAGGAGCAAGCTAGAGTCAACGCATCATCCATTCACGATGTGCAAATCGGATGATTATGACTTGTTGGAGACAGAGCCTTTGAAAGTACGAGGTGAGCATTACGATTTGGTAATTAATGGTGTTGAAGTTGGTGGTGGATCAAGAAGAATCCATGATTCGGTATTGCAACAATACATTTTCGAAGATGTTTTAAAAGTCAATAACTATCAATCGTTATTTGGGCATTTGTTGAAAGCTTTAAGTATGGGATGTCCACCGCATGCTGGTTTGGCTTTGGGATTCGATAGATTATGTGCTATGGTAGTCGGTACTTCAAGTATAAAGGATGTGATTGCATTCCCAAAAAATCAATCCGGATCCGATCGTGTTGTTGAGAGTCCTACTGCTGTAGATGAAAAAGTATTGAATGAGTATTTCATTACTACTAAAGTTCTGTAAATAGATACATTGTAAGTACAAATCAAACGGTTATTCCCGTCTTCTTCCTCGTAATTTTTGCTTCTTCTCGGTTGCACCAGTCAATTCATCCAACTTACGTTTATTATAGCCACTTTGGGCTTTTTCTGCTTTTTCAGCTTGTATTCTCTTTTCTTCTGCCAATCTCTCCAACTTCAATTCAATTGGTTTTTTGGCTCTTGTTGACTGATTTTCTTCACCTCCAAGAAATTCATGTTCTTGCTCCTTGACTAACTGTTTCCAATCATACTTTTTTCTCACAAAAAGTTCCATTGACCAATTTTTCCAAACCAATTTACCATATTGACTTTCCTTCACCTTGTGCGAATCGTTCATGAGCTCGGACGCAATGCGATCTTTATACATGGGCAATAAAACTGTAAAGTCCCATAACTTATCAACTATGTGCGATCCATACGAATTGCAGGACAATTCGACTATCTTGTTTTGAAATATATTGAGATACCTTTTTCGAAGAATCTGAACGGGTTTTGATTCCTCTTTATCAACCACCAATGAGTTCTCAACAACGTGCGAAAAGACACCATGGAAACACATTTGCACAAACTTTTCTACAGGCAAGGCAATGAAATTCAACCAGGTGCAAATGACGAATCTATTGTCAAGTTCCATTAATTTCTCCAAAAATAATGCTCGTTTTCTCTCTTCAGCGGTTGGCCAGTCGCCCCTTGTGTTTCCTAATGTCGACCCCGTCAACTGTAGCACGTTTTCTATAAACTCAGTAGAAGTGTCCGTTTGTGGGGTTGAATAATCATAGTTTGGAGCAAACTTGATAAACAATTGGGAAATGATTTCATCTCTCAAGTAATTTCCTCTCAGAATTGACGCATCAATAACCTTTTGAGCTAAATCCAAATTTTGATTGTCAGCTATGGAAATCAAATTGGAAAGTTCTGGAATGATTTGATCCAAAATAAACTCAATTTCAACTGGTTTCAACTTGAATAATAATGCTTGTATTATGTAAACACCTGTTGTTGACCTCCTAGCTAACCTCAAAACTCTTTCTTTCATGTATAGCCTGTAGAGTCTTTCAATATATTGCGGTCTTGAGCCATCGCTTTTTATGATGGCTTCAAAAAAGTGGGATCCTACTGGATCGGATAGCAAATACTCGACGAATGCCTCCTCATCAGAATCCTTTTCGTCACTTTGTTTGGCAAAGATTAAGTGCCACATTGTACGTTCGCGGTCAACAAGCCCTTCCAACTGAATCACAAGTTGCATCACTGGAGATGCAATTTTATGTATGCTCAATTCTCGCGCCTTTTTCGTGTCTAAATCCTTGGTCAAGTCTTGAAAATAATCACGAAGCTCGTCTTTAAATGACAGTGGTGTTTGAAAAGCTCTATTGAAATCTTCGTTATCCTTGATTTCAATCATCTTTCTTGCAATCTTTGACTTTTTGGATCTTAAAACAGAGTTTGATACGGTTGTAGATGGTAATTCTTTCCCCGCGAGAATCAAAATCAAAAGTCTCAAAACATGTGAGGCATACTGATGATCAACCATTGTCAACAAGTACAGTTTAAACTCATTTACCATAGCAATGAATAGCTCCTCGACAGTTTTAGAGTCATTGCGATCTGCAATGACTACCCCATCTTCCTCCTCATACTTTATTTCATCAGTTTGCAAAATTTCTTTCTCAATCAAAGCAGCTGCTCTTACAAGCAATGTCTCCAATACGTGTGAGGCATACTTATGAAATGCCAAGGATACAAAATGATTGGAAAAGTTTTCAAAAATGGACTTCAATTGTTGCGTATTGGCAAACAACACAAGTCTTTCCATTAATTTTGAGCATATTTGATTGGTGACCAATTTCAACTCCTTTCCTTGCGCTTCTTCCAATACCGAGTTTATAAATCCTTCTCTATCCTCATCACTTTCGAAAGCGTTGATGTTCAATGTAGATTCCGCTTGTTTGAAGTAATCAATCTCACTGGCATCAACAAGGCCGAAGAAAGTATTGGGTATATCCTCATGCGGCTGAGACTGGGCCACATCCTTGTGCTCAGAAAAGTCTGTGTCGACAAGTTTTTGTGCCTTCTTCTCTGCCCTTCTTCCTCTAGATTTGGTACTTCCCATCTTTAGATACTGTTGGTTTGTAGAAGTATCTTCATCTTGAGATGATCTTCGCTGGAAAAATATTGAAGTTACGCACACAAAGAGTACTTGTCTTTATATACAGGAACAATTTTTTTCGCAACTGTGCATTGGCAATCTCAATATTGAGAAACAACATTTTATGAAGACGATCTACGAATTCAAACTTTTGAAAACCATTTTATTGGATATATGAAGTCCTTTGAACATGTAAAAACTAACTAAATTAAGCGTCATTGCAAGACTCTCAATTGAAAAAATATAATAAATAGAATTGAGATTCGGTTTGACTTCAACAAAAAAAGGGCAACTCTGAGGTACAACGTTTTCACTAATTCATAAATGAATAGCTCTCTCAGAAGGTTTCTTTTCTACTTTTGAGGCTCATAGTAACCGTAAGTGGTCCAGTGTGGTTTGGCTTCGGCTTCAGCATTGGCATCTCTCTTTTGAGGCTCATAGTAACCGTAAGTGGTCCAGTGTGGTTTGGCTTCGGCTTCAGCATTGGCATCTCTCTTTTGAGGCTCATAGTAACCGTAAGTAGTCCAGTGTGGTTTGGCTTCGGCTTCTCTCTTTTGAGAGCCAACAACACCCTTGACATCAGCAGCTGTCTTATCTTTAATCTCAGCATCAATTGAAGGACCATTAAAGAAAGCTTCAACGACACGTTCAAGGACGTTATCAACTGGAAGAGCAGGAACTTCAGCCTCTTTTGAAGCGACTGGAGCAGAAGCAACTAAAGCAGCAGCAATAGCAGTAAGAACAGCAATTGAAAATTTCATTGTAAAATAGATATTGTTGGTTTTCTGATAATTGATTAAAATGATCTATTTGTTTTGATAATGATGAGGAAAAAGAAAAGATGGGAAACGAGATGGGAACTGAAGGTACATTCGATGCTTATTTATAATCTAAGATGGAGTTCATACTCGTTGAAAGCTGAAACATAATGGTTAAATACAGAATAGCCTGGTGTATATAAGCGTGTGTGATCTTCATTACGGCTGCGAAAAATAATGAACACACTTTTTTAGAAAAATCCCCTTTTGCATCCAAAAAAGGAAATTTTTATCAATCAAAAATCTACCAGTGCAACAGAATAACTTTTCAGGGAGCGCAATTTTTCTTTGATGTGATTTTCATGGCAAAGATCAGAGAATAGGTGTGGATCACCTTTCTAGACTGAACTGGGTAAAATATCGAAAACAAGGTAATTGGACATAACATGGTTTTGCTTGGGCAGTAAACGCGTAGGTCATAAGAAGAGTCGACTTAAGTTGGTAATGCCTTTGTACGTGCATAGTAACGCTACACAGCGCCAACACGTTACTGCTGCTTCGACACTTTTCACAGGTGAAGTTAAGTCGAAGCAGCGATTGACTAGATGTAGTTAATGAACTCTCTCTAGCACATTCGGGGTAATTCGAACCTCATTGTGGGTATGTGATCAATCCGCCCACATTCGTTAAAGAATATCGTCTCTCAAGACTTGAAACTATTACCCCTATTTCTGAGCAATGTTTCAAAAGAAAAGTCCCAAAAAAATCAACTCAAACACTCGGGGAAATAACAACACGAGAATCACTTTTGAACATACTTTGCTTCATATTATCGTTGTTTCAAAACTCCGAATTTCAAGGCAAAAAAAAGTTATTATTCACTGAATTTCTTATTTTCATTAGAAAATAGAAATTTGTTTCTCACATCGAGGAGTAAACTTTCTTTTGCCAAAATAGAACAGAACATTTTGTGACTAGACGTTTCATTGTTGAGTGAAGTTGTTCCGAACCATGTCAATTGCTACACTGTTCTTCTTGTTCCCCTGAAAAAGAAAAAAAAAAAGAAATGTGATCTGACAAGAGTCACCTTGTGACAATAACTGGTATAGCAATCACATTGGTATTACGGTCCCGGCATCGTCTTTTGAATAATTCGCAAACCACTTTTGTGCCTTGATTCGAAACATCAACTCGGAATGCATCATTTCTAAGAATGGCATACGATGGTTTATTGGCATCATGTCTTTGAAAATCTGAAACCGATGTGTTGTGCAGATACAAAGTTTGTAGTAAAGAACCTGAAACACGTAAAGCTCCTGATTTCTTACATCGCAAAAACACACCACTCCCCCCACCGCCTCGTCATTACCCATAATTCAAAAACTTACTCTAAACCGAGGTGGGGAGTCTTTATATGTTCACACACACAGGTGTCTCCATTCTATCTAACGTTTTTCAACCGGCTTATCCCTGCACGGAAAACATTATTCGTATCGCCTTAAACTATCCTCATACCTTCCTTTCCTCAACTCATCGAGTTTGATCAATTTCTGCAAAATATCCCTCATTTCATCCTTATTCACATCTTCCTCATTTTTCAACTCAGTGATTTTAAACAATGCTTTCAAACATCCTACGTTTTCTTGTCCAGTATCTTCCTTCTCCAATGCATTAATTTCATTAATCAAGTCAATTTGTTGTTGAAGTAGCTGCTTATAATTTTGACCATCACTGTCGTCTGCTTCAAAAGCATTGACAAAAAATTCATCTGATAAAAGCCAGTACAAGTACAACCAAACTGAATTATCTTCTGGACTCATGTATATACCGGTTTTGATCAATTCCAAATCATTGTTCAAGATTGACAAGGGAGTTTGGAAAAGGTGGAACGATGGATGATCAATAGTCTGTGTCACTTGTGGGTTTCCAATGATGAGATTGTAAATTTTGGGTATTAATTTAGTTCGATTATGCCAGGCTGAGAAATTCAGAAAATCAATCAGAATCTTGGCAGTTGTGTAATCGAATTCATCAAGATTCAATTTCAACACTCCATTAACATCATTTTCATCTTGGTGATTCAATTCTTCCAATTCTAGATTTTCAACCACGAATCTGCGATATTGCCATCCATGGAAATTTCGTTGGTCCAATTCCAACATTTTCCCCACCGTCTTGAATTCAAACTCCCAATTAACTTGATTTAAATCTACCAATTTGAACAAACACCATCTTCGGTGATTCCAGATCCAATACACTTTGGGGAACTTGCGTAATTGAGCCATGACAAATTTCAACTCATCGTTTAAGATCTGCACCAATTTGGTAGAGTTTGATCCGTAGGCTTTTTCAATAATTTCTCGACGATAGTTCCAAATTGTATAAAATTCAGGGTTGAGCTGAAGCAAGCTTGTTGTGGCATTGAAACTCTCATCGTTATAGGTTTGTAAATCACGTAATTGAAAAATGTAAGATGTCAAGTCACGATAATGGTTGATCTTGGGTTCATCTTTAAGGTATTTTTGGTGCTTCTGCGATTCGTTGAGATGTACTCGTTTGACTTCGTGTTGCTATATGTGAGGCAGTCAGTATATGTGGTTAAATAACTGTTGATTGTATATCCCGTACATACCATTGTATAGTTGTATGCAAATCTAGCTGTGTGTGTGCTAATTTAGATCAATGGAAAACTTCTCTTTGTTTATAATTTTCTTTTTCTTCGATACAAACGGGTACACAAACAACAAGTTCAAACACGTCTTTAATTAACAATGTCAGCTTCCAAGCTAGCGCTAAAAGGCTCGTCCAAGATCGTATCTGACTACTTCGAATTTGCCATTAACAGCATTCTCTTCCAACGAGGCATATACCCAGCTGAGGATTTTATCACGGTACGAAAATACGATTTGCCAATGGTTATCAACAATGACGAAGACGTCAAAAACTACATCAGCAACATCATGCAGCAATTGAAGAAATGGATCTATGGTAAAAGGATAACCAAGTTGATTGTGGTCATTGTGTCCACTAGTACCGGAGAAAGTATAGAACGATGGGAATTTAATATTGAGACCAAAGATGATGATGATGCAGAGGAGATCAATAATAATGAAAGTGTAGGTAATAAGGAACAAGATGGTGATGGAAAGAAGAGCAAGAGTGAAATTCAAAAGGAAATAAGAGCAATTATACGTCAAATAACATCGTCAGTGAGTTATTTGCCTATCCTAAGAGATGATGAATATACATTCAATGTCTTGGTGTATACTGACAAAGATACAAATGTGCCTATACAATGGTGTGATACAAATGGTGATGGAAGGGTATTGGAAGGTGACAATGTTGATGAGATAGATTTTGCCAGTTTCAGCACCGATAAGCACAAGGTGAAGACTTCAGTTAGTTACAAATTTGAATAGATGTTTACGCAATTATGTGGTTGTCTTCACGCACCATTCAATCTCTTATTAAGCTTTTCATATTCAGCAGGCTTTTGCCTTTTCTCTTCCTTTTCTTTATTCTCCTTCATTTGTTGCTCATCATCAAACCTCGATCTCTTATTACTCAACATAAACCTCACCAACCCCTTTGTTGCTACTCCATAATCCCAATTTTGTAAATATCCATCCTTTTCATTCAACTTGAAATTACAACTCTTTTCATTCAAAATTGCAACATCATTAAATTTTTGCTTCAAATCCAAAAACTTGAATATTTGATTCTTCCCCGTGACTGGATCTACTGGTGGTAGATAATTTTGCAAGATACTATTGTCGAATTGATGAGTATAGTAGTCCAATATGTAAAGTATTGCTTCATTAACCAAGACTTCGGGACATTGGAAATCATTACAATCCAATTCACTAAGAACTTTTTTAATTTTGACTACTTCTTCTTCATCATCTTCACCAATTTCATGATGTTGTAAATTCATTTCGTTGGGGTTGAGACTTAGGGCTATAATGACGATGGCCAAAGCAGTACAATGAGGCGGTACAACTAAACTCAAAGGAGTTTGAATAATATCATAATTGATCAACCAACAAAGCATGGAAATTTTATAATTGATGCCCAAGTTTTTACAAAATTGTATTAGCAAATCATCAACATTGATGGCAAAACTTGGATTATTCCCTAGATTAAAGTCAAACTTGGTGATTTGTAACAATTTGAACTCGGTACTCAAGATGATTTTCCGTTGCAAATCGATAAAGGGCACACTGGCACCATTACTTTCAACCAATGTATTTTCATTGATATCTCTCAATTTATTACAAACTTGTTGAACATCTTTTAGTTTTTTGATACAATCCTCAACTTTACTCGCAAGGAATAGACAAGTAATGGCTATGGTGTAGGGAGAATTTTCAATGTGCATCGCCAGATTTGCAACATCAAATTTATTAAACAAGTAATAGCGTTGATAATAATTCATGGTTGTTGCTAAAACCCGAATTGGGAATTTCAACATTTTAATCGCTTGGTTTAAGAACTGATAGATTTGCTGCTTAGTGGTGGCATATTGTAGTTTCAAAGTTGATGGAATGGTTTGACTGTGTAAATATGATAGTTCTTGTAAAGTAAAGAATGGTCGTGATACTTGAGTTATCGAAGCTGCGGTTGGTACAGCAGTTGATGCTGATGGCGATTTCCCGTTATTTTGAATTCCTGGGGTTGCTTCCTTGGACATGTTTGGGGATGGTATCAATAAAACTAGTTTCGTAAACACTGATGAATTTTTCTCCATTTAGTTCAGCTGCGCATTAAAAGACATCGTCGCCCGCGCATAAGGATGCACTCACACACAAAAGCGAGGGGAAAACATAGCATGATCACCTTTGACTTACATTCATACAAGTACGGACCAAAATGCCGGCTACACCCAATGAACTGTCTCAATAACTAAAAACACAATTTCTTTCTCTAAAAATCTAGTATAAACTGTAAAATATAATAGTGTTGTTTAGACTCTTTGAGGGAGAAACATATATGGAATACAACGTGGGTGTTGGGTGGGTTGGAGAGTACGGAATCACGGTTTTTCAGTTCATCTTCTTTAAGCAGTGAATGACAATGAGAAACCTAATTTGTGGACTGGTTCAGCCAATTTCAAAGCATCGAAAGAAGCACCCAAACCCAATTTAACACCCGGTCTCAAGGTTTGAGTATAAGACAAAGCAGTCAAACCAGAGTCAGCAATCTTGGCTTTAATAAATGCAGATCCATCCAAGGCGTATTTAGTAGCAAATTCAACATTGACATTTGATGATTTGACTGAATCCCAAGTGGTTTTAGCACCAACTTCAACCAATGGTGAAACTCTGTGGTAGTAAGCAGCTGAAAAGACAGACAAGTTTGAAGTAGCAGTAGCAGCCAAGTTGTAAGTCAAGTTGGAGTAACCGATACCAACAGAGTACTTGTTAACCTTGGCGCTGGAGATGTCGTAACCCAACTCAGCGCCAGCAGTGAAACCATCATGAGCAACAACCAAGTCAGCAGTAGCAATTGGACCTTTCAACAAGTCAAAGAATAATCTAGCATTGACAGCAGATTGTTGGTAGAAGAAGTTCAATTTGGCATTTCTTGGACCATTTGGAACAATTGAAGTGTCCAATTCACCTTTTAAACCTGGAGTCAATAATTCAGACAATTCAATCTTGGTAGACAAGACATTGGCATTGTTCCAACCTTGGGTCAAAGTTAAACCAGTAGCTTTGTCAACGTGTTTGGCGTCAACAGAAGCAGCAATGGTATCGTCTTTAGCAGTCTTACCCTTAACAGTGAAAGCAACGCCATTTGGAGCAATTGTTTTAACATCAACAGCAGCAGTTGACAAGTGGTAAAAGTCCTTGTTCAACAAATCGTTGGAAGCTTTAGTTAAATCGGAGTAAGCAGCTGGAGCCATTGTTGTGTGTAGTTAGTTATGAATTGATACGGATAAAGAATACAATGAAGTTGTAGAGTGAACAGAAGAAGAAGAAGAAGAAGAAGAAGAAGAAGAAGAAGAAGGAAAAGAAGTGAGGGAAGATTGTTGGGAAAAAGGTTTGTGTGGTAATTTAGAAAATAATTTTTTCTTCTTCTATTTTGCTATAAAGTTGTTTTTACTGGCGTTAGAAAATATGTAAACAAAGTAGAGTAAAAACTGTGGGATATATGGGTTTATTACCCAATTAGTGTCTTTGTGTAACTATGCTATGATTATTAGTGTTTTTGTTCTATAAAATTCTCTTTCTACTAAAATAAATGTCGTACTATAGTAAAATGTCGTATTAACCCAACAAAACACGTTTTCCTTTCAGTTTAGCTAACAATTGAAACCGCTAATTGGCTGATGAAGTTAAAAATGTGCGACAATGTCTTTTATGCGACATTTCAGAAAAAAATCTTAATCATTCAATTTTATTTTACAATGTCACTCACAAATACACATACACACACACACACACACACACACATACTACTCCCCTCCCTATCTCCCTTACTTTATGTTCGAAATGTAACATTTGATATGAAAGGTTCACCTTCCCCTCTCTTCTCTTTCTTTCTCCACTAAGAGTCATGTCATTTGATTTGATTTGAGTGGTTTCAATCCAGACACAAATAAATAGCACGCACGTGCGTGCGTAGGGCGGTTTTCAATGGGTCACAAAATCTCACAATCGCACTACTAACAATAAAGGGGGATGAAGAAAGAGAAAGAGAAAGAGAGAGAGAGAGAGAGAGATCAGAAATCTAAAACATTATGTGGTCTCACAATTTAGACTGCTGATATACCTTGATCCTACACATTGCATCGTATCATATTGAATTAGGGCCACTGGTCCTAGCCCAACACTTTTTTTTCTCTTCATGTTCAATCTAAAAATCTTAAAGATCAGTACACATGCATATATGTATGTACAAGTTTAGTGTCACTCCACTTTTTATCAAATTTTCTCGGAGTTTAATTAAACAGTTTTGGACCAAGAATCACGCTATTACATCTGTCACGATATTGAGATAGTGTGGCTTCTTGAAACGCCAATGACTACTCCATGACTCTTAAACTATTTCTTGTATGGGCTGTGATATAGTTAGGATCTGAGTTTCACATACTGCAGGCAACGTGGTCTGTGCCTTCATATGCAGTCTAAAAAGATTTTGTTAAAGCGCGCGGAAATAAATGTGCATGTGTGTGAATCGGAAACTCCGACACGACATTGGCTGCAAATTGGATTGTGAAAACGATGTGACGGAAGTTTAGGTGCTGAGATGTAGGGGGAGGAGCTATAGTTCGCTTTGTGTTCGCAGAATAATTACTCGGATATAATTATACTACTCAAATGAAAAAACGTAACTGAGCCTTTGTCTCGGTCCTTGCTTCATCCAGTAGAAGGCTTAGTGAGAGTGAAGATGTAAGCTAATGGTTTAGTATTCCTCGGTGGTAATCTAGCCTGAGAAAAATGAGGTCCAAACCATCTCTGTTGGCTTCAGGGTAACTAATTTTGGTATCATGATCAACAAAAAACATCAATACAATTCAGGATCTTCTATAAGCTGACACCCTACAGCTGACGGTTGTAGTAATTCGACTTTCAGCTTCTCTTTGTTAATAGTTGCGCCATGTTAAGATATGACTATTTACCCACAAGCTGTTTTCCGACACTTGTTTTGTAGTCCCTTAAAAAGAAATCTAGCATGGATGTCACGTGCAAGGTTAGATGTTAAAAAAAGCAATGCGCAATGACGCGCGCAAAATATAATAACATCCAACAATTACAATATTCACTAGCTTTGTCAACACCAACGCTACGAATATGAAGTTTATTCTAATAGATTCCAATCAGCTAATAGTACAGTGTTGGAAACACCACTATCAGACCTGTCTCAAAATTGTACAACATTACAATTTATCTCTCAAACCCACGATCCCACCAGCATCGTCAGACTCGTCTGTCTCATCATTATCATCATCACCTAATGAATTTGAGTTCCATGCTTGCACCATTGAGGATTTTGTTTCCAGTCACAGCCTTAGCGGCACCACTTCAACGGTATCCCCAGGTAACTCATTAAGTTATATGGGTGGGGGTTTTGACAAATATCTATTACAAAGCATGCTTTTGGGGACAAATGTTTCTGATTACAAAGTAGTTGAACGCTTGATACAAGATGCTAAATTACGACAAAGCAATGGTTACTTGATACCCAATCATATATATCGAACTAATTTGTTACAATTGCCCACGTATAAAGGTTACAATTATCGAGACTCGTTAATTTACAAAAACTTGGGAGTTGATGAATTGATTCAAATTCCCACAATGATGGTACCGGAGAAGATACATTCAGTTAGACATTTGTTTGATTCGATATGGAGCTTGCTATCGCATATACAGGAGTATGGCGTTGAAAGAGAACACCAAAGAGATGCAGTATGTAATGGAGCAGAACAAGTACGACAGGTTCAAAACCTAATCATTCCTGGCATAGGTACCGGTTATGGCCATTTGAATGAATTTGAGCTGACCAAGATTATGATATTTGCCATGTTTGTATTTTACTTGGATTTCCAAATGGCCAACTCACGATTAAATCAGTTGAAAAAATCAATGTTAATTCTATTTTTTTTCAATAAAGACTATCGTTTGTTTCAAAATGAAACCGACCTACTAGAATTGGAAAGTTTGATTAGTGATTATGGCAAGTCTGTTGAATTGGAGCCTGACACTATAATGGATTTAGATGAAGTTTTCAAATGTGTCAAGCTTTGAAGTCAAGGAGAGGAGGGAGTAAATGTGATGGAAGCCCAACCACAACAAGTTACATTTACAATCAGCTATAGAGAGGTGCACATTGTAATATGGTTTATAATAGACGTTTTATTAGAATATTGTTTGTAAGTATCCTAATGCTCGGCTGATTCGAATGGGACTTCTGCGACAAGAAGCTTCTCCTCGCTGAGGTTTTGTGTCCTCTTTGGCCCTGACTCTCGGCGTTAAACCTTAATTACTCGGCATATATTCGAATGCCGATAAAACAGGGTTAGAGAGTAATAGACAACATTTGTGGCATGTCTTGTAAATAAATCTCTATTTCGGGGTGTCTCGTAGACGCACAAATGAATTAGAATCATCTAGAACTATTTTAAAATGTATTCCACGGATTTTACAAGATGAAATTTTTCCCAATCTTCGGGAACAAGGCAATTTTCCGCTCAAGAAAAAATGAGAAGAAAATCTAAGGAACAAACAAGGGGAAACAAGAGACTTATCTTTGAAACATTGAACCCTCATCATCATCCTATATCATTCAGCATATAACGAGCCACATACACTCAACCACAGTCCAAAATGCCAATCGTGCCCTCATTCACCCTCGGATTCATCCGTTGTAAAGAAAACAACAAGGTACTAATGCTCAATCGAAACAAAGCACCATGGATGGGTAAATGGAATGGTGTAGGCGGCAAGATCAACCCCAATGAAACACCATTAGACTGCATGGTTCGAGAAGCACAAGAAGAAACTGGGTTAATGTTGCAACATTTTCAACCCAGAGGAATCTTGACTTGGGAAATTTACAGTAAAGAAGAGGAGGAGAAAGAAAAGACAACTTCTAAAGCCAATGGGAAAAGAAGCAATGGCACTATTGTTGAACGAGCTTTGAAACATGCTAATTTGGCAAGCAAAGGTGGACTATATCTCTTTACTGCCGATATCACATTGGAACAATTTGAACATTATCGTACCCCAATGATTTATGATGATGAAGGGATCTTGTGTTGGAAGGATTTGGAATGGGTTACATTTGAGTTTAATTTAGGTGTGGTTGACAATATACGAGCTAATTTGGCACAAATTTTTGAGTCAAAGGAGGATGATTTGTTTCAATTAAAGTATGAAAATACAAGTTTGGTTGGTAATGAATATATCCCCAGTGGGGCTGCTCCGTTCTTTGAAAGAAAAGAAAGGGAACAACAAGCATAGATTGGGAATGGTTGCCTGCATTCCTCTTTTTCAGACACTGTGTATCACTATCTACGTTGTAACAATTTATTTGTATTTGTATATTACCCACACTGTATAGACAATAACTCTTCCCTAAGTGGTCCATAAACGAGCAGTACCATCGGCTCCTGCACTAAATAACCACGCTTCTTTAGGATGCCAAGCAATATCCAATATACCAATTTGATTAATCACTTTATGACCCGTCAATTTTTTCAATGGAACCAATAATGGATTCGTCATTAAATCATCATAGACAGTACCATGGAAAATATGTATGCTTCCATCATCAGAAGCCGAGGCGAATAATGGTAAATTACCCTTGTGGTATTTGATTGCTCGTACCGCTTTTTCATGGTACCTGAGAGTCTTGTATGGCGTAGCACTAAGATCTGTATCGTGCCAAAGAACACGCTTGTCGTAAGATCCGGCTAACAAGTTGTCACCTCGAGGATGAATATCAATTGTTGACAATAATCGAACACCAGGCATCAATTTCTTGATCAAATTCTGTTGTGATAAATCATAGATTTTGATGGTACGTTGTGATGCCACAAACAAGTGTGGTTTGAATGGATGGAATTTGGCATCCATTATTACTCCTTTGGTCTTTTTAAACGGCGATTGTGACAAGTGTTTTGATAATTGATGAATCAAAACAGCAGTGTTTTTGCTGTCAGGTGAAACAGTAACGAAATAATCACCTTTTCTATGCCATGAAATTTTCTTAACGGTTCTACGACATTGAATAATAGCTGATATTGATTGTGCTTGTTGTGTGGCTGTAGGATTAATCCATTTAGCCACATCTTTTTTAGTGGCAATAGTGGTGGATGCATCACCGTCGTCATCATTGCCGTTATTGTCATCGTCATCATCACCGTTGTCACCGTCACCCGCTTCCACCTTCATTCCCTTTTTCTTATTTCCAAAAGTATCATAACCCCAACCGCTTTCAATTCTCAATTTACCAGTATTTTCGATATCAAACCCGAAAATAGGTGGTACCAAAAGATAAATATTTTCACCAGCACAAACGGCCAAGATACCAGTATCGGTATCAGGATGCCATTCGATGCTTTCAATATGATCTTCGCTGTTATGTTCCTTGTTGATAATTTGTGCTTTGAAAACTTGTCTACCAGTCAACACTTCCCATACTCTAACACTACCATCATCTGACCCAGTGGCTAACCAAATACCTTGTGGGTTTACAGCAACAGTTCTAATTTTACCAGTGTGTCCCTCATAAATAGTTGAACAACGTATAGGAAATGGTCTCAAATCCTTTGGTGATGGTAGTTCTGGAATTAAACTCTCAGGGTCAATGTTCAATTTGTTTTTACGTAATCTTGGCGCAAGGTATAAATCCAATGATCGTTCAAATCGTTCTCTTACGCTCTCTTGATATCCAGGAACTTGTCTAAGTGATTTGTATTTCTGGGGAATAAAATTACGTTCACGATCGATGGGGTCTTCATTCTCCCATTTGGATCGTTCTTCCTCGGTCAAAAGGTACTCCTCGGGTGGGTTATAACTTTCATCATTTGTTGGTGGCGGCAATTTTGGTGCCCGTAAATTCATGATGTGATCAGGTACTTCAGTCTCATCGGCCCAAAGATCAAAGTTTAGCTCATCATCTTCCTTTTCACGTTGTTCTTTGGCCTTTTCTGGAGTCAAAATTCTACCTTCACGAATAGCACGTACTATCTTCATAACTCGTTTAGCTTCATGCTTTGATGGAACAAATCTTCTCTTGGGTTCAGGAACCGCAGTCAATGGCATAACTTCCTGGTCTTTGGTGAACCAATCAATTAAAGGCTCGTATGGATTGATATTTTCATCAGTATTTTCTTGTTGTTGAATCTTGCGAATCAATTCCAATTCTTCATCAGTAAGTTTTAAAGAAGTACCCGTGTTTTGATCTAACAACCCAGTCCACCCTTGTGGCAAGTCGATACTCTCTAATAACTGATCCAAGGCCGATCCTTTAGCTGGTCTCATGATTCTCTTACCATTGATATCGTAACCAATGTGCGGCATTTCATCATAAGCGGAAAGAGGGATGTTACCAATGGTGTTAAAATTTTCCGCATCACTATCATCACTATCATAAACGGGTTCAATTTCGGGTTTGATTATTCTTAATCTGCCATCGGAATATTTGGTCTTGATTTCTTGAGCTGATGGATCCTTAACTGACAAGTTTTTCAAATTGACATCGGATAAATCATCCTGTGACTCATCTGGGAATTCAACTGAGCTGTAATCACTTGGATCTTCTTCGTCTCCGAGAAGTTTGTTGAGTTCCTCCTCGGAATCAAAGTCTGATCGACTTGCCTCGCTGATATCATCCTCCACTTCTTCTTCATCCTCCTCAAAAGTTCCATTTTGTGCACCATCTTCACTATCATTATCTCCATCCGCAGAGGAATCTTCTTCTTCTTCTTCTTTCTCTTCATCATCATCATCATCACTTTCTTGATCAATTAATCCTTCCACTTTAAACTCATCGTCTGAACTTGACTCTACTTCCTCTTCTTCAGAGTCTTGTTTTCTCTTTTTCGAAACTAACTCTTCCTTCTTTGGTACTGGAACCGGTTTAGAATTTCCCCTAGACCGTGCCATAGTTAATGAATGTTTGTGGTTATCAGTTAATATTTGAGATGCTTCAAGTGCTATAGGGTCGTGAAAAAAAGTAAATGAAAAAAAAACGTGAAGCCGATGAGACTCATCTTGTCTTTAGCTTATATGCACACCTCTAAACCTATATAACTCCAAATTCCAATTCAGTTCATATACCCCACGACTGCTCATCCCACACAATGAACAAGATCAAACGGATAAACCAAATTAACCAGAAAGAATTAGCTTCGAGTGCAACCTCATACAAATCCTCATGGCATTATGAATACCGAGATACAAATTACATCTTTATCAGCAACATTCCCAATTTCATCAAACCTCATGATTTGGTCGTCATATTCAGCCAATATGGTATTCCTACCCACTTAAACTTGATTAAGAACCATGAGACTGGGCAACATCGTGGCTTTGCATTTTTGAAATACGCCAATTTTAAAAGTTGCGTATTGGCAATTGACAATTTCAATGGTATTAAAGTCGGTGATCGAATGTTGCATGTTGATCATAGTTATTATAAATTGCGACGAGGCGAGAAAGAGGATGATTTTTTGATCAATTATGATGAAGTGAGGAAGGAATTAGAAGCAAGTGAAGATGACAAGAAGAAGAAGGAAGAGAAGGAAGAGAAGGACTTGAAGTTGATTGAGAGTGGGGAAGCTAAACCAAAAGCAATTGCATTGGAGTTCAAATCGGAAAACAAGGAAAAAAAAGAGGAGGTCAAAGGTGATGACGACAATGAGTTTGTTGATCCGATGCAAACTATTGCAGAGAATGCAACTAATGAAGCTCAAGTAGAGAATGAAGACGATGAATTCGTTGACCCTATGCAGCAATTTATAACAGAAACAACCCACGAGACAAAGGAAAAGAGTCACAAGTCGCATAGAACTAGCAGACATAGATCGCATCGATCGCATAGAGTAAGAGAAAAGTCGCTGTCACTCAAAAACGATAGAGATCGAAGTCCAACACGTGAAGAAAAGAAAGAGGAAGGACACTAACGAATGGGATAACTATGGTACGGGTAACTATATACAACATGTTAAAGCGCATTCTCTATAGAGCAAATAACGCCAATCTAGCACGGCCCTACTTAGCCCCATGAGTAATGTAATAATCAATAAATCTCGCCTTTGCATCAATACTCAAATCCTGGTTAATTAAATTTAGTGAGTTAAGCTCAAATGAACGTCTGATTCTGGGTAGATCCAACTGTTGTTGACTATGAGTATTGTCAAACTGATAAATTTTAATCTTCACATATTTTTTACTAAAATCAGTAAACAATTGATAAAGGTAATACAAACTTGAACAATTGGAGATTGGTAATGTGAAATAGCTAGGATATAATTTGATAACCACTGATTTAACTCTTGCAAATTCATCCCATGTATATTTGGGATTCAATTTGATAAAAGGCAACAATGCAGAATTATTGGATGTAGTGCCTTCGAGTAACAACACCACCACCTTGTTTTTGAGCTTGGATACATCATCAACTGGAGATCCTTGTATTTGATTTACTGCATGATCAATCAAACTCCATGGGGAATACTGAAATAGGTTCCCGTCTCTATCCGGCACAAGGATAATGATATTGGTGGTTTGAGCTATCGATGCAATAATGTACCCATCTAAAGGAGATGAGTAATTGGCAATGATTAAATCTCCACGTTGAGGTTCATAGCTACGCAATTTCTCCACTTGAGATGATTTAATCCCATCAACGGCATACCTTATCGGAGCAAAACCAAACAAGAATGTGAATACAAATCTCAAAAATATATGGAGACCAGTAATAGCATAAAGTATCGAAGCAATAATAAAAAATGGTAATTTTGTCAAGAAAAGGGGCAATTTGGTAAAGAATAGTACCAGCTGATAGATACATTTATTAAATTTGGTGGAGTACTTATTGTTGGAAGTGTTGCCCTTGTTCTGAGTAGAATTGGGGAATGGGATTGGCATAAATGGTGATATACCAGTTGCCTTATCTCTCCAATTTGAAAACTTTTCCATCTTGCAAATGCTGTAAAAATGCGTTGTCCCTTGTATGCAAATGGTGATGATATTTTTTATTTTTTGCCTCCTAAAAAAACCGCAATGGCAAACTATCAACCACACCTTTTCACAAACACAGCATCAGCACTGTAAAAAATCAAGTCAAAACTACATCGATTCAGTCTACTCATTCAAGTTAGTTTGAAAAAGTAACTTATAATTATGATAATAATAATATACACCAGAATTTACCCCAATCAATTTAAAGGTGGCATACCCCCAATAAATCAAAGTAAAGAATTAAAAAAAATTGGTTGTAAGAATACAAAAGGTTGTATTGAGGATGAATTTGTTCTCTCCTTTTCCCAACCCATCTTGTTGCGTGATGAGAATATTCTCTTTTTTCCAAAATATTACATCCTAGCTTTCTGTAGGCTAGCTTATAATTCTTGAGAAGCACCACCCTTAGTCTTCTTAGCTGGCAACAAGGATTGGTGAATGTTTGGCAAGACACCACCTTGAGCAATAGTGACATGACCCAACAATTTGTTCAATTCTTCATCATTTCTGATGGCCAATTGCAAGTGTCTTGGGATAATTCTAGACTTCTTGTTGTCTCTAGCAGCGTTACCAGCCAATTCCAAAATTTCAGCAGCCAAATATTCCAAAACTGAGGTCAAGTAAACTGGAGCACCTGAACCAATTCTTTGAGCATAGTTTCCCTTTCTCAATAATCTGTGGACTCTACCGACTGGGAAAGTCAATCCAGCCTTGGATGATCTTGAAGTTGAAGCTTTTTCGCTTGAACCGGCTTTTCCTTTACCTCCTGACATTGTTTAATTTGTATAATTTAGTTTTTGATTAGTTAAAAAAAAAAAAAAGAAAGAAGAAGTAAGAATAGAATTGATTTTAAAGATTGAAGGAAATTTGATTTGATTTTTATATTTTTTTTCTGGTGGAGTGTGTTTGTAGAGTGTATAAACAATCAACACTAAAAGTTAAAAAGTAAGAAACAATATTTAGTTTGTATGTACGTAACAGTAGTAGTAGTAGTAGTAGTAGTAGTAGTAGTAGTAGTAACAAAAAGAAAGAAGAAGAGAATAACACACAATACGTCACACACGGTAGTCCTACTATCACAGGTAATTGGGTGTATGTGTGGGTGGGTGTTCTACGTAGTCTAAATCTTTATGGTCGTGTACTTTTGTAATCTTCTCCTCCATCTTCTTCTCCTTCTGCTCCTTCTTCTCCATCTGCATCCTCTTGTGTTTCATCTTCTGCTCCTTCCTCTCCTCAGACAATAACATCTCTTGTCACGTTTCCCACTATTTACACTTAGTATTGTGTTCAACACCTATACTGAAAACTATAATCATCCATCATTGTGACATATAATTATTTTCTCCGGAGTCTGAAATTTACGCACCTCGGACTGGATTTTACTCCTATCTGCTACTTGCTTGAAGATAAGACAAGGGGAGACCGAGAGAAAGCGCGCACTGCAAATAGAACAAAATATTTTTTTTTCAACACAAAATGACACGACCTTCTTCCCTTTTCTATAGTGGCGCGCCACTCACACTCTCTCTCTCTCTTTCTCTCTCTTGTAACAAGACTCCGCGATCATTCCTCTCTCTCTCAACTCTCCTCTGAAGGCAAAACAAAACAGATAGACTTGCATACACATACACAAACCCACTACAAACTGTCACATAATCACTAGTCTTTTTCTATACTGTAGTTATTGTATGTGTATAGTTTATGCTTAGATTTGTATGTTTATTTTTCCTTCTCTTTCAATCAGTCTCTCCACTACATAAATATTCCTTAAATTCCACATTTTCAAATTCAAAAGAAAAAATACATTTACTTTTTACTTCCTTCTTTCTTTATCCACACTTATATCTTTATACATATCAACTTCAACAATGGCACCAAAAGCAGAAAAGAAACCAGCTTCAAAAGCTCCAGCTGAAAAGAAACCAGCCGCTAAAAAGACTTCTTCATCAGCCGAAGGTGGAAAAAAGAGAACCAAGGCTAGAAAGGAAACTTACGCATCATATATTTTCAAGGTCTTGAAACAAACTCACCCAGACACTGGTATTTCCCAAAAGGCCATGTCAATTATGAACTCATTTGTCAATGATATCTTTGAAAGAATTGCTTCAGAGGCTTCTAAATTGGCTGCTTACAATAAGAAATCCACCATTTCTGCTAGAGAAATTCAAACTGCTGTTAGATTGATCTTGCCAGGTGAATTGGCTAAACATGCTGTTTCCGAAGGTACTAGAGCTGTCACCAAATACTCATCAGCTTCAAACTAAGGGAGAACTTTATAACATACTACCACTGATGGTTATTATTGTTGTTTTAACTTTCCCTATTTTATTTCACTTCTAGTTTTTGTTTTGCTGTCTTATTTGGAATTAAAAAAACTAAAGTCATGGTCATCAAATTGCTTAGTTTTTTAATCTTTATATGTGTATATTATTAATATTCAAAGGTTTTCTATTTAGCTAAGAAGCGTACTTCAACTGTATTCTTACTCTTTTGGTTTATGATTATACTACGAGTTGACAAACTAGTCTATTTCATTCTCAATCACCGTTGTATATTTTAGTACTCTCTTTTTCTCTATGGAGTCAGCTTAATTTCAATTCCAACTCATCGTCTTTCTCCTTTTTCCCCTGTTGTTGCAGCACTCTCATGGGAATAGAAAACAATCCAAACCAAACAACACAACAAGTTGAACAAATGGTGTAGATAAAAGGTGTGTCTGCTTCCATAAATCAAGGAATAATAAACAATGTACCCCAACATTAATTGAATTAACTTGATCACTTTGGTACTCAAGTGAGGTAATCCATCACCACCATCTCCCATATTTCTCCCTTTTCTTGTGCTTCTTTTTTCCATTTTGACATTACTATTATAGTATGTCATCAATAGAATTGGTAGAATGGATAGTAAGTTATGATGACTACTAAATGGTGTAGTCCAATTGATTTGCAAATTATGAATGAAAACAATCAAGATTGGAATATTTATAGGTAATAACCACAACATCAATATCAACCAAGATACTTGATAATTGAATACCGCCGTCTCTGCTGCTGTCGTATCGTCTACACCTTCGTCACTTGGATCTTTCAGTCTTATTCTCCCTGGCCAATACTTCAACACATTGATCACTTGGTAAACACAACCGATTAAATAAACAATTTGATACGGGAGATACCATGGTATTAACAAAACAATGCATGCCATCAAACAAACTTGTAAATTGAACAATACTGATTGAACTCTTTTGGATCCAATCTTCAATCTAGTAGGGTATAACTTTAACATCACAAAGTTTAGCATAGTACCAACTAGCATCAATGCAACACACGTTAACCAAATGATAAAATTACAACACAAGTACAAAAGTACCCCAATTATAGTAAAACCTTGACTCAATCCCAAAAACAATTCATTGGATTTGAACCCTGATTCTTCTTCATTGATTACAAATTTGTTATAATCAGTTAAAACCACGGGATCAATATAGTGCAACAACTTGTTCACCAGTGGTATGTTGATCACATAATTAAGTATCACCAACATCGTCATTATAACCCACCAATACTTTGCATTCAAATAAATCAATGTTTGACCGAATGAGGGGTATTTACTAGTAGATCCAAACTGACCAAATTGCAACATCATCACCATACTTATAATTGCAATATTAATCCCCACAATGGTGATTCTGTATCTCAAAATCAATAGTTTCAAACTAGCTATGATATCAATTGTCACATTAATATTTATATATTTGGAATTCATTTCTCTTGTACGTACTGGCTCGTTTCCTTGCCATATTTGTAAATTCATTCCGTAATCTGATTGAATCTTGTATGGAACAAAAGGTGCTATTCCATGCATGGTTAACTGTAGCTCATAATTACCATCCTCACCAACATTGATGAACCATTTGCTTTCAAATGGGTCATCCGTCCATTGTCTAATAAACATATGGAAACGTTCTTTTTCAAGCAGACTCGAAAAAACTATCTTGAATTGCAATTTATAAACATACAAGCTACTCCAAGCTTGAGGGATTTTCAAATTTGTCATCATTACACAATTTATTAACCAGGATATATCTTGACCAGTTGTGAAAAGTCTCAACTCTGAAAGAATACCCCCTCTACTTTCTAACGTGAGACAGGAAGGATTAGTTGACAATTGACAATAGAGTTCGTGTCGTTCATTCTTGGACTGGGTGATGACAATATGAGAATAGGGTTTCAATATGGTAGTGTTCAATACCAAGCTGTACATTGGCAGCGTAGGTCCATCATACGAGGAATCAGATATATCTGTCACATTTTCGCCAAAGTTGGGGATAGTAGCTTGTAAGGAAGAAACATCTCTAATACCACCATCCCCCGTCTCATTATACAAACCCACTGATAATTTGCTCTTCTTGTTGCCAATAATTTGTAATGGGATCTTTGATAATAATGTAAATTGAACATCTTTATCCTTATTCAATTTGAATACATTGACCGACCGAAGCATCTTTTCGTTATAAATTCTGCCTGGTTCAAGCTTCATCACAGTATTTCCATCATCCGCATCCTTTCCGAATACATCCTCTTCTGAAACAATGGCCACTTGTTTATTTTCCATTGCATAATCTTCAAATCCCGTTAAAAAATACTGTTCATAAACTCTCATTCGATCCTGAAGGGTGACTGTACCGCGCAAACTAGTCAATTCAAGCAAAGCTAATGCAATTCTAGTTCGTAATTGTTGGCACCAAACTATAGCCAAGTGGTCAATCGGAGTCCAAACTTGAGGTATCCCTGTTGTGAATGCAGTAAAACCATTAGATTTAGGAACAAGGTACCCCAAAGTTGTGTAATCTGCTGGCAAAGTTGAATCCAAAGCGCCACCGGTTATGGAAATTAATGCCACATTTTGTAATCGTTCATGAGCTACACTTGACAATTGATTCAACTTGGCGGTGCCAGTAGTTGTTGAACAATTGGTGAATCCACAATACCAGAACTTATCCACTGCCGAATAAATCGTTGATAAATCACCATCAAAAGTCAATGGTGATGTAGAATGAGGTGAACTCAACGTCAAGATATCTTCAACAGAACCAGGCAAATAATCAGGCAAGGTCATCATTATTCTCGCCACTATACCACCCATTGAATGGCCAATAACAATAACTGATTTTGGTGGGTTAGATCTAGTTGAATACAAATCCAAGATGAATTTGACTGCTTCATTGGCATATTCCGCTTGATCCAATATTGTTCTTCCATGGAATGCCGTGAAATCTTCGTTAAAATCAATGGTAAAGAAATCAAGCTTGGTCTTGTATCCATTGACATCCCTCAATTCATCATAGAGTTCCGATGTCCTTGCTGCTATAGACCTAGCTTGTCGATGATTACCGGCATTTCCAGGTATGAATAAAACTGGAACTCCTTCCAATTCCATACCGACAACATCATCATCGTTATCTCCATTCCCTTCTGGAGGAAGTTTATCCCTGCCTTGTTCCCTGTATAGATATATTGAATATTTTGATGCATATTTTGTATGCAGTTGATCGAATGAATGGATCTTGATGTAAGATGGGTACATCCAAACTGGTCGACAACTAGGTACATCCGGACCGTTAAGTTTTGATGTATATGATTTCAAAGTGAGGAGAACTAAGAATCCACCAAGTAGAACAGTGAGATAAAACAGTAGTTTGCTTAGTCGACTATTCGGTCGCATTGTGAGGGGAATGAACTAATTGGACTGGCCCATAGATCGAAATTTGGTGTTGCAAGATTTTTTATGCTGATTGTGAGAGAGAGAGAGAGAGAGAGAGAGGGAGAGAGAAAGAGGAAGAGACAGCAGAGGTCAGCTGTGATCTTCATCACAGAACCACATCGTTAACTCAAACTTTCGTCCATCTACAAACTCTTCATATTCTACACGAGACATTTATTACTCTAGCTCTTGGCTAGCATGTATGAATTTAGTGACAAGAAAGTATACAATCTTCTTCTTCCCCCATTTATCTCCCTCCCTCGTAATCTCTACTCTCGCTTCTGGCTTCCTCTTCTCATCTGCCAACTCAACCATCCTATTTGGTCTTTTGCTCTTGTTGAGTGTAATCATTGACCAACTTATACTTGTCAACAATTCCAAACACATTTCTAATATGGGCCCAAATATCACGCAATACTGGATGATTTACATCATTGACAATCTTGTCACCAGCATCAGCAATTGATTTAACATAACTTCTTGTAAAACCACTAACTTCATATCTCTTCTTTAAGAAAACAGTGTAAACCAATACAGGGCTCAATGATCTTTTTCTAAAAGTAATCATTCTCAAAAGTAACCAAACATAAGTAAGCAATTCAATTCCGCTTGCTGCTTCAATTGATTTCGCATTGTTTTGACTGACAAAATTGGTAATTGTTGTTGACAAATTGCTCTTGTCCAAGCCAACCAAAGGTAAAATGTATCCATTGACATAAGCCAACACATGGAAAGTTGAAAAAATGGCAAATGGAACTAAAGTTAACCAAACATAAGGTCTGAGGAAAAGTAAGAATCCTCCCAACAAAATGTAATGAGTATTATCATCCCTAATCAAGATACCAAATCTAAGACCATTTTTTTGAACCAATTGAAGAACCAAGATTCCAAATGAGATCAAGACTCCCAATAACGTAACCAAGTAGTCTATTTTGTACAAGGATGGCAAAATTCTGAGAAAAGTTAATGTGCTGGCAATGAAACCAACAACAGTGAGCACGTTACCAACAAACCAAGCAAATTGTAAAGTGTATACTAATTCCAACAACTTTTCAGTGTCTACTTTACCCTTGGGGGCAGAATTGGCTGACGAAGTTGGGGTGTTTTTAGTTGTTGCTGATGGCATTTATAAATTGTGGTTTAAATAGTAGGTTGTCAAATTCAATACGTGTATGTATCCCTTAATTAATTGAAAGAAGGTGATTGGTTAATTGATAGAATATATGCTAACAGCTAATCAATTGATGTAAGGTAATGATGATTCAAAAATATGAAAGTGTATTGATGAAGAAGAAATGAGTTGATGATGATTAATGATGATTCCAAATTCTTTTTATAACTTTTAAAGGGCGCAATCGAAAAAAGAAAAATGAGCAAACCAAACCACAAGAGAAAATAAATAAGAAAACAAAAGAAAAGAACAAAGAAAATTATTAATTCCTATTGTTCTCTTTCTTGTGACATTTTTGTTTTAGCTCTTTTACGTCATGCGACATTTGACTATTACACTTTTTTTATAGCTCGGTTCATTTTTTTTAGCCTTCATTAGAACCACGGTTTGGTCATCACTGGTGAGGACTTGGACCAAGATGACACCTCGGTGTGTATCCTCTACTCTTTTCACTGACCCCCTTGCATAACAAAAAAAAGGGTTCATCTGCCTACAAATGGATTAAAAATATAAATCAAAACCACAACTTTGCCTAGTATACACTCGCATCTACCTTATTTCGCCCTCTACATATTTACCTATACAGAGTGGAAATGGAATATATCACTTGAACTGGGAAAAAATACAGATGAGAACACCGAGAACACCACAAGCTTTGATGTAATATGTTTCTTTCTTCTCTTGATGATCAACCCACACACACGGCTCCCCCTTCGTCCTTAACGTAAGAAACCTTTACGACTCTTTTGAGGTGCAGGTTGTGGTGATGGTTCTTGTGGCAACAACTTTTGTTTCTCCAATTGTACCTTTTTATCTTCCAATAACTTGATTTGTTTAGTCAATTTATCCTTCATTTCCTTATGTCTAGCAAATAAATCAGCTTCGGATCTTTGCAACTTCTTTTCCTTTTCACTAACCTTTTGTTGAAACACGGCCTTCATTTCTTGTTCCATTTTAGCTAATTTAGCCTCGTGTAGAGCCCTTTCCTCTTCTTGTTTAGTTGCTGGGTCAAATTCCTTAAAAACTGAATTATCTTGTTCAATACCCATTTTCCTCAATTTTTCAGTACGATAATGTTCATACAATACATTTGCCGTGGTTTCTTTCAATTCTTCCAAGAAATTTCTCACCAACAATTGACGCAATTTAACAAAATCATTATGGCTTTCATTATCAACTTCAATAATACCCCATGGGTATCTTCTTCCTCTGACTAATCTACCGTCATTAGTTTGAACTTCATTTGTAGATCCAATAACTGCAAAGGGGAAAGTATGGATCAATTCGGTAGTGTTGGCAATAACTTCCTCATCATCATTCTCCGATACACTGGGCGTGAAGATTTTAATGCCATGATAGTCGATATCGGCCAAGATTGCACGTTTAAATTCACCAACTTCTTCATCAGTTAATGTATCAGATTTGGAAATTATCGGAATCAAATTGACTTTTTCATGAACTTGTTTCATCAACGCAATATCCAAACTTCTCAATGAATGACCCGTTGGTTCAATAAAGTACAAAAATGCATGTACTCTGTTATCAACAATTGTTGATCTATTGATACGTGACTCTGCCTCCAAATACGAATCAAATCTGCTATTGATCTCATCAACAATTGGTTTCCAAGAATCAATATTGTTCAATGCTTCACCAAATCCTGGTGCAGTGATAACACTGACTTTCAACTTGACACCATCTTCTTCAATTTCTGCCTTTGTATTCTTGATTCTAACTCCTGCTTCCCCTTCCTTTTCCAGTGGTTCAGTTTCAGCATCGGCAAAATCTTCATCTTGATCATCTTCGAATTCACTCAACTTACCACTCTTTCCCATAACATCACGATTGAATAAAGTATTGATCAAAGTTGCCTTACCCAATCCAGCTTCACCGACAGCCATAATGTTTAAGGTGAAACCTCTCCTAAGAGATCTTCTGTGCCATTGTTTAGGTAAGTTGGCAAAACCGACATAACCATTCAAAACTTTTTTAATTATTTTGATATCTTGAGACGTTGAACTGAGTGCTCCGTGCAGATGATCCACTACTAAGGGAGACAAAACGTTAGTATAACTTGCTTGATATAAGAGATATACGCCAGTCTGTTGTTACATACCTGAAGTCATATTGTGTGTGAAGATTTAGTGGTTAATTTATATCGTGTTGTTGTTGTTATTGTTGATGTTGACGATTCGGTGATCCAAGTATGTATTTTATTTTTGTTCGAAATATGTGGACCCTAATTAACTAATCCGATATATTGATACCTCTTTGTAATCGCTGTCCTGTGTATCCTATATATTGTAAACTGACAATGGGGTGGGAGGGAGAGTGGATATTCAAAAGTGATTCAAATCAAAAGGATTTTCAACTCGTGTTGTCTTTTTTTTTTTTTTTCGATTTTTGTTTTTTTTTTATTTTGTTTTCCCTCACATTGCACTTTTCTTTTTTGTCTGGCTCCTTTTTTCTATTGTTGTAACAAATTCAAATCTAAAACAAGGGACCGCGTCAAAAATGCACGTGATTTCAATCATGTGATCATTTTCTACCACTCATGATATATCTGTTGTACGATTTTTTGAAAGATATATGAATGTATGGTAATAATCCCTGGGATATAGGGTTTCCAATGGTATACTTTGCTAGTGCTTAGCAATTTTTTAGAATGTACTTTTAGAGGCACATATTTTACCTGGTGGAGGAATCTTCAACCAAAGAGCCTAATATGTGTATAGACCCAGTCTAGCGGATTCATTGGCGTGTCTGGATAGTTTTGTCTTATAAATGAATGCACTGGATATGTGTTTTACGTATTCGAGGTTGTCATTTGCTTTAGTTTACGAGTATATACCAAACAAAATATAGTTGTAAATACTATTTTAGGTGAAAGTGTTGCAAAAAAAAAAATAAAACATGGTGAACTCACACAATTCTTACTTTTACTGAATGGTATTGTAACTCATCAATTTACAAAAAGCAGATCACAGCATCACCTACAGTAGGTTCCTTCTATCGCTCAAGTTGAAAGATGATTACATTCAAAGGTATGATCTACGTATCGATTTAAATCTATACACTTCCATTGGACTTTAACTACCGAAACACGTGCATTTATTTTCGCAATTGTTCCAACAAAAACTCCAAGGCAAACTTGGCAAAATCACTCATATTCTTTGATCTCTCTTGATTGCCAAATTCCTTTTCCGTTGAGAAATCACCATTGGGTCCCGTGAATCCAAGAAATACCGTACCCACATGTGGTACAACTCTACCATTTTCATTTCCGTTTCCATTACTATTACTCGTCTTCTTCACTTCACTCGCCAGAGTTGCACTCTCATTTTCCCTATTGGATAAATGCAAATCAGTCGAAGGTCCAGCAAACCCAGTTTCAGAAAGAACATAAGTCGAGCCCAATTCATACCTAGCCGTTCTTGCCAATTTCAAAGCCACTTGTTCACTAGGACCCATATAATTGGCAATTTCTTCATCTGACCAACCTGAAAGTTTCAATCTTTGTTTCAATGAGTATAGTAATTTACCGCCAATGTAGAAATCAGAGGCACCGGGGACTGAGACTATGTAGGCTGATATTAATCCACCACAAGCAGCTTCTGAAATGGCCAATGTTTGGTTCCTAGATCGTAGTATTGATGCTATTTCTTGAACAATGTCTGTTATTTCTGGAGGCGGGAATGTCATTATAACGGTGAGATAAATTACAGTAACGAGGTTGGACGATCTATGACTGTTTTCAATTGAAATATTGAACCTATGATGATTTGGTAGTGTGTGTGGATAAACACCCGATTTTATGGATTCTGTTTTTTTTTATTTTTTATTTTTTTTTTTTTGTTCATTGAAATCCGCGTTAAATTTCAATTTCTCAGTGGCAATACCAAAAAGGAAACGAACCAGTCTGCTCAATTATCAACCCATATTCTTTTAGAACTTCATAGATCTCCCTACAGTTATCAAAATGACATCAGCATCAAAATCGTTAAAATTTCACGCGGGTAAAGTACAATACAACGAAGATACGAACCGATGCACACCGTTGCCTTATGAAGGAGTAATTTCCATTAAACCCAGTGCTGAAGAACCGGATTTCTTGGATTTCACATGGACACCAAAACAAGACCAGACGCAGCAAATTAATGGAACGCAACAAGTTGAAAAAGACGAATTGTTGTTGATTCCAGGGGATGTCACCATCAAGACGATAAAATCTTGCAATACTGGACGAGTGTTTGCATTTACATTTTTGAGTAGTGGAGCCAAGTATCTTTATTGGTTACAAGATGTTGGAGATGTTGATGATCTTGGGAAGTTGACTGAAAAGGATAATAAATTGATTCAACTGATATCGTCTTTGATAAGTCTTGGCGATGATGATGAGGATGTCGAGTAAGTATAATTTTTGTATAATGAGAGTGACAGAGGGAAGCTCTTTTAATGCAATGAGAACATTTGTGCTAACTAATGAACTTTGTAGTATGAAAGTGGAGGAGGAGGAAGTGAAGGAGAGAGAGAAGGAAGGGGAGAAAGCAGAGTCAATGCAGAAACAGCCACAACAAGGATCTCGAGGTACAGTACCATCCACTCAAACCCAACCACAGTTTAAGATGCCAATAGGATCAATCTCATCTGTATTGGATATATCAACTATCGATAGTCACTTGGACAAACTTTCAATAGATCAATTGAAACAAATGTATGGTGAATATCTACCACCATCCATAGCTCAAAACCCAACAAAGTCCAAGATTATTGATGTTGTAAGAAGTGGTTTTTACCAACAAAGTGAGCAGAAGTTGACTAAGCAATTACGAGCTAATGAAGGTGCTGGATTATTGTTGGCACAGAGTTTGAAATATGACTACAAAGGTGAAGGAATTGAGAATTTTTTGAATGGGATTAGAGAGTTATCCAAGAAGGAGAAAGAAGAAGAGAAGAAGAAAGAGGATCCTTGAATGGAATGTATTGTACACGTCATGAGGTATTGATTGTTTCTCATCTGTTGAATATAAGCAAAAATTTTAGATAAATTATACTATTGTAATTTACTCGCTATAATGAGTTTGATCCTCAAGTAAACTAACCGCTATCAAATCCCTGCAAGCCCGATGCTCTTAATCAGGAGCCATCTTGCTGCAAAAGCTAGCTAGTTGATTCGAAACTGTGGATAACTGTCCCCATGCACGACCCTTTTGTTTTATTGTTCCGAAAAGTTGATTACGTCATTTAAATGCAGGAAACAAATTTTTCCCTTTGAAACGTTGAGACAGCACAAAATGGGAGGGGGGGAGGGGGTATGTGGGGAGGTAAAGAAAAACAAAGTTTCAAGTTTCAAGTTTCATCATGTAATAGCAATAAAGTAAACACAGCCCATATATCAAGTTGCACCAAACACATTTGTCAACTTTTATTTATATCAACTTGAAAAGAGAGTCGATAGCATTAAAGATTATAAAATTTGGAATCAAACTCAAGTCAAACTTGTAGATACAACAACGCAATTTGAAGTTTAATGCAACATGAGTACAGATAGAGTCGAGATTTACACCCAACCACCACAACAAGACCAAAGAAGTGATTCTATTGAAGAGTCGATTACGACCAAGCTTGAAGAACTTATTGAGAAGCATCCAATATTACCAGAAGAAGGAGAAGAAGAAGACCAACAAGAAAGAGCAAAAGAAGATATTGAAAAGTCGTATTATACTACACACCCTTCGGAGACTAGACACAAGGAGTCACTGGATTCTGAGCCAGAAACTGTATCAGAGCATGATGAAGACGAATATGCGGATGCGGAAACAGCAGAGCAGCAAGGTGACGTTGAGCTTGATCAAGATGGTATGGAAGTACCTCAGGGTAAAATCCCACTTGATGGCCAATTTTCAACCGATGAGTTGAAAAAGTTGGTTGAAGTAGCTCAAGAGAAGGGGATACTAAGTGAAGATGTTGATTTGAAAGTGATTGATTCAGGCGAGATTGGTGATAGGATAAGATTAGCTGATGCTAAAGCTAAAGAAGAGAATGAGAGGAAGAAGGATGGAGAGAGCGAAGGAGATAAAGAAAGTATGAATGGGACACAGGAGCAAGAAGTTAAGAAGGGAGACAGCATATAGGTCAATGAAAGAGGTTTGATGCATCAAGGTAGAAATTAGGATATGCATACGCAATTGGCAGGAAATGAAGTAGTAGACGAGGAGATATCCAGCTTCAGATCAAGAAATAAAACGATGATACCAGTAGAAGTATGAATTAGTAGTTTTACGTGTGATATTATTTGAGCTCCCGTTCTTCTATTATCGATTCGCCTAGAGTTTTTAAGTTGCTCTCAGTTAAAACTATTTGTATTTTATTTTATTTTATTTTATTTTTTTTCTTCTTCCGAACCCAGTTGTCCAAATTATCACCAAAAATCGCACCAAACCTTGCGCCACTGCAAATTAAAAAAAAAAAAAAAAAAAGGTAAAAGGAGAAAATTACGATAAAGCCCACCTAAAATCTCTTCGTCATCACTTAAGCACTACAAACACATTTGTAGTTTAATCGATAAATAGATATCAAATTAAAACAACAATACCCAAACTATAAAGCCGAACTGAAATAAAAAACAAAAAAGTAAAGATTTATTACTCCCTTCTCTCTCTCTCTCTCTTTTTTTCTTTATTATTTTTTTTTTTAAATTTTAACCTCCGAAACCATACAAGGTTCTACCTTGTCTCTTCAAAGCATAAACAACATCCAATGAAGTAACAGTCTTTCTCTTGGCGTGTTCAGTATAAGTGACAGCATCTCTAATAACATTTTCCAAAAATTGTTTCAAAACAATTCTAATTTCTTCATAAATCAATGCTGAAATACGTTTAACACCACCTCTTCTTGCCAATCTTCTGATTGCTGGTTTGGTGATACCTTGAATGTTATCTCTCAAGATTTTTCTGTGTCTCTTAGCACCTCCTTTTCCTAATCCTTTTCCTCCTTTTCCTCTACCAGACATTGTTGTATATAATTATATGTGTGTTGGGTATAAGTAATGATAAGAAAGTAAATGAACTCGATTAATTGGGGAAATTGATGTGATATTTAAATAGAAAAAAAAATTAAGACTGAGATTGAGTTTGATAGGAAGTGGGTTAAAGCGTGTAAGTATCGCAAACAACGCGCGAGGCTCAAAAAGAGTAAGAGTAGGAGAGTAATCATGAGAATGGGACACAAATACCAAGCAGAGGGAGAAGAAGAAGAAGAAGAAGAAGAAGAGAACAAATGAAACAGAGTAATCCTCTTGTCGTGTAGTTTAGTGTATGATACGTCAAAGAGAATAATCTCGTGTCATCTATAAACTTAATGTGCTTTCTTTTGTTTGTTACATGTGCTCTTGTATTTTACTTGTTTGTACAAGAAAGGACACCGTACTTTGTACTATTGTCTTTTGTTCGATGTATAAGACGTACTAGTATACAATTTACGCATCAGTCTAAAATTTACCCTCATTGATGCGTATTTTTCCTTGTCTTTTGTTAGTGGGAAAAGATTAGAGCTACCACGTTCAACTTTTTTTTTCTGGCACAAATAAGAAAGACGCTTCTTCTCTTCACATCGCGCGACTACAGACAGCAGCGTAGCCGCTACCCTTTGTCTCTCGCTTTATCAAACGAAAATGTAAACAAACTCAACCATTGCATCATCAGTTGGTTCCGCACCCACAAATCTCTATATATAAACTCTACTCTACCCACCTTATCTCACCACAGTTAAAGTTTTCCCCTTTCTTTCTATCAACACATTTGAATCAACAAAAATGGCTAGAACTAAACAAACAGCAAGAAAATCTACTGGTGGTAAAGCCCCAAGAAAACAATTGGCTTCCAAAGCTGCTAGAAAATCCGCCCCATCTACCGGTGGTGTCAAGAAACCACACAGATATAAGCCAGGTACCGTTGCCTTGAGAGAAATTAGAAGATTTCAAAAATCTACTGAATTGTTGATTAGAAAGTTGCCTTTCCAAAGATTGGTTAGAGAAATTGCTCAAGACTTCAAGACTGATTTGAGATTCCAATCTTCAGCTATTGGTGCTTTGCAAGAAGCTGTTGAAGCTTACTTGGTTGGTTTGTTTGAAGACACTAACTTGTGTGCTATCCATGCCAAGAGAGTTACTATTCAAAAGAAGGATATTCAATTGGCTAGAAGATTGAGAGGTGAAAGAGCTTAAATGTGAAGGAATATTCTAGCTCTTTACTTCTTTGGGGATACATCAACACGAGTCTGATATTTTCTTTTAATTCTTTTGTATTAGTAGTTAATATATATATATATATCAAGAAAAAAATTATTATTATTATTGGATTGAAACTGTAGTGACATTTGCTCTCTTGGGAGAGGGTCTTGTGTCAAATTTAGTAATGAGATTAAGAATTGAATTGATAAATTATTCTGTTGGGTATAGGTCATGTGAGACATTTGGGACAAGATCAAAATTGTGGTGACATTTGCTCTGTTGCAAAAGGCAAAATGATGCGTATTTTAAAAGAAAAAAACTCACTATGAGTACATGTACGTGTCTAACCTATTATACCTCAATATGGATATGCTTGTGGCTCCAGCATCCTATCCAACCCATTTGCTTCTTGCTCTTCTGCCATTTTTTCCAAATATGGCAACAATACATCTTTAAACTTGTGGAAACCTCTATACTCATTGACATCTTCATCCCAACTGGTTATCCCATTCAACAATCTTCGGGGCACATACGGCTCTTTACACAATTCAACAATGGGGATGAAATATGTACGAATAGTAAACACCACGGCACCAGTCTTGGGTAATCGTCTTAAACTTTGACGTTCACTTCGGAAATACAAATTGTGAACATCAGTAACACGAGGAGCAGTATTCCATCCAACATTTACTTCATCATCAGCATCTTCTGATCCAATCGATGAAGACCAATCCAAATGATTATCAGTTTGAATAAAATAATTGTTTCTCAATACGGGTGATTCAACAGTTAAACGACGGAAAAATTTATTCATTGCTGGTCCCAAATGGGTCTTGTATTTGGGGACATCACCCGACATGTGTATTTGATCCAACTTCATTTGAAATTTGTCCTTAATCTTCCAAAATCCCGCCAATGCAATACACCCCAGCTCTAATGAGTATTGACCATCATCTTGGTTTTCAATCATAATGGCAATATCATCTTGAATTAATTTAGCAGCAATAACAATAGGATTGCAATCCTTTTTTGCACCCACATAGTAAACTTCATCAGTAGCCAAAATCTTTACCAATTGTTTCTCCTTATCATAGTGGAACAATGAAGGATACCTAGCTGGTAAATATTCCAACAACTCTTCAAGTAACTCCCATGACGCAGCAACTCCTTTGGAACTGGTCTTGTACAAATCATCACCTTTTCTAGCAAAACGTTCCAATTTCAAATCATGGTAATACTTCCACTGATTATCCAATTCAATCCAAGAATGCCAATCCATGTTTCTTATGCCCATGGTTATAGTATACTTATGTTTAAATGCACGATAAGGCACTGGCTTGGTGTCTGTGACTGACCAATTGGGAAACGGAGGTGGTGTTGGTGTTTGAAATGCAAGGTTGGGCTCCCAATACCCAAATGGACGTTGATCCATCTTTGAGGCTGATGATGGCTTATGCACAATTGGCACTCTTGACTTTGGCTTGTCATTTCTCTTTTTAAAGTAATAGACAAGTAAAAGACAAAGTGGGATGGCTAATAATACAACTGGTTGTTCTGCTAGAATCAGCAATATCCATCCCTTGGGTGTGGTAGTTGTTGTTGTTGTTGTTGTTGTTGTTGTTATGGAGGCCATAATGCGGTTATGAATAGCTAGCACTTTTCCATTTTCTCCAAGAAAGGTTTTAACATAATATATACCAATGAGCTTTTACTTCATTATTTTGTTATCCCCCATCTGATATATCCGCGTATCTCTACGCCAAATTAGGTAAAAATTCGCAGCAATAAGTTTTCTTGAAAAATAAGGAAAAAAAATCCCGACACACACGGTAGCGCGCGCATCCTTTTCTCTTTTTCTTCTTTTTCGTTGTTTTTTATGCTGGTGGTAAGAATGCTGCAAATAATGCTGTTTGGATTAAATTCCAAGTCAAAATATACCCCAAAATATACTTGAACCAAGGTTTATTGTAATCGAAAGCCAATTGCCAGTAAATTAGTGGTGAAAAACTGGTGATCCTATTGAGAATTTGCACATTCCAAAAGAATACACCACCGATTATTATCATACCATTCAAGACAACTAGCGGTAATAATTTCCGATACTGGGGAAGCAATTTCCATGCTGATTTTACGGAATAAATATTCCATAAAAGCACAGGTGCAACGAGGATAAAATTGGGTACATTGTTCAATGTCCAATATGATAAAAACCCATTACTCCAATAATGGGATTGAGCATATTGAAACAAACTAGGAAATTTGTTTAAACACCAACCTTGTCTTTGAGGACAAAATGTGCGATAGTGATGTATGTTCTGACCAATAAATGTGCTCCCAAGAATGGACCCAGTGATGATTGATTGTATACTCGTTTTCCAGTCTTGATCAATGATGCTAAAGTCATACAAATCCAATAAATAAAAGATGCCAACAAGTAACGAATTTGCTCTAATAGTGAAGCTGAATGCACAGACAACACCACTTAGGCAATAAACCCCCATGCTTTTTATCGATTTGTTGCTTTTGGTGGTTACATTATTGAAATTCACTGCTTTGTAGTACAAGTATATCGTCAACAATGTAGTCAAGTTGCTCAAATTTTCTGAATAATTTGTCGTTAAAAACACACCCGCAGGAGCTACAACCATCATCAAACTAGCAATATAGCTCACCTTCGAGTCAAACACCATTTTACTCAAGGAATACAACACCAAAACTGAAACCAAATGACAACAATTGGAGATCAAAATACTCCACAATTGTAATTGATAATAGTTATCACTGGGTAATTTTGAAATCATCTTGATCCATCCGGGACAAAACACAAATTGATGCTCAAATGCAACATCATTGACAAACAAGTCATTAAAATAAACCGAATCCCAAGTGATCAACTTGTTTAAAATTGTTGTTATAATTGCATTGTACGGTGATGCTGTATATTCAGAAATTGCCAATTCATCAATGATTAATTGTGATGAAGTGTCAAATCGAGATGGCGTAAAGTATATTATTGTCAATTGAATTAGCTTGAGGGTCAAGAAAGATCGTAGGAGGTTTCGTAGCGGGTGTTGTGACATGGCTTTGTTCAGAGTTCTCCAACATGATGATCGAAGTGGAAAAAAAAAAAAATAGCCAAATTACAAAACACGATGGACATAGGTGATCAGTGGCTAAAAACATCTAGCTGGGATGAGAATAAGCTTGTTTGACATAGTCAAACAACATTAACGATTACTTCGAAATGAAACTGAATTAAACATAATTCTATATATATATATGCCCCGCTCTACTCCTTTTTCAATCCTTCATTCTTCACCTTCTCAATTCCCTTTTCTGCCTTTTCCTTATCCAAGTAATAATAAGGTTTAACCAAATCACCACGATCATCCAACTCAAACACCAATGGTATCCCAGTGGGCACGTTGATCTTCAGTATATCATCATCACTTACCTTGTTCAAGTACTTGATCAAACTTCGAACCACAGATCCATGTGTCACAATTAAAACCGTCTTGTTCAACTGCACCATTTGATGATCGAAAATCTCATACTTGAAAAACGGAATCAATCGATCCATAACCATTGAAAGTGATTCACCTCGTGGTAGTATATTCCTGTTTAATAAATCATTGTATTTTTCATCGATTGAAGTATCCAACTCAGGATCAATTAATGGTGGTAATCCATTGTAGTTGCGTCTAATGTATTGGAACTTGTCCTTGTCCTCTCCCAATTCTACAAACACCTCATGTTTATCACGTCCTTGGTATTTCCCATAATGCCGTTCGTTTAATCGCCACGTTTTGATATGATCCACCCATGGCTTGTTTAGTACCTTGAGTATTATGAATCCAGTTTCAATTGAACGTATAAGTTTTGAAGTGTAGAGAATATCGGGGGATAATCCATGCTGTTTGATCAATTCACCGGCGTACTCAGCTTCTTCTTTCCCCTTTTCAGTTAGTGGGATATCAATCCATCCGCAAAACTTGTTCTCATGATTCCATTGCGACTCGCCATGTCTGAGGATTATTAATTTGTGAGTGCCCATTGAGATATCTCAGTGATGCAACTTGGATGAGGTCAATTGAGTAGTATTGTGGATTGAAGCAAAGTGTAAGGTTTGCTGTGCTTTGCAATGAGAGATATTGAAGGGAATCGCGAGGAATTCAAATGAAAGAATGATATAATTTTTGTCGCTGATATGGCAAACACAAATCCGACGCGCAATGGTCCACTCTAAAATTGTTTTCAGCCTAACTTGAGCACCAAAGAATAAATCGACAGCTGCTGGAGATGGTCATGGTGAATCTAACGGAGGATATTCTTTGTAGATAGAGTGAAAGCGGCGAATAACTCGTGTGCAGTTGAGCTTAATTCCACAATAATGTAGCAAATGAGTCGTTATTTCAGACGGGCATAAACTGCATCCAAAGAGAGATATCGAGATGGTTTCAGAAAAGATCCACAATCTTCCAAAACTATCAGTAGACCATGTGGCTCCATATTTCTTTTTTATCCTTGACAAGTGACATATTATTTTTGTTACAATGTAACATTACATGAGTGGTAGCAGTGCAACCATGTTACATTTATATCAACAGGTTGCAAAACATTCATGAGAGTGTCCATAGGTGGACCTGAGCTGTAAAATTTTACACAGTTACAAGTGTGGAACGGAGCATGGACACTCCCCTTGCCACCTTCAGAAAGGTCTCAGTACTCTTTCCTTTTTCCTGCTTTCGTAGATCTCAAAACTTGCAAGAAATGCGTGGGCATTGAAGAAGCCACAAAATGGAAAAGATATCTTAACCCATGACTAAAACTCCCTCATTAAGATGAAAGATATGATATGTATATATAATGACGTTAAACCCACCAAAGTGAGCAATTTCATGAAGTTATTGTGTGGCTCTACACTCCTTTCCCCTACACAAACGCCACCATTACCATGACGATTGAACGTAAAGTGAAAACAGGTGACCCATTCACTTGGGCACAAATTCAACAAATTGTGAAATCAAACAAGCTTGAATTATTTGCTAGAAGCGAAGAGCAGTTCCGCAATTACTACCAATTTAAAAATAACCTTTCGCTTAAAAGTATAGCTTTGAATGATTATGTGTTGAATGAAGAACTCGAATGGAAACAAGACGACATTCGCAGTCAGACAATATTAAAGTCACAAGAATATTCCACACTGCAACCACAAGATCTCATCCTATATAACGATGATGATGTGAAAATAATTTATAACAAGTTTCCTTACTACTTTGAAGATTCGGTGGTTCATTTATGCATTTGGTCGAAATTAACCATACCCAATGATGTCAATTCGCCAGTGGGAGATATATCACCATTGACCAAACGCATCATCGAGCGATATTTGCAAAAGACATTTATTGAAAAGGGCGTCTCTCCCGATGATATTCTTTGGTTCAGAAATTGGTCAAGTTTACAAAGCGTGAAAAGTGTCAGTCACATTCACGTGCTTTTACATGACGTTGATGGCGGTTTGCTACACAAGCTTCTTGGATCTCCGGGAAACACTTTAACCTTGGAGGATTATAAAGAGTTGTTGGATGAACGGGAATAAAATATTAAATGTTAGTGTATTAGTTGTTAATCTAGCTCTATGTATCAATCTACTTTTTACCAAATTGGGAAGCGAATGACTTGATAATTCCTTCAACTGATTGTGGATTTGATAAAGTGGTAATATCACCCAACTGGTCGGCTTCGTTGGAACTGATCTTTCTCAAGATTCTCCTCATGATTTTGCCTGATCTTGTCTTTGGTAAATCTTGTACAATAATGACAGCTTTTGGTGCTGCAAATGGCCCAATAACTTTTCTAACTTGTAAAATCAATTCTTTTCTTAAAGCAATCTCGTCATCGGTTTGCAGCTTCAAGGCTACGAATGCAATGACAGCTTGACCAGTGAGGTCATCGTTGATTCCAACAACTGCTGCCTCGCCAACTCTAGTGTCTTCAATTAATGCCGCCTCGATTTCAGCAGTGGATAATCTGTGTCCACTAACATTGACAACATCATCAACCCTTCCTCTGATCCAGTAGAATCCGTCATGATCTCTTGCTGCACCATCACCAGTGAAGTAGTAGCCAGGGTAGGGGTTCATATATGTGTCCATATATTTGGTGTGGTTTCTGTAAACAGTTCTTGCCATGGATGGCCAATGGTCCTTGACAACCAATACACCTTCAACATCATTACCCTCGATCTCAACACCACTTACAGGATCAATCAATGCAGCATCGATACCAAAAAATGGGTACGATGCAGAGCCTGGCTTGTTTGGAGTAACACCGGCCAATGGCGCAATCAAATGAGATCCTGATTCAGTTTGCCAATATGTATCGGAAATATGACATTCATTCTTTCCAACATGTTCATTGTACCATTCCCAAATATCTGGTGAAATTGGCTCTCCAACTGAACCCAACATTCTCAATGAGGACAAATTGTATTTTTGAATCTCTTGTTCACCAGCCTTACGCAACAATCTCAAAGCTGTAGGAGCAACATAGAAATGAGTAGCTTTGTGTTTTTCAACAATTTGCCAAAACCTACCATAGTTTGGATATGCTGGAGTACCTTCAAAAATGATTGATGGGACACCCAATAATAATGGACCATAAAGGGCATAGGTGTGGCCAGTGATCCAACCGACATCACCAGCTGTGAAAAGGACGTCATCTTTTTGTACATCAAAAACATACTTTGTGGTCATTGCAGCTCCCAATAAGAACCCAGCAGTAGTGTGAACAACTCCCTTTGGTGTACCAGTAGATCCCGAGGTATATAATAAAAACAAAGGGTCCTCAGAATTGACTGGTACTGGAGGAATATAACCTGGAAACTTGGCAGATTCAACATCCCAATAAAAATCCCTACCTTCTTTCAATGTAATCTCTTCGTTACCAGTTCTTTTATAAACCAAGACTTTTTCAACACTTGGACAATGAACCAATGCATCATCACACAATTTTTTGATATTGACAATCTTTCCACCTCTTTTACCTTCATCGCATGTAATCAATGCTTTGCAACTAGCATCATTAACCCTGTCTTTGATTGAACCAGATGAAAAACCAGCAAAGATTACTGAATGAGCAGCACCTAGTCTTGTGACAGCCAACATCGCGATAATGGCTTGAGCATTCATGGGCAAGTAAATAGCAACAGTATCACCTTTACCAACACCCCAACTTTGTAAAACACCAGCAACTTTGGAAACTTCTCTTAACAATTCACCATAAGTAACAGTGTATGAATCCTTCTCATCATCAGCTTCGTAAATCAAAGCTGGCTTGTCAGGATTGGCAAATGCGTGCCTATCAACACAATTGAATGAGGCATTCAATTCACCACCCAAAAACCAAGCAGCATCACCATTTTTCAAACTACCGGACTTGATCTTGTGGAAATCTCTGTCCCATGTCAAAAGCTCTTTGGCCAATGGACCAAAAAACCCTTCAGGATCAGAAATTGATTTCTGGTACAATTCCCTATAATGTTGCAAATCGGTAATTGGACCATTGTTTGGTTGTCTGGCAAAGAATTGAGCTGGTGTTTCTCTGAAATCTACACCATTAGCTTCATGAACAACATTGTGTGTAGGTTTAACTGTCATTGTAGAAAAATTAGGTGAATAAATAAATCTTTGTTGTTGGGTATAACGTGGATTGGGAGTGGTTGTAGTACCAGAAAAGCTGTTCGAATTGCAAAATGAAAGACTACAAACCCAATTGAGATAATAATATACTAAAGTGATAAAAGGTGTGCAAACTATTTCGTTATCCAAATCCCAATTTTTTTTTCAGTATTTATTTTTTTCATTTTTATTTTTTTGTTGGTGAAGGAGGGAGGGTTTCGTCGTATAACTTTCATTTTTGTGGAGAGAGAGAGAGAGGGAATAGAGAAAGGAGGGGAGGACAAGTGTGAATATAGTAAGAAATGTTTACAATATTACGTTGGGTGCGTCGACGCACGACAGGAGAGTTTCAAGATTCAAGGGGTTGGCAATACTTAATTTTAAAAAGTTAGGTAGGTCTTCAATTCGGAACTCAATAGCAAATATTTGGTACAGACATTGCCTCCGAGTAGTTGTATTTGCAGATGTATTTAATACTGACAGCCGACTCTAATTCAAACAGGAACTGTATTGGTAATGAAGAAAGTAGGCACAGTTTGTTGATGGTAATTGTTGGGTAACACGTGCGGATTTAAAATGTAGACAAGGCAACAAACCAATGGACTCGATCCAGTTGTACATGAATAATCCGAATTGAAGCGAGATTATTAGATGAAGTACCATATTCACGACAGGATTTTCAATCAGTGCAGCAACCACCTCAAATTTTAAATCGCGCAGTAGCTGCCGAATCTTACATTAAGCATCGTCGGAGTTTTTTCTCTAAAAATAGTTACTTTAGTCGCCAGATCTAAACCTTAAAATAATAATATAACAAACTAATGCAGCGAGACTGAATATGTCGAAGGAACTGGCCACTAATTCAACCTTGACAGTTGAATATACCATCTCAATCGACCAAGCCTTGGTTACAAATGCTTACACTGTGTAAGAATTTTTGTTGGACGTAGTTCAATGCACAACAAAAATTTCGTTTGTGTCTCGCTTTGACATTGTTGGGCTGCGTAGAAGTTTTGAGTAATTTGAACCACAAAGACCACTTTAAACCGACGTTACCAACAATATACCAGCTACAATAGACCGATTGAGTCCCGAGAGATTGATAGCCAACAAAGCATTTGTAGACGACAAGTGGATGATCAAAAATACTCTGTTTTTCTCCGACCTCGCTACAATGTTCTTCCTTGATTTATGCATTGAATATGATGCATTCAAATTCCGTCTTATCTTCAACACCCGCTCAAGTAGGATCAAACTCCAAGATGATACCATGAGCATAGGCTTCACAAATGATGATCTACAGCTGGTTAGCCATTGACGCAACTTGAAGTCGTAATCTTTATTTTTGCGTCACTCCGCGGAAACAAAATGATTTTTGAACCATTCAACCGATTCCGGAACTTCACTGCCTGCTCTTTTCTCCTCCACACATTCCACCTATCATGAGCTCAGCATCGTATCACGAGAAGTGCAAAGAAGTAACTGAAGTAGCAAATTCTGAGGAAAATGAACAGGAAGCAGCCAATGTACCAGCACAAACGATCAATCATGACTCGAGGGTGAATCAACATAGTATAGAATCACAACCACCACCAACCTCAGTGGAGCAAATGGATCGAGTTCAAATACAGGAAATGCAGAAATTGGCAAGTCAACCGGTAGGAGGGAGTATAGTAAATGGAAAGGCGGGAGGAGCAGGAGGCACAGGAGGAGCTAGCGCAAACGCAAGCTTATCACATTTACATAACGATGACAGGACTCCCGATGTAGGTAACGCCATAAGGTACGTTACCAGTGATGATACTGACAAGAACAATCAAAACCTACGGAAATGAAAACCAAACATTAGTTAACTATCGTAATATTATTGTATTGTGTTTGCTTAATCTATAAAAATATATTAGCTGTGTGCATTAAATTCTATCATTAAAAAAACAGACATTATTGCAAAACTTTTCTCCTCATTCATCAATCACATTTAATCAACTTCTTCAACAGTTGGACCAGATGCTTCTGGAGCAGCGCCACCTGGAGCAGCACCACCTGGGAAACCACCAGCACCTGGAGCACCACCTGGAGCAGCACCACCGTAAGCCTTAGCCATGATTGGGTTAGCCTTGGATTCCAATTCCTTTTGTTGGTCTGCATATTCTTCTTGAGTAGCAGTTTGGTTAGAGTCTAACCAACTAATGGTCTCTTCAGCAGCCTTGGTAACTTCTTCAATTTCAGAAGCATCTAATTTAGATTTGAATTGTTCTTCTGACAATGAGTTCTTCAATGAGTAAGCATATGATTCCAATTGGTTCTTGGCTTGGACTCTAGCAGCTTCTTTTTCATCTTCTTCCTTGAACTTTTCAGCTTCGTTAACCATCTTTTCAATATCTTCTTTGGATAATCTACCTTTATCGTTGGTGATGGTAATCTTTTGAGTCT
>OGTJ01000045.1_pt1 | contig 94850 bp, 50 predicted proteins | sample 1574611 | NCBI WGS metagenome assembly OGTJ01 (sample SAMN03295858, study PRJEB24534) | human gut metagenome | isolation source: fecal sample 1 from infant 9 | host: Homo sapiens | place: USA: Pittsburgh, PA | collected 2014-07
GCTAATGTCAACGATGATTTGCCAGCGCCTGTTCTTCCAACAATACCAACTTTCTGACGAGATTCGACTGTAAAAACAATATTCTTCAATACTGGATCCAAATTCTCTCTATACCTAGTGCTGTAGTTGTTAAACTTTACAACACCGTGTGCAGGCCAATTGTCATCTGGTCTCTTATCCTCAACTATCAACGGTGCTTCCGAAGGCAAATCGCAATACTCGATGATTCTTTCTAATGCCACACCACTAGCTTGAACTGAGCTCCACGAATTTATCAAACTTGTCAAGATCGAAGGGACCGTGATGACGTACGTCAATACAAAACCAACCATTGCCGGGACCAAAGGATTGCTTCCAGTTAAAGAGTACACTGACAACACAGATGCCGCTAATAAGGTTGCGGCAGAGATTGACTGCAATCTCATCGATAACCATCGCATGATATCAACATTTACTATATTGACTAAAGTTCGTTCATCAATAAACTTCTTGCACTTGTGAATGAACCTATCCTTTTGGTGAAAAGCTGTTATAGTTTCAACCCCATTAAGCGATTCCTGAATGACTGACAATACGGGTGAGTTGACGACAGATTGCAAACGCTTTAACTCTCTGGAGGTCGGGATGAACCTTGCCCTATAGTAATTGTAAATAACCCCCAAAACTATAATAACAACAATCATTCGAGGCAAGGACGCAATCACAACAGTGAATGTAATAAGTGCTTGAACAATCAACTGAAGGAAACTAATCAACGTAAACGGTAGCATCATATCTAAGTTGGAAATATCCTGCGTGAATCTGTTCAAAATCCTTCCCACTGGAGTAGTATCATAAAAAGACATTGGCGAACGTAAAATTGATTTCGCCATCGCATCATGGAAATATCCAGCGGCACGGATGATACAGAATGACCAGAAAATAAATAAACCAAAGTAAGTTAGTGCGCCTCCCAAAGCGCCTACCCCAAAGTATAATCCCAAATAAAATCCTGGCCTAACCGTGGAATTTTGTTCCTTGTTGATATTAGACCAATCCTTCAAGATGTAAGTCTCCACAACATTGAGAAGCATAACTCCAATAGTTGACAATAGAAATATCGAAAAGTAACCAACATTACATTCTTTGATGTACCGAGCAAACGTCTTCAATGGAACAGCACCTTTTTCTTTGTCTTCTTCCTGTACTTCGGTTTTCCGATTCTTCGCATTATCATAATGCTCTTCGTCATCATCCTCAGCATACACGTGGTCGAAGGAGACAATACTCGCGCGACGCAAAGCATCATGGGTAAGTTCCTCTTCAATAGTTTCACGAGTAGTTTTAGCAATTTCCGCATCTTCAAGCTCCTTCAAGTGCTTTTCCTGTTGCTCTTTATCAGGAGTGTTCTCCCTCAGGTTATTCGATGTTTGTCTGCCAAATTCGTTGATCAAATTTGCCAAATCACCATTCCTCCCCATAACATCGTCGTAGTTGCCATGTTCTATTACAGCGCCACCAGACAAGAGATATATATCGTTCGCTTCATGTAAAACAGGAACCGAGTTGGTTGCCAAAATCTTGGTGCGGTTTCCAATAATACCATCACTGGCAAGAACCTGCTTGATCAATGCCTTACCGACATGAGCATCAACCGCAGATAAGACATCATCTAAAAGGTAAATATCTGCTCTCGCATACACAGCCCTTGCTAATGAAATACGAGCTTTTTGACCACCACTCAATGATATACCTTTTTCCCCAACGACTGTTTGATCCCCATCTGGCAAGTTTTTGAAATCGGATACTAATTCACATGCAAGTATAGTTTTCCTGTAAAATTCAGAATCGTACTTGTGGCCAAACAATATGTTTTCCTTCACTGTTCCATTCAAAATCCATGGTGATTGCGGGCAGTAAGCAACAGATCCGTATACTTCAACTTTTGGTTGCGAGTCGGTCTCATGGTCTTCATAGTTACCTCCTCGAATAGGAATGTCCCCAAGAATGGCGTTTAGTAAAGTGGACTTTCCACTCCCAACTTTCCCCACAACACAAGTCAATTTTCCCCTCTTTGCGAGAAAGTTGATATCTTTTAATGCCACATTGTTCGAGCTCTGTCCTTCAACCTCGTCTTCTTCATCTTTATAGGATTGGTCTGGCTCATTAACGTTCCACACAAAATTGGCCTTTTCAATCTTAACCGAGTACTCACCCTTTGGCACAAGCTCTCTTTTGATTTTCCCATTCTGATCTGGACTAATCTCCTCCAACGTCAATAACTCGGTCAATCTGCCTAACGACACTTTTGTTTCCACCACGCTCACCACCAAATTAGGTATGATCATCATTGGTTCCATCAACAATCCAAACAAACTCAATGCCGGAAACACAATTTCAGGAGTCAAGGGGATACTGTACAACCATGTGAATGCCGCAAAACAGGCGCAACTAATAATAAATGGGACACACGTCCATAAAAATTGAGCAAGAGCAATAATGACCCCAATCAGTTTGAGGTTTCGCAACTCTCTATTGTTTCGAACATGGCTTAACCTTTCCAACATTGGTTTTTCCCACGAATACAACTTGATGCTTTTGGCCAGATTGATTATTTCAGTAATCAAAGTCGTCCTATCGTCCTTATCCTTCATCATTTGTTTGTAGCTTGTAATCACAGTTGCATTCACCAATGTAACTAGTGGTACCGACAACAATGCGGCACCCAAACCAAAGAATGACGCAGCTTTAAAGAATTTGTATAATGCAACGAGGCACACAATGAGCTTGATTGGTGCAGCAGCATAATCTCCTAACATCAAAAACAATCCATTGATTTGACCAATATCAACTGAAATGTTGTTGATTATATCACCAGTAGGTTTTTTTTGTCTTGATGCAGGTGAAAAACTCAATGCCTTTTGGAAAACCAAGGTCGTAAGAGAGCTTCTTATGCTGAATGCCAACTTGTTCTGCAATATGGTCATCTGATTGTAAGTGACAAAATTTCCAACGGCAATCAAAAACATGACTACAGCCCAGTAATAGCCAATGATAATGGGTGGCCTGTCCTCTTCAGCGCTGAAAAGATACAAATCAAAGAATCCTAGAAACTTCATCAACGCAAATGGTTGTGAAAATTGCAAAACCGTCTCAACGAATGCTAGCAAAAGATTGGTTAGCAAGTAGCCATAGTATGCTTTGAATACTGCTCCAAATAACACTGGCGTATTTACATATTTCTCTCTTCTTACCCGAGACCAAAGTTTGCTAAGAAAATGAGACTTGAGTGTTTGCTCATAGTCCCAATAATGCTTCAAGATAGGGGCCACCTCATCACACGTGAGATTATCTGACACTTCTGGAAGATCTGTAAGCTTGATGTCATCTGTCAGGTACACTTTGTCAATTACCGGTTGTATAAAGCTAAACGAAAGCAGTGAGAAAATGGAAGCTTTATTATCATGGTCTTGAACTTCAAATCCTGGTGTATAAAACCCAGCTTCAAGAATCAATATCAAAATGGATGTAATAAGCGTCGCACTTTCCAAAGCAAAGCTCGTGGAATCGGTCAGGAGGATATGGTGCTTTGAAAAAGTATCCTGAACCACCACGACAATTTGAAATAATGTCTTGACGAACCAAAAAAAGAGTAGTGAAGCGACTGCTACTGTTGACTTTTTATATTCGACTAAATGCAACACTGCGGCAAGTGATGTGGCCACTATGTCGTAAATTATTTCATCATTCCCAACAAGGTAAAAGAGGCCAAGCAACAAAACGAGTTGAGTAACGACCAAAACAACTCGCACAAATTGCGACCACGAAATTCCAACTGATGATCTGTTTGAAAATGTTTTGGAACGAAAAAGTTGTATAATTTGGAATGCAATAAAGATTGAAAAGATCATAGACAAACTCTTTCCGATGTAGTTCAAGAATAGGGGATTCAAAGCATTTCCACGTGGCGAATACAATGGTGATAAAAATACCAAGCTGGTAACATCGTATTCATTGATGATTGCCTTTGAAGCAAATGAGTCTCTGAAATGATGAAGTAAAGCGAAGGGGCTAAAAAAAGAAAATTCAAAACTGGAGACTTGACCTTTTGAGCCAGAACCACCCCACAGCAAATTCATTCTTGGCGGTAGTCTTGGTGCAGAGTACGTTGTTATGTGTAATTGTATAAGTGTTTGAGTAGCTATATTGGTGAACGACTTCAAGGGAAGAAATTGAAGACTTATATAAAAAGCCACATCTTTTTAAATTCTTTTTTTTTTTTCGCCCTTCGCGTTATCGGCCAGCCGAGAACTTGAAAAAATTGCACAAAATTGAGAGGAATTGAATGGTATTTACCTGAGACGATTAAGGGGCCGCTTGAAGGATTGCGTTTTGTAACGCAGGTGTTGAATTTCTCTTACGAGCGCCGTCTCATATCTATTCTGTCTACTCCATGACAGTAAGACTTTATTGGCATTCCGTGCCCAATTCTACATACAACCTCTCAAAACCCTGTCGAACTTGTATTGTCTTTTGGTACGGCATGAAATTCGTTATCTTTGACATTTTGATTAATCATTGGAGATTGCGCGCCACACTAAATTTGGATGAGCGATTATTTACAAGAAAGTACACTCGCATGAAAAGCTAAAGTCATTGTAAAGTCATTCTCTTCATCTTTGGTTTCCTCAAGTGCTTACAAGAACCACCTTCTTTCGCAATGGAACTGGGTCGATGATATTGAACGTTAAAGGTCTTTGACAACTTCATAGAGAGAAGTTTGAGTCCACACAGCAAATGCAACTCTTCATTTAACACATGTTTCGCTGACCCCATCATTGGTCCTTCGTTCACAAAGCAAAGAAGTGTCAAAGGTAGTCAATTTAAGAGCTTCTGCAGCAACTAATTGTGCTACTTGAAGCTTTTCACTCATTGTTCCAATACACTGCGATTTTTGCCAATCGCATATACGGCATCAATTTCTTATCATAATCTGTATCTGTGGTAACTTCCACATCCATTAATATTAAAGCCACACGTTTGCGAAACTTAGATGATGCAAGTGCCAATCTCTGGTTCTTGCAATTACTCAATTAGTGATGGAGAATATGCGTACGTACTTACAAAGCTTGAACTCGTCTCCCTCCACAAACCAAAGACCCTTCTCAAAGCATCATTCACAGGCCTTTTTTCCGCCAATGGCTGTCGCTCGTTCGGTTCGTAACTGAACACTTTTCCAAGTAGTTGGGAAAGGTAATAGAAGATGTTACGGAAATCGCATCTTCTACTATTTTTATTATTTACATATAGGTTAGAATAATGCAGCCTTTAGTTTCTTGCAGCGACTCTCAAGACATAACTAAATGGGCACAATTTAATTCCAGATATTTTTTTGCATTTATATAATTCCAAAATGAAAGCGTTCCTGACTAGTTAATCACACGCCTGTTCATATCACAATCCCATCTCATAAAAATCCGCACAACTAGATAAAGCTCTTTTTTTGGCATACCGATCAATCGAAACACAATCAGATAACTTCAGCTGATATAGTTTTTTCCACTTTGCAACCGAACTGATTTCTATGTGGGATCTTCCAAAAATAAAAAGTGGTCGATTTTGTGTCGCAAGGAAGTAGCGCGTATGTTTTTTGTTGATCTTACTCTGACTTTTTTCTCCCTCATTTTGACCATTCCAACTTTTGTAATCCGATAAACGGTCATACGACATTGAACTCCCCGCATTTTCCCCAAATTGGGACCTTTCAACCAGGAATATTTGTCTATCATTACACGCCTATCGTCAATTCAACTTTGCAAAGCATCACATAGTTAACTTGTCGAATGGAAAAGCAGAATTTTTTATTGCCGTTTGCGTTCACCAAATCATCGTCGTTCAATGAATCTGATGTGTTGAACAAGACCCCGAGGCAAAAGTCGGTAATTGATGAGAATGCTAGTAGTATTTACCATACAAGAAGGACCGTGGAGTCAAATGGCATTGAGAGACCAAGTTTGCAAGTGAATGTCGCTCCCTCATTGAAGCGAAGAATGGGGAGGAGTTTCAACGACAAGGATGACATAAAGAAAGTAGCTGTTGAGAACAAATACTCTGATTCGGGTTCCGAATACGAGGAAGAGCCAACATTAATTGACGAGGATATGGTAAATGATAGTGCCCAGCTACCACCAAGCAGCCCGGTTGGACGTCACCTGGAAAGTGAATTGATGTCTGAGTTCGATTTTGCCACCAACCCTACAACCAGTTTTCAAGTACCGAAGTCACCACCTAAAAAGTATGACGGTAATAGGGACGTTATCAAAACATCACCTCAAAAACCAGCCAGTTCAGAACCCGATTTTGGAATTGATAGGTTTAACAGATATAGGGTTAGTTTCAATGATAAATCAAAGCATGAGCCGTCATCGTCAACGCAGGATGAAGACGACAACGATGCAAGACTAGAACTACAAAGCATTGCCTACAACAAAGCAAGGGCTATCATTTTGGATGCATTCGAGAACGTGAAAACAGTGATTGATTTGCAAGCGATGAATTTATATGAAGTACCGGATGAAATTAAGGACTTGAATAATTTGGTGATAATTGATAGTTTCAGTGAGGAGGCTTCTATCGAGTTTCCATATCAGTTGTACCTCACTGGGAACCAATTGACTCAGCTTCCACCATCATTGTTCAAGTTTACAAAATTACAAGTTTTGTCTTTGAGAAGGAATAAGCTAAGATCTATTCCACCTCTCATAGGGAAATTGGTAAACTTGATTGACTTGTCTTTGAGTTCTAATAAGCTTGAATTCTTCCCATATCAAATTCTTCAGTTGAAAAAGCTATCGAATTTCACGTCTGGGCCGAACCCGTTTGCCGCTGTTCCCGACGATGCTGTGCCATTGAGTAGTAAAGATGCAACTACTTTCGTACCTAAATACAAATCATCCATAAGGTATCTAGCCTCCAAATTTAGTGAGTTGCCAACATTGAAAACATTATGTCTTGACGTCATCGCAAAGCATGACGTGTCATATTCCGAAACGAGATTATGGAAGAGACACACTCCCAAAATTCACCACAAGTTAATTGTCGAGGCATTAAGGAAAGGAAATTTTCAAGATACTTGCTCAGAGTGCGATATCATCGTCGTGGAGCCCATGGCCGAGGTTTTGGAGTGGTGGGACATCTTACAGAATAAAAATGTTCCTATACGACGACAATTTTGTTCCCAAAGATGTGTAAAGAGATATGAAGAGGGATGGGGTGCATAAACTGCAAATGCATCAGAAATGGAATCAGGATTATTCAAGCTTTACATAGTTGCTGGGAAATAACCCTTGTTTACCTTTTATTTCACCTTGCCACCAGTCTCCTGTTCTTTCCAAAATCTTGATTCTGTTGCCCTTCTTAAAGGATAAATCACCAGGTTCTACTCCATGAAAGTCGTACAAAGCGTAACAGAACCCTAGATTGGCTTCAAAAATTGGTTTAGCATAATCAATAGGGCGATTGAAAGCAATGATAGAAAGCTGTTCAATGTCGTTGAAAAGTGGGTCATTTTTCTGCTTGAAAGAAGATATAATAGTAGCTGATTCTTCAACTGGTTGTACTTTAGTCAACTTTGCAACAATTACCAGGTAAAACTCATAGTTTAACAACGTGTACTTTATGTAAAATGCATTTATAATCTGCTTCACATAGTGTAAAAACTTGGGAAGACATGCTTTCAAGATTCCGTTGATACTATCATACTTTATCTTGCTATCTTCCAACTTTCTTTTGAGGGAGTAAATGCCATTGCTTTGCTTCAAAGAGAGTTCATTCCGTTCTTGCCTTTCGCAAAGTGTCTCATACTCATTGTATAGCTTATCATAGTCCAATAAAAAGACCAATCTAGTGGCAATCTTTTTAGACACTTGCTTTGATATGTTACCAACTTCCTCCAATTTCTTGAACTCCATGCTCATGAACAAATTTAATTTGTTTGCAAAGTTTATAGACAGTATGAGGTGTTTGTACTTACTCCCTCTTGTCCAAGCATCATAAGCCTCATCTATGGTATTTGTCGAATTTTTAAAGTTACTGTATGGATCAGCCAAGTTTTGGAATCCCTGAGCTACGTGCTCGGAACCTCTCAATGTTTCAATAGCTGCAGAAGCAAAGCTTTTGAGCTCGTCTTGCAAACTATGCAAACCAAGCTCCTGTATTTTAAAATGAGCTTCTAACGTGTTGAATTCTTCATCACTTGTATATGAGTTTCCAGCATAATTGATTTTCTGTTTCAAGAACTGAGGTGTACGCTTAATTTGTCTCCACTCCAACTTGTTGTTCTTGATAAACTTTTCATCAACTAGTTTGAGTGTCTTGGAGAGTTGGGTAGAAATTTTGTTCAATTCTTGGTTCATGGTTGTGGGTTTTTGGTATGTGACAAATATTTGGAGTATTTTTAGCAGCCAAAATATGGATGAAACTTTCTTTTTTTTTCTTAACCAAGGCAATCGACCGACAAGTGATTTACAGAAGCAATGAACAGCCAGGGATCAAGCCAAATGGAAACTTTGGAAGATATCAGAAAGTACCTACAGCAAAATGGGGTTTGCTTGAAGGATATATCTACGAACATTGAATATGAAGCATTGCTCAAGCTTAAGTCGTGGGTGAATCAGGAAGATAAAGAATTGGCAATGGATTGGGACCAGTTTCAGGATTGTGTTACTATCATGTTTGAGAATTACTGTACAGCAGCTCTGGAGATCCATCAGAAGTTGGATGAGTGTGCAGATGTACGTGTTACTCCCTTTTATTTTATAGTGATCTTTCACTATACTAACACCAAAATTTTTTTTTGCAGCACCGAAAGGCGTTGTTAGATCATAGTTTAAACTCCGACGTCAAGAGGAGCGAGCCAACGTATGTAAACCTTTGTTATTGAGAGGAAATAAGAGTGGTACTAACCGAGACTTAGGATTAATCGCATAACGGATTGGGTTGTAAAAAAGGAAAGTGAGATTGGTTCCTTCAGGTCCTCCATAAATGCGACTTTGAAATATCTTCAAACTGGGTTTGAAAAAATGAAACTTCCAAAAGAATTGCCAAGTGGAGATGGTGGTAAGCACAACAAAATAGAGGGAACGGAACAATGCTAAGGGGTTTGATTAATGCTTACTGGCCAGTAAAAGCTGTCCCAGATTTACTGTTTACGAGAGGTATTTTCATTTGCTCAATCGGAAACCCTGAACCCGAATACAAAGATACGAGACACAATGTTGGACACAAGGTGATGGACCAACTCATCCACATGTATTGGAAAGAGCACTTGTATAAGCAAGAAAACTACTATTACTCCCGAAAATATCCCAATTTAGTATTGTTCAAATCCGACTCAACATTAATGAATCTCCAGGGTAAAATAGTATGGAAACATTTCCAACAGTTTCGCAAACAGTCAAACTTGATAGTTCTTCACGATGATTTAGAGCGTAACTTGGGAAAGTTTCAAGTGAGGAAACCAGGCACGAGTTCAAGGGGACACAATGGGCTCAAGTCAATCGACGAAGTCTATAAAAACAAGTATGAGAAAATAGCTATAGGTATAGGAAGACCAAGTTCAAAGTCTGTGACAAATTACGTTCTTCTGAAATTTGATGCAAAAGAGCAGGAAATTTTGGATTTCGAAGTTATACCTAAAGTTGTGAAAGAATTGGAATGCAAAATTGAAGCCGATTTGAGACGCCTTAGGAGTTCGAAGGGAAAGGAGGCACCCCTACCAGTTGGTATTAAAAAAGTATAGGGTAATCACGGTATGTGTGTTCTTGGTTATTGTAAATAGTCTAAATTCGACTGCGTGTAAGGAGAAGCAAAAATAAAATATGTATCTTAGCGACAAACAAAAGAAGCACCTTTGTACCGAGTTCACACTCTTTCTTCATCACAAACATCAACGCACTCTAGTGATATACCAAAATAACATCTCTACATCTTGGTGTATTTTGAATGTAGTCAGATGCAATTTGTCATCGACTTAGTTGCTGAAAGGTCAGTTTTGAAAGAATCAATCAAAGGTATGTCTGAAACCCACACGTTTTGTGAGTTTACGCCTCGTCACAAATACTAACAAATACGCAGGCGTAATATGGACCATATTCTTTAATAGGCTATTTGGACCAATCACTCCAACAACAAGAGAGTTTCTTGACGTCACGTACCCTCTGGCTACGAATTTGCCTGAACTCGAATCTTTGATAGAGGAAAAGGTCTCCTCATTTATACGTACATGCATTGAGAGCAAGCTACTACCGGCCAATGGAACGATTACTATTCAATTTTTGAATAAATCAAATGCGAAAAGGAAAAGCTCAGGATGGTTTGGTCGGGAGTATGAAAGCGACGACATAAAACCGTGGGAAAAGTGGACAATTAACGTCGAGTCTCTTCCCATAGAAGAAGGTCCCACTATCCCTCGTCCAAAACACAGCGGGTTAGAGTATTCGAGAGCAGTGACAATGTCCATGAAAAGCTTTGAAGCTGCTTTGATACTGATATACGACTTTGTGGATCGAAACAAGGAGCATATACCCCCAATAACTTCACTTGAAAGTTCACCATTTCCCTACGCAATCAATATTGAGGAGGATAAAGAATCCAAATTAGAAAAGCCCAACTCAGACGGCGATGAAGGTTGGGGGTCTTACATCAAAAAGATTCTAGATTAACTTCTACGGAGAAATATCTAAATGTCACTATTTTATAGCTTTATATACAAAGTGAGAATGCATATAGTTTTACAAATTTGCCGAGAGCAAACCTTCTTCTCCTCTGACTAGAATGCACTCATCTTCCTCGATAACTTTATCAAACTCCCCCAACTGTTCAGCTAAGTCCAATACCTCTTGGTCATAGCTACCTGGTTGGAACCACAACCCTTTAATCACCGACTTGTAACCTTCGATGTTGGAGATTTCTTTCAAAGTTGCCACAGTTATTGGCGGTGGAGTCAAGAACGAAATACTCAACCCATCAACGCTAGAAGTTTTGTACTCACTCAAGTTCCTGTGGTCTTCGATAGCCTTGATAATTTGGGTGACGTTTGACACAACTGGTTGACCCAAAATTTCTTGCTCCTTCGGGTTAATTGGAATAGCGGATAAATTGTGCTTCACATACCAATTCAAAATCTTGTACCCAAACTTAGAAGGGTTGTTGGATGCACCAGCAACAGCATATTGTCTATTAGGGCCAAAAAATGACTTGATCTTGGTTTTCATTGACATTTGAAAAGTGTTTGTGGAGAACGGTAATTACACTCGGTTAATTCAAAAGAAAAAACTGGGGAGGTCTGTTGGTATTAAATATTAAATACACAAATTTAACACAAGCGCTACCATTGTCAAAGACATCAAAGCCAAAAGCTTTTCTTAATGATTTAGACGCTAATGACGTGCTTCATAGACACGGACAATACAGCACGACACCACTATAATGACGTCCTCCAAAGCCACAACGAAGGAAAAAAGAACAAAACCATGCTGTAACTGCAAACGATCCAAAGTAAAATGTGTTTATGAAGGCTTTTTGCCATGTCAGCGATGCCTTAAAACAGGTCAAGCAGCGACTTGTCAGTTTGTTCATAAACTTCCTTCATTGAAACTACCGTCATTGGATTCAAAAGCGCCTACTGTGCACTCGGTTGCGCCTATATCACTCAATCCTGTTAATTCCACAAGTGTCTCGAAACCACAAGTATCAAACATGACAACATTGCTTCCAAGTCGAGCTACGTTCAACTCACCGCCTTTCAAAGAGGGCTTGTCCCCAATCCCGTCAAATAATTATTTGCCATCAGATAGATTATCACGTAATGACATTCAATGGAAGTCAGATATTGAACAACGTTTAAATTCATTCGACACCAAAATAGATTCTTTAGTAGATTTATTAAAGCTGAATCATCAGCAACAGATAGGTGGCCATACAATACATAAAATAGAATCGCATTATGGATCTGATCATTCCCAATCACCAAAAGTTGCAACTAATGGTACTCGTTATCAGGAACTCCTTTCTACCAGTTCGATGAATCGAGCATATGACCAAGGCTCTAAACGACAAAAAATAGGGGACTATACCGATATCAAAGAGGGTGGTATCAATGACGAGCACAATATATCACCACCGCATGATTTTCGAGATGGTTTTCTCTCGAAAGGAGAAGCCAAAGATCTTTTCAAGTTTTTTGATTCTAACATAGCTCAACAATTGTTTGGTTTTGAAATATCAAAATTCCTGGTTGATGATATTTGGGAGACGTGTCCCGTACTTGTATGCGCTATTTCAACGATTGCATCTATCCACCACCCTCAACTTTCTTTTAAATCGTCACAATTACTGGTTTACTTGCGAGATATATGCGGTACCCTATTTCATAAGAACAAGCCAACTGATAAACCAAGCGCTTTCAACACAATAGTTGCTTTAGTGCTATGCAGTTTTTGGCTATCTGATTCCCAAATGTTTACAGGATTGGCACTACAAATTGCCAAAGAGTATGGGTTGAATAATCCCAATTGTGGAAGGAATCGTGACGATTTGAAACTTTGGTACTTGTTGTACGTATTGGATGGCCAACAAAGTATGGCATTCAACCGGCAGCCATTGGTTAGCTCGCAAGAATATTCTTTGAAGCACAGCCGAGAGCTTCTCATTAGTGAAGATGAAAGAAAACTTTCCGAGACAAAGAAACAGTTGAGGCGGAAGATTGAACCAAATTCTAATGTGAAAAAAGCTCCCACAGAAGAGGATCTCCACAATAAGTTGATGAAGCAGAAATTTACAGATCTAAGATTGGTTTCACAAGTGGAATACAATCAAGCATTGAGCGAAGCCTTTCGTGGCGATGCGTGGGATTTGCTAATGCCATCCTCGTTTGGAATCCCCTCTAAGAGTAATCTTGAGCTAGATAAGTGGATGGTTTCTTGGACAGTATTGCTAGCACCTTGCAATAATGGCGCCGTGTGGTCGACGAAAAGCACCTTGATTTATTACAATTTTGCAAAAATGCATATAAATTCATCAGCTGTTAGACAGCTTTCGATGAATCCCAATGATGGTGGCTTATTCCCAGCTTGGGATAAAAGTGTTGAAAAAGGGATGACTCAAACACAAAAGAGCACGCAAATTGAAGAATGCATTGACAGTGAGGACGACTCCGACTCCGATTCAAATCCGGATGAAGATGAGTTTATCTCCAACAAAGGATTGGTTTCACCTGATGAAGCTGCAATTAATGCCAACATTGCTTTGAATGCCGCTCATACAGTCATAAATTTAGTCATCAATGATAAAGATATTCTTGATAATTTAAAGTATGTCCCTGTGCACATACATATAATGTTGTACTATGCTGCACTATTACTCATTAACCCCCCATCTAAATCAAATAATGCCTCGGTTACTTTAACGCCGGAGATTCATTATGACAAGTTGCTTGATAATTTGCGAACCGTGGGTATACTAAAACGAAAAATATACTCTAATTTACCCATTGATTCCAACTTTGGGTCCCGATTTATCAAGAGTTTGGAGAAGGTGGAAGGGGAGAAGCTAGCTGAAATCAAAGATTATGTTTCCACCCTTGATGATCAAGACTTGAGATACACGTTTGAGAGAAAAGTGAATTCCTTAATTGAAACTAGCGTTAATATTACTGAGTTGACTGAGTTTAATGAGAGTGGGGAGAGCAGTAGAGCGAGCACCCCGAGGGCGGAAAAGATTAGCGCCTGGCCTGGGTCCCATCATGGGCATCCGTAAATGTGCAACATGTTTTTGAGATACGTATAACATAAACTACATATACAATTTACGCGAGAAATTCATCTCGAAGCAACTCATCCACACTAGCTCTATCCAGTGGTTCCCAAACTAATGCACGTTGCAAGAGATTGATAAATGCTTTAGCACAAGTTGACGACAAACTTCCAACACCAAGACAAACTTCCAAACTTTTAGAATTCAATTTAAATTGCTTTTTCGTTGAGTTGGTTGCTGTTTTATAATGATTTAAGATAGACATGCTGATCTTTCCATTGAGATCAAATATTTTATACAATAAAGTCTTTTTAATCTGTTTTTCAGTTGGGGAACTCAATGTCAAAGCTACTTTATCTGATGAATGATGTAGGTTTCTCGTCAATTGTGATCGCATTTTCAATATGGTTGCCGATTTTGGGGCACCAAACATCTCCAACATCAAGCCGATTTGATCAATTTCATTCTTCCCAGCTATTAAAGGTGAGCCAGTGAATAGCTCTGACAAAAGACAACCTAGGGACCAAATATCTATCTTATTATCATAATTGGCACCCAAAATGATCTCGGGAGCCCTGTAAAATCTTGATTGAATATATGTAAATGTTTTTTTATCTTCGAAGCATGATGAGCCAAAATCGATGATCTTGACAACGAGGCTTTCGTCTTGTGGGTGCTCGGGTAATTTGATCATGATGTTTTCAGGTTTCATGTCACAGTGTACAATTTTCAAAGAATGCAAATATCCTAGTCCACAAAGTATTTGTTTGGTGAATTTTTTGATCAAGTCGAAGGAAAAACCTCTAAATTGAGTAATCTCAAGTACAGAATATAGATTGAGTGATAGGACCTCCGTAACAATGCAAATATGACTTCTGAAATTGAAATGTTCGTAAAACTCAATGAGATTTTCATGCTGTCTCGTCTTCATATGTTTGAGCATTTTGATCTCATTAACCGATTGAATTGAGGAGTTGAAGTTATTGTTGATGATTTTGATAGCCACTAAATTATCTCCTTTAAACTTGTGATCCTTTGCCAATACCACATTGCCAAATGATCCTTTGCCAATATTCTGTAGTATCTGAAATCTGTAATTAATGTGATCATCTAACAATACTATGTAATTTCCCCCATTATCATCGAAGCCAAAATTGTTTCCGTAACTTTTCAAGTTGATGTTGCGTTCATGTGATGTCGGTACGTAATATACACCATCTTTTCGTATAATTTCTCCTCTTTCATAGATATTGAGCAGATTAAGTGAGATGGTGTTGACATCCACGGGCCTTTGCATTGATGATGCGGAAGGATCATGCCTTGAGCATCGAAATAACCTGGCATCCTTTCTGAACAATATATTGTAAAGTTCCCCAATTGTCTGCACTTTTGCCCCGTTCCCCGACTTTGGTATACTAGCTTTTAGACTTTGGGGTTTCGTATAACCCGGATTTGATTTCGGAGTATAAAGTCTTTGGAAAACATCGGACGGGCAAGATATAGGTTGTGTAACGTGTCGCCTGGGTTTAGGAGGAGATTTGTCATTTGGCACTGTATTTTCTTTACTCCTGGAACTTTTCGAAGGAGAATCATTCAAATACTCCAATTCAAAAGGCTGGTTACTGATTGTGTTGTCGCTTTTTAGAATGTTTTGGCCCAGCGCAATTCTTCTGCCTCGATGGTTATGAGATAGGTGCCTTGTATACTCATGTCTTTTTTTTGCGTACGATGAATTGGCTGTGTTTGAAGATGTCAAGAGTGAGTTGTATGAATTTGAGCCTTGCCTTTTTTGAAGTGATGAAGATGTTGCTCTCATGAATGAGAATTGAAAATCCTTCTTGGATATTGCGGTTTCTGAATGGGGGCATGTTGCTAGGTCGTTGTCACTTTGAACGCGATGTTGTTGTCTAACGGTACTCTGTGACTTAATCTCACTGTTGGATTGCCTTTTTGGAGTTTCAAAGTGCGCCGGTTGTGTATTATAATGAGCCTGAGCTTGCTCATTAGGATATAGATGTTGTGGATACACTTTTCTCCTCCTTGGCGATTTATTGATATCAATACACGAAAACTGATCTTCAAAGAAGGTCATAGCTTAGTTCAACTTGCAGTTTTCTAGCTCAAATATATTGTATAACAAGTGGGTGGAGAAGACTGGTTGTTATCGTTACAAATGTTTGAGATTAATATTCCTGATTTGGAAAAGGTAAATACTCGCGCTACCGGTCGTGTTGCAGATGAGATCAAAGAGAATAGATCTATGAAATCTACAAAACTTACGACGAATACTAAAAAGTGGAACTACCACAACGTCAGAGTTAAGCTACGCTATAGATTCTAATTAACTTTGCTTCTTATGCAAACGAATCATCTCCTCTACATGTTTTCTTTTACCACTTGCACTTGTATTTTTCTTGTGCCTTCGACTGTTCAAATGACGTGACCAACTGTCTTCTCCTACTGCCACAAACAGGTCTCCGTTCTTATCTTTACAAACATCACATTTGAAATGCTTCCACCTTTGTTCTGAGCCAATAACTTTGTTGCTTTTCAAATTTGTTTTCTCTGTGAGAAGTCCAGCTAAGTGCCCAGGGGTCTCAGGTAATGTCACTTTTTGTTGGAAGAACTGCTCTGCAATAGCTAGTCCGCGATTGCATACGTTATCTTCCCATTCAGATAAATCAGTTGCGTCAAGAATATACAATCTTCCTCCATTAACATAGTCAAATTTTGCCTCTTTTTGTAGTTCAAGATGCAAAGTTTTCTGAATCCATTTGACTTGATACTTAGCATATTGTCGGGTCCTTATCTTCATCCGTTCAAGCCCATGAGCAAAATCTGTTTCGTTTTGTTTGTTGTTTTCCAACCACTGTAAGAATTCTTTGAATCCTATAACTTGGAATATCCCACTCGTGCAATCACAATTGTTGTTTGAGTAATGTTGAAACAACTCATCAATCTCCTTTTCAGCACCGGTCTCCATCATCTTATCAACTCTTTTATCCAATCGATTTTGTAGCACTTTTGGGTCCGAGTATAGCCAAAACACCAAAGTATTGTACTTTAATGAACTTTGCTCTTGCTCATCCAATTTTTGTTCGATATACAAATCTGACGGCTTTTGGCCAGTTGTGTACCAAATCTCCACTGCTCGTCGTAGTTTTCTGTGATCTTGAGGATGAAATTTTTCGGCAATAATTGGATCTATTTTTTGTAATTCTTCAAATAGAAGGTTAGTAGGACCATCCAATAACTCAATTTCAGTTTTGGTCAACTCCCTCTCCTTCTTATTTTCCATAGTTTTGTTATTGAAAAGTAGTGTTTGAAGGTAATAGTGTGTTCCACCAACAATTATTGGGATCTTTCCACGCGAGTGAATGTCATTAATTGCATGATTAGCTTCTTTGTTGAATCTATGAATAAAGTATTCCTCACTCCAATCAACATGATCCATAACATGATGAGGCACATTTTCACGCTCCTCAATGGGGTGTTTGTTGGTTATGATATCAGCACCCTTGTACACTTGCATGGAATCAGCATTGATGACTTCACCATTGATCTTTTTCGCCAATTCAATACTAAATTGGGATTTGCCGACACCTGTAGTACCAACAATACTTATTATAGGTTTCTTGATTGGTTTATTCATCTGTCCTTTCCAAAGCTTAAGAAGTCTTGATATCATACATTAAACATTTCTAGAGATGTCCTGACGATAAAGGATGATGAGATCCTTCTGCATTATTTTTTTTTTTTTTATGGACTAAAAACAAATGAGATTCACGTGTTTAGAGTGGACCACAAGATTGAATCACTATGCGTGAAATCAATAGGAAGATGAAGACGATGTGATTGAATATTGACTTTCTCATACGCTCTGTGTTTGTCAATGGTCACCTTCGGTCATCTCCACTTCGTCCATGAGGGATAAGCCCTATTTTTGCATCAATTTTGAAACAAAAGTTACATGGCCATGTATTTTGACACATTTTGCAGCAAAACTCGTATGAGATCTAGGATGTACAATGATGCAAATAGTTTTAACAGTTGGATACAGTAGCTTAGCTTTATGAATAGCTAGTAAGTCTCTAACGAACGGTATATATGAGGTGCACATTGAGTCGTGTATAAAACTACAATTAATTGTTAGTTTCTTTTCTTATCTGCCTTGCTTACTTACTTTGTTGTTTTGTGTGTTATCTTTTCTTTCTCCCCTTTTTTACCCTTGTCCCTTTTCCTCAAAAAACTACTTTCAACCTACTTCTTTTGAAACGCACACCCACCAACTTCGGCTTACTATATTAGAGCCCACCACAACAGTCATACCATATAGTATCAGCCTCATATCGTATTTATCATTTGAATCTTAGTAATCGCACAAGGTCCCCCTGCTTTTTGCAATTCCGACTCCGCAAAAGCTATTTTACTTATTGCTATTTGATACACTACTGCACAAGATCAACCCTCATTGATCTCCACAAGAGCATATTGTTAGAATTGCAGTACTGCTTTGCCCAGGATGCTTTCAAATAGGGTAATTGCAAAACAGTTGTTGAAAACCACAATTGCAAAAACGCCACAGTTGGCACTCCCCGCGTGTTCGACAATAGTCAAGTACCACAAAACTTTAGATCCGCCTCGCTCTTCAGTGAATCTTGTCAGAGGATTTGCTACACATTCTGAGGAGTACGAAATTGACTATATCTCGCTAAAAAAGAAGACCAAAAAGAAAGGTGAAGACATCAATGAAAAGTTGAATATTGACATCGCATTACCCAACTTTACAATCAAAAGGCCCCGAAACATTGGATATCCGTATTACATAATCCATGATTGCAACGAGTCATTAATGAAAGATGTACTAGACTTTTGCATGTGGGATTTCAAGGTGACGAACGAAAAGGGTTTCCCTCAGGGGCTTGCTTATACAGAGTATTACTATGACGAGTTAAAGGTCTTTGAACAATTCTTACAAGACACTTTTAACCACAGGATTGGAACTTTTGCTGACTTGTCAGGCCTGGAGATTGTTAATACTTTGTTCATATTTAGAGATTACTACACCAGGGGGGAGATCCCTCAAGTTACAAAAGAAACCAAGTCCAAATTTGATGAGATGGTAAAGTTTTTTGTCGAGTTCGTTAATAAGGATGCTCAGTTCCCTCAAACAGTGGTAAAGGAGTACTTTCCAAAGGTGAAACGCTCTAAAGAAATTTCAGATTTTCTCAACTTAGGCTTGTACTTTTATGTTTCAGAGTTAAAAGCTTTAGACCGTGAGTTTAACTTTAAGAGAATTAGATCAAAGAACGATTTGATACTTCAAATTGACAGGATGGTTGGAAAGTTTGATCACTTTTTGGAAAATAGCCAGCGCGCTGACGAATCATTCTTCAAAACGTTGATTCAAGCTGAAAGGTATGAGGCATTACGTGAGAAATTAGCAAAAACAATCACTCCTTTGAAGTTGATCAAGGCTCTCGTGGAAACCAATAATTTTGAACCTGCAATGAAAGAATGTATGTTTGAAAACTTGAGTGCCAAATTTGATAGAGAAGAAGTGAATGAAACCTTAAAAGATTTGTGCGTGGTATGGAGTATGCTTGAGTTTGGAAACTTTATACCCGCAACTAGCAAATATAACGAGTTGGCGCCACGACTTTATGAAATTTCAACAACACGTGATCATCCATTCGCAGATGAAGCAAAGAACTTGTTGGAGGTCTTGACGACTGATGAATTGCGGTCTGGTATGTTACTTTCCCACTTTACTGCTTACAACTTCCACACTGCAAAGTATAAATTCACTGGTGATTTGCAAGAGGACTGGATTTTGAACGCGTTGCTCAAATGGAACTTTCCTTTGGAGGTGGCCTTGACGAAGGATTTTGAAAAGGAATGGTGCAATTTCCTGCCTGGAAGCTATGCCGCTTCTGAGGCGTTTTTTGGCATAGATAGTAGCACCGTTGTAAACCTTGCTCAAAACCCCGACATCCTCATCAAATTTTTGGAATTAAATGGAGACAGTTTGACAAAGTGCTTACCTGAGGGATCACTATTGTTGCATATGAAGAAGGATCTTGCCGCTGCAAAACGAGGACTAGGTGTCGATTTCGCTTTCTATTCTGATGTTGACAATCTTGTAAAAGCGATCGAGAAGAGGTCAATGTTGACACCAGGCTCTGTTGATACGCTTGTTTCTGCACTTGAGGACGCGTCAAAGTATTTAGGTACTCATTTGGAGGTATTGGACGAGATTGCAAAAGGGTCTGATGAGGTGGCAATCCATGACAGGCACACAAGTACAAACTACAAGCAAATACCCGACTGGTTACGTCTTGAAAGGCACGTTGCTGAGATTGAATTTCTCAAGGGTTTGACTGGGGATTTCAGCGACAAAACTGCGGTCATGTCTGTTATCGAGAATGTCACCAATCAAATTTTAGAGGATGACACATTGTGGCCTGAAATTAATCATGGCAGTTTGCTTACATTGAGGGCGAAGTTGAAGGAGTTTTCCGTGAACAATACCACTGATTGCCTAGAAATCTTAAACACGGTCCTTCTTAGCAATGATGTGTTTGCTCAATTTGAAAAGCACATGAAGGAAAAGCCGGCACAAAAATCAGCTCCGTATGTCCAATTACCTGATGAGTTGGAATTATACGATTTTGTGAATGAGCTAACTAAACTTAAACATGCACTTGGTGGTTTATCTTTCAATGAACATACAAGCGACGACGTGTTCAAGGCATTAGATTATCAAATTGAAAGCTTTTTTGACGATGCCAAGAATAAGGACTCGTTGATTTCTAGTAACAGCGAATCTTTTAAATACATTAGATTAAAGAGGAGATTGAGCAGGTTGTTTGACATGAATGGCCAAAACACAGATGTTTTGGATGTGTTGCTCAACAGTCAAGCAGTGTTTGATGGGTTTGAGAAACGAAAGATGAGGTCAGAGAAGAATATCGAGGAAGTTTCTCAAGAATACAGACAAATGCCTAATGATTTTATGTTAGAGGAGTACGTGCTTGAATTGAGCCAGCTAAAAGTTTCATTAAACATTGAAAGATTTGCAGATGTATATGCAAATGAAATCTTGGGCAAAATTGAGGAATTTTCCAAAGCCAATTACTCAACTAGTGATAAGAAATTGATTTGGCATAAGTTGTATCGAAACTTGGCATTGCTTTTTAAACATAACCACGGATCAACTTTTGTGTTGGACAACGTTTTGACAAGCGCTACAGAGTGGGAAAAGTTGGGAAAATTGGTGAAGCCTCCAAGGAACCCACTTTCGGAGCAATTAGACCTATTGAAAAAGGAAGAGCACGATGTGTTAGGTGCATTCTTAACCGCATCAAGATTATTATACAAGTCCGATGTAATACATGTGTCAAAAGAGGAGTTCAATTCATTGGTTGATGTGTACATTGCAACTTTGGATGCAACATCGCTCGGCTACTTATTCAAGAAGGAGGTTTTAGCTTCGTTAAAGGAGTACAATGCTGCGATTCACCACTATCCAGCGTTCCTTGTTTGTCTTTACGGAATGAGTAAGAACTTGAATGGTGAGCCAATTACAGAGGACAGATTACAAGAATTCTATTCTGATTTGATGAGAAGCGTAAATGAAGAGACATCAGCACCCAAAAAGCAGAGGTTGGATCCAAAGAATGTCACAACGCCAGCGAGAAAAAATGTCCTCACAAGAGAACAGGTTAGCGAGACACCTGAAGTTGAGTATGAATACGACATTCGTGAATACGAACCATTGAAGCCTGATGTAAGGAGTGCAAACGGTTCTTTAGCCAAGCAGAAGTATCACAACTCAGAACAATACATTGCTGATTTGGACAATCGAAGAAATACTGTTTTTAAAGATGAAACTTTCGAAGATGCAGTGAGAGCTGCATTTGTCTCTGCGTTGCAAAATGACGATATACCAGAAACGGAATCACATTCAAGAAGTGCACATAAGCCGCGCAAGAGACTGAATGATAGAACGTCAGCAACACTGGCAAGTGCAAATGCAATTGATCCTGCTAAAGTTGAGGAATATCTCACAAGACTAAACAAGGATGAATTGTCAAAGCAAAGACAGGCAGATGCTTATAAATGGAGCAAAACAAGGTATGATCAATCAGTTGCGGCAACTAGCAAAAAATACTTACTTTTGAGTTTAATTGGTGATGAAATCCCCGTATCGGAAAATTTGATCCGTGATGAGCTTGCCCATAAATCAGATATATTTGAAATTTTGGACAAGTTCAGTGACTCGGAGCTTGCTATTGTCAATGACAGATTACAGTGCTTACAAAATGAGAATTACAAGGTTGTCGGATACAAGCTGGATGGCAAGCGCAAGTACTTGATTTTAGAAAATGAAGGAGAACGGGGTCCTAAAGGAGCTTCAGGTAAGTCTTCATGGGGTAAACGTGCAACTACAGGAGCAGTTACGGCTATGCTTGCATATCTTGGCTTGAGCTTTATTTCAGATGAACCAAGGAAAAATCTGGACGATGCTGTGCCTACTGAACATCCTGGTGGTGAATCAATGGAACCTGCAGCTGGTGAAGCAAAAGAACTGATGGAAATTGTGGGTACACCACTTGTTGATACAGACAGAGTAACAAACGAGCCAGAGTTGATTACACAACACGAGAAGAAAGCCAGTAAAGGTGGCTTCAATTTGAAGAACATCTTGTGGAACACCAAATGATTGACTTTATTAAACATCGAATGCAAAGGACTTTTTATATCATACACATCCTAAATCATTCCTTCATCTCTACTTCCACCGTTGGAAACTCCTTCATCTCTTTGGAAATATTTACAAACTTGAATCCTGTAGTTGCACCTGTTGTTCCATTCCAATTTCTCAACCTCGTTACCGTTTCCTCATGACTTAGATCAGGAACTTTATACCCAGTAGCAAATAAATGCTCCTCATGTTTCACTTTCTCAGTAAGTAACTTCTGTTTATTCGAAATCGGCCTACCCTTTCGATGTTCTTGTTTTACTTGCACCAATTGTTGACGATCTTGATCGATAAACTGTTCAATCAAGGATTGTATTTCTGACAAGGTGTAAGTTGGCTTTTCAACGTTGTCAGCTATTTGCTCCTGCAAAAAGGACACAATAAGCAACTCATTCAGCTTTCTCTCTACACTTTCAATCTTTTGTAGTTTGAGTTTCTTGTCTCGAACTGTTGCTCGATTCAATTGTTTGAATTTTCGTCCCTTTATATGCATCGATCCAGTGGACTTGGATAAGTTTTTACTCACTTTGTTTAGATTATGAGCTAGCGGCATAACGAAACGATGTTGCGAGGATTATTGATAGGGTGCTGGTCTTTATTTGCTTTACAAAAACTGTGGTGATGAACTGATGTAGCTCTTTTAGAGATAAATTTTGTGGATTTCCTGAGATGCGCTGCCTCTGCGCAGAACAATACTTTGTGCATCAAAAATAAACCCAGTATTTGTTCATTTCACACTCTTCGTAACTAACTTCATTGGTTTAGCGTCGGAGAAGAGAATAGAGAATGTATTAGCAAATGTCCAACTATGAAGAGCACTAATAAATCTCCCTCGTTCTAGATTTGGGTCAAGATCTTCCCTAGAGCGTGCTCTAATCCTCGTTTTTATGTAACTACATCGTTTTCACAATCACAAATCACATGATTCTAATTAAGTACACATGTATAAAAGCAAATTATACCGACCTTTATTGTCTTTCGCGACCCATCTCACACAGTCGTCTCTCTAATGGTTGGCATACTTGGACCTTGCTCTCAACTTGGGTCCATTCAAATAGAAAAACACTGGGATGAGAATCATTAAACAACACAAAAAGGCCAATAATGTTGTACCCCAGCCAACTGGATAATTGTGAATACTCAAATTCAAAAATAAAGCTCTTCCGAAGAGTGGGAAACAACCAGCAACAACACTTCTGAAAAATGCATTGGATGAAAATACAGAGGCCAAGTATTCAACTTTGAAACTAGCAGCCATATAGTTGAACAATGTTTGGAAAATGATGAATGCACCCATTGCAAAGACTCCTGTTCCAATCAATGGTGGGAACCAATGGATCTTGGGGGAAGAAGTCCATCCAAAGATGAATAATCCAATAGGCATCAAAACAGCTCCGAAAATTGATGGTGGTAAAAAAATCTCTGGAGTCACTTTACCGTAATCTCCAGCAAGCAATGGTTTGGTAAACACCTTGTAAACGTATGGAATGTAGATGGCACCACCAATAAAGATACCAATGACAACCGAAAGATAAGTTACGCCCATTTCAACCAAAGTGAAATGTTTGGTTTCTTGAAACACAATGGGGACAGCTTCGAAAAACAAGTAAAGAATACTGTAAACCAAAGCAATATAAATACCAATCAATAGCACCACTGGTTCTGTGATTGTGATTTCAAAAGGGCGCCAAAACAATTTTCTAACAACTTCACCTGTTGAAGTTGCACCGTGATCCAACTCAGCTTGAGATACAATCTTGTTGTTTCCAGTTAATTTCCTCAATCTTTCTGCCTTTTGGCGTAACAATTTAGGGGCATAAGTTTCCGGTAATGTCCAACCTAGGATCAAAAAGCATGACGAAATTAAAGCCATAAACCAAAATGTCCATCTCCAACTTTCGTATCCATTATGACCACCTCTTTGCACCAAAACTGCACCAATCAATGGTCCGATACTGGGACCACAAACAGCACCCAAAGACCAAGTAGCCAATCCAACAACAAAGTAAGGCAATGTAATAAAATCACCAAATGAAGCGCCACCTGTGCTCAAAGCAGGACTAGCAAAAAACCCGGCAATCAACCGCAACACAGCCATTCCAGCAAGACTTGTTGACAAAGCGGTTGGGATTTGCATCATACAAAAAATGAACAACGTAACAATGTATAGTGGAGTTCTACCAATTCGAGAATCCTCGCTCAATGGACTGAAAAAGATGGGTCCAATACCGTATCCAATAACAAACATCGTCAATGGCAACACTGCTTTAGTTTCATTAATGTTGAATTTCTCCATAATATCTTGGACACCGGGGGTATAGATTGCTGATCCCATGTACACTGACACAGTTAAGAAAGCAATTTGAAAAGCCATGATTGCCTTGAGATAAAATGGCCAGTTGTATGGGTTATCTGGATCATCATCTCCATCCCATGTGACTATGATGTGATTCGACTCGTTATTGTCTTTGGGAATCAGCTTAGAGGTGGTTTTACTTGAATTTGAAGCGCTATCAGTGTTGATGTCCTGTTGCTTCTCCTTTTCTATAACATCTTCGTTTTGTGGTTCAGTAGCAGCTACTATGTCGCCGTTGCTCCTAAGGCTATGGTTTTCATTGTTGTTTTGCTCTTCGGATTCACCTTCTCTTTCGGCGAACACATTCTCTGATTGCTTGTCATTGTCGGCTAAATACTTTTCAGGAACGACATAGCCAGGCAACTCATCACGGTGTAAAAATAACCTGCGACCTGAAATCCGATACAAGATCAGACCAACAAATGAATCGGTTATAAATTGCTTCATGTTGGGATCTTTAGTGGTGTGTATGTTTATCTTCTCTATATGATGTAATTCTTTATAAATAGCTGTTGTATCAGTCTTAAGGTAGTATTTATATCCTTCCTGTTGGAACAGTAGATCCTAACTCCATCTTAAACGCGATTCTGATGTTGAAGTTAGCCCCGATGATATAGATATAGGCGTCATTTGTAATTGTTGTTGACTCAAATGTAATTACGGCAAACCCATAGCGAAACTGTTCTTTAATGCGGAACCACCAATGTAACTCAAAAAGGGGAGGGCACGGCGCTTGGGGTGATAAAGTACATACAATCTTGCGTTAGATTACATAATATTTAACAGTTTTGAGTAATGTCCGATTAAAAAGTTCTTCGTTCTATATATTTTGACTTTAGTACGTTTGAATAACTTAGGGTTGTTACGAAAAGTACCTCCTGTGAGATTTCAATTGTTCCTGGTGAAAGACTAACAATTATGTGTTCCTTTTTGTCAAGTTCGGCCGTAATCAAGGAGTTAAATCCGAGGAACAAATCATAGTATTCTATAATTAGAAGCACTCAAACGGCTAAAACATAATGCAAGGAAGCAATGAACAAGGCTTAATGCCACAACCTCTCCACTGATTCTGCTTCTCCTTTCTAGAGCTCTAAACGCTTTCGTTTACCTAATGTCTAATGAGTATGCAAAATGTGTATTGAGCTGTGCTTTTCGCGCAAAAAGCTCACTAGCTAGAAAAGAAGACCCGTCTGTAGGGTTGGTACTGTTTTGTAGGATCTGTCTTAAACTTAGAAAGTGGGGGTATCACGTAAACTAAAGGAGCGTATTTGCCGATTTTAAGTGTGGAATGATACCATGTAGTGGGCTCTTTTGGGCATTGACGAGAATCTGTATTTTATAATCATCAACACTTATTTACGCATCAGTACAGATTGAGCAAAAACCAATCACGAGATGCTAACGTGTTGCTCCTCAAATCAGTTGAATCATTTTCATTTTCAGTTTTCATGTAATTGCCTACGTCGCTGAAATGGCATTTGTATGGATTTGTAACAGCCGCTATACATCGACATGGCACATTGAGTTTCAGTAGGATGTTCTCATGGACAACTTGATTGTCGAGCAATCTATGTGCAGCTCTCGTCTACAGGACTGTCCTGCAACATTAGATTTACAATCAGCGTTCTGGCACTTCGAAAAACCAGATGTACTCTGAGTTCGGTATTTCCAGTCACCCTTTACCAAAGCTATCACGACATATAACTGCAAAGATCTATGCAATACCTTTCTCATGAATCTATCATCATGTCTATGCTGTCTACAATCACATTCTCTTGAAGTCGTGCAATAAATGCCAAAATAAATAAACGAAAAATTTTACGTTCGTTTTTATTTTTGCAAGACCTGTCAGAAGACAACTTAAACCTCCACTGTTTTGAACAACTTGATCGGCAAAAGTCATCCACTATCGAACCTTTTTTTCACCACGACACTTTTTCACTCAAACAATGGCAAAATACACAGAAGAACAATTACTTCAAATTAAAGAAGAAACAACTTATGTTCCACAACCAACCATATTGGCTGCCTTTAATGAATTAATTGACCAAGTTAAAGAACATGCTCATCAACAACAACAAGCTGAACACGCTAGAAAATGGCACAACGGAGACACTTATATCGACGATCGTGGAAATGAAAGAAGTTATCACCACATGAATAGACGTAGAGGCTCTAGATCTGGTGGTAATCAACAACAAAAGCCATATTTGAAAAAGAAGAATGAAGTTATTAAAGATGAAGATGGATGGGAAACAACTGTCCCTGTTTCCGGTGGACATAATAATCACAGAGGTGGAAGCTTTGGTGGAGGGGACAACGACGCGAATGATGATAGGAATAAGTTTAGAGAGTCAATCGGTGTTAGAGCTAAGCCAAATAATAAGAATTTGGGTTCATCAAAAGCCGTGGATCCAAGAGAGATTGCTAGTGACAAACAAACAAAAACATTCAACGCTTTTGAAGCTTTGGAGGGAGATGATGACGACGATAATGAATGATGAATGAGGTATGAGGTGACGAGATGTATAAAGAAGAGACGATAGTGACTACTGGTGTATATCAAAAGAAATAGACAATCTAGTTAAGTACCTTCTCTTCTAAAGTCACACAACAAATGCAGCCTCATCATCACTATCTAGCCCAGCCAAAATCGAATCCACATCGGTGGACAATAAATTCTTACTCAAGATTGAATTATTGGATACTGTTTGATCCATATTGCGAGCAGCCATACCAGCATGACCATTACCAGCTGGTACACCTTTCAAATTGTTTATGCTCAATGTTTCCTTCAAATCAGCAACTCTAGGGCAGTTTATATGCGAATTAAATGTGTAAATTGATCCATTAGTCTGATCAAATGAGTCTAAATCACCATTCAACCGACTAATAGTAGACGTGGTGTTGCCATTATTAGTCAAGGTATAATTTGCAGCATATGGGATTCCTCTCTCTTGGAAATGTTGACTAAATTGTAGAATTTCGGCACGAATTTGTCGAATGTCTTGTGCTGTACCTAAACCTAACCCAGTATACAATCCCTTTTCAGAGTCCGTTGTAGCTGCATCTGATGAAAATCCAGTGTGGTTGTTCAATTGTGGTGCAAAATGATCGGCATGTGCTGCGGCTGTAGCTGCTGCTGCCGCTGCAGCGGCCGAATGTTCATCATAATCCATATACGCAGTATTGTTAGTGTTTCTTGAGTCGTTGTTAAATTGACTCATATGCGTCGACACTTGAGGTTTCTCAATTTCGGTCAATAATGGTTTTTGAGGATGCAACCAAACAATCAAAAAATTGTTACCACAAGCAAATTCTTCAATGTTTTCACTCTTTATCCGAAGTCTAATGTCATTACCATTGGCATCTTTTGGTAGCATTCTCTTTCCCTTTGTAAGCTCCAAATCGGAAGGTGACGAATCAATTCCATGGATCCACAAACCATGTTGTCTTCTATATTCAACGCTATCCAAAACCATTTTGTACAATCTAGAAGACTTGCAATAACCTTCTAACTCATCTTCATATTGATCATCAAGGGTTTTCAAGATATAATACAACAAAATATGAGCAATCGTGTCCTTGTACATTTGTCTCTGAGTGAAATCTGTTGTCTTGTCCAACCTCAATACACCATGGTGGAAAAATGGGATAAAGTTACTAACAAAATTCAAACCGAGAATTTCAATCATGTCTTTCAAGACTTTCACCAACAAAAGGACCAATTCAGTGCTAGGTGCTTCTTGTCCATCGAAAAACCTATCGGCGTACATCAAAAAATGCGATATGAAATTCTGTTGCTGGGTGATATATTGATTGACATCTGGTTCCATCAAGTTCTTGCCATTTAGTTTATTGTCGTTAGTGCTGTCTGACCCGTCTGATAAATGAGTAGCTCCACTTCCAGGGTCAAGCTTATACTGTTGTTTCTTAATCACTTCGTATGCTGAACGTGAAGCTGCTGCTAATTCGATATTCAAAAACTCGTCAAAAACTTTTAAATATTTAGCTTGTATGCTTCGAATTTGTTGTAAAGACAATATTGTATTTCTGTCATCATCAAATTCTGAATCAGGCGCCAATAACCCAAGACTGATATCCCAATGTTCAAGATTAACATGGTTTCTACTAATAGTACTGGTTTTGTTTTTCAAAATAAGGAATATCTTGGAAATATTGTCCAAAAACTGAACAATGAGATCATGTATTCTCTCACTGGAGGATGTTTGTTCACTGCTGTCAACAAATGAGCTGTCCAAAACAAAATCAACCTTGACCAAAATCTCTTGAATTGAATCCGGCACTTGATCATAGTAGTAGATGTGAGTAGTCACATTGCAAATACACTCTGAATAAATATTGGTCAAAACGTCAATTTCAGGCTTACTTAAGTCGCTTGGCTTCAATATCAAGTCCGTTTGCAAATTCAATAACTGCTGAATGATATCGGAAATGGACAAACCAATCATGTTGATCCCCGTTGACAATAAACCCAACAAATGCTTAGCATACAGCAAGTGAAGTGGATAGTTTGACTTTGAGGCACCTTCAATATTGATGCGGTTTAAAGTAGCCAACAATGTGGAGCAACTAACAAACCTTAGCTGAATCGGAATCCATGTCACACACAACTCCAATAGAACAATTCCCCAATCCAAATTGATATTTGTTGTGAATACGTGTTGAACTACGGCCCTCGTGACTTCTGATATTTGAGAAGCTGCGTTGTTGTTGAAAAATGCTCTCAATGCATTCATTGCTTCCTCATTGACATCGGTCAAAGTTAACGAATCGTTATCGAAATCAACTTCAATTTGGTTATTGACTTGAGTTTGAGATTTCTGCAGTTGCACACGCGACAATCTCTTTCCATCAGATTCAACGTTGAGGCTTGATTTCAACCGTTGCATAAGACTGCTGATATTGTTATTATGCATTATAACTTGAATCAAAAATGGGATCGAAACAGCAATGAATTTCTTTGAGCTGCTGCTTGTGAAGCCTAAACAATTGGAGATTGCATAAATAGCCTTTAATGAAACCATTTGCCAATCGTATTGGTTTTGAGAAATATTCTTTTCCTTCCCAAAGGAGATCAATTGTTGAGTAAGGTCAGTAAAATCTTGTACAAACTCCTTGTCACCACCAAAAAGCGCTCCATCCATTTTCTCACACAATTCGGCATATGTTTTAACCACACTCTTGCACACAGCTATATCCTTTGTATCGAGACAGATTTTGAGAATTATACAAGCTTGAGGAGCAAACACATTCAAATTCTCACTACACTTGACAATCAATTCCTTAATGATTGCCAATGTGACTTGTAAATTTCCTGTACGATTTCGTGCAGCATCATGTTGAGTTTTCTCTCTGAGGAAATGAATCACCTTTTCCAACTTGACTCTACGTGTTGATGCGTAGTACAACAAATAGCTCAACTCAGATGAGTTGGGTTTCTTGTCGGTCGCCTTACCAGCGGGGTAACACTGAAGAATGAGTTTTTGATGTTTATGTTGAAAGATTTTGTTCATGGATGGCGATGGAAATGTATTGGCGATTAGATGATAGCTTTTATCGGATTTCAAGTAGCTTGTAGGGGTTAAAGCGTTTAGTTGTGCGATCTATAATGTTGGATCCGAGGATTTTAATTCTGTTGAACAAAACTCGTGGTGTCGAGCTTTAAGACAGTGGTTGTCGTCGTGGTTGTGGTCTGTGCGGCCAATCAATGGTTAGAATACTTTCGTGGATCTTCGAAAAGTAATTGTGATAGGATCCGGTTAAAGCCTTTCCCTTGACTGTTTATATACTTTGTCGTGAAGTGTATTATCCTTTATTGTTTTTTTGTACTCGAAACAAAGTGGGGAGGAGGTTGAGGAGAGGAACAAATGAGATTTTGCATCTGATTTTTATATTTCCTTTCTCTCTTTTTGTTCAACATTCAAAAAATTTATTACCAAATAGAGTAACTGAAATGAAAACTTTAATTGAAATACGTATCATTTTAGGATTACACACTTGATGTTTTTTTTTTTTAATACAGTATCTGGTTGAAGGTGTGTGTGTTGCAGGGAATAATGTAACCAATGGTGTAGTTCGTAAAATTGTGTCACCCCGAACAAACGACGAAATGCGAGATATACTTGCATTGCTAACAAGGAGTAGAAGGGGTTGGGGTGGAGTACAGGCTCCAGCTACTTAGGTACATATAGTCAATACTCTCCACGTTGCTTGGCGTGGTCTCACTATTGTCTTGAATCATTCAGGTAACTATATTCGTGGTTTAAACAGTAACGCCGCACCGGAAAATTATCTTATCAAACCGTCTTGATTTCTCATCTTACAAACCATACTACATCAGCAATACATTCCAGAGATGTCTTCATACGTTAAAGGGGGCGCATGGACAAGTATAGAAGATGAAATTTTAAAAGCAGCTGTACAAAAATACGGCACCAATCAATGGGCAAGAGTTTCTTCATTGTTGCCCAAAAAGACAGCGGCTCAAGCGAAGTCGCGATGGGTGGAATGGTTGAATCCGTTGATCAGTAAGTCTGGATGGACATCTGAACAGGATAAACGATTGATTGAACTCACTCGACTATTACCCAATCAATGGAGATCCATAGCTTCCATTATAGGGAGGACAGCAACTCAATGTATCGAGCGATATCAACTATTGATAGATGAAGCGTCAGGGAGTGAGAGCAATAATGACTTGAAATTAACTGGCCCGGGGATCGAAACTTTACCAGCAGTGGGCCAACCAACTGCTCAAATTATTGATAATGAAGCAGTACATGACCCAAATTTTGCTCATGAAACTCAACCTGCCAAGTTGGAATCCGATGAGGATGAGGACATGGAAGATGATGATCGGGAAATGCTTGCTGAGGCTAAAGCTAGATTATCCAATACTCAGGGTAAAAAGGCGAAACGTAAAGCTCGTGAAAGAATGTTGGATGAAAGTAAAAGATTAGCATTGCTTCAAAAGAGAAGAGATATGAAGGCAGCGGGACTCAACATTAGCTTGCAAGCGAAGAACAAACGAGCAAAGAAAGAGTTTGACTACAATGCAGATATACCTCACGAAATTGTACCCCCTGCTGGACCTTATGATGTAAGTGAAGAGAATAGAGAAAATGAAGTGGAATTGGAGCAATTTTTGAACAAGGTGGCTCACCTGGGAATGAGCTTGAAGGAAATTGATGACAAAATTGATGCTATGCAAGAAAAGTCTAAAGTAGAAAAGAAGAGGCGACGTAAAAGTGATTCGGATAAAGACCATGAAGAGTCCAACTTGAGGGAGGAGATAGAGTTCAAGAGACAAAAGGGGGCATCCACTGAGTCAGTGACTGAAAAGAAAAAGCCGGAAATTACACTACCAACTCCTACAAAGAAGCCTAATAAGGCCCTTGCATCAGTTGCGAAAGCTTTTTTTGAGAAGTTACCCGAGCCCAAGCATCATAATGGTGTGCCTGCTCCAATACATAATGAATGCCGTAATGGCAAAAACTCAGTAGCACCGAGCTCTGCGATGGCTGATGCAATACCACAGAGAGTTGCTTTATGTCGAAAGGGCACAATACAGAGAGTTTCTCAAGTTATACAGAGAGACTTGGTAATTCCCGATCCACATGGGTTGAAAAAGTGGGCTGCAAACTCAAAAGATGATGGTACCCAAAAAGAACTTGCTGAAGAGTTTAAATATTTGATAGCCGCAGATTATCGAATGTCCAAAGATCCTAGTTTTTGTACTTCATTAGTTGTGGAGGTTAACAAAGAAACATTTGACAAGGTGAGTAGAGAAGTTGAAGCGGAATGTATAAAGTTGCAAGAGGCAAAGAAAGGACGCCTGTCTGCCGCAAAATCTTTACTTTCGGACGTGGTTGTCGACAGATTACTAGATTCCCTAGATGGTCCAAAGAGCTCCACTGGGACCGATGATGCCAAGAATGAAACACACGGAGCGGAAGTGGAGAGTCGGATTCAAAATTCATCAGACGCAGTAGATAGACCACGTCAATCTCACTCGCATGATGATGTAATGTCTATTGAGGCTGAAATCGAAGGGTTTAAACAAGAAGCAAGACAGATTTTTGACCGCCTTGAACTTGTTCGAGGAAGATTACAGTCAAATGAAATTCAAAATGTATAGGAAGTGTTTAGGATCAATGTTACAAATAGGGCACGATGATTAGCGGCTTTTCATTTGTAGACGTATCGATCAAAAAAAAAAAAAAATGCTGTACAATGTTGCTGCTTGGCGCGCATTTTTTGCGATAAAGTTCCATGCGAAAAAGAGGTCAGACCAGTGTTTATCTTTTGCCTCCACCAACCAAACCATGACCACAAATTTGTTGAATGTTCCATTCAAGCTGTCTCGTCCGCTAAATTTAGGTGAAGAATTGAGCAAAACAATAAGTGAACGGTTTTTCCAGCCTGCATCCTCATTCAAATCTGACTTATCATACCTCACAACACTTCGCAATGAGATTACCGATTTTAGCATCAATACCACTGCAACAGGATCAAAAACAGAGCTTTCAGCCCACTTGGATAAATTCTACGATTATCTATCTATACTAACCACAGTTGAGCAGAAATTCCCGCACGATTGTGTTGAATTTGCTTGGTTTATCACCATATATAATTCACCTATTGGCCCTATAAAGTTGCGATCCTTCAAGTATGAGAAATTGTGCATTATTTTCCAAATTGGTGTTTGTTACTCCCACCTTGCCTTGAGAGAGTCTAGGAGTACGGATGAAGGGCTCAAAAACTCGTGTCAGTATTTCCAAAATGCTGCTGGATGTTTTTCAAATATACTTGAAATCGTTTCAAATGAACCGTATATTGAAATTTCTGGAGATCTCAAATACCAGACGATATCTTGTCTTAAGGAGCTCATGCTTGCAGAGGCTCAGGAAACTATTTGGCAAAAGGCAAGAAACAATGGATCTACCAAGGACTCGGTTATAGCGAGACTTTCATTTCAGACATCTAAGTACTATGCAGATGCATTGAAATTCGCCACGCTGTCGGATTTTATCAAGTTGGAATGGGTCAATCATATTGCTGTAAAGAGGTATCACTTTTTGGCTGCTGCACATTATAGAAGCAGCATAGTGGCATTAAATTCGTTTCAATACGGTGAGCAAGTTGCACATTTACGAGTTGCATCAGAGGCTATTGCTCAAGCATTGAAACATAAGAAATATGTGAGTGATTACGTGGTTGAGGATGCGACAGGGTTAGCTGAAACCATACGTTCTGCTTATAAAGTGGCAGAAAAAGACAATGATTTGATCTATTTAAAGATTGTTCCATCGAATAGTGAGCTCAAGCCCATAAATGGAGTATCAATGGTAAATGCAAATGAATCTGTGATTGGTGAACATATACAACCAAAAGCATTGTTCAAAGATTTATTACCATATGTTGTAGTCCACTCAGCGCAAGCATTTAAAGAGAGAACCGAGGAGTACATCAGAGTCAAAGTATACGAGCCAATTCAAAATCTAAACTACTCGATTGGCAAATTCCTCAATGAACGAAATCTCCCTGCCAGTATTGATGCACTTCAGCAACCTGAAAACTTGCCCGAAAGTATCCTCAATCACTCTCGAGAAATTATGAACTTGGGTGGTTTACAAGTGATTGAAACTTCACTTTTGGAGATTCATCGATTAAGCAATGAATGTAACACACTTGTTGCTGAATGTCAAAATCGAATCGATTTGGATAAGCGTGAAGATCAAATGTTGAAGGGAAAACAAGGAGGTCACGAGATCAAGCGGAGCCGCTCCGATCAAACTGCTGCAAAATTGTCTGCCAAGATTCAAAGGATGAAGGAGTATTTAGCAGAAGCGAAAAAGGGGGACGATGTGGTGGTGAAGAGATTTTTAGAAATTAAAAGTATTCTTGAAGTTTATGTTGGTGGATTCCGATCTTTGAACAAATTTGTCCCCAATTCCAACTACATTAAACTCGATCAGCGGATTGCGGATGTAGTCACTGACTTGAGAAGTCATATTGACCAATTACAATCACTTGAGTCAGAACGACAGAAATTTCTTCGTCAGATTGATGTCAAGATCAAGAATAATGATATATTAGCCAAGTTGGTTGACGCATATAAACTGAATGACAAGGACATGTATGATGAACAGGGACATTTCAACTCATCCAAGTTTGAACTTGTGTACGAAGACCATTTGAAATCATTCAATACTGACTTGTCATTTTTTGACAAGACTAAATCAGATCAAGAAGATCTTGAGCGAAAGATTGACAACATAAACAATAGATTTATTCATGAATACAAGTCGATTGTGACATCAACACAACGGAATAGACAAGATGCGTTACAGAGTTTAGATACCGCGCATGTGAAGTATAATGAAATCTTGTTCAATTTATCTGAAGGTTCGAATTTCTATAATGATTTTATAACAAAGGGATCCGCGGTGCTTCATGATTGCGAGGACTATTTAAGCAAGAGAAGATTAGAGAGTCGGGAAATTGAGATGCTGATTATGAAACGAGAGGAAGGATTGGGTCAATTTGATGAAGGAGACAGAGCTCTGTCTCCACCGCCCGTCATTTCCCTGATTGCCGTGAAGTCGAATGTTTGGGATCCAAAATCTGATATCAAGTTTGGTTAAATCCAAAGACAGATACAGAAAAAAGAGAGTTGAGACTTTTCCCAAGAGTTGTGTTGTACAATTACACATATAAATAGAAAGAAGCAAGATTGTAGATGATGCATAGAATACCCTTTTCCAACTGTAACCCATCAGGTTTGTTGCTGGTGGCCGCCTAAACTAATTTTCTCTCCTCTTTTAAACTCTCTGGCTCAACCCTGATCAGTAATCTCATCCGGAGAGAGTTTCTGGTAAAACTACTTTTGCTTCCACAAGTCATAAGATTATTAGCATTAGGAAAGGCTGCAAAATCAACATCTAGTTTTTGTTGTGCAGATGCGAGATCCTTTTACAAGCCTAACAAAGGCGCATCCTTGAGTAAACATTTGGTCAATTTATCCCTCCTTTTTTTATAATTATTTAATTAGTATTTCAGGAGTTTGAGCTGATCTTTAAATGGTATCGTCGTCCATACTTCCATGCGCTTCGGAGGAAATCCAGTCGCCGGCATAGAAGTACATCCAGTCTTTTTCATCAACGTTGTCTCCAAATGCTGTTTCTTTCAATGGGAATCCTTGCTTGAGCAAAGCACTCAAAATCCAATTTTGTGCCAAATAAAGAATAATAAGCTAAAAGAAATAAAATAAATACAAAAGAATATAAATAATTTGAAATCGTACTTGGTAAACTTACCAAGTATCAAAACTGACCTCAATTTATCAGTAGTTAACATTTGTAACAATTTTATGGCCATGTTTTGTAATGGATACTTTGGTATATTGGAAATTGCATATAATTGAAATGCCAAGTCGTTATATCCATCCGTTGTACGAATAAGGTCTCCAAATTAGAACAACGCCCATGGTACACCTAATTCGCTCATTTGGTCCCAAGATTTATTTTCATCCAACTCCATAGAGTCCTATGAAAGGAGAGATTCTTTCATGGCGTCATTAAAATCATGTTCATCGACGATTTCCTCAATGTCATGAAAGGGCGTGACTGTCAACACAAGTCTAATTTCCAATGCCTTTGACCTCTCTCTTTGAATCAAAATGTGAAAGAATGTTCGATTTGGTGACTCGTGCTTGCGTTTCATTAATCTCTCACAAAGGTTGATTTTGTCATTAATGTGGCAAATTACACCCTTTATTTTTTGATTTCAATGTTGTAAAGTCGAACCCATGATCGAAAGCTTGCAACTCGGGGACGTATGGTATAATCCTAAATCAAAGAAGTTGCTTACGTGGTTGTCCCTATCAACTAGTGTGGCGAATTGCTTCATCGACATATCTATGAGCTGGATATCAACTTCAACAAATTGAAGAAAGAACTTCACTTTATTATTGTGTCTGGATCTAATTTCAATGTCATCCACTTGAGGAATACCTCCTGTTGTGTGCCATTCTTGAAATGCTTATAATGCATCTTTGATATATAGCCGTGAAATTTTTTACAACATCTTTAATTTCGTAATTCAATGTAGTCTGAGGAAACCGCATGGGTACTGTCAACTCTTCAGAATAACATTTAGGAAAAGCAAAACGTTGGAATTCATCACTTGCATTCAAGACTTCGGTATCCTATTTAAAGTCGTCTAATAGTATTTGTCTTAAAGCTCCATTGTGCTTATGGGTGTTATGGTAGGATATTTTAATTCATGGGCCGTTCAATAATAAAGTTGTATAAGGGGTCATTCGGAATGAACAGTGAAATTTCATGCTGACTTAAGTAGCTGGTGCAACATCTCGATGGTACGTAGTTGATCCCATAGTGTTTAGATTGTGAAGCTTATCCTCTGACTTTTCTTTTTGAAGTTTCGGTTGATCCAAAGCTTTGACACACTTGGTTGCAACGTAGTGGGCAGGTAATTCCAAACGTGGTAATGTAACAGCATGTTTCCTGAGCAATATCTTAGGACTTGCTCGGCAAGAAAGCATGTAAAAGTTGTGTAGTAGTGGGGAAGGGGGTAGGAGAGGGGGGAGCGTCTTTTTTTTACAACAATTAAAATCTGAATGCAAAGCTCAAGATCCCTATATCAACTAAGTCTATACAAAGCGTAATACTTCTGTCACGTAAAGATAAAAATACTACAAGTGCACTTTATACCCTTTGTTCTTTGTTGTTAAATAATCACCATGATGAAACAGCAGTGAAGTTTGGAAGAGGCGAAGGGGGATAAATAATAAAAAAAGAGTTTCATTGGGAGGGGGGGTTACAAGGTCTTTACTAAATAAGGTTTATGATATAAAACGCGCCATCAATGAATAGTATTAAGTTAATCGGGATAGAATTAAGAAGAGTTGGTGGAAAAAAAGTATCTGTTAAATGTATGAACCGTTTGTGGGGGTAAGAGTGTAGTGCACAGGCGGAGATCAGGAGGCAAGTCATGGGAGCATTCCGTATATGACTGTAGATAGAATGTATTATGAGACACACAACATATTGTAGATACGTGAAATACTGTTTGAAATATTCACAAATTCAATTATACCTAAGACGATTTTTGATGGTTCCAACGTTTTAATACTAAATTGAAAGATCTTTGACTATTTATGTGAAAGTCAAACTGTTTCGAAATTGTTGCAAAAAGCGAACAGGGATGATATTATTTAGCAAACACTGCTAGCAAACACAATGCCACGAAATTGTTACTGGGGTTAGGGAGTGAAAACATCAATCATGAAAGCTACTATACAGGGGGTGTCTTTTTCTTTTTCTTAATGAAGAGTATACACAATCACATGCTAATGGGGTAATCTCGTGATGGTTAGAATTTTGACGTTTTTCGAAAAACTCATAACCTATTTTGGTGGAACATGAACCGGAGTTAAAAACTGAAATAACCATTGGGGGTTATGATTATTATACTAATTGAAATCACATGGAAACAACCGCTTTGGAATCATTACAAGAAATTGATCGAGAAATTTGGTTCAAATCAATTGCTTTGATTAGTTTCAATGCCCTATAATCAGAAGATCATGTCAGCGATGTAGATTTCCCTCTCTCGCGTATTGCATATAATCTTTAATATGCAAAGCTAACGACTGAGTCAATCAAATGAAGTGAGGGGTAATTTTAGATAGCATCATTCACTAAAAATGTATGCACAACGGTATTTAAAACAAATAGGGGGGAGTGGGCTTTCTACATGGTGTGTCTAGAATTACTCTTTACTACCAAAAACTAAAAATCAATCGGTGCTACAACTCCGTGAAATATACATATACCAATGCAGTATGTACAATGATCGTGACATTGATGAATTCTTTACCATTTCTCTTAGTTCACATTGCAGGTGTAAATTGTACATGACCTTTCCCGATATACATACAAAAACGTTTGTGTTATCACGAACTGAAATTTGGAAAAGAAATTTAAATTTGAATCTAGAGAAACCGCTTTGTCGAACGTTTTCAAGGCACATACCAATCACATGTTTTTTTTGAAGGAATTGTTCTAGAACAATGTAGAAAAGGAAGGATCTAGAGGTATACCCACATTCACTGTTTAATACCAGGTTGTAAGTGTTTTGTTTTACTTCAACCAATGGATGCCTACTTTTTTTGTTGGAGTCAGTTTATCTATCGTATGCTACGATAATAGTGGTTAACCTAATAGAATAGTGGGGACAAAGAAACGATGATTAAGCGAATATTGTTTGAGGCGGCCCCAATGCATACAATGTATTATGAAAAAAGAAGGGTGAAAGACAGTAATAGCACAAACAAGTAAAGCTTTAGTCCGTGATACATGGGCTTCTTTCTTTTTTGCTTCACTACAATACCGGTTAGTAAAACAAAGTAGCGTTGTGAACAGGGCTCATTTATGTATGGATAGAACTTCGAACTTTCTGCTGTTCTGATGGTTTATACTTTGAAGTATGGATCCATGGCAAAAAACTGTTTTTTCCTGAACTGGTTGGAATTATTTCTTGTACATATACTGTTTGTGTCACGAATATATGGAATGTGGTCTGATGCATGAATCCATAGACTAAAAAAAAAAAAACATTGGAGTAGATACAATATATGGGAAGAAAAGGCACCCATCACAAAAGACAATTAAAAAAATAGACTCTACATATCATCGGATGTTTCTATTATAAAAATACTTTGCTTCGTATGCTAAATGATAATACTAATACGAAGTTCAGAAGAAGTGCCCTTCCTACTATTGAAAAGACTTGAAGCATTAAGAAATAGCAAAGAAATAAAGTTCGTTTTACCAATTGAGTACCATTAGTGTATGCGACATACCGCATTTGACTCTTCTTAGGTCTTCTTCTCGTATTGAGTTATGGACTCAACCAGTCACATGATCAATTGTGTTTTTGAAACTAAGTAAAAAAAGGAGATATAATTGGGTAGAAATTATAATCAAGACTAAAATCAAAACATACAAGTAACACATGAGGATTATAGCTCTTTTTTGGCATATACCAATTGCATAAATTTAGTAGGTTCATATTTACAGTGGAAAGGTGGGGAATATAGTATCAACATCCTCCTTACCCCTCAATGACGTAAACTTAATTAAGGATACTCTATCCATTACAATACTTAGCATTAGTTGTTACCGTGTTTATTGTTTCCGTGTTTGCCTTGTAAGCGCATAATATATTCTCAGTTCAAGGTAGTTGTGTTTTTTTTTTGGTTTGTACCCTATACTTATATTTCTCTTCTGAACAAAAACGCTTCAATAAAAAGGGATACAGAGAACACCTAGCTTTGCTCGGGGTGGAGCTGGAGGATGCGACTATTGGCCATAATTACAAGTCTATCATACAAAGGTAAACTAAATAATATGCGACTAGAATATAGTGTGTGTGTGTGTGTATATTTTATATGTAGTAATACAACCGTTGACAAGAAAAAAAAAAACAAAGGGAGGAGATTTATAACACAAAAACACGAAGAACCATTTTCAATAATATATAACAAGCGCAGTGCGTGTACTATTCACCAAAAAAGCAAACTGGTAGCAAGAGAGTAACCAAGAGAGTAACCAATTACTTCAAGCTGACACAAAGACTGAATAAAAGAAAATTTCTTTTTCTTGCTTTTTGGTTAAAAAGAAAGAAAAAAAGAAATTTAAAGTTTGCCTGGTTTGATAAACTCTGCTTTGTATATTGTCTACACATATAATAGCATAGAGTTAGTAAACCACACATCTAAACATCATACACCCAGACTATAAAACATATCTACTATCCAACTCCGTTTATTGAATCACACGAGCATAGCATAATTGGTATTGAACCACACAAGACTAGTCTACTCACACCAAAAGGACACATTCTCTCTTGCTTATCTACTTGCTAAGCCAAATACCACCAGCAGCACCAGCAATAGCAGCTCCACCAGATCTACTACCACCATTGGCTAGAAATTGGAGACAAAGGGGCTTTGGTAAGAAGGGTAATAAGAACAAGAGAGCTAGAGATAAGACCCCAATCCTGATCATATTTACTTGGATGGCACATACTTGAGAATGTCACAGCCACGACAACAAGCTCCACAACAGCAGCAGCAACAGCAGCAGTCTCAAAATGCGACAAGTATCAGCCGAGCCACCACTCCAGCAACCATAGAGTCAACTGAGTCATCATCGCCATTACCATCAACTAATCAAACATTGCCTTCGTCGTTAAACCCTGACCAACTACCTACTTCACCAGTATCCATATCATCATCAACATCGTCATCATCGCTGTCTGCTAAAGCAGTTAGTGTCTCTAGCTCAATAACCAACTCACCAACACCATTCAACCCACTACCGACAAGATCAATAAATTTTGCTGCATTGAACTCAAAGATACAACAGAAGCAGCACCATTCACACCCCCACCCACATGTAAATACCCAATTTCCAGCACGTAACCTGCCATCAAGTCTGGTTCCGACTCAAACTTCAACACCTAATACTATGTCTCCTACTCATTCCTCACTACCGTCTAGACTGCAATCACCAATTGTTCCACCTTTGCACGATTTGGTCAATGATTGCTTTCTTTTAACCATTGACAAATTACAAGATGATACACGAGCGTTTATTGCCAACTCATTCCATCAATGTGTTGCCAAACAACATTGTGAGGAAAATTTAGAGTTTTTGATTGATATCTATCGTTATGAATATGAGTACAACTTGAAGGTGCTCACATCGTCATTGAACAATGCCAGTAACTCGACTACCGCTTCCACCACTAACCCACCTTCTTTGTCTACTTCACTCAACTCAAAAGCTGTCATTAACGGATTCAATCATGAAGAAGCCACCTCTATGGCAAAGATGAAATTAAATGCTCCAAGTCCTTGTATAACGCCCACCACTCATGGCGCCAGTACTGCTTCGTTATTTAGACGTCATCAAAAGACTTCATCGGTAGCTTCATTTGAATCACTCAAAAAGAAACATTCAATAAGGTCAGAGGAATTGGATCCACAACAAGCATTTGTCTCCACTATTGATGATTTGGATTTGAATGCACCTTGGGATTCATTTGGTGAACTGCACGTTGGTGAAGACGAAGAATATAGCGATGATGAAGAAGATGAGGAGCAACCGAATACTCAAGATGTTGCTGAACTTCTTGCTAAAAAAGATTTACAACAGTTGAATGAACGTTGGTTATTCATAATGAACAACTACATCAAACATGATTCACCATCGCAAATAAATATTTCTCAGAAATTGTTTAAAGAGATTGTTCAAGAATCATCAGTTTGTAAATTACATGATCCCATCATTTTACTCAAAGCTAGAAACGAAGTGTTGCAGATTTTGAAAGAAAATTGTTATAGTTCATTTGCTAGTAAATTCAAGAAACAAATGGCACAACCTTGTGGTGGGCAAGAAGGCGTATGTTGTTCATGTGGAATGGAGGAGAACAAAGCGGGTAATTATAGAGCTCTTAGCCCAAGCATGAATAACAACAACGATAGCATGTTGACCTTGGAAGGGATCGTGACTGGTGATTCAACTGCTACTACAACTTCGTGTAATGAATGTCGAGAGATCCCATCATCTAGTACCACTTCTACCATGACTACTTCATCAATGTTTACACCAGGAGCAGACAAACTGCAACAACCACATAGACACCACCATTTATACCACCACCACCATTATCATCATCATCATTCAAGGAACCAAGACTCTCCAAACATGTCATCTTCTTCCTCAATTGCTGCATCTTTATTGGGTAAATTATCATTACCTAAAAGATCAAAGACTGTCAAGCACCCAGATCCACAAGTACAACAACAAAATGGCAATATTACGTCTCCGCTATATGGCGAATTGAGTCCACCTTCGTCAAATTCATCATCGATGCTGAATATCTTTGGCAATGCTAAGTTTGCACTTGGCAGTAGTGGTGCTGGAGCCGGTGGAGATGCATCACCATCTCCTAGTTCAGTGGCTAGTTCAACTAGAGGAATACCGATTTCATCACCATCAGTGAGAAAACAACAACCAGCAACCATACAACAGACACCAACGGCAATGGTAACCCCGGCACAAGGTACAACTAATGCATCAACATCTGCCACTCCATTACAGGCTCAGTCATTGCCCATCCCTCGATCATCCAATGGCAGTCCCATCTCATTGAATTCAGTAGTTAGCAATGCGCAAAAAGATCGTGATCGTGATCGTGATCGTGAAGGCGGACCACCAGTTAGTAGTACTGGCTCATTGAGTTCATCATTGAAGTTTTGGAAGAGGAAGTAGAAGTTTCGTTTTTCCGTTGGGTTTTGCATTTGCATTGCTTTTGCTTTATTAGACCTGTTTTTTTTTAGAGAGTTGTGATTTCATCCGAATTTATAGATTTTTGTATTACTTTTATATTATAGAGAGGAGTTTAGGTTTCGGCAAACATGTTGTAGTATGGTGTAAAGAATAGAGGTCTAGGTCTCTACATTATTTACTTTGATTTATAACATAACATTTCACAAAAAAAATTCCCATAGGATTGACGAAACGGATAAATCCATTATGTATAGTTCCAGGATGAAATTCGTTAGGAAATGCAAAAACGAAACAGTGGGTATCCGTACGACAATTCAAAAGCATAATTTCAAACTTAAAGCACAGTCATGGTGGGGACCCTTTCTAGCCAAAAAGAGTGACACTCAATTGAAATGGTTCCAAAGAATTGCTTGCTTAGCGACGGCACGGAAAGGAGTCGATCGTTTTAATGGCTAGCCAATTTAGGAACAGAGTACGAATCCTGCAAAGAAACGCTCCTCTCGAGAAGAAATCATCAAATGATAATGATGAAGAACACCCACTAGTTGATCTACACATCACATCACTTCGATTTTAACTTTCGTTTTCATTCTCATTAAGCTCAAGATTAGAAATGTTGTTGAAAATCTTTGTTTAGTTTTTCAACAATTCCCTGAATCAAGAAGAAAAGGAAACAAATTCTCCAAAAACTGCTCTATCGGTAGATAGTCATAATCGGTCGGTAATTGAAATGTGAAATATTGAGCCGGCTTGCAGAACAAACACAAAAAGTATCTGCTTCTCAACACAATATCAAAGAGATGATGTTCAAAATAATCTTTTGATAAAAAATGCTTTTCTAGATGATTTTTTGAAAGAGGTTTGTTGTGCTCTTAATATATTTTTTTGTGTTTCATGGACGCAGTGCGGAAGGGTGGAGAAATATTAACTGCACAAAGCCACACATTATACGATTCTCTGATTGTAAACTCTTCCGACGTTGTTCACAATACCCTCAAGTAAGGGTTACTCTAGAATGACCTCGTTGCTATTTATGTATCGCACGTTAGCTTTCGGCATATACAATTGAGGGGTATTCCTGTTTCTTTAAAAGAATAACCTTAGTAAGCCCCTGGGGTGGGTTCTAATAGAGATGATTGTAATGGTGTGGCTACAAGTTTTTGCTTCTAATTTACATAAGTAAAGTAGCGTTAGTACACTAAACTCAAACTGGAACTTACCGAAGATTATAACTGAGTTACGAAGTATCATCAATTTCCGCAATCATTCCCGAACATTTATTCTAAAATTTACCCACGATTCGCCTCCACTTGTGAGTTTTGGCAATCATGAGAAACACACACGCTCCACAACTTGGTGGTAGATTTGGTATATATGAACACCAGTCATCTTTCCACTAAATGTAAAGAAAATACAATCCATTCACTCTGACATGCTCGTATAGGGTTCCATGACCTCAATATTATCATAGATTCCAAGAGCCATGACAATACTAATCCATCCTATTCTCCCGCCAACTCAAGATTAGAAACGAATGAAATGAAAAAGCTAAATTATTGGTATTTCGCCCGTTCCTTGAATTAAGTGCTGGCATGATTTGAGCAATCAAGTCCGTGACATCTTATTATATAACATGATAACACATTATAACGCATGGGAGTTAATGAAAGTAGCTAATTATGAGGAGGATGTAATCAAAATATGCTGTCTTTTTTTTACCCTCTTCTTTGCTCAACCCTTTCTTATATCAACAACAACGAGTGTCGTGAAATTTCATTACTTACGACATTCAACTCTACATTTCCTAATGGGGACATTACAACCAGCAAATTCCCTTTCTTCTACAATCATGCCATTGCAACACTTTCGAAAGCAAATTTGTATAATTATACGATTGACTCCGATTTCAGTCAGCCTAGACTACAACACACGTTCCAGAGAAGATCTTTCTTATCATTTCTTTCTTCCCAAAAAAAAAAAACGGTGTCGTATTAGAATTTATGACGACATTTTATCACTTTGACTTTCCTTATCGGCGATATAATTACAAAAAGTACACAAATTTCTAATCTGATGTCAGAATTCCAACAGAGGTAAGAGTGTAGAGAAAAACAGCATACCCCCCCTAATGAGTGCAGACCATGACAAGAAACTTCATCCTCACCGTAGTAAAGAATAGCTCAAGTTAAAATTTAGGAAATGCAGAGCTGTGTTTATACATTATCGCTGGTAATCTAATCTCTCCCTCGATGTAATGGACAGGAACAGAATAATAAAATTTATTTCCGAATAGCAACCTTTCTCTTATCAAGTCCATAATATAACCACAGTTCTATCTACCCTGAGTGCAACTCACTGAACACCAATTGATGAGCAAGTTGGTATATCCGGATAAGAGGTAAAATTATTCGGTGTGTAAGAAGCACAGTTCAGTTCTTCCATGGGTGTCGAGTCAAGTAATAAAACGGAAAGGAGGTCAACCACTCCTCAACCGCAGCAAGCACAACAACAACAACAGCATAATGTACAAGTATCATCGCAATCACACATATCAATTGGTGATGTTGCTGACCATGTGCACGACAAATTAGTTGAGTCTCCCCTTACGGACCCACAGTCACAGCGCGGGGGATCCCCACTCTCACTTGACCCACTAAGAACACCCTCTCCAAAACCATTCCCTTCGCAATCGGCTCCCAGTCAAGATGGAACTTTTGCAAATTTTCAATTACCCAATGACATTTTGAAAAACTTGACCCCAATAATCAAATCTCCCCCTAAGGACAAGACAAAACAACATATTCGCAAACAAGCCTACATGCGTAATGCTCAGTTAAAGATAAGCGCTAGAAACAATCGAGTTGAAAAGCAGGTGAGGAATTGGAAAAGACAACAACATGAATTTATTCAGTATCAGAGTGCAAGATTGACGGAGCTGTTGCAACAAGCGAAAATACGAAGAGAAGAGTATTTGAAGATGGTGCGAGAAAAAGCAGTCAGATTTGTCAAGAATGAAGCGAGAAGGCATATTGCAGGTGAATCTGATCAAGGCTTGTTATCTCTTCTTCTGCAGACGAGATCATCCGAATCAACATTTTGCTTTGTTGAGCAAGATGCAATTACACAAGCAAGTCTTGTATACCTTTCAAGATGGTCCAAAAAGGTGCTTTTCCAAAAACATGTTGCTTTTCTTCGTAACTCGTCTTTTTTAGACAAACATGAGTCGATGCCGCTTAACGAAACCTTGTCAATCTTCAATACCGATTCCAGCATCAAATTGAGTATTGCATACGTTTTGAAGTACTTGGGGATAATTGCAAACCCATTCGAGTTAAGAATGTTTCTTTATTGTTTTATCATGGTTGCTGATTTCAATGATTGTATGATTAATGGACCCCATCCTGGATTCAACTACAATTTGGAAATAAAAACCAAAGATCAGGAGAAGTCAAACACTACCAAAAATTGTATTTGGGTAATGCTTTATAAACTTACGACATGTTTGTTGCAGGAGTTTAAGCGTGTCATTAACACCACACCACAGATTCTGCAAAAATTTCGCAAGTACTGGACTGATTACAAGTTCATGTTTAAAATTTTCAAGTGGAATCATTTCATTGGTATAAAACATCTACTTTCCAGCTCTATTTCAATTGTCGAGGAGCAACTATCACGCATATCTAATGACGACCATTTGTATCATCAAAAAACAAAATTGAATTCGGAAATGTCTTTGTTGAACAAGTACAATTTGGTTGCGTTGAGGGAGTTTAACCAGTCCGCAGAGGTTGCACAGTTTACGAAGCTAATTTCTAATACAGTTGAGGAATTGTACACAAACTTTGATGCCAAGCCCCCTAGCTTTATCCAAAATCAACCCAATTTCATTTGTTTTGATTTATTGAAGTTCCATATACCTGATTTCATCCCGATTAGCAAATGGAGACTATATTGGATGGATGTGTTTTTCAAAGAGTTTGAATCGAATCGTTTACATCCAGCCAAGCTTAAAACTGGTTACTTAGGTGAAGTGCAATCCAAAACTCGCAATATCGATTACATCAATTGGGTTGATACGTTGATGAACATGGATGCCTTTTCTTTGCAGCAAACATATGAGATATTGTATGACTATTACTTGGAGTTTTCTGGTGTTTTTTCCTTATCTGGTTTGGTTGAAGGTGGTGATGACCTACAAAAGGTACAAAATTTAATCAGGCATTATGATAAAAAGAATAAATTGGTGCAATTCACACGCCTTGATTTAGACAATGATGAAGTTTTGCAACTAAAGTACTCAGTTGTGATTATGTGGTTACAAAAGTCTCAATTCAACAAGTTTGATGATTTTATCAATTTTGAAAACTTATACACAATTATCAATTTGAAAAATTTCAAAAACTTGCGGTATTCAATCTATACTCAGAATCCGAGTTTACTATTTCCTGAATTTTATAAATTGGTGATGAAGTTCTGCACATTGGATGTGGAGACACAATTGCAAAACATTGTTTATGCATCGTTCAAAAATAATTTAAACAACTTATTTCGTGGGAAGACGACGTTTAGCCAAGAGGCATTTCGGCTCTTTAATTGCATCTTCAATCAAATGGTTGTTCAAAAGGAATTTGATAATGAATTGAGTATCACTTTCAAGGACAAACTTAGTTATTATCATGAAACATTGAATTCTCACGTCAAGATGAATAGCATATCCTTGATGTTTCATTCCTTTACGGGGGGTCACCTACCTAGGAAGTGCTTAAAGGAGGCAGTTAAAAATTTGCATGTGCTTGCCAATGGACAGTTTGTTGCTTACTATGAGAACCACGGCGAGAAAATTTGCAACATATTGTTCACCAAATGGCAGACAATCATGGGCAAAGTAGCAGAAGGAAGTATCGCCATGACAGACTTGGACAACCGCTTGCAATCCGTGTTTCCCGAGTACACCCAAGACATTCTTCTTTTATCCTTGGAGATCACAAAATCTAACCAATTTTTTTACAAGTTGTATATGCCTATTTTAAATTGGATTTATGCTGACTTGAAACCAAATGGAGGTCAATCATGACTCGGTTCTGTGGGTTTAAGTCACTTTTAATAATTCTAGTTTCGTATTTCGTATTTAATTTAATGTTTGTTTAATTGTGAATAATGGGACTCTGTTTGACTCATCAATACTATATTTTGTGTAGTATCCTGCATATATATCTGTTAATTACTGATTTAACATGGCGGTTAATGAAAAATGCAATTACTCATTTGAGAAAAAAATTTTAATTTTGGTCTTTATACACTACCCTTTGCTTCCATATGGGAAAGGGAATTTTTTCGTTTATCGCTCTCCAATACCACAATTATATTTGTCAAGTTGAAAATTTTTTTCAAGTTTTGATTATCATTCTTCTTAGTCATTGATTACCCAGTGCCAATCCAAATCATCTTCCAAGCAAGTTAGTGATGTTGAAACTAGCTGCAGTCAAGAAAACTTCGGTATCCAAACCGATAGCCAGATCAATATTCAAAGCTTCAGCTACTTTTGCTAACAACAGGGCTTATCGCCCATTCAGCGCAACTCGAGTCATTACTAGCTCTAGCTCAACTAGAGCTTATTCCACAAAGTCAACTGTTATTCAATTATTAAACAACATTGGTTCCAAAAGAGAAGTTGAACAGTACTTGAAATACTTTACTTCAGTCAGCTCGCAACAATTCGCTGTCATCAAGGTCGGTGGTGCAATTATAACCCAACAATTGGATGAGCTAGCGTCATGTTTAGCTTTTTTATACCATGTTGGTTTATATCCTATTGTTTTACATGGTACGGGACCCCAAATTAACGAATTATTGGAAAATGAAGGTGTTGAACCTGAATATATTGATGGAATCAGAATCACTAATCCAAAGACAATGGAAGTGGTACGTAAATGTTTTCTTGAACAAAATTTGCGTTTGGTTACTGCTTTGGAAAAAATCGGTGTCCATGCACGTCCAATCACAGCTGGTGTTTTTCAAGCTGAATACTTGAACAAGGAAAAATATGACTTGGTTGGTAAAATTACCGGTGTTAACAAAGCGCCAGTTGAAGCTTCAATTAGTGCCGGGTATTTGCCCATTTTGACCAGTTTGGCTGAGACTCCAAGTGGTCAATTGTTGAATGTCAATGCCGATGTTGCTGCCGGGGAATTAGCTAGAGAATTTGAACCATTGAAAATCGTTTACTTGAACGAAAAAGGTGGTATCATCAACGGAAACACTGGGGAAAAGATTTCTATTATCAACTTGGACGAAGAGTATGAGGATTTGATGAAGGAAAGTTGGGTCAAGTATGGAACCAAGTTGAAAATTAAGGAGATCCACGACTTGTTACAACACTTACCTAGGTCATCTTCTGTTGCAATTATTGATGTGGATGACTTGCAGAAAGAATTGTTTACTGACTCGGGTGCTGGTACCTTGATTAGAAGGGGATACAAGTTGATCAATAGAGACTCCTTGAAGGAATTTGGCAATCCCGATTTATTGAGAACTGCTTTGTTGAGAGACCCAGAAATCAAAGCTGGTAAGTTGTCAGTTGCTTCATACTTGAAATACTTGGAATCTGTCAATTTCAAAAGTTATGGTGATGAGCCATTGGAAGTTTTGGCCATTGTAGTCGACAAAGAGGGTACTGTTCCTAAATTGGATAAGTTCTTGTCTTCAAAAACTGGTTGGTTAAACAATGTCACCGACAATATCTTCAACTCGATCAAAAAGGATTTCAAGTCATTGTGTTGGATCGTTGATGAAAATGATGCTAATTTATCATGGTATTTCTCCAAATCTGATGGTTCGTTTGCCAAGAATGGACAAATTATATTTTGGTACGGTTTAAACACTGAACAAGCTAGTGAATTGATAAAGGACTTTGACAACTCAGCAATTGGCTCGTCATTATCTTCAAGTAAAGAATCTGGTGTATTTTCCACTAATCAGCAAAAGAGAGGTCTTCATACAAGAAGTTTCGCAACAGCAACTTCATCGAACCCAAATCCCCCATTGAAAGAGGGAAAAAGTCAGGATAAGAAAAAAGTTGCTTTAATTGGAGCAAGAGGTTACACTGGTCAAAATTTAATTAAGCTCATTGATAATCATCCATACCTTGAGATCTCCCACGTTTCATCTCGTGAATTGGAGGGTCAACAATTGAAAGGCTACAACAAAGATACCATTATATATTCAAACTTGCAACCCGAAGACATCAAGAAATTAGAAGAAAATGGAGAAGTTGACATTTGGATCATGGCTTTACCCAATGGTGTTTGTAAGCCATTTGTTGATGTTATTGACTCTATTGGGAATCCAGATTCAAGAATCGTGGACTTGTCTGCTGACTACAGGTTTGATACTTCAGGAAATTGGGTTTATGGATTGCCGGAATTGAATGATCGTCAAACCATTGCCAGTGCCAAGAGAATTTCCAATCCGGGATGTTATGCGACAGCAGCCCAAGTTGCTATTGCTCCATTGAAGGAATACATAAATGGAAAACCTTCTATTTTTGGTGTTTCTGGCTACTCTGGTGCCGGTACCAAACCATCTCCTAAAAATGATGTCGAGAATTTGACAAACAATCTTATCCCTTATTCATTGACTGATCATGTCCATGAAAGAGAAATCTCGAACCAATTAGGCTTGACTGTGCATTTTACACCTCACGTAGCGCAATGGTTCCAAGGAATATCACACACCATCAATATTCCAATCAAGCAAGGTTCACTAACTTCAAGAGAAGTGAGAAACATCTTTCAAGACAGATACAAAGGAGAAGAATTGATCACCATCACTGGTGAAGCTCCCTTGGTTAAGGAGATCAGTGGTAAACATGGAGTGGTGGTTGGTGGATTTGCGGTAAACTCAAACGAAGATAGAGTTGTTATTGTTGCCACTATAGACAATTTATTGAAGGGTGCTGCAACTCAATGTTTACAAAACATCAACTTGGTGCTGGGTTTTGGTGAGTATGAGGGTATCCCACTTGATCATTAGATAGAGAAAGTGTGTACATTATAGACATATAAAACAGCACATATAACAATTGATGGAGCTGTCTTTTGTGTAGAGGAGTTTGCGAATTGGTTCAGTGCAGCGGTTTTATTTTTTTTATTTTTTTCTTGATCCTGAAGTTGTAGTTACAATCAAGTTACACCCACAAACGGCACTCCTTCATCCATGTTGGTCTCCCCTGAGAACTTTGGTATCGTTGAACCGAATGTTTATCGCTGCTCCAAGCTAGAGGTTGAAAATTTCCAATTTTTGGAAACACTCAATCTCAAGTCGATCATCCTTTTGGATGCCGAAAACCCACCACGTTCATTATCGAAATTCCTTGACGAAAACAAGATTGATCTTTATAGTTTGGGGGACTTGAAAATATCCAATCATCAACACACGGGGATGTCGTCCAAAACTGACCTTGACGATTTCACTATAGAGAATGACGAATTGACTTCGAATACATCAACTAGGTCCTCGACGTCAGCATCCACTCAACAGCAGCAGCAACAAGATCATTCACTGCAATCGCAGCAAACTTATGTCGATCCACTTACACCAATGCCAATAATTTCCCGAAATAGTAGAGATCAGTGGATGTTGATTGAGAAAAATATTATTATCAAATCATTTGAAATTATCCTTAATAACAAACGACATCCGATACTTGTTGTTGATTCCACGGCGACACTTATTGGAATCTTGAGAAAGATACAGAAATGGAATTTCAATTCCATTTTGAATGAATATAGAATATTCAATGGCACGAGCACAAAGAACAATTATTTTGCAGAGACGTTTTTGGAGTTGATTAGTATTGAGTTGATACCGTATGAGAATCGCAAAAAGAGTCCATTTGGAAGTAGACGTAATTCAATGAGGCAGAAGTCGCTGAGTCAAAGTCAGGTACAGCAAATGTTTAAAACACCGGCTGGAGATGAATGTACGATGATAGATCAAAGCCAAAAGGGGCTAGAGGCATGTCCAAGTACTGGAGACAACATCGTTGCAGAAAACACCGGTGTACTCATTGATGGAGACGAAGATGATTTAGAAGTAGACGGTGCTGATGAAGGTGAAGACGACTCGGATGACGGCTACAGTACAGATGACATGGACGATATGGACGATGATCTCCTTTCGGCATCACCACAAATACCAGAAAATTTGTTGAAATTTGTTGAGCAGAGGAAGCAGGATAAGCATCAATTTCCTTCGAGTGGCAGAAACTCTATTGATAACAAATCAGATACAGAATCAGTGTCAAATTCTCCCAAGCTAATGCGAATACCAATTCAACACTCGAGAAGCAATAGTGGTTCCAACAGTCGCAACAATAGTTTTACAAATGCCGACTCTTATTTGAGTACAGTGCGAGGTATGGACCGTCGAAAATCATCGGGCGACATCATGAAGAATATAAAGTTTCGCAACCCACAACAACAATTTCCTCATAGAGCCTCATTGGAAAGTTCTTCTCCTGGATTTAAAAGACGCGATATGAGGCGTGGCTCTGGATCGTTTTACATGAACGACGATGTCACTAATAACCAAAAGCCAGTGGAATTCATGTACTATAAGAATTTAAACAAATATGATGTCAAATTCGAGAATGTGAGAATAATCAAGTTCAAATTACCTGCAGAGCACAGACTCCCTGAATGGTTCATCAAGCAACGTGATATATGGGAGAAAAATTACAAGCTGCTAAATAATGAAACCTTATAGAATGTGTATTAAACTTTTTTTTACCGACTGTACCTACTAAAATTATATCCTGAACCAGGAGTTGATTGTTGCCTGGACTTGTTATACATTTCCTGCAACTTACTAGAACTTCGTTGAAAGGGAGGTGGGGTTTGGCCTTGCCCCGCATCATTTTCATCTTGCATTCTTTGCTGCTGATTGTATGATCTTTGGGAATAGCTTTTGTTGAATAAATTGTCTTGTCGTACAGGTTGGAATTGCGTTGATGAAGAGTGTCCCCGATAAGCGTGTCCTCCACTATTTGACGATCCACTTGAATAACTTTGTGATCGACCATACGATGGATGTTGCTGGTGTTGTTGCTGGTGGGGATGTTGTTGATCAAATGTTTTTACCCCAAGCCATTCTGGGTACGGAAGACCTTTTGATTCATAGTATTTGACAAATGCTCGATGAATCAAGGTATCATCTTCAGTTGAGCCGTCCTTTTCCGCTGGTGACGACAACGATAGATTAGCGAATCTTGCGCCGTAATTTTCTTTAATCTTGGAGAAAAAGCCCCCTCCTGTGTTTGAATGTTGCATTTGAGATGTAGGTCTTGGTTCGTATTGATGTGCTGTTGATTATACCCAAAAAAGTTGTTTTTACAAAGGTTGTCCTTTGTTAGAGAAAGAGATTTCCTAATTGAGGAATTCCAGCGTAGTTGGGTAGCATTTCAAGTGTCGGAATTGCTTTATTCCAGACACCCATTCTTGCGACACAGTTTGTGACATTTTCGGCATTTCAGTTTTGTCTCACTCTCATCTCTTCTGAAAGAAAAATTTAACAATTGCATCTCTCTCAGAACTGGCCTTTTGTTGAAAAACTCCAATACTAATAGATGTTAATTCTAAAACGCTTGAAGAAGCAAGTATTAAGAAATACAGTGGCCACAAGCTATTTAAAGAGCACCGTATTTCTCAGTTGTCGTTCATTCCATCCAACTTTCAATTACAAAAATGAAGTTACGCCCAAATTAGTAGAACCTGTAACCACCACGCAAGTCAAAAATGAGCCATCCGAAAAGTCTACAAATAAAGAGCCGTCGCCTTTTGTTCCAGTCAAATTCTCCGACTTTAGGGGAAAAGGTTATATCAATAATGCTATATTGTCGGCGTTGCATAAAGCTAAATTTGACACATTGACGCCTATTCAACAAAGAGCCTTGATTCCCATCATCAAATCAGAAAAGGGTGTTGTGTGCAGAGCCAAAACAGGTACGGGAAAGACTTTGACATTTATCATTCCAACTGTTGAGAGCGCAATCAAACGAATTACCGAGGAACCTGATGTACATGGTGTCGACTCTGTCATTGTCGCACCAACTCGTGATTTAGCCTTACAAATTCGTGATGAGTATGCGAGAGTTTGTGCTAAATTACCGCGCTCGATCCAACCTAGAGTATCGATGATTATTGGAGGTCAAAGGACAACATTCAATCACAGATCTCCCAGTGAGATTGTGATCACCACCCCTGGAAGATTGGAAGCCGACTTGAAAGACCCAAGGTTTGCCAAGTGGTTCAGGAACGTTAAATACAGAGTTTATGACGAAGCTGATAGATTACTCGATGTTGGGTTTGAGCCACAATTGAATAGCATCAACCGTACTTTACGTCAAATCAGAGAAGAGGATACTCCTCCAATGAAGTCGTTGTTATTCAGTGCAACAGTGGATGATTCAATCACCCGTTTTGCTCAGGAACACATCAATAGACGCTATGATTACATCAATACTGTCCCGAAAGATGAGCCCGAAGTTCATGAAAATGTTCACCAAATCCTTTACAGATGTGAGGATGGCGTTGACAAATTTCAATCCTTTTTTGACTACGTGATCGATGTAATTAAAACTGAAAAGAATGCAAAGATAATTTTGTTCTTGCCAACCCAAACGGCCGTTGATTGGTTTTACGATTATATGCAACATGCCTCACATTCGCCAGAAATTGCCGACGCATGTTCAAATTTCGGTATATATCTTATCCATGGAAACAGAACAGCCTACCAGCGTAAGATTGCGTTGGCAGATTTCAAACATTGTGATAAGGGGTTGTTGATTTCCACTGATGTCGCAGCAAGAGGTATTGATGTCAAAGGAGTTACACATGTGATTCAATTATTCCCATCATCCGAAGTTGCCGATTACGTTCATAAAGTAGGAAGAACCGGAAGAGCTGGTGCTAAAGGTAAGGCTGTATTGTTTACTTCGCAAAGTGAGTTGCCATATGTGCGTAAATTGAAAAGGGAGAGAGGTGTCGATTTTCAAGAAGTTATTGACAGTAGTGCTGACAAAAAATATGGAAACGTTTTTGACTCCATCAAACCATCACCCCACCAAACCAATGAGTTCTTTTTCACGTTTATGAATTATGTGATTCAAGTCAGAGGAATGTATCGTTTGGATGCCAATGATGTGATTGAAGATACCGTGAATTTGTACCGTTCTTTACTCAAGGATGATACTGCTAAATTAAATGTAGCATCGTTAAAGCATGCAGCACGTCAATTGGACAGAAGCATTTTGAGAGAATACTTTGAACGCAAGGGTGGTGGGAGAGATATTGATGAGTTTAGAGATGACCGCAGATCCGGACACTCTAGCAACCGTTCTAGCCGCTCCCCATCTAGTAGCCGTAATTACCGTGATGAAGATAATTACAGACACCGTGGATCAGACGGAAATAGACAGCAAAAGAGGTCGTCTTTTGGTAATGATAGAAGAGGATCTTTCAAAGATAATAGGAGGTCAAATTCAAGAAATTATGATTAAAGAAGATGATAGAGAAAGAGGGTTGGTATTTTCATTTCAGTTCGGCTATATGTATATACAAACTTTATATTTATCTTTTCATATTGAACCCACAATACATGTATATAGAGAATAAATAGTAAATTTGTTGAAAATGATGTTATGTAGATTTTCGGTGTTTTGGATGGGGGTCATCGTGCATTGATTTAGTAGGAGCTAGTATGGGATCAGATATCAGAAGGCGATTTTTTCTACTTCCATCTAGTGAAGAAGATCTGCCCTGTTGGCGTGTGCCAAAGAGCAGCTTATCTCGTCTCCCGCTGCTTCGAGTTTGCACCTCAACATTAACCTCCCTCGTCAAAATCACATAAACAAGAAGACAAATGATGATAACACTGTTGAAGAAAGACAAACGTTTTTGAAATGTCAAATCACTGCTAATGTTTTTTATTCTCACATTGGATTCGGAGATAAAATGCTTGTATTTGTGGTCCTGCAAATGGAAAAGCTCACTATATTGCAGATACATTTCATGATATGACTCTTTAAAGATGGAAAGCTGATTTAGGAGAGTGGAATTGACGGATCTCAACAAGTTATTAAAATTGGCAGTTTGGCGTTTCTCCAAATTTTGAAAGGCTATGCTCAAAAGCTTCAGCTGTTCTTCAATGTAAAGTAATGACAACGTCGCATTGGATTCTAGCAACGTAAGTCTTTTGATTATGTTCTTATAAATTGATTCCTGTGTTGTTGTAATTGTGGCTGTTGTCGAGGTAATCAGGCTCGAACTATTGGTGTCGTCACTAGGTAAGCAATGGTTGTTGTGAGTGGTATTGAAATCCTTGAGGAACTCGTTTAAAAGTAAATGCGGTAAAACAACACTGCATTCATTGAAGGTGTCGTTGATCAATGACTCTAGTTCATTATCTTTCGAATCCAACTCCTTAATCGTTGCATCCTTCTGGTTTTGAAGAGACGAAACCTCTTCATCCTCTTTGAATTCATCAATCATGGTCTTTCCATGAACTCTAATCACCGATATTGGACAATAAAACTCATTTCCATAGTGACTCAATATCTCCAACTTTAAATATCGTGCCCAAATCAATGGATTGTCAATATTAAATGTTTGAATATCACGTATATTTTGAGCAGTAAATTGTCCCAATTCTCGCCAATTTTGAGTAGGAAACCTGTCACTAACACTAACCCGGATATCTTTATACATTGATGAAAAGAACTCATAGTTTCCAAGAACAACTTGACTCACAAGAATATCCTGACATAGCTCAACCACGATGAATTTGTTTTTAACCGAGCACTCGTTTAAAAGATAGGAGTCTTTGTTTTCTTTCAAGATTGCTGGTGCTCCTTTTGCTTGGGAATTGGTTTTCACAATGGTGGCTGCACAATCAGCCGACGCAAAGTTGAATTTGTTCTTGTAAACAGTTCCCTCTTGTTCAGTAACTGCCACAACCGAGAATGCAGTTGCATTTGTAGTAGAAACATTTGCCAGTGGCTTTAATGGCTCGGTATTGTTTCTAGACGTGTTGGAAAGTGATGTATTAGTTTCAATTTTCTGCTTCTTCCATTCTTCAAATGACATAAAATGACAATCGTCAATGACAGAATCAGCATGAGACTCGTTACTCGAGTGTGGTTGGATCACTGGTGATTGGAGGTACAAGTCTTGCCGCCCATCATAGGCATTTGCAAATGATGGGATTTCCGTAGATAGAAATACTGGGAGGGAATCGTTGATGGGACTGTACTCCTGTGATGATGTATTGGTAAACGGATCTTTCTCGTCATCTTTGCGAGCTTGACACACGCATCCGTACAAACAAATCAATGCGATTGAAAGCCACGTGCTGAGCATTAACGCCTAGGAGTGTAAGATGTGACAGAGGGAATACGACGGAGTAGATGGTTGAATATAAAAAGTGTGGTATACGACCTATTTTTACTAAATGATCCGAGAACCCACAGTTACGATATCGTCATCTAAACTATACGAACAGAATTTTTTAGGATGCAAAACAAGTTTGGTTGAAGCACCAGTTGAAACAAAGGTAGTCAATTACAGTCGATATTACATACAGCTACACCTGCTAATTGCTACCTCCACTCATCGTCGTCTCCGCGTCTCCTTCTACCGACATTTCTTCGCTTATTATCATCATAATCACGTCTCATATTTTCTCTTTTAAGTCTTCTTAAGTTTCTAATCCTCTCATTCTCTCTTCTCTCAATTTCACTAGAGCTAAGAATCTCAACCGATGGTTCCCAATGGTCGTTACCATTATTGACACTATTTTCAGTGAAAATACGCAAGCCTTGTTCAAAAAAGATACCCTTAACCAAATGCAAATTGTGAATCTCATTGTTAAATGAGCCCTCTATGATTTCCTTCTTGACACGAGTAATGATTTCATGCAATGCATGCGATATGGCCAAATTGAACTCCAATGACAATCCAAGGTCAGCAACGACAATTTCAGCAAACTTCTCTGGTGTAATTTCGTTCTGATTCAAATCCCACTCTATTCTGTCTTGGTATAATTGCTTATTGAGATTAACTGACAAATCAATAATCACATTACATGGATTGCTGTTGGGAATAGTCAAGTTTGACGCATATGAATACTCTTCAAGTTGTTGAGTTATTGAGTCTGCAATTTGAGTAACCATTTGATTGGGCAATTCAAGATCATTGCACAAGATTACTGCGAAATCAGTGGGCGTGATCAATGTTTCATTTAAGTTCCACATAAACACATCATTGACCTTATGACTTGTAACCGGACTCTCCAAGTTCAATTTAATAGGGATCAAAGTTTCTGGTTTATTCGTTTGGCTATTCAAGTTGGATTCATCATCAAGAGATTTGATTCTGGGTGTCTTTCTAGCGGGTCCATATTTCTGGGCATCTACTTGAGTTTTGGATTCATTCAAGTTACGACCACTCTCTTGTCCATTGTAAGGTAGATCTCCAGGGCTGTTTTCAATTTCGAAATCGTCTACGAAATCTTCAGAATAGTTGATTTGTTGAGCATGTCTCTTGGCTTGTCTTCCAGTTGGAATTGCATTTAATAGTAAAGAGTTGGTTTCACTGGACAATCTCTTTGATATACTTGACGCTAATCCTTGGACTTGAAATGATGATGCTTCGTAGTTGACCATATTGATGATGGAGGAGGGAACAATAGTGGATCTTTTGTTGATATTTTTTTTTTTTTGCTTCGTTCTTCCGCCGTTTTCCAATTAAACCAATAGCTTCAATGTCCACTAGCACGACGGGGAGATTACTAAGCGAGTACATTCTTGAAAAGCTGGATCTACCGGAACTACTAAGCTTTGATAGCTTTGCTGCCAAGTTTCCACCCAATACATCAAAGATTTTTATCAAATCAATCTACGATCAATTGGTTTTGCAACAAGAACAAAAGCTTCTAGCCATTAAAAGAACTATAGAGAATCTTTTGCAACAAGATGTATACGCGAATGCTGGCCATTGCTCTAATATTGATGCGTCCAAGGTGGAAGCATTGAATCGCAGTTTTACGGAGGTAACTAAACAATTGAAACAAGTATGCGCAAAACAAGCGGAGGAAGTTGAGAAGGAGCTTTCACACCTTGACTTAACACTCGAAATGTTAGACGAGATTGAGATTCCAAAAGTAATCGATCAAGAGATTCAAGACGCTGTCAGCAAATGCGATAAAGTGACGGATCTTCTAGACAAAATCTAATATTCTAAACGTACGGAATCAGTGACACTGTCCAATCTGGATAACTCGTGCTCGCCAAGCCACCTCCATATTTGAAATTTCCAGTTAAGTCCATCCAAATCACCGAGATAGTAACTTGACTCCATACCGCCACCAGGCGAAACTGGCTTCAAATAGGTGCATCGAACTATTCGCGAATGTACCAAAGCCATGCTACACATAACACAAGGCTCGTGTGTTGTGTAAACAATCGTATTGGTACATAAATACCCTCTTTCTTGAGTGTTTCCTTCTTTCCTTTGCCTGGCTTCATTTTGTGCTATTGCGTCAATGGCTCGCATCACACTGTGATCCAGTGGATGGCAACCGCCTTTGTTCACGGTCACTATCTGTATTGTTAATTTACCATGCATTTCCTTGGCCATTATGGTTGCCAGGGCGTTGGGGCAGTTTGCACGTTCAATATGATTCAATAGTTCATTCACTATCGTTCTTTCTTGTTCCATATCGAACTTTACAGAATTTAAAAATTGATGGTTGGGATTACCCTTCCAAGTTAAGGGCCAAATATTGGACCATTTCAAAGTAGTCTCTTTTGTGTTTGCTTGATTTCGTGGGACCTCAATAACTTCGAGGTTGTCATAGTCGAGACTTTTTAATAGAGCCGATATTTCATCTCTGTCACTTTCGTTTTCGTAGGGACAGATAATTGCTTTTATGTGATCGCCAATTTTGGTCAATCTCTTTAGATGCTTTATTCTAGGCTCATCGTCGAAGTTTTGCTTCAAGAGTGCTATTAGCGATTTCGAGTTCTTTGGGTGTATGGTGCAAGCCCAAGTCAGTATTAGACTCGGTACTTCAGGATCGGTATCATTGCCCAATCTGATTTGTTTTAGCGTCCCGTACAAAATTCCATTTCTCAAATCAACATGTGACCTATTTTCACTTGTCATTTGTTGTCATTGAAAGGTAAGGACTGGTTACTTTGGTTAAATTTAATGGAGATGACTTTGGGGTAGCGCCTACACTGGTGCGCGTCTTTTTTAACTTTGAATCACAAAAGTTGACTCTGCAAATCAGTTTCCAACCGTTGATGCAGTTTACGTAATGGATTTCGCTGAATCATTATCACTGATCGTGTCTAACAAGGTATCCATTGCGAATGTAGAATCAAGCTACCACAAGTTTCTAAACTCAGTCAAAATTGTCCCCCTTAATGAGGAATCCAAACATCGTATACCAGCCAAGTTGAAATTCAGAACTGATTACAAAAAGTATATCAAACTGTTGGTGGCTGAGCTTTTGAAAAGTCAATCCGAGAATGTTTTAGTATCAGGTTTGCCAAAGATCCGCAGGGGTGGTTTTGTGGCAACCACTTCGAATTCGGTTTATTCATCTTTTGTTATTAACGAGTTACATTCTTTTGATTGGAATAGAGTGTTTGACATATTAGGGTCAGCAAACATGACTGACTTGTTGCTAAACTGGAAAGGTTTTATTGTCAAAAACGGGGCAGTGATACAAATTTTTGGAGACAAGTTGACGTACACGGGGCAGAAAACTACTACGCAGTCGAAATTAATCAAAAAATCGACACTATTCCATCACCTTCAATCAAGACCGAGATACTGGGAATTCACTTTGATACATCAAACTGCTAATGAGCTTTTAACTGAGATATTTGGTGCCAACACTAAAGCTAAGCGATTCAGGAGGATAAAGTACTTATTCAACACAATTGTTCAGAACGATCAAGCGTGCAAATATCATTTAATTTATCAACAATTACTCCATCTGGAAAAGTCTGTAGACCCTCATAACATCTGCAGCAACGCAAGCTCTTTCCAAGAAGTTATCCGATTCGTATTTGTCATATTGGGGAAACTCTTATCATTGGAAGCTTGGGGAGGTCAAGAGAATAAAACCGTTTTGCGGAAACGAATTGAGGAGTATTTGAAGCTCGATTCAAGAGGAGCATTGCATATACACGACATTGTGAAGGGGCTTTGCTTGAATGATTTTCTGTGGCTCGGAACGACACCGAAGGTGACCTCGAAACAAGATTTTGAGATTAGACAAAAGTTGCTTCAAGAATATGTCCAATGGCTATTTACGTCACTTCTTAGAGGAATTGTACGTGCCTTTTGGTATGTAGCCGAATCGACTGATGGTGATATATTGTACTTCCCTCGTCATATTTGGCATAAAATCTCACACTTGTGGTTGGAAATGTATTCCAAGGATAATTTTATCAAAACTGAACTAACTAGCAAGGATAATTACAACTATGGTATGATTAAACTAATACCTAAAAAGAACACTTTCCGTTTAATTTGTGTTCCATCAAAGAGATCACCGAGTCTTTTACAAGACAAACTAACACCACACCATCAAAAAGACCAGGATGTCAAGTTCAACACTTATCGAGCCAATGTCTTACGTCCAGTACGACTCATTTTGCAAAAGAAACTCAGCGAGCGAAGCCAGGTAGATTCATGTTATTCAGCAACGGCATATTCTACGCAACAAATTGCAAATAACATTCTTGCCTTCAAAAGCGAGTTGTTGCAAATAACTCCAAAAATGCCAAAACTATACTTTGTCAAGTTTGATATGAAGGAGTGTTATGATAGGATGAACCAAAAAGAGTTGATTGAGAATGTGATTAGCTTGTTTCGTGATGACAAGCCAGACACAAAGTTCTACTACCGGACAGTGGGGAAAATGAGATCTAACCTAAGACAGCAAACTATGAAACATTTTGCAACTTCCAATTTCACCGACCTAGATATACTTTCCAACGATCAAGCACGTGGTGGTTGTAATGGAGTTTGGGTCGATACGGGAAAGACTATTTACTTAACAAGAAAGGACGTTATTAGCGAATGCATACAACAAATCTTTGGAGCAAAATGCTACATTGACGACAGAAAGACGCAATCATTAAAGTTTTACAGAAGAAAACAAGGTGTGTTTCAAGGTTTTCCCTTGCTGAGCGTCTTTTGTGATATTCTTTACAGCGCAATGGTTGCAAAAAACTTTCGATTTCTATGGGAATCAAATTCGCCTTTCTTTTTTACAAGATTGGTGGATGATTTTTTATTCATATCACCGGATGCTGATCAATTCAAAAAAGTGGTAGAAATAATATCAGATGGAAGGTTACAGAAATATGGAGCTTTCGTAAGCAAAGAAAAGACACACATTATTGATCATGAAGAAAAAAGCAAAACGTTACAATTTGTGGGGTTAGAAATCGAAACTGACACTTTGGACTTGACTACCAATTATATGAAATATAGCAACTTATCCACCAGCAATTACAGAACATTCAGTGAACTTTTGCGTTACTTGAAAACTGCATACACTTCAAGGCTACACGAATACATGTTGAGTTGCGAGAACAATTCGTTTCAAACAATACTGACAAATGTGCAAAATTTGTTGCATTTTATATTGGGTCTGTTTAAACGCTCATTTCAACGAGTTTCAAAAACCGACAATTTTAACCCTGATTTGTTCACCAAATACATATGGAGCATCATTTTGTTAACTTTGAAGAAATTTGTGGCCTGTAATGATGGATCTGTTCTTCTAGATGATTTGTTGGATGATTTGTTGGATGATTTGTTGTCTACAATTGCCGATGCGTTGACTCATGGCGCACAGTATAAAGACATCATTAATGCGTTAAAGCAAGCTAATTTTGAAGATGTCCAACTGAGTTACTCTGTCATAACGAGGCCGGATTCTATACAGTAGCATTGTATAAGAGATAATCGTGATATGTCTCTACTAGTTAAAACACTCTATTTAAATTACTTTTTGTGTCAATACCACCTTCTTTCTCAAAATCCAAATGGATTGTCTGGTGTAGCTGCCGCAAGATTGGCTCTCTTGCCGGTGGCTTGAGTTTGCAACGGCGCGTTACCAAATCCCATACCGGTTGGCTGAGTTTGTAATGGCTGCGAATTAAAACCCTCAAACTGGGAGTTGCCAAAACCACCACCTTGTTGATTGAAAGGTTGGGAAATTGACGTGTTTTGAAACATATTAGTCATTTGATTCATGTTTGGTTGTTGTTGTTGTTGCTGTTGCTGTTGCTGTTGTTGTGGGAACTGATTAAACAGAGTTGATTGTTGTGTGAATTGATTGAATGGCTGTTGTTGTTGTTGGAATGTACTTTGTGGAATTTGGCCAAATGAGTTTGGAAAGTTTCCACCAGTAGATTGGCCGAAAGTTGGTTGTGGCATTGGGTTACCGAAAGACGTTTGTGGCATCATTCCACCAGTTGCTTGCTGACCAAAAGATGTTTGTGGCATCATTCCACCGGTTCGTTGCTGCTGTTGACCAAAGGACGTTTGCGGTATCATGCCGCCCGTTGGTTGCAGCTGTTGGCCAAATGGCACAGTGTTAGTATTCATAAATCCTCCTGTGATTTGTTTACCAAAATTAGACTGTGGAACAAATCCGCCGGGAATTGGACCGCCAGTTCTTTGTGCTGGAACCATTGGATTCTGGTTAAAGCTAGTGGAGGGTAACCCACCGGTATTTTGAGTACCGAATGTTGTACTTGGTAAGCCTCCAGTGTTTTGGGTACCAAATGATGTTTGTGGTACAGTTGCGGTACCAGTTTGTAAAGGAACAAAACTGGGTTGGAATGACTGTGATTGGCCAAAAGTTGTTGGTGGAGGACCAGCACCGCCAGTTTTCTGCCCCGTTGGTATGGCAATAAGTCCAAGAGTCAATTGTGGTTGAAGAATACCAGTTGCTTGGATAGGAATGAAACCTGTAGGTTGAGCAGTGATGGGGATGAATCCCGTTGGTTGTGCAGGTAACAATCCACCCGTTGGTACCGCGGTTAGTCCCGCGCCAGTACGTTGAACTGGAATGAGACCACCAGTGCGCTGTGTAGGCACCAAAACCCCACCACCGTTGTTTTGTGCCTGCGCTGGTCCTGGTGTTGTTGTTGCCGTGGATGCAGTCTTTGCAGGTTGGAGCGGCGGCACAGACGAAGTCTTTGTTGGTTGAAGTGCTGGTGCCGATGGGGTTTGTTGTAGTTGCTGAGGTTCTGCTATGTTCTCTACTGGTTTGATATTCACCAAATCCGATAAAGTACCAGTGTATTGTGGCGTTTGTGGTTGAGGAGAAGGTTTGAGCAAATTCTCGTTGGATCTGGCTGCCGGCTTCATTGCCCAAGCATCATCATCAATCTTGTTGTTTTGCTCCGCTTGCGTGGATGGCACAGCGAGATTGGACATTTGATGGTTCTTAACAGGTGATGGTAAAGCATCCCTAGTAACCTTTGACAATTCTGTGGATGAGTTGTTTTTGAGGGCACCATTACTGTCGATGAATAAGCTCCCTGTAGACTGCTGCTCTGGCTCAGTAGATCTCTTTCTATTGTACTTGTTATCTAAATGTTTCATCACCCTAATGATATCACCCTCCCTTAAACCCAAAGTCCTCAACAATGAAGGAGAGATGTCTTCTAAAATGTTTTCATCCATTTGCTCGCGTTCAAAGTTGAGTGTATAACGTTGGCAATTTCCAACATCAACACCACATTCCAAAAAGAAGTCAAACCAGTCATACGCTGGAGCTCCATTTGATGCATGGCCACTAGGTCTAGGTCTCGATGGTTGTGGAGGTGCTGTATCATTAATTGCAGCAGTAGCCGATTGCGAACGTTTCGGTTCCGGTTGAGTTGAAACTGCCCCTGATTTACTCTTTGATCTGGCCCTCTTTTCCATTTGTTTAAACACTATTTGTTTATACTTGTCCAAAGATGTTTCTGTGATCTTTTCCACGTACTCCAAATCCTCAATTGATAACTTTTCTGCAGCAACAGCAATCTTGACACCGTTTGTCTTGTGCAAGTGCACTTTCCCGTCAACAAAGCCCAAAAACTCAGCTTCAACTTTGAATGTACCTGAACTATCAATCCAAGTTCTAACACGGTGGAAATTTGGCATAGACTTGTCATGATCATCATGACCAGCACTCTGTTTCTCCCTATGAGCTCGGTCCCTCTCTCTGATCCTCTCGCGCTCGTCTCTATTTCTATGGTGATGATGACGAGTATCTTTACCATTGACAACTTTCCCTTTGGAGCTCGACATGGATTTCCTTCTTGCTGGTCCATCTGTCAATTCATCCAATTTGGAGGTACTAATCACCTCAACATACGATGACGGAACAACACCTTGTCTTCCAGTGGAGGTATTTTGCACCATCCACCAGTCACTCGATTTCGATTGATTGACAATGTATACTTCGTCTCCCTCTCTACAATTCAATTCGTCGTCTCCTTGTGCCTTGAAATCGTAAATCAAACGACCAATTTTCTTGTTCGAAGAGCCAGTACTGGGTTGAGAAGCTCTTTGAACTTCCCTCAATCCAGCGGCTTTTTCAGCACCTTTCAATTCCCCTAAAATTGAGGTGATGGCATCGGCAACATCCTTCGTTCCAGCGTGCAATTCCAATTCGGCAGGTGGGTTTCGAAGCTCCAAAAACACATGCTTCTTTTCACTGTTGACACTGATTAAATCTTTAATTTGCCATTGGTTGTTGATATGAGATGCTGATCTTAATCTCAACTTCTTTGGATTGAAAACATTTGGTTTGATGATGATCAAGCCTTGTCCAACTGATACTTTGATTGGTCTCTTCTTCCGTCCATCGAGCTCGTCAATATACCAAGTGAAGAATTCTCCGTCAAATTTGTGTTCCTTATCTGTTGGGGCGTGTACCTGATGTTCCTCCTCGTGCTGTGAGCTGGATCCTGCCACGGGTTCTGAAGCTGATCCTGTTGGTCTCGATGGCATTGGAGGTGGAGCTTCATCTTCTTCTTCGATATGATGTTCTTGTACTCTATTATATGAACTATTATGAGACGGAAATGGCCGAGGGAGATCCTTTTCTGGAGTTGGTGGTGGATGTTCTGGAGTAATCGACCTTTGCGGGTGTGAAGGTGGTGCGGCAAAATTTGGAATAGGATTTTGTGGCTGACTCACTGCAGTGGTTGGAGCTTGTGGTTGCGGTTGCGGTGGTTGATACTGGACGGCGCTTGGTTGTGATTGTGATTGTGGTTGTGGTTGTGGTTGTGGTTGTGGTAGGGCCAGTGCAGGCGTATCAAGTTGAATGTAATTGGAAGGGACGAAGCCAAACTCTTGCTTGCTCGAATTGCTCACCAAAATCCAATCCGGATCACTAATGTCATACACATTAAACACATCATTTTCATTAAATGATAATTCCTCCTCTGTTTGTTTATCATAGTCATACAATGCAGTAGCCTGTTTGATAATAGGTGCCTAAAGTAGGGGGAGAAGATGAGTTAGTATTAAGCTGTGAATCAATCACAAGGTGAGTAGTACATACTTCTTCGATATATGTTGATGGTACCAATCCTGATGGTTCATCAACTACTTCATCACCAGTTGCAATCACTCTTTTCTTGACTTTCCACCAGTCGTCGATGTCTGATCTTTCTAACAAATACAACAAGTCGTCAGTACGTATGGACAACTCTTCTTCTGCTTGCGCGTCATAGTCGTATACGGCCTTATACACTCCGATGTATATAGACAGCATTACAGGTTAAACTGGATTCGGGGGTAGTTGGCAAATGGGACTTTGATTTGAAACTGATTTAGTAACTTTGCTTTTTCAAAAATTGTAAAATGTTGAATTTCGTTGAAAGAAAGACAAAGTGAAATTAATGTCACAAAAGAAAAAGAAATTAAGAATAGGAGAATATCACGACACTCTTTTCCACGACATTCTCAACTACACCCGCAAACTACACCATTACCGACTATAGTGTTTTATCATATTGTATTAAAATCTATTACAAATCTAGTTAACTGTCTCTTAACTGATCACTAAAGTTAGTTGACTTGAGTGATTGCTCTATCAAAATTAAGTAATACAGTCTCAATATTTTCAAGACAGGTAATTGCAGTGTAATTGTAATTCTCAGTAGATGCTGATCCGATATGAGGCGTCAATACAACATCTTGTCTATCAAGTAACTCAGGATGAACAAGAGGCTCTTCTTCAAAAACATCCAATCCAGCAAATAGAATTTTACCACTCTTCAACCCATGAACCAAGGCAACTTCATCAACAACTGACCCCCTTCCAACATTGATTATCCTAAATTGTTTCTTCATGTTATTGATCAATTCGTCATTCACCATGTGTCTAGTTGCTGGTGTTCCTGGACATGCAATCACTACTAAATCAGCAAGACTAGTGGTTTCTGAAAGATGTTTATGGAAAATGATTGGGAATCCCAATTGCTTTTCTTCTTCATCACTCAACTTATTACGCTTGACATAATGGATAATCATTCCAATCGATGCCAATCTTGCAGCTATTGATTGTCCAATGTGACCAAACCCAACGATGACAACGTGATGGTTCCTTGGAGATAAATTGGCACGTTGACAACAAGCTTTACCGTAGGCGGTACCCATGGTTGGCGTTGATATTGCCATACCTTTGACCTGATCAAATTTTGCCGATACTAAAGACTTTGTCAACATTCCCGATTGCGTATATCGATCTGTGCAAAAGTTTTGTTCATAAATCTTGAAATTTCTAAAACTGGCAATTGTATTGTATAGTACCAAATCAGCAACTGCATCGTATGCCATCGTGGATGGACTATTTGTTAAAATGATGTTTTTTGTCGTCATTGCCTTTACGTCAAAATGGTCGTAGCCAATTGTGCAAGTGGTTACAATTTTCAAACTTTTGGGTGCAAATTCAACTAATTTACCTTTAAAGCCACCAAGAGGGGCAAATCCTGGCCATCCGCAATATATGGCTTCAATGTCGTTGAGCTTTGTTTGGAAATCCATTATACATTGTTCAATTGTTGTCAACTCATAGTAGACACACTCAAACAATTGTTCAAAGCGATGAAGCACTTGTTTATTGGGTTGTTCCAAAAATAAAACTTTTTGTTTAATAGTCATCGAAAATATAGTGAATGGTGGTCTAGATACTAATAGAGTCAACCGAACTCATGGGGGACATATTTCATTGCTTTTATATATATCTTCTGTTCGCTAGTTGTACATAACCTGCTTCGCAAAAATACTTCTCCTTGAATAACCGCGCCAATCATACTACAAGCTGCAATCTCGTGCGGCTCAAATTGTTCCGCTTCTGTAACCATTCCGAAGCTAACCACGTTTCTAGAAACACCAACAACATAAGCGTCGATTGCCAAGGTCCCATCTCCCTGTTCCGGCTGTGGCTGTAAGAACCACGCCAACACTTTGACAAGCATGTCCTGCCCATAGGAACCACATTTACGAATTTTTTTACAGTTCCACATTGTTACGAATAACTTAAACTTTATTTTTCATCAAGTATATATATATATCGAATATATAAGCAAAGTTCAACAATTGCACACCACATTTAACAATATGCAAATTGATCTCAATCGATATCTCTTAAATATACAACCATTCACTTACTCTCAACTGCATAACATGTCTGTTTTTGCTCTCCTTTCTGTCTTTCGTCACTGCTTTAATGAGCCATACCCGGTTCACCCAAATACTTGGTCTTTAAAACAGTTCCACAGTGCCAACATCTAGATGGCTTTCCCTCTTCAACCTTCATCCAGTATGGCTTGTGGTCAAGTTCAGCAGTACCTTTACATCCAACATATCTGTAACCAATATAAGTTGGGACCAAAAATGGATCATCCATGGTACCTTTACCCTCGGTGATTGGCATTTCCATATCGAAAACATCAACACCTTCTCTCTTACCCAAGAGTTCCAATCTCTGTAAACCAGTAGATTGATCCCAATCGGTAGGGATAGTACCTGGCTTGGCACCAGGACCAATCAATGATGCTGGACCAGTAACTTCAGCCAAGTCTTGGGCAGTCTTGACTTCAGTGGTGGTTTGTGGAGCCTTGTTGGCCAAGATTCTGGTGGTGGATAAAAGTCTTCTTTGACTAACAATTCTTAATGAACGAGAAAGCATGGTTTGTGCTAGATAAGGGAGTTAGTATAACAATTGGTGGATGTTGAGGCGCAATCGGCGTAGATTGGGTTTACAATGGATGGTTCAATCGATGTCATTCTAGGGCGTAAAAGACATTCCTTCTTATTGGGTGCTAACGATGTGTTTTTGAATAGCCCATTGTTGGGTCTCTCCTTTCCCTTTATTTGGCCATCTCGATGAATACGGTCAATCTTTTTTGTTCACCAATTGCACACTTCCAAATACGAATTTTATGCCACATACTTTTATTAGTTTCCCTGAGATGAATAGTGGATGGATACCAAAAAGAAAAATAAAGATGGATGAAACTCTTGAAATTGGTATATGTAGGTTTTTAGTTATATAATTGGGTAGTTGTTGATATATACTTTTACTTACCGCGAAATCACCTCATTATTTTTTTCTGTTCTTGTTGGTTTGGTTGTGTGTCGCATTTGCAATTGGTTGGCTTTTAATTGGTTGTATTTTAATACGAATGTGTCACTTTTTTTATGCGACATCGAACGCACTTATATGACACTAACATATATAGAGAGAGAAGGAATAGAACAGAGCTTAGATGTAAACTATACCGAGGGCAGAGTGTAGTTTGTTATTGTTAAGTGCCTTGATGGAAGAGGCATTGTACATTTAGTCGATTGAAGTTTCATAGTAACTACTGTTCTCATTAGGAACACAATCCTTTGTGAGAGAAAGTACTACCAGAGCTTACAATCATGTTTATTGGTACCTCCGTTGGGTCGTCTATCTGTCGCACAACACCATAGTGCAATAGCTCATGAAACTTCAGAGAAAGTGTAGTGTGCAGGGATCCTTATGCGTTGCAAGGATTAAAATAAGACAAAGCCGTAAGTCTGGTGCATTAGGGCTACAACCCGTAATCATATTTTGTCTCCGCTACCAGTTACATCCACGCAACAGTATGGGGGTTTTATTGCTTAATGCAGTATACAATAATGTTACACAAATGAAGTACAAGGTGATTCTTTTCAATAGTAGTGTACTATTGCCCATACCTACCAAATACTCGCACACTATCGCTAATAAAATTTTTCAGTACAATTTTCAATTTGAAATCCTTTCTCTCCTCTTGTGTTGATACAACAAACCAAAGAAGTATGTTTTGACCATAGAATTACTTATAAATGAATGCAATGATAAGAGGCTAGTCTTAGGAGAGAGAGAACGGCAATGGACAGTATCAAATCGACTCACGAAGAAGTGCCAAAATAGAATGGCAAGAATTACATTTGAGTGGTTAATCATCTTGTTTAATATATATAAGTTAGACAAACTAAAGGGATCAATCAACTAGGCCAAAAGAGTTCAATATATTTAATTCTTCCCCTTTCTCATATCTTCGAGTTAAGCACCTATCTATATCCTGGACCCAGGCCTTACAGGAAATTCATGATATGATACATATAACACCATTGATGTGTCCAAGTCAGTCCTTTGCATTCATCTCACATTGATGATCATAATACTAACAGTTTCCATTTTTTAGCTAACATGCCAAAAAAGAGAGCTTCCAACGGTAGAAACAAGAAAGGTAGAGGTCACGTTAAGCCAGTCAGATGTTTGAACTGTGCTAGATGTGTACCAAAAGACAAAGCCATCAAGAGAGTAACAATCAGAAACATGGTTGAAGCTGCTGCTGTTAGAGATTTGTCTGAAGCTTCCGTCTATCAAGAATATGCCATTCCAAAATTGTACAACAAGTTGCACTATTGTGTTTCATGTGCTATTCATGCTAGAATTGTCAGAGTTAGATCAAGAACTGATAGAAGAATCAGAACTCCACCACAAAGAAAGAGATTTTCTTCTGACAGAAAAGTTTCACCACAAGATGCTGCTAAGAAGGCTAACTAAGTTTGTAGTTTTCTTCTTTTATGTACAATTGCAGTGTTTGTAATAAATCATTTGTATAATGTTATACACAAGTTCAACTTATTAGTTAATTGAAGGAGGTCTTGATGTAGATGTATATATAGTGTGGTAGTGTTTATTTTATTTCGAAGAAGGTACTTCATATGAATATTTTGCTGCAAAATTGGTGCAAAATTTGTTCAATTGTACTGCACTCTAAAAGAATTATACCAAACTTGCACAGAATCTTAAACAAGATGTCAATATCACTAATAAATATAACGAGCTTCTGTATCACAAAGAACAATCTTAATACTTTTAAGTGGTTTGAACCTTTAGTGTTGTTGGACTAGATCATGGCGGTAATTACCCTGAGATTGAGTCACTACAATATCATAAAGTGTACTTGTACGCAGTCCACAACAAATGACAACACATAAAGAGCAGTCGAATCGACCGTAGAGAGATCAGCACATAGTAGAAGCTGCTCCAATGTGGGGGTTCTTACAAATGAGAGAGGTATTGAGTTTTGCTAAAAGTAAATCACACACACCACCATAATACAATGTCGTAAATTGTTATTTTATGATACTTTAAAGTGTGTGAACAAGGGAGAGCGACAGAGACAGAAAGACAAAAAAAAAAGATTTTTTTGTTGGACGACACACAGTCTCCAATATTATAGAACATTGCGACGATTTTGAATTGGAACAACCATTACAATCATACCTATATACATCATCATACAACCAGGACACACACACAAATTCGCATCTACATCCACACTCACATCAGCATTGAACTACCATAAGTAAATCACTGCTTACCGTCATCAATTACCTTTGTGTTGTGCGTACCAAATATATAGCGCATTTTTTTTTTTTTGATCATCCATTCCTTCTAATCAGCATCATCAAAAAAGAGCAAAACTAGTACAATTTCATCATGACGCAAGAGGAAACATGGAAATTCTCTCAATGCTTTGGAGATAAGGGTGATATAGAAAACATCACTGAAGCAGACATCATATCCACGGTTGAATTTGATAGTACTGGAGATTTCCTAGCTACTGGTGATAAGGGCGGTAGGGTGGTACTATTTGAAAGAAGCCGTAATAGTAGCAGCAAAAAGAGACAAGGTTGTGAATACAAGTTTTTTACCGAATTTCAAAGTCATGACGCTGAATTTGATTATTTGAAATCGTTGGAGATTGAAGAAACGATAAATAAAATCAAATGGTTGAAAAGCGGTACTGATGCATTATATCTCTTGTCGACAAATGACAAGACTATAAAACTTTGGAAGATTCAAGAAAGACAAATTAAATTGGTTTCGGCTAATAATCTTAATGGACCGAATCATTTTGTTCATGAAGGTGGTGGTAATGGTGGTGCCGCCAACATCAATGGCATTTCATCATTGAAATTGCCTCAATTGGAACTACACGACAAGTTGATATCTGCACAACCGAAAAAGATTTATTCCAATGCTCATGCATATCACATTAATTCAATATCGGTCAATTCCGATCAAGAGACATTTATAAGTGCTGATGATTTAAGAATAAACTTGTGGAATTTGGGTATAGCTGATCAATCTTTTAATATTGTTGATATTAAGCCCACAAACATGGAAGAATTGACTGAAGTCATTACCAGTGCGAAATTCCATCCATCACAATGTAATTTATTCATGTACAGTTCTTCAAAGGGCACGATTAAGTTGTCGGATATGAGATCGAATTCATTATGTGATACACATGCCAAGATTTTTGAAGAATATTCCGATCCGTCATCACATAATTTCTTTACTGAAATTACTAGTTCTATATCTGATGTTGAATTCAGTGCCAATGGGAGATACATTGCCTCAAGGGATTACATGACTGTAAAGATTTGGGATTTGGCAATGGAGAGTAAGCCAGTCAAGACTATCAATGTTCATGAACATTTGAGAGATCGATTATGTGATACTTATGAAAATGATTCAGTTTTTGACAAGTTTGAAGTTCAATTTAGTGGTGATAGTAGATCTGTAATGACTGGCTCATACAATAACAAATTCATGATATATCCCAATGTTACTTCAGGTGAGGATAGCAAGACATTTAAAACGTCATCGTCGTCATCGTCAAAGGGGAGAAAAAGAAGTAAGGGAGAAGGAAACGGAGTGGCAAATAATAATGACGACGACGATAACGACAACGACGATGATGATGACGACGATAACAATGATGATGACGATAATGACGATGAATTTGATCAATTGGATTCCCCACCTAATAACAAAAACTCCCCCATTTCGCAATTGGAAGATGAAGATGACCAGGATGAAATCATATTACAAGCAGACAAATCAGCGTTCAAATCCAAGAAGACTGGTCATCATTCATCAAGAAGGAGAATGATGAGTGGTGGAGTATCCAATCTTGGTCGTGATTATGATGATATTGATTTCAAAAAGAATATCTTGCATCTATCATGGCATCCTAGGGAAAATTCAGTGGCGATTGCAGCAACCAACAATTTATACATCTTTTCAACTCTATAGATAAATATGTGCGTATCTGTGTTTTTTACTTGACAAACTGTAATTTTGTAATGAGAGTCGAAACAAAATACAGGACCATACAGAAGACCAACCAATTGGAGGCTCTACAGAGTTGGTCATATGTTTCAAAACTTCAATTCTTATTTCTTTTCAAAACGAATATATAATACGTTAAATAAAAAGGGAACACCTCTTCAAAATATGAGTATCAAATTAATATCATAATACGGCTAAATCAATACTAGCAGTCTCTTTCATTATCTCTCTCTCTCTCCCCACTCAATTAATCCTTTTGAACATGTCTGTTGATATCGGAATTCCAAAACAAGGTCTTGTCTCCATCACCCCAAAAGAATGGCTTATTTCTAATATTTTGATAATCATATTGTTGAGGCCACTCGTCATCACTCAAATGTCTAGCATGTTCACGATGATGAGCATGTTCCAATTCAACTTTACCAACAGGGATAGCCGTCAACAAGATGGCGGGTAATGCCACCAAATAGGTCAATTTCTTCCATGTTCCAGTGATTTTCTCCGAGTGGTGGACTTTGGTTTCGTATTGTTGGATAAATTGGTCGCCTAATTTCTTGTTGGATTTGTAGGCTGCTTCGTTGAGGAATTTGGATGGAGCGTAGTGGTGGGCTAATCTACGGAGTGTAAGTTGTCTTGACATTGTTGTTGTTTTTGTTGGATAAAAGCAATTGAATCAAACTTGTTTAGTTGTTGAAGTCCTGCTGAGAGATGTAAATTTTTCTCGTGGGTTGTTGTAATTCTTTTTGTATTGTTTTCATTGGGTGTGGAAGGTCGTGTAATTAGGAACAGAAAATAATCACCTTATTTTTTTTTTCTTATTTGGTACAACACAATGATGTACATGGCTGCGAAAAAAAAAGGGAACCAATAGAAGATGGCAAAACACAATCATAAAGCAATATTACTTCTACGCGAGAGGAAAAGACAATCCATAGTAACCTTATTCTATAAAACTTTCCAAGTTTTTATCTTTTCTAGATCTATAATATAACCTTTAAATACTCTAACCATTAATCCATAAGTTTTCTCTGCTTCTTCTTCTTCTTACTCTTCTTATTCTTCTTACTCTCCTTATCATTCACTCTCTTATTCACCTTCTCTTCCTTCTTTGAACTCAAAAACTCATTCTTCAACTTATCAATCACACCAGGTTCCCTTCGATTCTTCAAAGCTGCAGAATATAGCTTGATTCTATCATTCAACTTCATCAACTCAGCATTGTAATCATATCCACCATCGGTGTTTCTCACTTTATCAACAAAGTAATCCAATTGCAAACTAGCACGTCTTTTGTCAATTCCACTAGGACTAGCATCAAGAAGAACAGCAAGACCACCACCACCACCATTATTGGCTTCTGCATCTGAGTCCCTACCAAATCCATATTTCCCGGCATTCTCCTTCAAAAACATCTTGAGTGATGTTTTGCTCTTCACAAGTTTACGCAACTCTATAGTATGAACTAAAGTTATCTCATGCGTAGCGATAAAATTGCGCAATACTGGCTCATTGTCATATAAAAAGTCAATATATTCACCATCTGACAATGTAACAATAATCATATCGGTATCACCTTCACTAATTCTTTGTAAACGACCTTCTCCATTATTTAATCCACCATTGGTTACATATTTCAATACAACAATCTTGGGGACCCAGATGCGCAATTTGGGCAAATATACATGATCAGCGAAAAGTGTACTTGATGTCCCCTTGGCTCGATATTCGACATGCAACATGGTTTCAAAATCATAGGGAATGTATCCAATTTCACCCTGAACCAGGTTCAATCTCAAGGGGCTTATCTCTTGTAATTTGGCGAAATGGGCATTACGACAATTGTAAATTTGCAAATAATTGTTCTTCTCTATTGGATGGATTGATTTAACATCATTCTTGTGGAAAGATGCATATTTGGTTTTTGTTAACAAGAAATTGTACCTTCCTGGAGTTGGCATATCAGAAACTGCCAATCCAGTGATATCAATATACAACCCGGTGTCCAAGTCAATAAATCTAGCATCGATATTATTTCTTCCATTACCTCTTGATCGATGAGATATAAATGTTGATGAATCAAGGAAATATCTGCCAAACCTTGTTTCTCGTTGCAAATTAGTACCAAAATCAACAACAATTGTTTGATTAAACAATCGGGTTAAACGATGTAAATCATCGATGGGCATTTGAACATCCACATCAGCATCCCAGGGGAATTGTAAACCGTTCCAATACCATGACAATAAAGACCCATGAGCTATCCAAGTGTTTAGATTGTATTGGTTTGTCAATCTGAGAAATGCCTTGAGAAGCCCATTGATTGAAATGCCTTGTCTGGGTGTGCCATTGACTATCCCATTCATAAATCTCCAATCATAGTGGCTACCTGATGCGTAGTTGGCTTCTCTTCGAACAATGTATGCCTCATGGAAATATTTTGTTGGATCTTGTTCCTGTAGTGAGGTTTTTAATGCTTGGAGATAATTCTTGTCAGTTTGATTGAGTTGTGGTGTTTGTGATTCCAAGAACGATACTCTTTCCGCACTATGATCAATAAACTGATCATGTGTAAGATGCTTTTCCATAGATAGTTCTTGATCTCCCCTTTTAGGCAACTTGTTTGACAATGACACAATTTCATTTTTAACGTTGATTTCTCCATCCTGAAATACGCTTGAGTCTTTCAATGTGATGCGTTCTTCTTGTGCTTGATTGACATCAATTTGAATTGATTTTTCACCGGGCAACAAAAATGTTAAAGTCAATGGCACTTGCATAAAATCATACAAGTAAGATCGTGATAGTATTGGTCGTGCTGATTTCTTGTTTCTCCCAGTAACACTATATATGTGAAACCCGGTGGTTAAAAATGGCGAGTTGTCACGTTCACGTTGTATTCTTTGAAATGCTGCTATTGTATCAGCATTATACTTCTCTTGTGCTTGTGAATCTTTTAAAATTGCATCAATATCATCATCATTAACGCAATAAGTTTCTGGTTTCAACAACCCTTCTCGTTCATTCTTTTTGGGGTTTCGAGAACTGGAATCAAAGTATTGACATGGTTGTTTTTCTGGATTGAAAAGGAACTCCTCCATTGCTGACATGTCGACATAATCGGACCAGTGGAAGACAGGAATTGTTAAATGTGGTTGCTGTTGCTGATCAAAGTTATTCAAATTGGTATTTATATGCTTTAACAATAACCCAAATGTATACCTAGGGTCATAGTTTTGAAATGCGGGGAGTTGCTCCTTTGGTGGGATGTTTATAACATAAAATTGATCATTGGTTGTGTATGTTGTTCCATCCATAACTTGCTTTGTGACATCGATACGGTGTTGTGTATTTTCATCTACAGCCCCTTCCATAGAAGAAGATAGACTTGTTCCGGTCAACAGCAGTTGTTTTTGCATATACTCAACCACCAAACTATCAAAATCAGTAGCATTTTGTTCCTTTTCAGCTGTCAATAGAAGCTGCTTTAAATGAGGGATAGGTACTGTTTCAGCGAGATATTGTTTGATTGGTGTATCGTGTATATGGGAAGCAACAAGTATATGAGTGACAAAGATGATGAATAGTAGTAGTACTGCTCTTGATCGCCTCATAGCAATTCGGCGGAATATCGGGCCAAGCTTAGACATGGCTGTAGGAAAAATAAAATACTAGATAGCAAAAGATTCTGAGTTTTGAACGTGATAGTAAGATGAAGACAAAGAATAACTTGTGATAGTAGTGCTTGTTTTTATATACAAAATCGAATATCGGTTTTATCGATACCCGAAAAAAAAAAAAAGAATATGGTTTGTGAATATTTTGTTCTCTAGCTTGGCTTTTGCAAAAGCAATGAAATTCTTCTGTATTTGAATGGTCGTGTGATTGTTGTGAAAAGTGTATTTTTTTTTTCCGATTTTGTGTTGTTGTTCTTTTTTACTCTGATATCTATTTTAAGGAACCAAAAGTTTAATTAATATGGATGGCTCTAAGGTTATTACAGAGCAGAAGAGGGAAAAGAAAGTGAGCTGGAGTTGGAAAGTCAGTCATACTTATAGCCAAAGCGGAGGAATAACTGGTGTGTCTGTATTTGTGTCTGTGTGGTATATTCTTCCTAATCTCTACTTGTATTGTAATTTTCGATTTTAAGCCTTGTTTGTAGAATAAAGAACGAAGATTGGTGGAAAATGCACCACTATGTTTATTTCTTCATTAAATCTGAAACCGTTTTTCAGCCAGGATACTCCTCATTAGGACGACAAAGTAGCAAGCTACGTACCACTTGACTATCACTGCCTCGTCATATCAATGACATCATCACCATCACCATCATCGATTTCTTGTGTTTATCCTTTGTGCTCATAGTGCGTTTCTGATTTTGTGTAATATCAATATGCGAGAAGGAGGAAGAGGGGAATTTTAAAACCAATTTTTCTTTCCAAGTCGTGTGATCTTATGATACTGAATACATTTCTACAAGACAGAATTACTTATATGTATAAGCATACACAAGACAGACAAAAAGTGTATGTTGAAGCTTTTATACAGTGTATTACCCCTTTGTCATTAAGTACATTCCATGTAGTCAAAAATAAGACAAAGCCTTGTTTTGCGATTTATATCTTGCTCATGCTCGAGTCCGGTTCAATACATCGCAGTCTTTATTCAGCCACGTTTAAGAAACATCACTCCTGAAGGTTGAATACGCTACAGTGATTTTCACCTTCGCAAAAGGTTAAATACTTGTGTTATCAACCACCACAGTTTTCAAGTGTACTTAGGTACTTAGAATATTGATAATAAGGTTTTGTGGCCAGCCTATGATGTGTAGTCCAGACACCGAGATTAAGTCACGTTCTAACACAAACTTACCAAGTTAACTATTTAGTCGCTTTGTAGTATTTTCCTCACGATATGTTCTATTCTATCAATATACACTTGACACACACGAATTGCCTAACCTTCTGCAAGCCATTCCCTGATTTTGTTGCCCCACCAATGGATTAAGCTTCTGATTAAGGTTTGCTCAACTTCTCTTCAGCTTTTTTCATCTCTTCATCTGCCAACTTCTTTGTTTCGTCAACTTTATTATTACCCTGTTCAATTTCTTTCATCTCTTCAGCTTCCTTCTTGATGTCCTCCGCACGTGCTTTTTGGGCAGCAGCTGCCTTTTTCCTCTCTTCCTCAGCAGCCGCTTTCTTCCTCTCTTCCTCAGCAGCGGCTGCCTTTTTCCTCTCTTCCTCAGCAGCCGCTTTCTTCTTCTTTTCCTCAGCAGCCGCTTCCTTTTTCCTCTCTTCTTCAGCGGCTGCTGCTTTTTTCTTCTCCTCTTCCATTTCCTTCTCCTCTTCCTCCTTTGCTTGCCAATTCAACTCATGTTCCCTAGTCATATGCTTCAATCTGAGTAATTGATCCTCAAAACTATAATACCCATCATAATACCTTGTTTCATTGACAAAATAGTCCATGTATAATGGAGCTCTACTCGTTTCGGGATTCATGATTGATGCCAACCCTAATAATGCAAAACCATTTTTAACAAACAAACCCTTAGTTGACCTTCCCTTTAACAATCTTTGTAACTCCACATCATGCAACGATGTAACTTCACGAGTATTTAGGAAATCTCGTAATACATTTTCTGCGTAATACAAAAATTCAATGTATTCCTTATCATTTAGATCAATACTAATCATATCGGCACCACCTTCTTGATATATGTCCAATCTACTTTCATCAAGATGATTTGTTCTCAAGAAATCGACAATGACTAGGGCACTCGTCCACATTCGCAATTTGGGCAAATAAACATAGTTGTTGGTGAAGGTGCTTACTTTACCTTTGGTGTTGTACTCGTTCTGCATAATCAGGTCAAATCCATACGGGATGTAGCCGTACTCTCCCTGTACCATACTTAATCTGAGTGGATCCAATTGATTCATGGCAATAAATTGTTCTTTGCGACAATTGTACAATTGCAACATGTTATTCCTATTCAAAGGTGTCATTGATTTCAATGTATCATGTCCAACAGCCGATTGCTCATAATATCTTGATGGTGCAAGAGTATCACTCACTGCCAATGCAGTAATATCAATCTTGACTCCGGTATCTATATCGATAAATCTAGCATCAATGATATTGTTCGTGTTGCCCTTCGTTCGCTGTGAAAGTAATGATGCTGAATCTAGAAAGTAGCGTCCAAATCTAGTCTCTTTATCCAAATCATTACCAAAATCAACAACAATACTCTGATTGAATAATCGTGTCAACCGATGGAAATCTCGAATGGGCAATTGTATACTTACATCAGGTTCCCAAGGTAACCTCAACCCATTCCAGTACCAGCCTAAAAGTGAACCATGAGATACCCAAGACTTAATTCCATACCGATTTGTCAATTTGAGAAATGCTTTTAGCAAACGACCATTGGCCAGTTGCAGCTGTGGTGTTTTGTTGATTATACCGGTGAAGAAGCGCCAATCGTAATTGCTTCCAAATCCAAAATTGGGTTCTTCCTTAATGATGTTGGCCTCACGGAAATGTTTTGGTGGGTTTTCTTCTCTTAGAGAGTACCTGAGCCCAGCAAGGTAATTTTGGTCAGTTTGATTCAAGGGGTTGGCTTCAGCTCCCAATTTACGCACAACACCAGCGCTCTTGTCAATAAAATCATCATGTTGAAGATGAGACTCAAAAGGTAACACTTTTCTCGAAGTGGATACCTTGTTAGCAAATCTTGAAATCTCGTCTTTAATATTGATCGGCCCTTCAAATAACAAGTCTGAGTCCCGTAACTTTTGTCGTTGTCCCTGTTTAACATTGAATTGAATAAACTTGTCCTCAGGTAACAAAAATGTAATTGTTAACGGAACTGGCATGAAATCATAAAGATAAGATCGTGCAATGACTGGTCTTAGTGCTGTTTTGCCTCTTCCAGTCCATCTATGGATATGGAACCCCGTACTTAACGCTGGATTTTGTGCTGACTCCTTTTGCACTTGTTTCATTGACTCAAATATATGACTAGGGTACTTCATTTGTTTTAATGGATTTTGCAACACACTTTCCATGGCATCACCATCATCAATGCAATAATCATCAGGGTCAAGTAAATTCTCACCCATATTCTTACGAGAATCACCAGTCCTTACGTCAAAGTGCTGACAGGTTTTCTTTTCTGTTGTGAATATGTAATCCTCCAATGGCGTCATATCAACATAGTCTGCCCAATGGAAAACTGGAATGTTGAAAGTTTCCGGTTGAATTAGTTCTTTCTCATTACTCTTATCATTGATATATTTCAACAACAATCCAAATGTAAACCGGGGATCATATTTCTGAAAAACTGGTATGTCTTCCTTTGGTGGAACATTAATTACACTAAAAGAATCATCATTTGTAAAACGAGTCTCAACCAATACCTTTTGGGTAAATTCAAGCTTCTTTTCATCACTTGCTTCTATCACCCCTCCTTGGCCAATTTTGCTCTTGTAAAATTCGAAAGTTTGCAATATTTTTTTATCAAACTCAGCAAGTTGTTTAGGGCTCTCATACATCATGAATAATTGTCTGAGGTGGGAAATAGGGGCATTTTTGGCAAGGTATTGTTTGAATGGTGGATGTTGGAGCCCAAGAAAGAAGACAAGTGCAACAATAAAGAAAGCTAGGACAATGCCTCTTGAACGTCGCATCGATGCTCGACGGAAACCCAGACTGAGAAAGTGCATGGGAGTAGACTGTGTCATGTTGTGTTCAGTCGCCGGCAATTCAATTGTTGTTGTAATTAGTGGAAATTGAGTTGTTTTTATAGTACGACAGATGGGTAGATGCTTCCACAAAACTTAAAAATTCGAGATCTACATGGAAAGGGCACAGACCGCCTTTATTCAAAAACGACTAGCTCTTTCACAACCTACTTTAAAAAGATGAGTGTTTCATATCTCTGGGCTGGAATGTTTCGAGAAAAACAAACCAGTCAGTACATTTTACAGACCTAGTACAAAACAGAAGGGGGAGATTTTGCGCGGGTTTCCCAATCCCTTCAAAAAACACCCAATTTGGCGATGATTTGTCTCGTTCAATACGAACAGATGACCGAAACAGTTGATCTACCTCAATATTTCGTTTCCTGTAAGACAAGGAACTCTTTATCGCCACATGCGAAGTTTATGCCTCTTGACGGCTCCGCCATTATGACCTCTACCCAGAGTATAGTACAACTCACTTACGAGGTCCCTCACGTGTCCGGTAAAAGACATGTTGTGACATTTCGAAAAGAACAAGCAGAGTGAAGCCCTTGTTTGCAGTGGGTGCTGCATCAGAGTGTATCTATTTTTGGTTTCACATAAAAAATGAAAAAAAAAGTCGTACCATATGCACATGCAACAAAAAAATTCGCCAAGAGCTGTGGGAACTAGTTGATTGTAATGCATGCGCACATATGGACCCTCTTGATGGTGATATTGGCCCATTCGTGAGAACAACTCACTTGAGTTGCTGAAAGTTTGCCTTTTTGCTTTTGCAACTATTTATGCGGACTATTCAGCAGCTTGGGGTTTTCTAAAATCTAGATGATCCAAGGGTTTGGCCCAATTATGCCTTGCATCTACATGAAGATGGCTACGTTCTACATTAAATCCGACTAAAGTAGTGTCCTCGCCTACGAGATGTGTATGTGAAGAAATGTGTACCCTCCACAAATGCACTGTGGCGCCTTGAAGTAAAATTTTTTTGACAGTGAGCATGTCGTAAAAGGACCCTTTAATTTTGGTTTCTGTTTTTTTTGTGTGTTTTTCGTTAATACACTTGCAAGCAAAAGAAAGCGACACAAGAGAGACCAAAAGGAATGATTATCTTCTAAAATTATAGATTACTAACTATTAAAATCTCGTTTCAGATGATGCTCAAGTTCTTATTTATATGAGACTGGTTTAAAACTTAACCCATGGATAATGTACATTTCGTCCTCCCTCTTCTTTTCTCCTTACCAATTTGAAAAACTATTCCGTCTTATCCCTGTTGTTTCTCCTTCCAAGCATCCTCAAGATCTTTGATCTTTGCGCGTAATCTCTGCATCTCTATATCAAAATCGAACCCTTCAGTGTTTCTCAGTTGATATACAAAGTAATCCAATTGTAAATTGGCTCGAAGTGCATCCTGTTTCAACACCTCGGTTTCATGATCAACAAATAGATCCTTGGTTGATGATTTATCCAATATCGTTTGTATCTCCAAATTGTGTAAAGATGTAACTTCATGAGTAGCAATAAATTCGCGCATCATGGATGCATTTCGGTACAAGTAATCGACATATTCTTCATTGGTTAGATTAAAAGTCTTGATTTTGACATCACCTTCTTTAACTTCTTGCATCTTAGCACTATCACCATTATTGCTATCGCCTTGAGTCACGAAATCAGTAATGAGTTTGTCGTACTCCCAAAGACGTAGCTTGGGCAAGTAAACCCGGTCTTTATACACTGTGCTGGCAATTCCCTTTTCTTTATATTCAGTAAGAAGCATCGATTCAAATCCCGGTGGGATGTATCCATAATCACCCTGGATTGAACTTAATCGAAGTGGACTAAGTTCCGAAAACTGGGAAAAATGCTTGTTTCGACAATTGTAAATTTGCAAAAATGCATTTCGATCCTTTTGGCTAACAGGTGAATTGTGTCTGTTACGATCATATTCCGTGCCGGCCAACAACTTGTTGTACCTATCAGGTGCTGGTTCTGTACTCAATGCCAAAGCCGTTATATCAACGTAAAGTCCAGTATCCAAATCAATGAAACGAGCATCGATATTGTTCAATCCTTGACCTCTTGATCTATGGGATATAAATGTAGATGAGTCGATATAGTATCGACCGAATCTCATCTCACTGTCTAAATCATTACCAAAATCAATAATTACTGATTGGTTAAACAATTGGGTCAATTTATGTAAATCTTGGATGGGCATTTGTACATCGATATCAGGATCCCATGGAAATTGTAAACCATTCCAGTACCAGGACAACAACGATCCATGAGCTATCCAGGTATTGATATCGTATTGATTTGTCAATCTGAGAAACGCCTTGAGTAATCCATTGATTGCAACTTCTTGTTGTGGTGTATCATTAATGATTCCATTAACGAACCTCCAGTCATAATGACCTCCAAGTCCAAAATTGGGTTCGCTTTTCAAGATATTTGCCTCATGGAAATACTTCGGTGCATCTTTGGTGTTCAATGATGTGCGAAGTGACTTGAGATAATGTTGGTCTGTTTGGTTGAGTGGTTCTTTTTGTGATTCCAACGTCAACATATTTTGTGCTGTCTTGTCGACAAAGTGATCGTGTGTGAGATGTTTCTCATATGGTAAACCGTTGATACGTTTTGGTACTCTGTCAGCAAATGATGTAATTTCACCTTTTATGTTTACTTCCCCCTCTTGTAACAAGTCTGAATCTCTCAACTTCTTACGCTCATTTTGATTGACATTGTATTGAATCGACTTATCGCCTGGCAACAAAAATGTCAATGACAATGGTAAGGGCATAAAGTCATAAAGATATGAACGTGCAATGATTGGTCTCAATGCACGTTTATTTCTTCCAGAAATATTGTATATATGAAAATTAGTGGTTAATGTTGGTAATACCTCTCGTTCTTGCTTTATTCTCTTGAATGATTCAATGGTGTATGTAGTGTATCTCTTTTGTGCTTCTTCATCTTGTAAAATCCTATCAATCTCGTCATCTTCAACACAATAATCCTTAGTTTCGAAAATCTTTTGCTGCTCATTTGTTGCTGTGTCTATCGTAGCATCAAAGTATTTGCAAGTTTGTTTCTCGGGCATAAACAAGTACTCTTCCATTACTGACATATCAGTATAGTCTGCCCAGTGGAAAAACGGTATGGTCAAGTCTTGTTTCTTCTCTTGATTACTTAGTTCGCTATTGATGTATTTTAATAACAATCCAAATGTGAATCGTGGATCGTATTTTTGAAATTGAGGTACTTGGTCCCTAGAGGGGATCTTGACAACTTCAAATGACTTGTCATTGGTGAATGTGGTTTCCTTCAACACTTGCTCAGCAACGTCGAGTTTCTGCTGAGTCTCGGAGTCAAAAGTGCCATCGCTTGTTTGTAATTTCAAAAGTTTTTCTTGACTATATATAAGATCAATCACTTGATCATCAAATAACGCAAGATCTTTATAACTATCTTGCCCGACTAATAGTTTTCGAAGCTTGGATACATTGACGGTATTTGATATGTATTGTTTGATCGGTGTTAATTGTACGTAAGATACGACAAGAACATGTATTAGTATCAACCCGAAAACGAGTAGAATTCCTCTCGACTTTCTCAAGGTTAGCTTTTGAAGTAGTTGGGATATGGGAATCATAGTATACTGACCCTGGTGGCTGGGTTGATGAACCTTGAATCAAATTGACTTTTGATACTTGCGATGACAATCTGTGAAAATCTGTATCGCTTAGTCAAAGTTTAAAAAAGGTAGGTTTATGCAAGATTTGAAAAAAAAATATTAATGTAGCTAAAGTTACTAGCAAAATGTGGAATCTGTTAACCCAATCTCTTTTCAAAAATGAAGGGGAAAAAAAAACGAAGTGGCTTTGAACGTTTATATATGAATATTGTCAATGCAATCCCCCTTCCTTTGTTGGGCTGTTCCTTATTGTCTTTCGGTGTTAATGCAATCTTCAAACTAGAATTAGAAAAAAAAAATACTCCCCTTTTTTTAGGAAAAACGTTTCTTTTTTTTCGAAAGAAAATTACGGTTTTTCAAATGAAAGAGATCTAGACAACAATGCGTGATCCCTGTGTTGGGAAGTGCGATACGTTTGTGGAAAACCTACGTGTGTTTTTCTTCCTTGGAGGATGTTTACTGTTTTGAACAGTGGTACTGTTATAATGAAGATAAAAAATTCTTCAACTACTGCATACTGGTAAATATTATTTATTGTTATTCTACTGCATTGACGAACACAAAATGCACAAAGGATTATGTAAGAGGATCATTCAATAGAAAAGGAGTTACTTTGCATGTAGAGAGTAAATAGGAACGAACAAGAAAATATGACGAAAAACATGTAATGATAATTACAACGTTGAGATGGAAGACGCCTCGATACAACAACACAGCACGATACCAATGCTCAAGGTATAGTGAAGCGGACCGGCAACTACTTTAAGCTATAGTTTAAAGCTGTATACAATGACTCTTTTATGGAATCTCTCAAAACATAGAAATAGAACTTTCATTACATTGTTACACAAAGAACGAAAGTAGTAACTTAAAAGTCGTGTGACAATAAAAATTAAGAAAAAAGGACACGACACAAAAATATCAGAAAATTATGGTTAATTTTAGAAAGTATAGTATTAAATATAAACAACCAAACAATAATGATATACACGCTATGTGTATTAATGAAAACATAGGGATCATTCGCGTGTGTTGTGAGCATCGTGACCTCATCAACTAAGGTGCGTACTTACTGGTTGTAATGAATTTGGATTCCCCTCACCGGAAGAATAAACGCCAGCGCTTTTAAGCCACACAATTGGGAAAAACATCCCGTGTAACATAGTGCAAAATAAAAATAAAAGCCTTGTCCTAAACTCACACTCTTCTAGTACTCTTGAAATTGTGTTTAAATACGAGATATTCAGACCTGCTATTTCATTGTTTTGAGAATCGGCTCACAATTTATCACTGTAGATGCACAGATGACGCCTTATAGCCCTACTTGTATCGAAATTTGGATGAACTTACGATTCAAGTACAAAACATGTGTTTTCGCAAGCTACTACAACTGGATGTTTAAACGCCAAATTTTCTTGAAGTTGGAGTGTGCTAAGACAGCAGGAAACAGCCCTGCATCTGTAGTCCCCTCGTCTCGGTATAACTAAATTAAATAAGGATTACTAAAAGAGTTTAAAGATCACACGACAAGAAAAAATAGAGGAATGTTTGTTTATCTCTTCCTTCTTCCGTTCCTTTGTTGTGAAGCTAATCTTTACACAAAATGTATATCCTTGCTGGTTATGAGAGTCTCTGTTCATAATTTTTTTTTTTTTATTTCCTTTTGTTTTTGCGTGAGATGCGCCGCAAAAGTTAGGTACTGGAGTTATCCTTTTTGTTTATACCAAACAAAATCAAATCGTGCCTTCTTCTTGAGTAGATCTAAATGAGACAACAACTTGCAATGTGGTACTTGATGAAACCAAGTGGTACATTCTTTCAAACCTTTGTTTTGTTATCTCCATTTGGAACTGCGCGGCGGTCGTAAACAAATCTGTGCTTTGAAATGCAACCCTCGCTAAACAGCAAATCAGGGCTACCAACGTAGATCATAAATAAAAGATTTGCAATGTTCCGACAACCCCCTACACTTTTTAACTCAACCCAAATATTGGCACTTGCCACATCCACAATGTCCATATACTTCTCACAGTCGAAATAGTAGCCTTGAGCTAATTCCTCTCTTTGCTGTTCTGTAATCAAAGTCAACCACATCGAAGCACAAATTGTCCTTTACGCAACTTAGTTTAACCGCCATACCTATCTTGCCATCAACTTTCTAGAAAATCTCGAAAAGAATGCCCACGTAAATGTCTTGGCACTAAACAATTGTTAGAGAAATTCTAAAAATAGATTTGGTGTTGAATAGATGTTGGTTCATAAAGACCGTGAAGATTTAACCTTTACGGGCTTTAATACGTAGTTGAGCATCATGAAAAAATTCACTGCGTGGACGACTAAAGACTGAAAAGAGCCAAATGCGAACGCCGTTCAGAGAAATTAAAACCCATGAAACGCAGTGAAATGAGCTTATTCTCTACTACAGAAATGAATTAATATTTACGAACATTGACAATTGTATCTAGGACATTCGCAATTGATAAGATTTCGAGTCACCTAATTCTCACTATCCTCGTGAATGCTATATGTTTGATGTAAAGAAAGAAAATTGACTCTCATCGCTAATGTAGAATTTGTAACTAACGCCCGCCAATGCTTTACCTCCATACAAACGTAAAGACAGAGTAAGTTCCTATGGAAATCACAAATTACAATATACACAGTCAAACAAATTATTACACTAACAAAAACCGACATTTAAAAGAATAACGCCATGCTTTGTTGTCTGTTGCACCGCTGTTCACATTTTCAACTTGTTGCCACGCAAAATCCCCAAACCACTACATAGTATGGGACATATCACCCCACAAGGATATTGGCCCAATCAGAACTACTGCAAATTCCGGTCGTTGACAAAAACCTACCATGATAGAAACCCCCATCGACTGGAATGAACTCAATCTACTTGGGGTTCGGTATATCTCTTGATTTGTCAATCAGTCTTTTTCTCAATCATTTCACATCAAATCCTTTATACTTTTTTGGATGAAAACGAGTCTAAAAAGCTCCATCAAGAAGAATCCAAGACTCAAAGTTGGTAAAACAGACATTAAACACAACGTTTAACTTTTTTACTGGTCCCAAAATAGATGGACAAGGTTCCGATTACAATCAATCAATACGTGAATAATCTAAAAGACATAATATCTATAGAAAGCACATTTGATCAAATAGGTGGACATTAGCAATGAGTTTCAACTAACTCGTCAAAGACTTTGATTCATTCTCTTTAGAAAGGAAGGAGGAATCATGCGTACACCCTTGGTCCATTTTCATCAAACATGAACTCGACAGTCATTGATAGAAATATCTTACCAGCAGTTGCAAAGTCAATCGACCAAAGGTTCATCCAAAAAAAATTGTGACCAGCAATCTTGTTGTTATGAAGGGCTTCACTGATCATATAAACTCGAAATTGTTTTAGTAGAAAAAAAAAAACCCACTATTGGATTCATCCACTACTCATAGTTGTTGGAACGAAGGGTTTGCTACTAAAGCTTGTGAAATGTTCCAGAATGGTATGGCCAAGAGGCCTATTTTGTTGCGATCGAAAAATTTTCTCTTTCTTGCTTTCATTAAATTTACGCCGACGAAGGTAAAGTCGTTGTCGTGTCACTAATGAGATGTTGCCACTCCGTCAACCACGTAGGTAGAGACTCTTAACAAACTCGAGATTACTCACAGTACGTATGCTCGTTCACTTCTTAGAAATTCAATTCTATTCTAGTCTTTAGTCGAATGTATTGTAATTTCACCATAAGCACCATGGTTCTCATGGTTGAACAGTTATGTGGCCAGAACGAAATCTTGATAATCTAGACTTCTATTATAGGTGACGGATGTTCCATGCGTTTGAGCTAAAAGGTAAATACCGTTCCGGTTTTAGAGCCACAAAAAAGTTAGCCATCTTCTATTTTGACTTAGTAATACGATCTGTTAAAAGTCTTTTTTGGTCTCTTGACACAAAAATGTTCATTTCTAAAATGTCATAGCACCAGTGTCAGCCGAAGCTAAATCAAATAACATTGGGTTTATTGAAATTGTAATCTATGATAAGAGAAGCATTGCCAGAGTAAAAGTGTGCAAATCAATAGTATTTTCATGTAAATTAGCAAAAAGAACCAAATAATTGGCATTTTTTTGCAAATTAGCAAGAAAAACCAGTCGACAGCAATTCTTTGCAAATAAACAAGAAGAAACATTCAACAATGACAAACCGTAAAGTCTTCTGAATCAATATCTAGCGAGTGAATTCTGAGGGTGATCGGGTATTTGGCTTACTAAAATCTCTCACAATTGTTTCCCATTGATTTATCATTCAATTTGACATCGTTATTTCTCATCACCTCATTCCAATCAAAAGCTTGGAGACGTTGCAGCTTACAACTTTTCCGTTGTATTGTATGGGAGTACTACTGTGTTTTGTACGTGTTCAATATCATACATCAAGTATCCGCTCAATGGTAAGGGGTTACGGAGTTCCATTTTATTTTTTTGCACCTGGTAGAGCCAAAAGAACATCCATCAGCAGTTATCGGGAAATGTAAAATCAAAATTACACAAAATTGGCACTTAGGCTTCAAAAAGTATTACTGGAAACGGAGAAAGGAAAAAAAAAAAGGTAAAGTGGATCCACAGTTAGCATATGAAAAATAAAAAAAATGCTGTTATCCGCGGGACGGGAATAGAGGTAAGATGATAGTGGAGACTCAATGGACTAAGAAGTTGCAGTGCAGGATCTGTGGATTTGAATTACCTTCACAGGTTTTACTACGTGGTATCTTTATACTCCGTTGATGCACTACTTTGACAAAGTGTGTTGACTTATCTACTTCAACAAACTACCGAGGTTAAATTACTTTTGTGTCTGGCTGATATCATTTCGAAAAGAGAAAAATAATATATTTTCGGTAACTTTGTGAATTCTGGGGTAAAAAGGCAAAAAAAAAACACGTTCTCAGCCAATGAGAATCAAGGAAATGGTAATACAGTGCCAAAACAAACAGGGTGCCACAGCCCTTTGAGAAGAGAAAGTGAAATTAGTAGAATGTGTACCACCTCAATGAAATGAATACGGACTCATTTTATTCTACAACATCTGCCATCAATGATGATCACTAATTGCTCCTGCAGGGATGGTCATCAATAGAACTGCTTTTACCATACACGTGTGTCGTAATCTCCTCTTTTTCAAAGGATGTACAATTTGTGGCATGATTATATAATTCGTATGTGTGTATGTGTTGGTTACTAATAAAATTGCAATGGTCTGGATCTTCAATGTTGATTGATAATCAAAAACAGAACAAAAAGTTCTGCAATACAATTGCTGCATGAATGCTTAAAAATAATCACATTTCTAGTACAATGGTACACGACTCTGCTATAGTAATATCCCCACTAATACAAAAAAAAAAAAGAGTATATGTGTGTGTCTTAGTAAACTATGCATTAATTCTAGTTCCCCTCTCCCGTTCAAAATTTCCCTTATTTTATGGTTCATATAAATATCCCTTGAGATCGCACATACATCCAGTTGGATTCATATTAATTCTGCTTACTCCCTTTTTAATTTATACATCAATTATATCTATATTCAATCATGGCCCCAGTATTCACTAACTCACAAGGTAATCCAATCCCAGAACCATTCGCCACTCAAAGAATTGGTAAGCATGGTCCATTGTTGATGCAAGATGTCAACTTGATTGACAACTTGGCTCATTTCGACAGAGAAAGAATTCCAGAAAGAGTTGTCCACGCCAAAGGTTCAGGTGCTTATGGTGTTTTCGAAGTTACTGATGATATCACTGATATTTGTGCTGCTAAATTCTTGGACACTGTTGGTAAAAAGACCAAAATTTTCACTAGATTCTCCACTGTTGGTGGTGAACAAGGTTCAGCTGATTCTGCCAGAGATCCAAGAGGTTTTGCCACTAAGTTTTACACTGAAGAAGGTATTTTGGATTTAGTTTACAACAATACTCCAATCTTCTTTATCAGAGATCCATCTAAATTCCCACACTTTATTCACACTCAAAAGAGGAATCCAGAAACTCACTTGAAGGATGCCAACATGTTTTGGGACTACTTGACCTCAAATCCAGAATCAGTTCACCAAGTTTGTATCTTGTTTAGTGACAGAGGTACCCCAGCTTCATACAGACACATGCATGGTTTCTCTGGCCACACTTACAAGTGGGCCAATGCCAAAGGTGAATGGCACTATGTTCAAGTCCACTTTTTAACTGACCAAGGTATCAAGAACTTGACTGTTGAAGAAGCTGGTGAATTGGCTGGTTCCAACCCAGATTTTGCTCAAGAAGATTTGTTCAAGAGCATTGCTGCCGGTAACTACCCATCATGGACTTGTTACATTCAAACCATGACTGAAGAACAAGCCAAGAAGGTTCCATTTTCTGTCTTCGACTTGACTAAGGTTTGGCCACACAAGGATTTCCCATTGAGAAGATTTGGTAAATTCACTTTGAATGAAAACCCAAAGAACTACTTTGCTGAAGTTGAACAAGCTGCTTTCTCACCAGCCAACTCTGTTCCATCAATGCAACCATCTGCTGATCCAGTCTTGCAATCAAGATTGTTTTCATACACTGATACTCAAAGATACAGATTGGGTGCCAACTATGTTCAAATTCCAGTTAACTCACCATTACATGGTTCTGTTTACGCCCCAAATGTCAGAGATGGTCCAATGAATATCAATGGTAACCTCGGCGCCACTCCAAACTACTTAGCTTCAGATGTTCCAGTTGAATTCAAAGCAAATTCATTGCAAGAGGATCAAGAAGTTTGGGAAGGTGCTGCTACTCCATTCCACTGGAAGGCTACCCCATACGAATGGGAACAACCAGCACAATTGTGGAAGGTTTTGGCTAAATACCCAAACCAACAGGAACATTTGGCTCACAATATTGCTGTCCATGTTGCTAATGCAAGACACGATATTCAAGACAGAGTATTTAAATACTTTGGTGGTGTCAGCCCTGAATTGGAAGCCTTGATCAAGAAGGAAGTTTTCGAATTGAGTCCTAGAAAGTAAAGGTTTAGTTTACAGGTATGTAGATTAAGGTATATATTATTTATGTTTAAGAAAATGTTTTAATGTTTGTAAGAAATGTAGGTAGGGGAGTGTCGGTTCCTACAAATTCATGTCAACTCGTTTCTTTTATTCCCTATAAACTATATACTTAACCACATTAAAGCTTGGTGGTGTTACACGATGGACATCCACAACCTGACCCACACTTGCACAAACTTCCACAACATTGACCCTTGTTTGAAGACGAAGATGAAGCTAAACTAGCACCAGTGGATCCCTTACTGGAAGAGCTTGATCCGCAACATGAATTTGATTGACTACCACACATAATGATCTTTTGAATGAATTGTTCTGGAAAAAAAAAAGAGTCAAATTTCAAAACTCATTATTCAAAGAAACGATTGTCGATATATATATATATATTTGTACCGTTTTATTATCTAATCACACCTGAGGTGATTTTTAAGAGTTTACCTTTTTTTGTAATGTTGCAGCGCATAGTATTACCCAAAAAGGAATATACAAGTTTCGCTTCTACATTTTTTTGTACGCGCCAAAATGTTTAAGAGCAGATAATACTTCGCATGAGTAAAAGGATGGATTTTGTGCCCCAAACTGTGGGGAAAGTGTCGCAAGAAAAGTGGAAATGGGACACTGGGAGACGATAGGGACCTGATCCAAGCGAGCCTAGCCCAAATGATGTAGGGTCAATGTCGCAGTTGCATCCAACAGTAGTTTTGAAACGATGTGTGATTACGGTACATACAGCCCACATCACGCTCAAGTCTCTATTATATATTCTATTCACACGTAATCGTCTTTAGTTACTCCCCCCCTCCGTCTTTCTCCCGTGATGTCAATTTGCCAAAGTATTTCCATTGAGTAAACCATGCAAACACCATACCCAATAAACTTCCAAACGCAATATCAAAAAAATGATGACGATAATCTTGTGTTCGACTAAGGGCAATATAAGAAGCAAATATCACTGGTAAAGTCGCCACCAACAACAACACCATCCTATGGTTTTCTCTTTTCAACACTTGAAATTGCCCAATAAACCACAATGACAAGTACAACAACCCACCAAAAGCCATAGATGAATGTCCCAGCGGTGTTGATTTGAGCCCATCTGACAAGTACATATCACCCAACGGAGACGTACAAACACTGATATCGACTAATGTATCTAGTGGTGTTTGTTCAGCTGGTCCACACCGTTCAATAAAATCAGGACGGGGGTTCCCGATCCAACATTTGAGAATATCAGTAAGCACTGATACTGATGATACACTAAATAACAACCCAAGGAGTGAAAGCTGTACAAGATGCAACTTGTCGACATTTGTAGGGGCAATAAACAATGAAATTATGATAATAATGATTGCAGGAATTAATGTTGAATACACGTATAGCTGATTATCAGTAACACGTTGAGCTGTAGCAAACGGGTGTGATAGTTTAGGATCATTGATGTAAAATTGACGATGGAATGGTTCCCAATGTTCAACAATTTGGAAAAATATGAATATTAGAACGATAACGGTTATCCAATCGGGGATGTATGTTTTGAACCTAGCTGATGAAAAGTATAGCTGCAGCATGATTAATCTGTGAATGGGGCGGTTGATTTGTTGACAAAACTGTATCCAACGATGGCAATAGAAGGGGTGATGACCTAGTAAAGAGCAGTTGCTTGTAGATGGCCTCTTTCAAAAATGCGTTTTTCTTACGCTGGACACCGTTTCTGAAAAAAGAAAGTAAAAAATTGGAAATGCGTTTGTGAGTCAAATTTGTCGCGGATCTAGATCGCAAAACTTCATAAGCATGAACAGGATAAGGCAAACACGTACATGCGAGTGATTGAGCTTGCTTGCCGAAGAGAGTGGTATCACTGCGAGGCTCTTATTGATTCGGAAGCTTTTTTGTAAGAATGGACTGCTTTTATCCTAGATTAAGAGTTTGCGATGTCCATCCTGTCCAGGACAAAGTCAAGCAAGATACAGCTGAGCATCAGTTCTTATACTTGTATAGGAAGACATTGCGAAGGTTGGATGAGCTTCGCGGGACCTATAACATAAATAAAGCACTAATTTGAGTAATAAGAGAGATTATGTGCAAAGTTATTCCCTTTCTTTCTGTCAGGGTGGACAACGAAAATCTTAATGAGTTTTTGGTATCCGATGTAATAGGGGTAACTATCCCCTTTTTTATGTTCCCCCTCTCATCGTGTTCAAATTAGGAATTGCAAGAATCGGATCGACTGGTACAAAATGTGCT
>OGTJ01000047.1_pt1 | contig 91850 bp, 49 predicted proteins | sample 1574611 | NCBI WGS metagenome assembly OGTJ01 (sample SAMN03295858, study PRJEB24534) | human gut metagenome | isolation source: fecal sample 1 from infant 9 | host: Homo sapiens | place: USA: Pittsburgh, PA | collected 2014-07
CTACTACTACTACTACTACTACTACTACTACTACTACTACTACTACTACTACTACACCATAAATGTCATTTCATAGATCCAGTGGAAGTCCTACACGTGGCTATACTGAATTTGATCCTGAAACTGGTGATGGAATTGGTAGAAAAAAGTCGCTTGTGAGACCAGAAAGAACACGTTTAGATGAAAACCATCCAAGGTTTCACTATACCCAAGTTGCCAATCAAGAGGCTGATCATATAAAAGTACAACCTTCGTCTACGGGTCTAGATCCATCGAGATCAAATGAATTGGGTCGTTCAAGATCACATCTCAGTGCTTACACTTCAAACAGATTTGATGCAAATCACCTTGATGATGATACAGAGGGTATTCCGTTGATGGATATTCATGATTCTTCACCTCAGGGAAGTCCCAATACCCACGATTTGAAAGGAGGTAGAGAAGTTTATGGATTGAATGATGAAATCAAGGATTATTCCCAATCGCCTCTGAAGAGCAAAGTTATATCCAATGGTATACCTAGACCACAAGTTCAAGGTACCAAAAACCGGAAAAAGGATGCCGACAAGAGCGATATTTATTTCTGGAAGGTTTATTGTTATGCAATTACTTTTTGGGCACCAGCTCCCTTGTTGAAGCTATTTGGACTTCGAACCAAAGATCGTCAATTTGCATGGAGGGAAAAAATTGGATTGATTTCGTGTATCTTGTACATTGGTGCATTTGTGGCGTATTTGACTTTTGGTTTCACCAAAACTGTTTGTTCAACTGAACGTGTTAGAACCAGAATCAATGAGGTCAATCACGGATATTTGATCATTAATGGTAGATCATTTGATTTGACCTCGTCAAAACATCCAGCTGCAGCAGGAATTGGTGCTGGTTCAAATGTGTTGTATCCACCCATTAATGCTGGTGGCAAAGATGCTTCATTTTTGTTTCAAAATGTTAATGGAAATTGCAAGAATTTAATTAAACCAAGGGACAATTGTACTATCCCTTACAATGATGACAATGAACTTGCATGGTATATGCCATGCAGAGTATTTAGTCAGGATGGATCTGACGACGTCAATAACACCAATGCATATTATAATGGTTGGGCTTGTCATACAAGTGAAACTGCTCGAAAAGCATACTATAGCTTGAAAGTATCTGGTGATGTTTATTTCACGTGGGATGACATCAAAAATTCTTCAAGAAACTTGGTTGTGTACTCGGGAAATGTATTGGATCTCAACTTGATCAATTGGATTCAACATGATGATGTGACATACCCAGACCTTTTCAACAAGTTACGTGATGATTCTACATACCGTGGCATTGATATCTCGTTAGTATTGACAGACCCTAGTGAACGTCAAGCAGCAAGGTGTCTTACCGAGATTATCAAGGTTGGATCAATTGATTCAGATACAATTGGATGCATTGCGTCGCAGATTGTATTAATTGTGTCGTTGGTGTTTATCTTGTCAGTGGTTATTGTCAAGTTTGTTATGGCGTGTTGGTTTAGATGGGTTACTTCGAGAAAACAGGGTGCAACCGAGTATGATAACAAAACAATGGCGGCACGGAACAAGGCTATTGAAAATTGGGTTGACAATAGTGCTGCCGGTATGGGACCCGAAATCAAGACTGTTCCAGTTAAAGCAAGAGCCAATTACAAAGCTGCCAAGACAAATAGGCAGAGCGTGTTTCAAAGAGCACAGAGACTTGCTTTGGGACCAAATGCAGACTTGTCGCAGTATTATGATAATCCAAGCGCCCTTTCAAAGACATTCAAGTACACTACTATGTCAACTCAAGCAGCTCTTTTGGGTAAGAATGGATATGGTAAAAAGAACACTTTGATGGGGAACAGCGGTGTTGGTACCGGTAAAAACAGTACTAGACAATCAACATTGTATTTAAATGACCAAGGTTCATCAACTGATTTGTTAAATCGTCCGTTGACAACATACAACCCTTTTGATGGTTTTGAAGATTCGGTTGTGCATCGTTTATCTCCAGATATTATTCATCCCGACGTTGTGCCTCAACCACCAGTTGAGTATCAACCATTTGGATACCCATTGGTTCACTCGATCAACTTGGTTACTTGTTACTCCGAAGATGAAGATGGTATCCGTACAACATTGGATTCTGTAGCCACCACTGATTATCCAAACTCGCACAAACTTATTCTTGTTGTCTGTGATGGTATAATCAAAGGTTCAGGAAATGATAGAACAACACCAGATATTGTTTTGGATATGATGTCAGACTTGACGGTTCCAAGAGATGAAGTTCAAGCTTATTCGTATGTGGCTGTCGCTCAAGGTAGTAAACGTCACAATATGGCCAAAGTATATGCTGGTTTTTACAACTACAATGATGAGACTGTTCCCCCCGAGAAACAACAACGTGTGCCCATGCTTACTGTCGTCAAGTGTGGTACACCAGAGGAAGCCAATATGCCTAAACCTGGTAACAGAGGTAAACGTGATTCTCAAATCATTTTGATGTCATTTTTACAAAAAGTTGTATTTGATGAAAGAATGACCAGTTTGGAATTTGAAATGTTTTCCAGTATTTGGCGAATTACAGGATTAATGGCGGAATTTTATGAAATTGTGCTCATGGTTGATGCTGATACCAAAGTTTATCCTGATTCATTGACTCATATGGCTGCTGAAATGGTTAAGGACCCCATGATTATGGGATTGTGTGGAGAAACAAAAATTTCAAACAAATCTCAAACATGGGTCACGGCAATTCAAGTGTTTGAATATTACATTTCCCATCACCAAGCCAAAGCGTTTGAATCAATCTTTGGTGGTGTAACCTGTTTGCCAGGATGTTTCTCAATGTACAGAATTAAAGCGCCAAAGGGATCAGATGGATATTGGGTGCCCATTTTGGCTAATCCTGACATTGTTGAAAGATACTCCGATAACGTTGTTGACACTTTGCACAAAAAGAATTTATTGTTATTGGGTGAAGATCGATTTCTTTCGTCCTTGATGTTGAGAACATTCCCAAAGAGAAAACAAGTGTTTGTTCCTAAAGCTGCTTGTAAAACCATTGTTCCTGACAAGTTTTCTGTGTTGTTGTCACAACGTCGTAGATGGATTAACTCAACGGTGCACAATTTAATGGAATTGGTTTTGGTTAATGATCTTTGTGGAACTTTTTGTTTTTCAATGCAATTTGTCATTTTCATCGAATTGGTTGGTACGTTGGTGTTACCAGCAGCTATTTCCTTCACCATCTATGTTATTATTGTTGCCATTATTTCCAAGCCCACGCCAATTATGTCTTTGGTTTTATTGGCGGTCATTTTCGGTTTACCTGGTTGTTTAATTGTTATTACGATTTCGTCAATGTCGTACATTATTTATTTTTTCATTTACTTGATTGCTTTACCAATTTGGAATTTTGTTCTTCCTTCGTATGCATATTGGAAATTTGATGATTTCAGTTGGGGTGAAACAAGAACTGTTGCTGGTGGTGATAAAGGACAGGATCATGGTGGTACTGAAGGTGTGTTTGATGCATCAAAGATTAAAATGAGGAGATGGAGAGAATGGGAGAGGGAACGTAGAAGTGCTGAATATGTGCCTGTTGGAGGTGAAGCTGGTGCTGGTGTTGGCGCTGATGATAGTTTGAATGCCAGTCCCTATGGCAGAAGTCAAGTGCAAAATTTGTCCATGCCCTCAGCTGTATGGGATCCATCGAATAATGAAAAGTTAATTGATGGTTTTGATCAAGAGGGATCATCTTCAGGGTCTAGTTAAAAAGCATTGTATAGTTATTGCATAAAAGATATAAAAAGTAAAGCATTCTTTTTTACTTCTTTTTTTAAATTGTGCATAGATCTCTTCTGTAGTAGCCCCAGACTCTGGTTTTTGTGTGACTCGAGGAAAAGCTTAGACAATTATAGAATTTATACGGGTGTAGTAATAAAACTGCTGCTATGTGAAGTAAAAGTGTCTATTAAAATACTCTATACAAGAAGTGTAAACTGGTTCAAGTACGTCGCATTCTAACTATGAGTGTGGTTCAGTTTGGGATTCCAAAATTCATAAATTTCAACGCAATATGATTTTTTGTGTAATTAATAAACTTCAGGACTTATTGTTCACTGGAAATTAATTATTTTTCAAACTGTAAACAAAAGTGATTAGCAACCCAATGCGTAATCGTCCGAGACCTGCTCGGATCGGCCTATGAGGTCACCAAGCGTGTGACCCCCAAACTATCTTTTTAGTGGTTAAACTCGTTGAAGAAGTCATGTGCGCCTCATTTATTTGCTGCAATATGTTCCTCAACATGCAAAAACCCTGTTTCTTGTTCGTTGCTTTTAGTCAGTTTTTTTCAAATACGAATTCTAGTTGACAGAGCAGTAGCAGCTGACCCATCACTTGAAGTCAGTTCTGTGAATGATACATCACTGGGAGGATTAGATAAACCACCTTTTTCAATATACAATTCTTTGAATTTCTTCAATCTCCATGAATTCTTGATCTTTCTAATCAGTGGTTTGAATGAGGAGTTTGGAGTGGCTAAAGCGTACAACATTTTGTGTGGAGTAAGAGTGGGAAATGAAGAATCTTGAAGATGATGGGATCAAATAACAATCTTGAATAGTGTAAATGACAACATTGTTGGAATTTTGGTGCCCTATTTATAGTGAAATTGCGGAAAATTAATCTCTTTCTCTAATGCATGCACGTTTTTATGAAGTATGAAAGGGACTTAAGTGTAACAATGCAGGGTAAATTAGGCTAGAATCGGTTAGTGGAATTTTTTAGTCCAAACTTTTTAGTTCTTAGCCTTTGTTCTATTTGTGTTAAATTGCAAAATGTTTGTGTATATATATATATATAATACATATATTGTGTGCCGCGCGAGAGTATACTGAATAAAATTCCGGTTCTTGGGCGTTGGAATGGTTAACAAGAACAGGAAATCTAGAGCGAGGGAAATGAGATTGGCGTAAACAACAATGGGTCTGGATCAATTATTGGTTTTATTGTCCTTTGTACTGTTTTATTTTTGTGTATTTGAGCTCAACAGAGAGTTGATTTAGACGACACGAAACGAATGCAAACGAGAAATTCTGAAATTTCAGGCTCTTTTGGCTCATGTAAGTTTACGCCTCTTTCGAATGTATCTGAAAAGGACACAGAAGGAGTTGCAAATTTGTAAATAAGTAAAAGTGATACACATCCACCACTCAATGCAAGCACAAGTAGTACACTTATGTTTATCAGACTATAGGTTGTTTTGGGATCTCGGATTAACAACCCCTCCAGTCACAAAGAGAAATTACGACTTGAAACAATTCCATACTCTTTGAACGAGCCGTAATTGGTTATGGTTATGAACAAGGCGTCAATTTTTTTTTTTTTTTCTTTTATTTTTAGTTATTCTATTTGATGTAAGTGAACAATATCATATGTTATTGATCTCCTCAATTTATTATTGCTGCACTTTGTTTTCTATTTCAGGCGGTAAAAGAGGTACTTTCTGAAATTTCAGATTTGTGTAAATCTTGGCGGGCAAAGAATAACCACAAAAAATGATACATTAACAATATTTAAATTTGTTTTCACTATTGCTAAATCCGCTTAGAAATTTATCCGATTGATTTTACGCACTCCATTTACATTAATCGTATATGTACTTTTCTTCCTCAAATGACTAAAGTGTCTGATTACAATCAATTGTAGAAATTACACATCAACACTGGCAGTCAAGGAGAAAAGTATAGGAATCGATCCATAGAGCACCATTTTTTTTCCAAAAGGGAATGTGGCCAAAAAGTTGATTGGGGTATATTTTTCAATTTGTGGTTGAATACCCACCAAAGAAGACAATGTTCATAGAACAATTCAAAGACCGAGAATATACATCACAGTAAATTCCATCATCATCCCTGTGAACGGAACCGAAGAAGTGAAAACAAAGAAATCGACTTTGGGAAACAATAAAAGATTTTTGATTCCGTTTCTTCGCTTGTTGGCAATAACTCTGTTTGCGTAACTACGGCCACAACAACTCCTATTGTGATCCGGTGAATTTTGATTTTTTGTCCTTTTAAGGAAACAAATTACTTCAGTGGCTTAAATCACCAAGTGCTAGAATAAGGCATATGATAAATTATCACAAAAATATGCTTGCTACTCTTTTGAAACCTGGTAGCTTTGTCACGTGATATGATGATGATAAGCTCTATCCTTTCTCGAGGTAGATGATTTTCTGAGAGCTCCTGAATAGTGTCATAAAAATCAGCGGAGCTCACTGATGCTGATAAACTATGCTGCAACTTGTATGCAATTTTTTTTTTTTTTTTGTTTTTACCTGTTCAATAAGGGTTTGGCATAAAATTGCTGCAAAAATATCTTCTTCATTGCTCTTGTTCTGCTTAAAGATTTTGGTGATCAAGGTTGCACGCATATTATCACCTCTTTTCTTCACCATCAAGGATTTCCCATCTTGATAGCTGGTGAGGAATATAGAAGACAAAATTGATTGTGCTCCAAACTATTTATTGATAACAAATTAACTTGTACCAAAGTGGTAGCAACGCACTCTCAAAAAAGCAAGAAAATCACCACCCGAAATGTTTTAGCCGTGATCCCATCTCATGTAAGAGAAGACATACATACTCACAACATGAGCAATAACGACGCCAGATCTACAGCACAACCCTCATTGATTCAGCAGTACATTACACCGAAACTTATCAAAGATATCAAGTTCTTTCTTGTTGGCGTGGTGGTAATGACTGTGACCATTTTCCATTACTTGTGGATCATCAAGAGATGGATGATAAACCCCAACATTGCCACGGTGAAATTGAGTGGCCATTTTGTTGTGTTTGCAATAGTGCAGCTTTTCATTTGGTACCTCTACTTGTTCAAGTTCACCGCAACCATATACAAAGAAGAGCTAGCTGAGTACAATGAAGCAGAGAAGTTACGAAAACAAGATGATCTCAAGAGGAAACAACGATAGAAAAACAAAAAACAGAACAACTTAGCATACCTTCTCTCACTATTTAGTATTTGATCAAAGTCAACCCTTTGGCTACAGTCAATCCGTAGACAGCCCATGACAAAATAGACAAGTTGTTGATCAACATGCTCAATCCGTGCCATCTGCCAAAACTAGTAGTCAATGCTTGCATTTCGTCAGTTGGCTCACCATTGTCCTTCTTTTCCTTGCCAATAGCAGTCAACTTGATCCTCTCCTCCTTGATAGCATGACATTTAGGTTCCAAGTAGCACAAATTGAAAATTCCCGACAATGAGGCAATTGCCAAAGTACCAATTGTGAATGGGCAGTACTTGAATGGAGTGATTGCTGCAATCAAAAGTGGTGAGAGGATTTGATACTTAAAGTAACGAGGGAAAACCTTACCCTGGACTTTGCTGAAATCATCTCTTGATAACTCCTTAAACAACACTGGTGAGACAATGTATGAGTAGAAGGCAGTACCTCCAAATGACAATGCGTAGAATAAGAAGTGGTATGGGACTCTAGTGTTGAGACCTAATTGATTGATAATTGATGACATGATGGTTGTTGGGGTTGTTGATAATGGGGAAAGAAAAAAGTGGTGTGCTTTTCTCTGTTTTACTTTCTGTATGGTACTTATTATTTTTTTTTTCTCCTCGGAGAATGTGAATCTGGGGCTGGTAAGAAAATATCGTGTCACACTGTTGTGAGAAAATGTTTGCTGTTGCTAGCACAAAGTTGATCACCGGGGTGTCAAAATGGTTTCCGGGTATTGCACCACATGATAATCAAGGTTAAACCATTCGATACTGTGCCTTTGAAAAAACGCTTGTTTCACACACAATATGGTTCTCAGATTAAAGGGCATTCTACACTTGCCTTAAAAGTTTTTGTTTTTGTGTGACAAGCAATCGTCACCAACCTTCAAACCGTCGCTGCAACTCCTCGATAACTCTACAAATCTTTATTTCATAATAGCAACTGTATATTTTTTTGTGGCTGAGAATTGAATATGAATTAGTATAACGTATAAAAGAAAATAACCAAATTGGTATAACAAATGAAACCTTCAAACTCCTAAAATAATCGACAAGAAAGCCCAATCTTCGCAAAAAATAGTGGCCACCAAAGCTAAAGTAAAATATCTCAAACAGTTCAATTTTCTTTTTTTTTTTGGAATAACCAACAAGACACGTAGACACATGTGGGAAAGTGATCAAAATCAGGGAGGGCTGCAGCCAACAAAATCATGATCACTGGGTTGGTATGTTCATCCCCTCTTTGTGTCCTTATCTCGACTTTAAGCTTAGTAGTTTCTTCTCTTTAAAGATGAAGCAGCTTGGCCAGCAGCACTTACCAATTGGTTTACGCTTCCTGACAATCCTGAGGTATCTACAGCAGCAGCAGCATCGGTAGCAGATGAACCACCATATTTACCAATCAAAGAGTTTAAGGCATCATTGTTACCCGAGGCAGCAGCAGAAGCACCAGTAGCAGCGGCAGCATTGGATGTAGTAGCAGCTGGAGCACTAGTAGTAGCGGCAGTGTTGGCAGCAGCAGCAGTGTTGGCAGCAATAGCGGAGTTTGCAGCAGCAGCGGCAGCAGTGCTAACTGGAGCAGTAGATCTAGCTGAGTTACCAGAGTTTGCATTGTCAATTTCTGAAGCACTGACTTTACCAGAGGTCAAAGCATTACCCAAGAAGGAGGCAATGGCACTAGCCCAAGTACCAGCGTTGGCTGAAATGTAAGACAAAGCAGAGTCCCACAATCCTGATTGTTTAGCCCAGTCGTAAACATCTTGAGCAATGACCAAACCGTTTTGGAAAGCTGAAGTCAAGAAACTGATTGAGGCTTGTGGATCAGCCAAAGCCTTGTTAACCAATGAGGAAACAATTCCTGAGTCTGAGATTTCTTGAACAATGAATTGAATGATTGATGACAAGTCTCTCTTGTCAATGTATTCAGCATTGAGATCCAAAAGTTCTCTCTTGGCAGCAGCACCAGTTGAGGCGGAAGCTGCAGCAGTGGTGGTGCCTGATGATGATGAGGATCCACTCAACCATGAGGTGATCAAGTTGACGGCAGTACCAAAGATGGATTGAGCAACTCCCAAGAAGGCGTTTCTCAAATCAGCATCGTTCAAGAAAGTGTTGAAAATGTTTCCCAATAAACCAGAGTTCCAGATAGCTGAAATCAAAGCTGGACCTTGAACAACAGCAGTTTGAATAGCATCTTTAACAATGTTCGAAAGTGAAGTCTTGATAGCATCATTAGTGGTCAAAGTGTTCCAAATTTGACCAATAATACCAGAGTTGCTCAAGGCAGTAATCAAATTGCCCAAAGCAGAGTCAGCTCTTTTGTCATGTTCAATCAATGCATCACCTTCCAAGTATTCTCTCTTGGCATTGTGTTCTTTGATTTCTTTCAAGATGGCCAAAACATCGTTGACATCTTCTCTTTTAACCATGGTTTGTTCAGAAACAATGGCTGGAGCGGCTGAAACAAAAGCAGATGAAGCCAAGACAGCGAGTAAAGTAGTTTGTGAGAATTTCATTTTGTTATGTTTGTGGTTGTTGTAATGATGTTATTGGAGGATCTTAGCAACTGGAATCTAGTAGTGGTAGCGAGTAATGAATTAGCGAGGAGTTTGAATATTCTCGATGTCTTTCTCTTGTAGAGGGTGTTCAGTGATGATGAAAAAGAAGAAAAAGAAATGAATGGCTAAATTTGAAAACTCGAGGAACTCGATGATATTTATAATTATTCGAACTTTTACGAGCCACCCTTTGTTGTGTGACTGAAAACATAGTTGGCAATATACATTGAATGTTGTGTAGTCTGTGCAAAAGGAGGCATATGGTTTCATGCATGTTATGCCTTTAACTAAACATGGAAGTAATAGTCAAAGGGCGTTTCATTATGTGACACAAAACTCCAATCGATTAGAGAAAAAATATTGTTCCCTAACTGCCACATTACCCGATTAGGAAATTTTTTTTTTAGCACACTAAACACAGGGAAGCTTAAATACTATGATAATCAGTACGCAAAGGGGACTTTACAACTGCAAAAAAGACAAAATCTAAACCCCAATAATCATTCATTCTGTAGAAACCTTTTTTTTTTTCTTGGTATGAACCACAAAGTCGTAAAAATAACTAAATCCAGTAATCAATGATTTGTGCCTCTTCAGAACATTTCGACCTAGCCTGCAACGCAAAATTGGAACAGGCCGACTGAAATGGGGTCCATGACTATCAGGAGACTAGCTAAAATGTAAGCTCCTGGGTCAATATTAAAGTCGTGTAAAGGGTAAGTGAGAATAGCCCTTGTTAAATTATCGAAAGAGATCGAAGGAAGCGAAGTCGAGGACATGAGATAGCCTCCGCCACCCAACGGTACTATTCAAATTGTTACTAAAAGCTTAATTTGAAATTAAAGCCATGGTATGAGCCCTGATCCGTCTACTAATCATCAACCAACATAAATTTCATGTCAGTGGGGTGCAATTTCCGTCATGAGTTTTGCTCCACCTCCGGTGCAAATAAGGTTATGAGTCTAATTATCTGGATTTTCCTTAACTCCAGTGGCTCTGTTCTATTTTCATCCCTTTAGGTACTCTATTACATCGAAAATCATTTACTGCTATCAGATCTGGCGTGAGGATGTTGCAACGCAATTCCAAGATTCCACCTTTGATGCTCTTAACTTTGTGTAAGAGTTTCAACTGTTGCCAGATATTCTCACATTGTCAAAAATAGGAGAGGTTTTTGTCCAGAATCAATATCAAGACGACTTCTCTAACCATTCCTAATAAGGATAAGAGATGACGTTACATAACCAGTGGAGTACTAATTGGGCTCTGCATTACCCAAAGGGTTAAAACTTCCACACTCCAACAATGAAGAACAATCCTGTACGGAAAGCTTGTATTGTGGAGCTCTCGTTGACCCTTCCTCCTTTCCTCTTTGGTTGCGTGCAGAAAACGTGGAAACTATTGCATTGTTCAATATGGGAGTTAATCACTCTAGCTTTGACGTGAAAATTGTCCCTTCACTTGTAGGGTATCACTTACGCCTAATCTTACAAAAGCATGAACTTCCACAGCATACGAAATGAGAAACCAGGATCTTAGATCTCGTTCTACTCTACTCCTTCATTTTTTGTTCCAAATTTAGAACCTCAAGAACACAAATAAGCAAAGCGAGCTTGAGTCAAACGTTTGTCTAAAAAATTGGCAAACAACATAACATCAGCCAACCTATAGCGCACGGCATCAACTAATATTGGTTGATAAGTGGCAATCTTTAACAATGAGGAGAAGCCCTCCCCAGATGTTGTGGCTTTGAAAACAATGTTCATCAAATGTCACCCACCAATGAGAAAGCTTGACACAATGGGAAAGCTTATTCAACGTTGTCCGGTTTTGATCCCTGTTCTTTCAAACTCTGTGAACAATCCTTGTAATTTCCCAATAAGAGAAAAAGCGTGCAAAACGTACAATAAATAAACCACTCCCATATGTGTATTTTTTGTTTCGGTAAGGTACACACCCCTCCATTTTTTACGAATAAGATTTTAACTTTGTGTAATTTTTGCTTTTTATGCAAAAAAATTTCCCTATTGAGTAAACAGATTGCCACCCCCAAAGAAAAAAAATTAGAGTTTATAAGAGTTTATTTTTTACTGCGTTTTTATATTTTGCACCCTTCGCATTTGAAGTTTTAATGAATCTTCATTTAAGCAATTTAGAGAAATCTACACTACACGCATTAACTCCTAACGCATACCAAGAGCCTGACTAATTGGTCTTTAATTAGGTTATTGACACTGATTATGGTAAACGGTTTTAATGTATTTACCCCGTCTCTTAATGCATTGTTCTGTATCAACTTTGAATCTAAGAAACAATAGTCGATCCCAGATCCCACATAGTTAAGATTGAATCGGGATTTACCATACATTTGACCTGGATGACCCCACTTCGTGTGAAATGGTTGTATTTGTGTTTCCAATTGCAAATTGCATTTCTCTTTTCTTTTTTTGCTTTTCCATGCCTGCCAAAAGTTGTTTTATTGTTCATTTACGAAAACATATTACGAGGGGTTGAGCGGGGTGATAGCCAATTAATAAGTATCGCCTACAGATCTATATGTGAAGCTCTGAGCCACCACAGTATCACGCAAGTGTTGAAATTTGGCAAGCGAGTATGCGTTGGGGTAACGTAAGCCACAACTATGGCAGTACATCTTACGATACGACAACCAAAACGTATGGATCTTCATATTTAGTGCCGTACCAAATTTCCACCGTGCAAAAAAAAAAGGCGAGGTGTTGGCTAGCGATGAAGAGAAACTGAAAACCATCAAAGCTAGAATAGGAAAAAATCGACTAAAATTTTACTTCTTTCAACCTAGAGTGAATTATCGAACGCTATAACAGTACCTGCTTTAATCACAGATGGAACATTGTGAGTTGAAAACCGGATTGGGAAGTATTGTAAAATTTATCAGCACCTGAAATTGTAGTTGCTGTACTTCTATGCTCACAACTTGTTCAACCCCGCAGTTGCTCCCATCACCAGCATATGGTAAATGAAAGGATGTCGGTCATATGGCAACATTTGATGTCACATTTTACAAATCAAAGAAGTTAACACCCGGAAGACACACACACACGACATAGCAGGAAATCATCCATTTCGGTATTACAAGTCCGAGGTCAGGTGACTTGATCAAGGGAACCCATAAATGAGAGTAAAACAACTGTATCTTAGACACTTCTGATCTTAACATCTAGAATGCTACAAGCACCCTCTCTGGGGGCTAATTTCGCTTAGACTCAAACAAGTGACAGCTGGCCAGGTTTGATGAAACTGGGGTTACAACATAATGTAAATTTTGCAGCAGTTTAGGGAGAAATGTTCATAAGAGCAGTTCTAGGCAAACGGAAAAAAAAGAAGTGTGTGGTATCACTCACTACTTTCAAGACTCTGAACCCAGCCCCTTCACCTCACCGCTCCAGTATCCTCCACATTTCTATCCCTCGATTCCAATTACCACCTAACTAATCACTTCATATTATTTTTTTTAGTGCAACGGCTTTTTCATTTATTTTACTGTTTCATACCTGCATATAGCAAGAAACATATGGCTGAGACATTGTTTACATTTTAAATCTAATTGTTCCTTGGAGCGAGAAGAAAAATTTGGACCCACAGGCGGTGTTGTTTCAGATGGATCGTCAAGTATACGTTTAGATACGTGGGAAGAGAAACCTTACACGACAACTATCCATATTTTTTGTAGACAATAAGGGCACAGTCTAAATTCGACAAGAATGTGTCTCAGTGATATTTTTCCTCTAGTAATAAGTCTCTCATTCCTCATACTTGGGCACATCATCTCCAGATTAAATAACAAAGAAAAAAGAAAGAAAAATCGACATAAAAGAGGTTACAAAGCTTGGAAAATTTTTTCTTTAATTTTTTGCCCGGTTTTGTACGGTGGAGCCAATGAAGGTTTAGGCGATGATAAGAAAGTTGGTACTGTGTAAGCTGCACAATTGGAAAAATCTTTCGAGCTCCATATATCTTCTCTTCTTCCGAATTATAGGTCGTTACCTTTTTGTTTTGCAATATCCATTATGAGTACGGTCCATGCATCTACAACAACTAACTTGGATAACCACTCAGGTTCTCTCATCAACAGATCTGGAAATGTTGCCACTTTGAGCACCAATACGCCAACTTCCAACTTAACAGCCATTGATACCAACGGTGATGTGTTTAAAGTTCCTGATTATACAATCAAGGAAATATTGCAAGCTATTCCAAAACACTGTTATGAGAGATCATTAATTAGATCATTGGGGTATGTGGTAAGAGATATCACCATGATGATTTTAATTGGTTATGTTGGACACAAATTCATTCCTTATATTGAGGTTACTGGACACGAAACTGTGTCACGTGCTCTTAGAGGTGTTGCTTGGATGGTGCAATCGTACGCAATTGGGTTATTTGGATTTGGATTGTGGATATTAGCTCATGAGTGTGGTCATGGTGCATTTTCTGATTATTCAAAGGTTAATGATTTCATTGGTTGGGTACTTCACTCATACTTGATTGTTCCATATTTCTCATGGAAATACAGCCATGCAAAACATCATAAAGCTACAGGCCATTTAACTAAGGATATGGTTTTCATTCCATACACTAAAGAGGAGTATTTGAAAAAGAGCAATGTTGAAAAAGTTGAAGATTTGATGGAAGAAAGTCCAATTTGGACCTTTGCCATCTTGATTTTTCAACAATTGGGTGGTTTACAATTCTACTTGGCTACCAATGCAACTGGACAAGAATACAAAGGAACTACATGGTATGGTAGATCACATTACGCCCCTTCTTCGCCAGTTTTCGAAAAGCATCAGTACTGGAACATTATCTTATCCGACATTGGTATTATTACCACTTTTACTGTGGTTTACCAATGGTACAAGACATTTGGATTATTCAACATGATGATCAATTGGTTTGTCCCTTGGTTATGGGTTAACCACTGGTTGGTTTTTGTCACTTTTTTACAACATACGGATCCTACTATGCCTCACTACACTGCCAAGGAATGGACTTTTGCTCGTGGTGCTGCTGCAACTATTGATCGCAATTTTGGATTTATCGGTCAACACATTTTCCATGACATTATTGAAACTCATGTGTTGCACCATTATGTGTCAAGAATCCCATTCTATAATGCAAGAGAAGCAACCGAAGCCATTAAAAAAGTTATGGGTGAACACTATAGATATGAAGGTGAATCAATGTGGATTAGTTTATGGAAGTGTCTTAGAAAATGCCAATTTGTGGACGATGACAAAGAAGATGCCAAGGGAGTGATGATGTATAGAAATGTCAATGGACTCGGTGTCAAACCAAGAAACTAGCTTGTAAATAGCATATTGTATAGAGCATATACATTTAGTTGTTTTGTATTCGCAACATTTTTCTCAAAAAATTTTTCAGCCAATGATCTGATTGTGGAAAGTAACACACACAGACACTGTTGTATTTAGACATGACGAGTGTGCTACGCAATGTTTTGAGGAGCCACAAGTTGCTGAAGCTCCCGCTTCTGCACTTGGCTAAACCACAACAATCGTACGTCTTGTCAAGAAGTTTCCAAACTTCGCTACGTTCATTCGATGACTTAAAGCAAAAACAACCGGAAACTTATGAAGAGGAGAAAGTGATTATAGATGAGATAATCAAGAATCTTCCGGAAGAGGATATCAAAGCATCCAAAAGGATTAGAAACATTGGTATCTCAGCCCATATAGATTCAGGTAAAACTACATTTACTGAACGTGTTTTATTCTACACTGGAAGAATCAAAGCGATCCACGAAGTTAGAGGTCGTGATTCAGTTGGAGCCAAAATGGACCATATGGATTTGGAAAGGGAGAAAGGTATCACTATTCAATCAGCAGCTACTTACTGTTCATGGGACAAGGACGACAAATCATACCATTTCAACTTGATCGACACACCAGGACATATTGATTTCACAATTGAAGTGGAAAGAGCTTTACGTGTTTTGGATGGTGCCGTTTTGGTTGTTTGTGCAGTTGCTGGAGTTCAATCACAGACAGTCACTGTTGATAGACAAATGCGTCGTTACAATGTTCCCAGAGTTACTTTTATCAACAAGATGGATCGTATGGGTGCTAATCCATGGAGAGCCATTGAACAAATTAACTTAAAATTGAAAATGCCTGCTGCTGCCATTCAAGTTCCTATTGGTGCTGAAGATGAATTGAAAGGTGTTGTCAATATCATTGATCGTGTTGCCTTGTACAATGAAGGTTCACAAGGTGAAACTATCAGAACTGCTGAAGTACCTGAAGACTTGAAGGAATTGGTGGAGGAGAAAAGAGCATTATTGATTGAAACGTTGGCCGATGTTGATGAAGAAATGGCTGACATATACTTGGAAGGTGAAGAACCAACCCCTGAACAAATAAAGGCAGCAATAAGACGTGCAACTATTGGAAGAAAGTTTACTCCAGTGCTCATGGGTTCAGCTTTGGCAAACAGAGGTATTCAACCAGTGTTGGACTCCGTTGTTGACTACTTGCCACAACCCAACGAGATTTTAAACACTGGTTTGGAAGTTCATAAAGATGGAAGTGAAACTCCAGTTAACTTGATTCCATCCAGTGCTGCACCATTTGTAGGATTGGCATTCAAGTTGGAAGAAGGTCCATACGGTCAATTAACCTATATCAGAGTGTATCAAGGTAAGTTGAAAAAGGGTGCTTACATGACTCACATCAAGACAGGTAAAAAGGTTAAAGTTTCCAGATTGGTGAGAATGCATTCCAACGATATGGAGGATGTGGCTGAAGTTGGAAGTGGTGAGATTTGTGCCACTTTTGGTATTGACTGTGCTTCAGGAGATACCTTTATTGGCCAAGGATCGTCGCAACAAATTGCCATGAGTTCCATGTTTGTTCCTGAAGCCGTTATCTCTTTGAGTATTGCACCCAAATCCAAAGATAATGGTGCGTTTTCGAAAGCCATGAATAGATTCCAAAAAGAGGATCCAACATTCAAAGTTCATTACGATTCTGAGTCGAAAGAGACAATCATTTCTGGAATGGGAGAGTTGCATTTGGAAATCTACGTTGAAAGAATCAAGAGGGAGTACGGAGTTGATTGCGTCACTGGTAAACCTCAAGTTGCTTATAGAGAAGCCATCACAGCTCCTGCCAACTTTGATTTCACTCACAAGAAGCAATCTGGTGGTGCTGGTCAATATGGTAGAGTTGTTGGTGAAATGAAGCCCGTTGAAGGTGAAAACAAATTTGAGACCCAGATTGTTGGAGGAAAAATTCCCGAAAAGTTTTTGCTAGCATGTAACAAAGGATTTGATGACTGTTTAGAAAAAGGTCCATTGATTGGACACAAGGTCTTGGGGGTGAATATGCTCATCAATGATGGTCAAACACATGTTGTTGATTCTTCCGAATTGGCGTTTAGAACTGCAACACAAGGTGCTTTTAGACAAGCTTTCCTCAATGCTTCACCAGTGATTTTGGAACCAATTATGAATGTGGAAATCACTGCACCAAATGAGTTCCAAGGTTCAGTTGTTGGTTTGGTTAATAAGTTGGGTGGTATGATTAATGAGACCGTCAATGGACAAGATGAATTTACTGTTACTGCCGAATGTTCATTAAACTCAATGTTTGGATTCTCCACTAGTTTAAGAGCATGTACTCAAGGTAAAGGAGAATTTTCACTTGAATTCCTCAAATATTCTCAAACGAGCCCACAATTGCAAAAACAATTGATTAGTGATTACGAAAAGGCCCAAGGAAACAAAAAGTAACGCTTTGTATTTAGATATATACAGTCTTGTAAATAAAATGATAGAGAAGAACACTTTGAAGCTCTACAAAGTTTTATCAGTTTATACAAAATTCGTGATTTTTTTTTCAATATTATATTTTATAAACTTATAAAATTGGAATGGTTTAAAACAAGTTTGATGAAATGATGATGTAAGTGGCATGATGAATGGTATTCTTTTTTGCCTTTAACCCACAGACTATTGGTGTGGAGCATCAACAAAAAATATTGGTCTTTCCCAGATGAAACATATATTAAAAACAAAAAGAAAGTAAAAGTCGACTATAGCACAATGTTTTCACTTTTCTTTAGTTCTTCCCAACGAGAGCCTCATTTAAGCCTTGGCCAAAGCTTTCTTAGTGGCGTATCTTCTTTGCTTTTTCAAAACCATAACTTGGAATCTTTCAAAATCACTTAATTGACTTCTTCTTTCCTTGGTGGCCAACTTCTTAGCCCAAGCTGATGAAGACCATTTGTTGTCAACTTCTGAAGCAGCCCATTTCTTTTGGACAGTGGCGGATCTGGCACCTCTTGGCAAGTTTGGCAAGACAATTGGGGTCAAGGTGACCTTGGCTAATGAGATAGCTTGTCTTGGTACTTTTGGACCATCAATTAAAGCCTAGAAAAATATATAGTTAGTATATGGTTCTTTATTATCATTGAAGAAGATCACAGTCGTCGATACACATATGAGTCCAGACGAACGCCTTAGGGAGTGTTTGTAGCCGACCCAGTATTGTAAAAGGATCTAAAACACAGTCCTGTTCAATGACCTCCGTTATGTCCCCTGTTATGTCTCTCTCTGGTAATCTGTGTCTTCCATTCATTTCATTTTAGAACATACTCTTTTTTGATCAATGATTTCGACAATGGTGGCTAAGTCTTTGTTTTCAACCAAGACAATACGTCCAACTTCAACGAATCTCCAGTTGGCAGCTTTAACAGTTGATGACATTTTTGATGTGGTTTAGGTTGTTAATAGGAATGGGTTGGAATGTAGAGTGAAAACTTTGTCTCTCTTTACTGTATAGATTGGAAAATTAATTTTTTGTTTCTGGTGAGAAGTTGGTAGCAGCAGTTGTACAAGATATTCACAAAGTGAGAGTAAAAGAAATTTGTATGTGAGTTGTTTGTGTGCACACCACTAAGCAAGGCACGTGCAAAAAGATTTTCTAGGTTACAGCCCTAAAACAATATTATTTTAAAATCAATAAACGCTAAACCAACTGTTAGATCTTTGAGAGAGATATTACACTTAAGTATACTGTTACCTTGGTACACCATTGGACCTACTAAACCATACATTCAATAAGCTGCATTGGTCTGTTATTCGTCTTCTCAAGAATAATCAGATTCGTGTATTATATTGAACGACGCTTCACTTTGCAAATTCAATTCTATGATGACCTATAATTTGCGTTCTAGAGTATTCACATCCGAAACACGCCTAGTTTCATTATGGAGTGAATACGTCATGCGACAATTTTATTAACTGAGAGTTGGATTTAGTAAAGTCTATTATGCTGTTGACCGTATTTGTAAGGACACATGACAATGAATGTAGAATACAATGATACATCTGACAAAGCACGAACTTTTCTTGAGCCATGAATCGACACAACACAATTATGCATTTAATGCCTTTACCTTTACTCTAAAACGCGATCCATCCTTTACTCTTTTGTATAATCTCATTGTTGACGATCTATTTTTGCAACATTGAACAAGGAAAAAACTTTAGTAGGTGGTGATGAAAGTCCGCGAAATTAGTCACTGGAAGAGTCAAAACACGTCACCACCATCGCTAAACTTCAATTGGCTGTATGATCTATAGCCAAAGACTACGAAACCTTGCTCGAATCATGTCGTCAACCTCAACTAGTGCTACATCAGCAGCAGCATTTCCAGCTAAAAAGCCATCTGTCCAACAACCAAAATGGTACGAACCAAGTGATAAGTCATCAACAAAACCCAAATTAAAGATTTACAACTCCTTAACTCGTACTAAGAACGATTTTCATCCAATTAAACCTGGCCATATTACGTGGTACAGCTGTGGGCCAACTGTGTACGATCACTCTCACATGGGACATGCTAGAAATTATGTGTCAACTGATATTTGCAGAAGAATCTTGCAAGATTACTTTGGCTATAATGTTTTGTTTATTCAAAATGTTACAGACATCGATGACAAGATTATTATAGCTGCTCGTCAACAGCACCTTTTTGAAGAGAAAATCGCTAGTCAATACAGGGATGTCAAGGAGGTTTTAGACTTGACTAGAACTTCTTTGAAGTATTACGTTAAAAAGAACTTACCTGAGTTCAAGGGGGACGTAGAGAAAGACTTTGTTACATGGTCTCAGTCAATTCCAAATTTTGAAGAAGTAAAGAAGGAGAAGCCCAAATTCCCTATGTATGTGAAAGCTGTGGTGAGAGCAATCAACGCCATTAATGATGAGAATATTTCCTACCATAGCTTTCTAGACGACGTCAAGGATGTTGCGGTTGTGTACTTGGACAAAGAATATGGTGCATCGGTCACAGAGCCTAGCATTTTCAAGAAACTTCCCTTATACTGGGAAAACAAGTTCAATGAGGATATGTCAAAGCTCAATGTTTTATCTCCATCGATTACTACGAGAGTTTCCGAATACGTTCCAGATATCATTGATTACGTCGACAAGATTATTTCCAATGGCTATGCTTACGCAACCGAAGACGGGTCCGTTTATTTCGACACTGTCAAATATGAACATTCAAAACACGATTACGCCAAATTGCAACCTTGGAACAAAGGCGATATGAGTTTGATCAATGATGGTGAGGGCTCTTTGAGTTTGGGTAACTCGAAACGTAGTCCTAGCGATTTTGCATTATGGAAAGCATCCAAACCTGGTGAACCAGCTTGGGACTCCAAATGGGGGAAAGGTAGGCCTGGCTGGCATATCGAGTGCTCAGTAATGGCATCTGATATCACTGGTTCTCAAATGGATATTCATAGTGGTGGTGTCGATTTATGCTTCCCTCATCATGATAATGAGTTGGCTCAATCAGAAGCATACTTTGACAACAATCAATGGGTCAATTATTTCATGCACAATGGTCACTTGCACATACAGGGCCAAAAGATGTCAAAGTCATTGAAAAATTTTATCACCATAAATGATGCATTGAAAGATTTCAGCTCGAGGCAATTGAGATTTGTTTTTGCATTATGTCCATGGAACAAACCTTTAGATTTCAAGGACAGCTTGATTAGCGAGGTTATGTCAATTGAGTCCACATTTAGCAAATTCTTCACAAATGTTCGTGCTTTAAACAATGAGTATAAGCATAAAGTGGAAAATGGAGAGTACATTTCGAAACGTATAGGCGAGAATGAAAAACAATTGTACGCTGAATTAAGCAAAGCTCAAGACGACGTTGATGCTGCCTTCAACGATAATTTGGCAAGTGGGGATGCCATTAAGTGTTTGGTGGAACTAGTGTCTAAGAGCAACAATTATATACAGTTAGCCACCACGAGCAAAAGCGAGCTTCGAATTGAAGCTTTATTGCTGGTTACATCATGGATCCTGAAAATACTCAACATTTTGGGTTTCCAATCGAGACCTGACAAACTTGGGTGGGTGGATGAGTCTTCTTCTGAGGGTGTTGGATCAACTGAGGAGGTCGCCATGCCATACGTAAAAGCATTGGCACAATTCAGAGACCAAGTGAGAAATTTAGCGATTAAGAAGGCCGATTTGAAGGAGTTTTTGACTGCATCGGACACAATTCGCGCTGATTTAATCAACCTTAATGTTTCCCTTGATGACAGACCCGACGGAAACGCGTTAGTCAAGTTCCTCAATGAATCGGAAAAGCAGCTGTTGCTCAACCAACAAGAGGCAAAGGTTAAGCAGCAAGCGGAAAAGGAAGCCAAAAGGAAGGAGCAAGAAGCATTGAAGGCAAAGAAGGAGGCAGAGAAGTTAGCCCAGCTGAAAATACCACCTAATGAAGTGTTCAAGAATGATCCCTTATATAAAGAGTTTGATGAGATGGGAATTCCAACAATTGATAGCAAAGGAGAAGAAATCAGTAAAAGCATGAAAAAGAAGTTGATGAAGCAATATCAGCAGCAAGAAAGGCTTCATAACGAGTATTTGAAGTCAATTGGTGAACCTTCTTGATGTAGCGTTAGATTATGATAAAAATAGTAACCTTAGTACATATGTCCTTACGCGTCTGAAATTGTTTGTTCCTCTTGTATTCACCAAATGTCGCGTTTCAAAAAAACACAACAAGTGAAAACAACACACACAACTAGATACCTGCCAATCATCACAAAGTTTTCATCATGGGGAAATTAGTAGGATTGGAATTAAACAATTTCAAGTCGTACCGTGGGAAGACCAATATAGGCTTTGGGTCATCAAATTTCGTGTCAATAATTGGTCCGAATGGTTCAGGAAAGTCTAATATGATGGATGCTATATCGTTTGTCTTGGGGTTGAACTCGTCGCAACTTAGATCAAGGCAGTTAAAAGATTTAATATACAGAGGAAGAAGAGATACACTTGGCGAAGACTTGAACGACAGCACTCTTGAATTTGAACAAGACCCCAGATCGGCCTATGTCATAGCTATTTATGAAAAAGATGATGGAGAAATAATGAGGTTGAAAAGATCAATCTTAGCAAGTGGTAGTACCGAGTATCAGATCAATGATCAGTCGGTTACAAGACTAAACTACGCAGCGGTTCTAAAGCAAGAAAACATTCTTGTCAAGGCAAGAAACTTTCTAGTATTTCAAGGTGATGTTGAACAAATCGCGTCACAAAATCCTAATGATTTGTCTGCCATGATTGAACATATCAGTGGATCCAACGAGTACTTCGAAGAGTATGAACGATTAAAAGAAGAAAAGGACCGGGCACGCGAAGTCACCAACGAGGTGTTTTCGAGAAAGAGGACCCTCAATTCAGAATCAAAGCAGTACAAGGAGCAAGCATCCGAGCAACGACAATTTGAAAAGAGCCTTATTTTGAGAAATGATCTCGTAAAGAAACTAAACTTATATCAGTTGTACCACAATGAAAACAAACATCACCAGTTGAAGAAAGAAATCAAATCAAAGAGCGACCATTTGAAGGAAATGAAGAGCGAAGTATCAAAGAAAGAAAATGCGTATAAAGCTTTGACATCAGAGTACTCTAAAGTTGCGCTTGAATTGAAAAGCTACTCCAAACAAATTGAGCAGGCGGGCCAAAAAGTCGAATCTACCAAGAGAGGATTGATCCCTATAGAATCAAGCAAGGCTTCGTTATCTTCAAAGATCAAGTCACTGGAGAATAAAGTTTCAGACTTGGAAGTAGACGTTGCTTCGCAAAAGACACAGATTAAAACCATTGAAAAACAACTCAATGACAGCAAAAAATTGTTTAAGGAATTTGAAGAACAAGTTAGAGCTTCCATAGCCGCTTCATCGAATTTGAACATACCAGAGGAGGGTCAACAAGAATATGAGAAACTAAGGGCCGAGTATCTTGCAGCAAGTGGATCAGAATTAGAGGAACAAATTTCAGTATTGATGCATGAAAAGGACTCTTTGGCAATTAAGGAGAAGAGTTTAGCTAACCAAAAGTCTAATGCCGAATCTAGGATGCAAGAGCTCCAATCAAGTATTAACTTGGAGTTGAAATCAAAGTTGAATGACTTGGAAAACGAAATTAATCAAGTATTGAACAAAAAGGAGGAAATGAACGCGGCCAGAAACGAGCTTATAAAACGAAAGGATTTATTCAATCAAGAAGAGCTCAAGCTCAATACCGAGTTAAAAGATGTATTGCTCAAATTGGAAGACTTGTCGTCGCAGCAACGCGAATCTAACAAGCAAAAGAATTTAAGGGAGAACATATCCACGCTCAAAAGGTTGCTTCCGGCTGGATCTATCAAAGGATTAGTTCACGAACTAGTTTGGCCAACTGAGCAAAAATACGAATTTGCTTTGCTGACAATTTTAGGACGAAACTCCGATGCGATTATAGTTGAAACAGCTGCAGTTGCATACAAGTGTATTGATCTCTTGAAGGAAAGAAGGGCAGGGGTTGCCACTTTTATCCCATTGGATTCAGTTGAGTTTGAACCAGTTAACTTGAGCTATTTGAGGTCAATACATGACTCTGCTGTGCCGGGAATGGATATTGTTGAGTACGAAGATAGGTCATTAGGACCGGCAGTTGAATACATTGTTGGAAACGCCTTAGTTGCCGATGATATCAATGTGGCTAGATCGTTGAGATGGAATTCGTCCAAGAAGTTTGAGAACAAGATTGTGACTTTGCAAGGGTCAGTGATTCACAAGTCAGGCCAAATGACTGGTGGTCAACAAGCACGCAAATCATCGGCGAATATCAGTTGGGACAAACAGGTGTGGATAAAGATGAATGAAAGAAAGGAGGTTTTGTTGTCTAGGGTTTTGAAATTGCAAGAGACTCGACCTAAAGAATTGGAGATCAATTTGTTGGCAGAGGAAATAAGTCTGTTGGACGATAGATTACCGGTTTTTAAAAATCAAAAAAGTTCATTAGAAAGGGCAATCAATGATAAAGGTAGTGAAATGGATTTCTTGAAAAAGCAGTGCGAAAACTTTGATGAGTCCTTGGCAAAGATGAGAAAAGATTTTGAAGCAATTGACAAAAAGATTGCAAAATTGCAAAAAGAAATTAAAAAGAAAAAGTCCATTATATACAAGAGTTTTTGCGAAAAGTGGAACATCAAGGATGGCATAGACAAGTATGAAGAATTACATGGTGCTGCATTGAGGACTAGAGCGAAGGAAAGAGCATTATTTTTGAAATCCATTTCAGTATTGCAAAGCAAATTAGATTTTGACACGGGACGATGTGAGGAGACTGAATCAAGAAAAAATACCGTTAAGAACCAGGTCGTGGATTTGAAAGAGGAATTGGAACATGTATTAGAAGAGAAGAAAAGATTACACGAAGAACTTGATAGTGCTCAAGCCGAATATGAAATTTTAAAGAAAGAGCAAAGTAAGATAGAGCAGCGGTTAGAGACAAAGTTGCGATCATCCAAAATAGTCGAGAACGATTTAGCTGAAAAATCGCAAGAGGCTACGAATCTTGCAAAAGAAATTATTGAACAAGAAGAAACATTGTTGAAGGTTGACTCTGTTAGGGTTAACATTATGAAAAATTGTAAGATTCAAAATATAATTTTGCCATTAGAGGCAGGTGATCTTGATAGTATCTCCATGGGTGAGGATTCTGACGAGGCGTTGGATGAAATATACAAGATTGAGGTTGATTATGAAATGCTTGACCAAAAATACAAAAATACATTCAGTCCTAAATTGGAAGCTGAACTTGAGGTGATGCTTCAAAACACTATTGAAAATTTGGAAAAGTTGGCACCTAATGTTAAAGCCATGGAGAGATTCAAGGAAGTGGAGAATAAGTTAAGGGGTTATGATAAGGATTACACGGTTGCACGCCAAAATGAAAGAAAAGCAGCTGACAAGTTTAGAGAAATTAGTGAAAAGAGATACGATAAATTTATGGAAGCATTTAATCATATATCAGGCTGCATTGATGCCACTTACAAGGAGTTAACCAAATCTCGTCTATCACCAATGGGTGGCTCAGCCTTTTTGATCCTCGAAGATGAGGATAGCCCTTACTTGTCAGGTGTGAAGTACCATGCAATGCCTCCTATGAAACGATTCCAGGATATGGAATTGTTGTCGGGAGGTGAAAAGACTATGGCTGCGTTGGCTCTATTATTTGCTGTCCATTCCTTCCAACCTGCACCATTTTTCGTGTTGGATGAAATAGATGCCGCTTTAGATAATAGCAATGTGGCAAAGATTGGAAATTACATCAAAAACCACGCGGGTCCAAACTTTCAGTTTATTGTTATTTCGTTGAAGAATAATTTGTATGAAAAATCCGATGCTTTAGTGGGTATATACCGTGAACAAAGAGAAAACAGCTCCAAAACGGTAACACTTGACTTGAGTGAGTATCCAGATGAGGATATACCATTGCAGAGTAATCAAGCCGTTGCAGTATAGGTAGTGGTGTGTAGTATAGGTAGCTGTGTGTAGTATATAAGCTGAATGAATAATGTGATTAATGTGATTGGTAGTGCTTCACAATATGTTGCAAAACGAGCATCGCTTCAAAAAATATGTCAAAACCTGAAGCTTTTTATCGCAGCATCTTATGTTTGCAAGAATACGACCAACATCTTTACTACTATGGACTATACATAGGTCATATTCGAGTAGCTCGGCTCCGAAGAAACAAGCAAAAGTTTCCTCGTTGCTTAAATACTTTAAGAAAACCAAGCGGAGGAAGGATTTGGCTGATCCAACTCATCCCAGTAACGTCACATTTCTCGAGATTCGCCAATTCCTCAAAGACTACTCCAACAAAACACACACTAACATCACCGATGCCGACATTCATAATCCATATGAAGTTGTGAAAGCTTTTTTACCTTTCCAACGGCGAGACCATATCGTACCGAGTGTGAAAATAAGGGGAACCATACACACTGGGGAGGGAATTGCGATTATACCCAAGTCAATGTACGCATCCGAGTATGCCGACTCCGAAAATGTGCTTGGCAAATACACAGTGTTGATAATTCCGAAAACGACAGTCGGCGACAAAGTCAAGATATTGCTCAAAATGCACCATGAATTCTATGCAGAAGCGGAATTGATTGAAGTATTGAACAAGGGTCTGCGAGAGAGCAAGAGGAATGACCGCATGATACTATGTAAACACTTTCAGGAATGTAATGGATGTCAGCTACAAATGCTATCTTACCCTGAGCAATTGTTGTTCAAACAAAATGTAATCAAAAGGGCGTATCTGTTATTCTACCCAAATTTGAAAATCGAACGCGAGTTGGGGATTGTCAATCCTTCACCACTTCAGTATTCATATAGAACGAAGCTTACGCCACACTTTGAAGTACGAGATGGAAAATGTACAAAGTTGGGGTTTCAACATGTAAATAACAGAGGGAAAATTGATGTTGAAAGTTGTCCCATTGCCACTGTTGAAATCAATGATAAACTACAACAAGCAAGAAGTAAGTACCTTCGGGGCCCACCAATGAAGCAACTTACATTGAGACAGAGTATGCGAGTTGACCACAATACTGGAGAGTTTTATGAGACAGCATTAGAAGGGCAGTCAAAAGTCACTACTGAAAAGATTGAGGATTTCATATATCAATTTGATTCCAATTGTTTTTTCCAAAATAACAACTCAGTATTGCCCTCGGTTTTGGATTATATACGTTACCATATGAAACAGTTGACATCTCCTGTCGAAAATGTGGTTGACACATATTGTGGTGTCGGTTTCTTTGGTATTGCCTTGTCCAACTTTCATGAGAAATTGAATGTATTTGGGATTGAAATCAGTGAGTCAAGTATCAAATATGCAAACCATAATATGAAGCTAAATGGGCTTTACCCGGAACGAACAAAGTTTATTTTAGGAGATGCCTCAAACATATTTGGTAACGAGGAATTCAAAAAAAGTGGCATTAAAGGCAGTGGAAGCGTGGTAATTGTTGATCCTTCAAGAAAGGGTTCAGATGAAATGTTTTTGAAACAACTTTTGGAATTTGAACCAGATATGATTGTTTATGTTAGTTGCAACGTATTCACGCAAGCTCGAGACTTGGCCGTTTTTGAAAAATTGCAAGGTGAGAACCAAAAGTATAGAGTTGAGGATGTTGTCGGCTTTGACTTTTTCCCGCAAACAAAACATGTTGAATCCGTTGCTATATTGAAAAGAAATTTATGTACATAGGGCTTTCAATATCCATCAGCTTCTTTTAGTAACTCGTCGATAACATCAAACATTGCATCTACTCCCCAATCTACTCTCACTCTTTGTTTCTCCTTGGTGATGAGATCACTAAATTTTACCTTTTCTTGCAAAAAGTATTGCAACCCCCTAAGTAACGTAATTTGATCTTTGGCTTTGATCACACGCTCCACGAGCAATTTATCATCAAAGAGATGATCATTGTTACTGGCCTTGTCAATTGCCATTCCTGCTCCAAGTTGATTCTTTCTTGATTTTTTCCCAATCTGATCCAAAAAGGTCATTAATAATACCTCGATGAACAAACCTGTGTCAGGTGACGATGTCAAAAAATTGACTGCCTTTAATGAATGCAATGGCAATGAGTCTTCCGCCATGAGAAATCCATAGAATCTTCCAAGATTCAAAATCTTTTTCAACTTTGTTTCTTCGTCACCGTCATTGATTCCTAAAACATTAGCCCCTTCTTCTTCACCGTCAATGTCGTTACCATCCAACTCCTTGATTAAGTCCCACAACATGAATTGAAACGTCTTTCGGAACGAATGCGAGTCACATAAGTTATTCGCCAACACAGCATAGTAAGGATTCCACGAAGGTTCAATGGTGGTGCAATGAATCAAAACTTTGGGGATTTCTCTCTCTTGTGCTCTTTTCAATGACAATTTGTCCAATTTTGTCCTCGCATCGACGAAATCAGTAGCTGACATAATAGATATAAACACAGCTCTTCGAATATCAGTATTCATTCTTTGCGCTTTCGCTAACTCCAACCAATTAGGCTCAGCCGCATCAAGTACGTCATTGATTTCGAGTTCATTGACGTCAGTGCTTGGTTTCTCTATGGCTTCATTTCCCTTCCATGCTGATCCAACCAACCACCATTTTCCTCTACTTTCAACATTTTGTATATCGTCCAATGACACTTGTATTGGATCTCCACCTTTGTTGTTGTTGATACCACTTAGGAACTTTTTAAGTCTGATTGATAATTGATGGTTCCCCTCATTTAACACCTTCATCTTGTTATTCTTCAACGTGGATATTGTATCAATCAAGAATTGGATTCTTGAAGTTTTGAGGTCTGGCAGTAACTTTGCATATTTTTCATTCAACAAGATAATAATGTCTTTCAACGAAGAAGGATCATCAGTACGCATCTGGTTTCCAGAACTTCTAATCAAGCGCAACAACAAGTCTGCATTGTTTTCATCAAGATTCATGATGAGTTCTCTCACAATGTCGTACAACACCTTGGAAGATAATAAGTGAAACAAATACACTGAAGACAACAATATTATCAAATTTGAAGCTTCAGTTTTCTTGCTACTCTCCCTGTTGTATTGTTGGAACCTTTCAACCAATGTTTGAATAAAGTGAGCACCAAATTCAACACCTTGTAGTCTATAAACTGCGGCAACGAGACATGCATGGAGATACACAAATGTGTCCAACAACCGACCTTGCTGAACAACACCATCTATTACGATATTGGTGAGTTGCTCATTCACCACTTGCCTTGGATGAGACATGTATACATTTTGAATATCATTGACAATAGAGGATATATTAGCTTCGGAGAGCTTATTCATGGGACCCTTTATTGCCTTACGCAAATTGGTAATCTCTTCAGAATTAGCATCTTGTGCCTCCAAAGCCATTTTACGACGTAATGCCGGTGGTATATACCTTTGTTCAAACGTGGATTCATCCGGTCGAGTCTCTTCGTCAGTACCGGGAGCAATATAAGGATTCTCCCTCACTCTCTCTTCTTCGTCGGTGTATCCATCCAGTTCATCATCTTCAAATTCGTCCTCCAGTTCTTCAGTACCCACTTCAGCTCCTTCTTCGCTGATAAAGTCCAACCCATCTAACAAATGGTTTAAATCATCATCGTCGGCATCAGGCAAATTATCGGTTTTCTTGATTCCCAATTTTTTGGCGTAATACTCGAGGTCATCCTCGTCATTTTCGAATTCTCTGGAGCTTGGCGGACGTGCATAATTAGTGCCCTCTTTGACTTTGTGTTGAGCATGGTCAGAGCTTTCATCATCATCCTCTGCTGAAACCTCTTCTGCACTATCTACACTGTCGGAAAAATCTAAATCCAACCCATCCAAAAGACCTCCTATCACATCATTATCGTCAGTTTTACTCAATTTTGAGTTTTTGCCATGCTTCAAGCCAAGCTTTTTTGCATAATATTCAATCTCTTCATCATCTTTTTGAGTGACGGTATCATCAATTGGCGTTACTCTGCTCTTTTTGCTTTTTCTAGCTTCGTTTGTTTCTTCATCAAATTCGTCATCCTCGAAACCTCCAAACTCCGAGCTATTATCTGACAAACAAGAGTCGTCTTCATCATATGAATCATCATTCAAGTCGTCCTCTTTGACAATCCTGATGCCTCCACTACTGTTTGCTGCACCATTTGATTTCTTCTCCTTCAATCGTCGTAAAGCCTCCATGGGATCCTTTTCGTTCTCGCTCTCATTTAACCCATCGTCACTCAGAAAATCGTCATCTTCGAGATCGTCTTCCTTCACAATTCGTACTTCACTTTCTTGCTTTGAGCCCTTGTTTTTCTTTTCTTTTAAAAGACGCAATGCTTCTAATGGATTAATACTATCTTTCTCATCCTCAAAATCCTCCAGGCCAGAAATATCAGACATCGAATCATCGTCCAAATCATCTGCCTTTATAACTCGTACCACTTTATTGTTTTTTGTTTCTTTGAGTTTCTTCAACTTTTCCATGACATCGTCCAGATGATTACTTGAACTTCTACTTCCATTGCGTTTCGAGGTGTGACCATTTTGCAGCTTGATATGTGAAGTTTTGGACGATGAAGCTGTTCCTTTCCCATTTGGTTTCTGTTTCTGTTTCTTCAAAGCTCGTTCCTGCTTTCTCTTCTCTTTTCGAGATAATACCTTATTTGACTTTCTCTTCTTGGAGCTGGAACTGCTTTGAGTACCATATCTGGCATCACTTGAATCATACTCACCTCTGGCTTGTTTATCGTTGATTTGGTCTAGTATTTGGTTCGGTAGTTTTATGGCGGACGATTCATCCCCACTCTTAAATTTTGCCATATCTTAAACTAGTAATAGGTACTAAATGTATAGTGGTGAAGATAATACTTCAAATGATCATCTCCCACAGATAGAAAAAAAAAAAGGGAACTATCAAACCTGGTAGCAGTACTAGGTTTTGCATTTGTCTGATTGTGATTTTTCCTCCAACAAAGTTATCCAACTTTGTCTTCATTCAAGAAAGACAATCCAGTTCTAGCTATGTTTAATTTAAAATTCGACTTGAGCAAGCTCAAGGTAAATGTTAAACTCGTTAGTGATTTGTTATTGCTAACTGGAGCTAGTTTATCTGTGTACTATTTGTTAAATGCCATAATAAATGAATATTTGGACAAGAGCATCAAGAATAAAGAATCCGACAAGAAGGGCAAAGGAATATTAAAAAAGATACAAAACAGCAATCCACATTTAAAGAATATTTCACTCAATCAGTATGAGAAAACGTTGTTGAGCTCACTCGTGACACCAGACGAAATCTCTGTTTCATTTGAAGATATTGGTGGGTTACAAGACACCATTGACGAGTTGAGAGAAGCAGTGATGTTACCTTTAACCGATCCTGAACTATTTGCAGTCCATCTGAATTTGATCAAGTCTCCTAAAGGTGTACTTTTTTATGGTCCGCCAGGATGTGGGAAGACTATGCTTGCCAAGGCAATTGCAAAGGAAAGTGGCGCATTCTTTTTATCGATTAGAATGTCAACTGTGATGGACAAATGGTATGGAGAGTCAAATAAAATAGTGGATGCAATCTTTTCATTAGCTAATAAGTTGCAACCATGTATTATTTTCATTGACGAGATAGATTCATTTTTAAGGGATAGGTCGTCGAGTGATCATGAAGTTAGTGCAATGTTGAAAGCCGAGTTTATGACCCTATGGGATGGTTTAAAATCCAATGGACAGATAATGGTCTTGGGAGCAACCAATAGGAAAACTGATATTGATGAAGCGTTTTTAAGGAGAATGCCAAAGACATTTGCTATAGGTAAGCCAGATGCCTCACAAAGACGATCTATTTTGGCAAAAATATTGAAAGACGCTAAAGTCGATGAGCAAGAGTTCAATTTGGAGCTGATAGTAGAGAGGACCAGAGGATATAGTGGGTCCGATTTAAGGGAGTTGTGCAGAGAGGCAGCTTTGTTACCAGTACGAGAATATATCAAAGAAAATTACAATTACAAAAGTGGCAAATTGAGTCGAGATGAGAATGATAATTTACCTGTCAGAGCGTTGAAAACGTCTGATTTTTATAGAATTATATCCACACCAGCAACGGGGACCATACCAAGTTTGGCACTTGACTAGACCAAGTATATATATATATATGTATATACATATAGTTTAATATTGGATTTGAGTTCAAGTTTTTCACCGATTTTGATAATTATGAGTTGTATAATTTGTGCGATATTCCTTGGTGAAATATTCAACTGAAAAAATTTTTTTATCGTCATCTTCACATATACTCATCTTTCTTTCTTTTGGAAAGTGACCCATTGAGTTAGCCTGGGGATCTCCATAGATATGTATTGATCAATATATATATACATATACATTCTCACTTTGGGATAATTTAACGTCGACACAGACTCTACTATTTCTCAACAGGCCTCTTCGAAGACCCTTGTATCATAGTGGTACACGGGTTCAAAGCGAGGCCAAAATTGAACTTCAAACTAATAACTACTCCTCATAGAGTATAGCATTTTAAGGAGTAGAGATTGACTAATATATATTATTAAAAGACAGTTTGAGACATTCTTCGTAAGTGAAGCTTTGTAAAATTGGGACTTTGTTTCATCCAATGTTTGCCTGTAAGTTTAGCCCTAGTGATGCCATCGACAGACCATGATGAGTTTTCTTGAACCTTCTCGCTGTTAATATTAACGTAATATAACCTTACATGTATGTGGCTGACCGACGAATTCAATGAGTCGATGTTTGCAACTAATAGAAATGGTAGCACAGGCAACCCCCTTTTTGGTCATTTGATTTTGTTGGAATTCAATCCTTGAGCAAGTTTGAAAATATTCAGCCACCAAGAATTATCAGAAGAAGAACCCAATTGAACTTGCTACCTTACACAATGCCTTCTATCGCTAGACTCGGGGCATTGAGAAATCTGGGAATCAGGCGGGTACCAAGGTTGTTGCAAGCACACAGATTCTACGCCACTGATATAGAGGATTTAAAAAAGCAATCAGATTCCACAGAAGCTGACAATTCGGTTTCAGCAACTGGTGTCATTGATAAAAGAAGTAATGAAGTATTGTTATACTATTCATTTGCCACGTCTCGAAATTTCATCAAATCGTATTTATCACGACTTGCATTGTTTGCCCCACGATATTCTGATGAACAAGTCAAGAAGAAAGTGGAGAACCTTTCATCCCCTTTACCTCAAGGGTCGACTTTGACGGAGGTAGTAGCATTGGCCAGGGATTCGGGGGCATTTGTGAAGTATCAATTCCCACAAGATGAAACAGCAAGACATTTTATTGATCGAATCAGAAATAATGTTGCCAAGAATGAAAAGGAAAACGAGAATGCCATTAGTCGAGTGTTTGACTACTTGACTGATAGGGCTCCAAAAGTTTATAGTGTCAAGGGTGTTCCTTGGATAGAGGATTTGAAACGGTTTCCAAGTCCCAAATTAGCAATCAAATTTGAAGGTGATCCCTTGACCGAGGAAGAATTGTATGTTTTGTTCAGAAGGTATGGATTGATTGATGATATTAAAGCTGATCCGGCCGAGTCATCAGTGTTGTTTCACCATATTCGAGCCGCGACTTGTGCCAAGCATTGTATCACAGGGATGCAGTTGAATAATGGTAAAACTACTATTCATATTCAATTTAGTCCTATAAAGAGGAAAAACTACTTGGTTGATTTTGTTTCAAACCATACCAAGATTTCAATCCCGATTATATTAGCTCTCTTGGCTGGGCTTGCAGTAATGGTTTTTGATCCAATCAGAGAATGGTTTATTGAATACAAGATAACTCATAGCAGACACACATTTGATCACTTTAAACAAAATAAACTTTTCCAATTACTTTACATCCCTTACAAGTCACTTGCCAATTTAGTGTCTAACAGCTATGATTACATAGACACGCAACTTCATGAAGTAGTTGGAACAAATGATGACGTTTCACTGGATACTCAATCCATAGATGAGATTAAAAAGGAAAGCAATATGTTTTGGAAGGAAAGACTTGAAAAGTCAAAACAATTGAAATTATGGATTTTAGAAAACTTGAATAGTTTTATCATTGTCAAGGGACCACAAGGTTCAGGTAAAGAGGAATTTGTTTTGGATCATACGTTGGGCTCAGATGATCGATTGAATAACAAGATCTTGGTGATTGAATGTGATAAATTGAGTAAAGCAAGATCAGAAAACAGCTTGATTGGAAGTACAGCTTCACAATTGGGATATTTCCCTGTCTTTACGTGGACGAACTCAATTTCACAATTTGTTGATTTGGCGGTTCAAGGGTTAACGGGACAAAAGTCAGGATTGAGTGAAAGCAAAGAGACCCAGATTAAGAACATGTTTTCGTTGGCTACTCAATCTATTAGACATATTTGTGAAACCGATTATCAAAAGTATGTTAAAAGTATTGAACGTAGGAACAAGAAGTTGAAGGATGATGAAAAGATTGAGATTCTAAGACAAGAGGATTTCCTATCACAGCACCCGGAATCAAAACCAATCATTGTGGTCAACAAATTTGCCAGGCGAGCTGATGTTCATCTGAATGATTTTATTTACCCGTTGATTGCCGAGTGGGCATCGGGATTGATCCAAAACAACGTTGCACATGTTATCTTTCTCACTGCCGATGTTGGCTCATTACAACATTTAAATGAAGCATTGCCTAATCAAGTGTTTAAAGATATCTCCTTGAGTGATGCATCAATGATGAGTTCAAAACAATACGTATGTGATGTTTTGAACGTCAAAGATAGTGTTGTATTGAGTGATTGTTTGGAACCACTAGGAGGAAGGATGTTGGATTTGCAAGCATTTATACGTCGAGTCAAATCAGGTGAAGATCCCGAAAGTGCAGTAACGGAAATGATTACTCAAGCTGCGGAATTAATCACTACATTCTTTTTGAGTAATCAAAGGATCGATAAAGGTGACAACAACTGGAATTCTGCTCAAGTTTGGCTCATTATGAAGCTTTTACTGAAGAAAGAATCTGTTACTTATAACGATTTGATCAAACTGCCCTTGTTCAAATCATCAAAAGAAACAATGGATACATTAACAACATTAGAGAAATTTGATTTGATTTCATTAAAGAGGGATAAGGGAGTATTGAATAAGATCACTACTGGTAGGCCATTATTCAAAGCGGCATTTGAAAATATAATTGGCGATTTGAGAATTTGGAAGTTGTATGAGACTGATTACTTAACCAATTTGATTAATTTGGAAGTGACCAAGATCCAAAAATTTGAATCTGAATTGAGTGGTATTTACAAAATCAACAATAAATTGGATGGTCGTATTGATTACTTATCGAAAAAGATTGAAGGCTCGAATAAGAAGATAGTTGATTATGAAAAGGAAATTGCTGATATTGCTGCATATCAAGGCGATGCTAAATCTCATTCCTTTTTGGGAATCTTTTAGGGAATAAAGTGGCTTGTCGAATAATTCTGTACATACTATTACTAAAAATGCTATCTTAGTAATTGGTTATTCATAATTTCGTAAACCATGCGTCGTCTAATCACCTTCATATCGTTTTGAGAATAATTAAACAGATGATCTTGAGCCAAATACCGAGCAGCAGTACAAGTAAATACCCCACAATCAGATCCATTCTTTTGTTGTGGTGCATCAATGTACGGAATTAACTTGTACTTGATGGCATTGTGTCCTAATCGTTGAGCTTCATTATCCATATACATTTGTAAATTTTCAACTGCTTCAGGATTACCCGATTGATTAAAATCCAACGAATCATAGTAAGTTATTGTTTTTTGCAAGTTATCTATTAATGCCAATGCCCAATGCGTATTGCTGATATTCACAGGAACGATAACTTTATCCTTGGTGAATAAATTAATTTTTTTCCGTTTGGCCCATCTTGCCACCCCACTATATCCTCTTGATGCTAGATTTGAATAGAAATGAGTTGTCCAAATAAAAATTTTCGGATTCTGTTTCATGATTAAATTGTGATAAAAATCAATTACATTATCATTTAGCCAATGTCCGTCTTTTAAAGTTTGTAAGTCAGCGTAAGTTATATCAATGCTGTATTCAGTAGTGCACACTGTTCGAGGATTGGATTGCCATGCTTGATTTACCTTCGCTAATTGAGAATCATCTAATGGTTTAATTTTAGCTTTAGCAGCTAGCCTTTTTGCTGTTATTAATTCTTGAGTTTTGAATTGAGCTTTCTTGTAGGTCTCAGAAATACGATCGATTTTAAAATTGGTAATCAAATCATCAATTATTGAATATGAAGTGATTGAAATTGGTTTAGGTGGAGTGTAAAAGTTCAAGATTGATTGTTGGTAATTGGTTTTGGGTTTGATATCAAAGAAGTGATCATGATTAGGAGTAACCGTAGACGTGGCTTGCTGTATAATTGATGGTTTCGGTTGATCATTGGCTCTTTTGGTTGGGGTGGAGTGTAATGGGGATGTAGTTGATAAGTTCATGCTAAAATTTTGGCCATTCTGTTGAGTGTTTCCTAGTCTATTAGGTCTCGAGTTCTTCAATGCCAGGTCTCGTAGTATCTGACCAGTAGTGTCATGTGATGTTGTGGTGCTATTTTCCACGTATTCTCGAAGGCTTTCCTCCAATATACTGTTTTGACAGGATTGTTCTCGACGATTGTAGATAAGATGATAGTCATTAGTGATGGGATACTTGTGTGGTACGGTTACCTCTTCTAATATTTCAATATCGGAGTCTTTACTAGCAACAGGTTCATCTGCAATCTCTTCTTGCTTGGGTGATTCGATATATGGAGGTTTTTTCAAGTAAGATAGTACAAATGATGTAATCTTCTGAAGCATCTTGCTAATGATAGACCAAAAGTGACCACCCAACGCATCGTCTATTTTTTTGCTCTTTTCAGGATTCACAAAATTGTATGATAGGTCATCTTGAATGTATATTCGTTCGTGATCAAGTATAGGATTATCAAACATTTGGCGTAAGAGAGGTTGCTTCCGACAATGATATGTGGTTGAACCAATTTTTTTTCTCTCTCACTCACACGATGATGAGAAGGGACACAATTGCGCTTCAAAAGACAACCAATTGAATACAACAAAGCTAAAGAATTGATTCTCATGTGAGAAGTTGAGACTGTACTGAAATACAGACTACCACCGAGTTTGCTACTTGCTGTTTTTTGGACCAACTTTGTCAGTTTACTGAATAAGGTTCAACTGAAGAGTAACAATTTTTCAAGTTGGAAAATAGCACAAAATTCATTGCCTCCTTCCCCTTTTTGCAACAATTTGGTAAGAAGGGGAATAATGGTAAAAAAACTTTAGACCAAGTGATATAGGCTTCAGCTTCACTGCTTTGAAATTACCTGGATTCAACTCTCCTTTTCTGTTTCATGAACAGCTACAATGGTACCATTATCAACGTCAACTAGTCGACAGTTGTATATCACGAATGTGATAACTACTTTCTACAAGTATGTCCAATCCATCATGAGAGCCTGAGTAGCAAAGTCTTCGGGTTATTTCTGTAAAATTTGACGCATTAGCCTGTACATATAAATGTGAAAAAGGACTCTTCAAGGAGGATAGTTGTATTTCACTCACTCATTCCAAAGTTTTTATATGTACTATACCCAGTTCCTTGACGAATAAATGACGGTAAGCTACCATCATATTGATTCATCTGATACAGAAGTTTGTATTGAAAGTCGATTTAATTGAGAATTGTGCAAACTTGAAATAAGTATAACCCACGTGGGTTTAATTTATGGAGAACTATTTTTACACAAAACTAAAAAGTATGTCTACACACAAAACACACATTTAATCAATAATACACGACCATCAATTTTGGTGTGTTGCAAAAAAAGGCAACCAAAACACACCACACCCTCCATCTATCCTCTTCTACGAGGGATACGCTTTCAAATTTGTTGTTGGATGAGGATCTTGGTTTTACGTACATTTCTTTCGAAGGGTTTGTCAGATTCAACGATTTGTTTTGAAAAAAGAATACTACCGACATGCATTCCGAATGGAGTACAAAGATGGCAAACTTCGAATCACAAAAGTTGGTACCAGACCTATTAGATCGTCTTTAAACCTATAATGGCGTCCCACAATGCCACAGGTAAAAAGGTGTGCGATTCCACACATGAAGCTCTGTGGAGCAACGCAACCACTGAAACAAAGTTCAATGAGATAGAAGGGGTTAAGCTCCCTTCACAAAGGGCTTGATTCGGTCACTTTAGATGCAAGTTAAACCTCGTGTGGTTGAGAAGTTGGCTATTAATGATGTGTGTTTGTATAAAGTTGTACCATTCAGTAGATACACAAATCAAATGAAAAACAACTGTCCTACCTGTTTGTGTTCAGAAAAAACAATACCGACTGTTTATGTCCACTACTTTTACTCAGGCTTTTAATCAATAAATTGGCATATAATACAGAGAGATTACCAATATTAATTTAATGTTGCATTGTTTGAATACGAATATTTATTATAAATTGGTATCCGCCCACGTTGCTCGAGCCAAAAAAATTAAAAACTATCTTCATTTCCTTTCGATTAAAGTGAACGAAGAAAAGCAAGGGACATTGCTTTTGAGTCAACGGGGCATCACATTCGACTCAGCTCAACTACATTCTGTCATACAATACGATTGACGAGGTAGAAATAAAAGTATTCTACATTTACAAAGGGAGAAAGTTTTCCATAAGTAGAAAAGGCTAAAAAAAGTCAATAAAGAGAAAGTAAAAAAGATTTCACAAAACAGCGGTAGCAAGAGGTAAACGAAAGACAACATTATTTCATTTCTGAAATTACAATTTATCATTCCACTACAAGAATCCTACCAATTAACCAGCCAACTACCACTACCCATCATTGAAAACTCACACTTTGAGGACTCACCCTTCTAAATCTATCTTTTGTTCTTTTCCTTTTGAATAGCCCCCTTTACTTTCAATCCCACACAAGCATATTCTTATTATGGCATCAAGTGAAGACTCCAAATCCAAACCATCAGCCACCAGCAAGCAACAGTCCTCATTGCCAACTACGGTCACTGTATCCCCCACAAATAAACAACCACAACAACAAGGAGGACACGATTCCAAAATGTTATTCGGTACCAAATTGGAAACTGAAACTTATGCACCATGGAAAGACTTTTACATCAACTACAACCAATTAAAGAAATTGCTCAAAGAAGGGGTGATTTTGAAAAACAACTGGACTGATAAAGATGAGCAAAACTTTGTTAGTGCCTTGGATGAAAATTTGGAAAAAGTATTCACATTCCAACACAACAAATTTGATGAATTGAATGATGAGTTGGATATCTTGCAACAACAAACTGAGGTAGCCGACACTTTCGATGTTGATGCATTTTCTAAGAAATTGGACCATTTATTGAATGAAGCGCAAAATTTAGAGCATTTTCAACGTTTGAACTATACTGGATTTATCAAAATCGTCAAGAAACATGATAGATTGCACTCCAATTATTCTGTTAAACCATTGTTGAATGTTCGTTTAAAGAAATTACCATTCCATTCGGAAGATTATTCACCATTGTTGTACAAAATTGGAACTTTGTTTCAATTTTTAAGAGAAAATTACGAAGTCGATCAATCGTTATCGAAATTGTCATCTTTTAATGATGGGGCATTGAGTGGAGAGTTTCAATCTTTCAAGTTTTGGGTTCATCCTGAAAATTTGATGGAGGTAAAGACCACTATATTGAGACATTTACCTGTATTGATTTACAACTCTAAAAAGGATGATGATGACGATGACGATGATGATGACGACGATGACGAAGATGAAGCAAATGGTAAAGATAACAAAGTCACCCAAACTGATCAAACCATCAATTGTTTGTACTTTGACAATGAACATTTCGACCTTTACAATCACAAATTAACCAAACTCAATAATTCATCAACATTGAGAATTAGGTGGATTGGGAAGTTATCAGACAAACCTAAAATCACCATGGAAAGAAAAGAGTTTGATGTCAATTCCAATTTCCATGTTGATGACAAGATTGAATTGAGGCAAAAGTATATCAATCAATTTGTTATAAACCATGATGTTCCCAAAAAGTTTGTTAAAATCAATGATGAAGCTACTGTCAAGAGATTGTTAAAATTTATCGATGACAACAACTTGCAACCAATTTTGAGAACTACTTACAAGAGAACAGCTTTTCAGATTCCTGGTGATGACAAGATTAGAATCATTATTGACTCCAATTTAACTTTTATCAGAGAAGATTCATTTGATCCAATTTTACCCATCAGAGATCCCCATCAATGGCATAGATTGGATTTGGATAACCCTAAAAATAATCAACAATTTTTGAGAAAAGGTGAATACAACAAATTCCCATTTTCAACGATGGAGATCAAGATTAAAAAATCGTCAGTTAAAAACTTTAAAAAGTTGCAATGGATTAATGAATTGATCAATAGTAGCTACTTAGTTAAAGAAATTCCTAATTTCTCCAAGTTCATCCATGGTGTTGCATCATTATACTTGGAGGATGATAAATTGGATAACATTCCCATGTGGTTTAATGAATTGGAAGGTGACATAAATGATGATTTACCCAAAGTTCCTACAAAAGTTAACAATGATGGAATCACTCAATTAAGCAATGATGATAACTTGTCAAAGTTTAAATCAATGATTTTGAAAAACAACACCTCCAACTTCCAACCTCGATCAGCATCATTTTCGGGAAGTTTATTGTATAAGGGAAACAGCAACAACCAAGATGAGCTCGTGTCAGTGGCAGAGACCGGAGAAACAGAAGCTGACGATTCAAAGATTACGCCAGTCGATGAAGAAGAGGATGAAGGCAATCTTTCTCCAACAGGTAAACCAAAGAAGCTTCAGCAACAACAACAACTGGGCAACTTTACTACTGATGATCAATCGTCCGACTTTGATGAAGATGAAGACGAGGATGATGAAACTGGTATTACCAAAGCTAATCGTTTGAAGAAATTGATCAAGTTCCCTCAACAATTTTCAAAATTGATTGATGTTGATTCCGAAGATGAAGAAGTCATTCTACCCGCCGGTGTGGTTAAACCTGAACAATGGATTAAGAACATGGGTCCAATCAAGATAGAACCTAAAGTGTGGCTTGCCAATGAGCGTACATTTAATCGTTGGTTGCATGTCACGACATTATTAATGTCAGTTACATTCATCATTTATTCATCAACCATCAGATCCAATTTCCATCAATTGAGTACCTATTTGGCTTATTTTTATTTCGGGTTAACAGTATTTAGTTGTCTTTGGGGATACTATATTTTCATTGTTCGAAGAAATATCATTTTGGAAAGAAGTGATAAACATTTGGATAATTCAATTGGTCCATTGATTATTGCTTTTGGATTGATGATTGCTTTGATTATTAATTTTGTGTTTGGATGGAAGAGTCTTGAATTGGATTATGAGCATAATGAGTTTTATGACAACAATCCAATGCATAAAAAGATTCATCAATTTATGGTTGAAATGGTGAGCTAAGGGGATGTAGGCGCTGTTGTGTGACATTTAAGTATTTGTATAGCTTGATTGGATATCTTTCCATTATAAGCAGGATGAGTAGAAGTAGCTTAGTAACAAGGGTGATGGCGTTAGTCGCAAGAAGTGTGTTTGGGCTGGTGGCTCATTATTGTTGATTCCTGCATATAACCCATTACAACGTGTGTGGTGTTTTCTAACGCTGTTTGAATTTTTTCATTTTCATCAACGAAATCAACAAAGTTATTATCAGTTGAACATTTAGAGCTTTTGATAGGCAGCACACCACACTACATTGCCCAAATGTCATTGAATGTATCGTTATATACAGTGTCAGCATTGCTAATACTAGACAACGAAGGCAATAGGTTATACGCTAAATACTACACACCACCAACCGAAAATGATATCAACAACAACAACAACTCTAGTAGCTCCCAAAGCGGTAACAGTAGCCACCACCCCAAAACAGCCAAACCGTCCACTTCCTCCAAATCCTCCAGTCAATTGAAATTTGAGAAATCATTATTTTCCAAAATCAACAAAGTGCATCAAGATATTCTCTTGTATGATAACAATTTAATTGTATATAAACAAATCAATGATACATCAATCATACTTGTGGCTCCAATCAATGAAAATGAATGTCTCATGTATTCAACATTGAGCAATTTGGTTGAATCATTGAATATATTGTTGAATAATACCATTGATAAAACCACTATTGTTGAAAATTACGATTTGGTGGTGTTGGCCATTGATGAGACTATTGATGATGGTGGGATTATATTGGAGTATGATCCGGCTACTATTGTGTCTCGTGTAACTAACGCTCCCGTGAGTTCGGGAGCTGCTGGTGTTGTCGATTTAAAAAATATCGATTTGAGTGAAAAGGGATTGTTTAATGCCTTAAGTTTCGCCGGTAAGAAGTTGGGTGAGAGATTGCAACAAGGGTTGTAAAGAGAGAGATGCGATGTACAGTGACTATTGTTGTAGATGTTTATTAGTTTAGTAATGGCATATATAAAGAGAGAGATAATTATACCTCTACAGGATTCTCTTTTACATGAAACCGAGAGAGCTATGAAAAATATCAAAACATGAATTCATTCTTATTACTGAACTTGTTTAAGCACTATTAGCGTTACTCAACCGTCATATAACTCCCCTTTCAGCCATGGAAGACTCGTTTTATTTTTCCCTACTACGAGTATCAATAGCTCAAATACTCAAAACACAAGGATTTGACAAATGTAAACCATCAACATTAAACACAATCACATCCTTATATATCATCTACTTGTCGAAATTAGCCACAGAGTCAATAGACTGTAGTCTTATTAGAACAAGAACTAATTCACCAGAAGTACAGGATGTAATGCAAGCCATGATCAATTTGGGGTTGGTGAAAGCTACCCAGGGGCATAGAATCCATGATGAATTTTTTGATGAACTGGAGTATAATACAAAGTCGATAAACCTGTTTAAAAGTTGGGTATTGAGTTATTATGGAGAACAAATTAGAGATATCGCCGAAAGAAAACAGAGGAGGAATGAACAAGATGCAATTGATGAGAATGCTAGAGCCCAAGTTGATGAAAAGGACAACCAGCAACAGCAACAGCAACAGCACCCCCACCACCACCCAGAGGATTTTTATCATCAATTCATACTGAGTAATGGTCAAACCAGCTCGAAGAAGGACGAAAGCAGCAAAAGCGGCGAAGAAGTGGACAATGTGTCGTCTTTGATGCATGACAATAACAACAACAAATTGAAATGGTTAAATCATCTACTTGAAAAGGATTTGAAATTAGGCCACAAGTTGAAGTTTCTTTACGCTACTGAATTCATAGCTAACGAATTCGAACAAAGCTTACTAAAGGGACAACGAAAATTGAAAGGGACAACTAATAATACTGAACAAGGCGTAAACGAAAGTGATTTGGATTTAGACTTACAATTGAAAATCAAGAGTATTCGAAATAGTGATTGGAATGATTACATTGTGAAACCAGTAAGTGCTACCAAAGCCAAAGATAAGAGAGATGACTATACTGTTGGTGGTACAACTGATATTGATGACATTGGCGCTGTTGATGAGTTGGTTAAAAAGGAAGCTGTTTTGGAAAAATATCTACCTTACAATATCAAATACTCGGCGCCGCTATTATCGGATGATATTGATATCCAGGATGATGATAAACAAGATGTGGATGCTGAGATGGAAGACAGCCAACTCCACCTTGTACAATCTAATGAAATATAGACAATGTATATGCAATGAAACGTATACAGTGTTTTTCAAATGTTTTTGGTTTTGATATATAAATCTATCTAGCTATCTTTAAACTCTATGTAGACAAAGCACCCCTACCACCAATGCTCCTATCAATGCATACCTCTTTTCAACTTCAAAGAATCACGTTTCTTTTCACCAAGTGAGACGTAATTAGTATTGAAATTGCTATTGAATCGTGCTTCATCCATAACTGTATCATCTTGGAGCAGCAGTTGCAGCAGCTGCAGCAGTAACAGCAGTGTGCGTTGTTGTGAGTACTGCTGTTGTTGTGCATATTGTTGTGCACATGGTTGTGAGCCCCATTGTTGCAGCAGTTGTTGTGCTGAAAGTGGGTGTGGATGTGGTTCAAATGGTGAATCCAACGCAAATCCAGCTGCATTTGCATCTGCATTAAAGCTGGACCGTCCATTCAAATTATTCAAAGCTTGGGCATTTGCTGATTCAGTATTCAAATGGTAGGGAACAGATGGTCCACCCATACTTCCCGATGTACTCGATCTACTTCTTTGTAAAAAAGGTGGGGGTGCCAGTGGGAGTTGGAATGGAGCTGAAGATGAAACATCTCTATAATCCTGCAATTGTGAACTTGCCAGTGGTGGTGGTGGTGGGAAGTATGCTGTTTGAGACTGTATATTACTTCCAGCAGCTGATAATGGCTGTTGTTGTGGGAAATAGTTTGATTGTGATTGCGATTGAATACCAGCGGAATGAGGTGGTGTATTACTAGCACTAGAGCCAGGTCCACCATTGAACAAGTTGGCTTGTATTGGTACACAATCCAACGAATCAGTACTAGCATTGCTATTTCTGGGACGAAGACTGTGGATATTACCAACGTGAAGCCAGTTGTTTGAGTTGTTTCTTGTTAATGATTGTTTACGAAGATTCAACAGTGATGAACGCAGTCTGATTGACGCGCTGCTTGGTTGTTGTTGTTGTGGCTGCTGTTGCGCTTGCTGTTGGGCATTGTAATTCATCAAATTCATTTCATTTAATGACAAATTTGAAATTGACGTGTTCTTCATACCATTTGACATCGGGTACTGTGGTCTTTTGAGGGACGCGTTGTTGGAGCTAGCACCACCGTTGTTGGAGTTATTGGAGTTGTTGGAGTTGTTGGAGTTGTTGCTCTCTGGCTCATCGATATCTGTCAATATATCGTCGGATTCAGCATATTGTGGGTTCTGATAAAATGAATTATTGTGGCCATATGGTTGTTGGTGTTGTTGTATAGTGTTTTGGCTATTGAATGAATTTTGATGATGTAAAGGAGGTGGGTTGAATGGGTACTCACCAGGAGCTTCCAACGGTGTTTTCAAAGTTTGATCTATTGGTGTATATGGTTGTGAATTCAGTCCAGATGGAGTTGATATTGATGGTTGATTGAACTCCATCTTGTTTAGTTTCAAATGCAAATTCAAATTCTTGTTTATCATGGTAAATAAAAAAGCGTTCGAGAAAATGGTGAAGTATTTGGGAAGCCCTTGTGGATATGATGCAAAATCGATACTCTATGTTAAGGTCAAAAAACGTAACAGTTGTTGTTTATGATAATACAAACTTGGGGTTTTTTGTCTATAATGAAACTTTTGGTCAAAGAAAGCCGGGAAAAAAATAAAAAGCAATGGCGAATAATGCAAATAAGCAGATCAAATGTTCTCTTCAATGCTCTCCTGTTATGCCTCGATGTATGGCAGTAACGGTGACAGTAGTAGTAGTAGTTGCTGCTTCGTTCGGTGGCTATGAGTTTTTTTCAAAGGGACACGCGTAGTTTTTTGTTAACAATTGTATGGTTCCTGAAAAAAATAAAAAAAAAAAAAAGAAAGCCAACCTTAAAAATTCTCTTGATTTATTAAGCTCCTTTGTTTTCTGTAGAACACCGTTTGTCTTCCTAATTTGCTATATCCTGGTTAATGTATATGTGCACTGATGTTGAACGTAATGAACGAACCAGAATAAGAAGAAGAAGAACAAGAACAAGTGGGGGAAGAATGTTCAAAATTGATTGTTTCCCAAAACTTTGTTGAGATACAAAAAGAGAGTCAAAAGAGTGAATATCGAGATTACATAATGAGTTATATAAGTTTGTACACAAAAAGTAGTTACCCACTATAAACTACTTTGTAAGCTCTAGAGTCTATCTATGATTCTCCAGCGAGTGAAGTCCCAAGCAGACTGCGACTCATTTGCAGGTATGAACTAAGATTGAAACCAAGTATGCATCACTTTGGAAGAGGCGATTGACAATCGATTGGTCCCACCAACAAACTCGAAATCTCGGAAGTTTATAAAAAACTTGTTCTTTTTTGGGCCCTAACCTTAAATGACCAACTTATCGGGTCATGCATTTGCATATATGCACACGTACGGTATGATCGAAGAGCTCTATTAATATCGGAAGACTTGTGTATGTGGTGGTGGGTATCTCGGGAACAATAGTAGAATATGCAGATACTTGAGTTTGTGTGACTTAGATTGACTTTTTGCGGGATTTTCAATGAAATACAAAAGCACTTGTTGTGAAAGGAGATGATGTACACCATGCCCACAAACACGCGTTTTGGGGAGATGTTATAATTTGGGAGATTATCAAAAATGAGGTATATTTAATGAACAAACCTACTCTCAACTTATCCTGTAAGACTAGAGTATCAAAAAAATAATTTACTTCAAAGGTTCTTCAAGAAAATAATACATTACGATTCAGTCCCCTTACATAGTCTCAATAGTCTCTCGTGATCCCCATCGTAGCTTAGATATACCTACTACACTGCCAATTAACTGTCGTCAAACACCACACTTTGGGAGCACCTCTTTTTATCATGTTAATTTTCAACTCAACAACAGACAGAAAAGTCTATTTGGAAAGGGGGTGGTAGTGGTGAAAAGTTCTCTCTTTCTTCGCCTGCCTCCAACAAATCCCATTTAGGCTAAATTATTACCAGCTTTAGTCAATTACTGCAACTTTACATCATACGACTAAAGCAACAATTTTGCTTGGGTTTATATGCAAGAAACTGCCAAACTCGCAAAACAATGTGAGCATGGGTGTAATATTTCGATTCTAATTAAAATCTTAACTTGTTATACGATTAGCTTCGGCTACGCAGAGTGGATTTAGAAGCAAGATGAAGATGGTAGTTTGTAGGTCTTTTTATTTGGTTGATGAAAGCAATCTTGAAAGCACTGTGGTATTCATTACCTTCAAATTAAGTAGTTGATTACTGATGGTTTCATAATTTTACTTAATTGGGAATATTGAACATATCGAAATTTTGTGTAAATCAAAACGCGCGCCCCTTTTTTCGCAATTAAGAAATCCATTTCAGTCAAAGAGACATATCCCAATGGGGTTAAAATATTACATTAGTTTGACATATTTGTGATACTACACTCATGGTGTATACTTCCCACCTGATTATTTACACTGAACTCCGTTTCGAAATCCGTTGATTAACTCGCTCTACATATATTGAGGTACCCAACAGTTCCATATCACATCTTAACCGTATCTTGCAGCTCACTAACTTTGAAGGTGATTACCCGTCCCCATTAGGTATCTTGGATGTGTCAGTTGCTTGAGCATTTTCTCATGTTTTAGTACATTTAAAAGATTCAAATTGAATTGACTAAAAGACACTTCTTTGCAGCATGAAATTACAAGCTTTAATAGTGCCAAGGGTCACCATCACAACTACCACTGACTAGCACATTAATAGCGTGTAGGAAAGTCAATCCATTGTTGAGCCTTGTGAAATTTTATCCCTGTCTGAATGCACATTTACAAATCACGACCATCTTGAAAGCGGTTTCACAATAGAGTCACTTGTGATCCAGAGTGGGATATTGTAACAGCGATCATTCATAGTTCTTTTAACTGCATTATTTTCCGTACTTCATAACGGCTTCATCATGTATTAATTGTCTTGTCCCAATTGGGCAACTCATTAGATTTTACGCGCAATAGTAAGAAACGAAAAAGAAAGAACCAATTGCACCACTACTCCCACCAGCACATGGTCAACCGCCGAAACACGTTTGATTTACGTTTCATCAAAGTAAGGGTAACCACTAAGAGATCTATATCAGGATTGGGGATCCACTGGTGGTATATAAAGAGCGCCAAGTTGGCCTATTATCGTACTTGATCAAAGAGTCAACTTCCAAAGCTCAAAGTGGTACATCGGTTGATTTCATTGTGAAAAAGAGCTTGCAGAATTAGACTCATGGCACGAGAACGTTTATATTTCCAACTATTCTACCACAGTTTCACCAGGTTGCGTATAGCAGCACACTCAGGGCAACTTCTCAGCTATCGATTCATTCTGCGTTCAAACGTGCGCGTTAGTCGTCAAGCCCAACAGTTGAATTTTGATCAAGATAAGACAATGGTGATGCCAAAAATCCAAGTAGAAGTTGATGGTGTCGATGAAGCATTAGAGAAGCTTACATTGGGGGACACCATTGGATCGGTATCACCACAAGACAAGTCCAAAATTGGCGTCGCATTGTCTGAAATGCAAGGTGATACACGTGTATTGCATAAACATGGTTATGATGATGATTTGTTCAAGATTGAAAAACACGGAACTAACTTTACTCACGCACAAATCCGTGATTTTGAATCCCACCTCGATGACAAAGAGGAAGAAGCATATGCGCAAGGTATAATTAGACAAGTTGAACAATCAGCAGCAACAACGACTAAAGCTAAAGCCAAAACAACAAAGAAACGTATGGCAACGAAACTGGTAAAGGGGAAAAAAAACGGAACCAAAGAAGCTGCCGCACCATCTCCTTCTCCACCTGAACCAAAAGAAGAGCTTGCATTCAAAGACAATGAAGTTTTACGCATCCTCTACGAGAATTGGAATTTACCCCATTCAACAACATTACCCATTGTAAGTCCACTTGCATCACATAGGACTCCATTTGAGTTTTACACTAAACATAATCCTGATGTTTCAATCATCAAAACACCTCGATTATCTGTCACGAAATTGTTGGTTAATAATTGGTGTCAGATGCGTGATTATTATAAAGTGCATGCTGGCTCACCACGATTGAAATCTACACCAGCAATGGAGCAAGGTACTGCCCACCATGCTCGTTTGGAAGAGGAGACACATCCACTGGTTGATATTACTGATATGTTGAACTTTGTCTCGGAGAAAGTTGCCACGTTGAAGAAGCAACTAAAGAGTAAAGGAAAGGTTCCAAACACAACACAAGAAGTTTCTTCTCATGCTCAAGATATTGATCAATCAATTCAGGTTGTCGATGAATTGCTGACAAGTTCCGAGGAAGAGGTGTTAGCCAATGCCTGGTCTCATAAAGTAATCACACGATTGTTTGCATTATTGACAAACTCACAAGCTAGGGAAATTCCCTTACATGGATATATTGACATGAACAAGTCCCAAATCATTGAGCCCCATCACGGAGTTGAGGCACTAAACAATTCCGTACTCGTTTCATCCATTGTTGATTTATTCAAGTTTCAAAATCACAGCAACCCCACTGACTTGACATTTATCACTGAGATGAAAAACATGATGGATTTTGAATTTGACAAAGATAAAGCTGGGACTAAACCCATGATAGATTTGACGAGATTTATCCCTGAGGCTCAAAAGATTCTTTCAGAGTATAAAGAGTCCGATAACGGATTATCACTTGTGATTTCGGATGTGAAAACTCGTAGTGAAAACACTTTACCTCATTTCCAATCAGTGATAAAGGGAGCCAAGTGCCAAACTTATTTGTATCAGAAATTTTTCAAGGTTTTGACAATGGATGCTGAGTTTACTTATCATGGATTACTTGAAAATGCTACCAGGAAAAAAGTCGATATTGATAAGCCATTGAGCCCAATTATGGTGTTGCAAATGTTGCGATTGAATCCTAATTTATTCTATCATGATTTTATCAAATTGAGCCGGGGCAAACCCATTGGATTTAAGCCATATGATGACGAAATCACAACAAACAAAGTGAATAAAGGAATAGCTGCATTGGGAATCGAAGGGTTTCCACGGGACGACAAGGCAATGGCACCACAACAACACTATGATGAGTATCGATTTGATTTGTTGTTTCAAAATGCCAATGAATTTTCATTTACATCGCCATCAACCCAATCATACTTGGATGAACTTGAAAAAATCGAATCTAAATCATCAAACCCATTCCCATATAAACACTACATGGAACCGTTATTGCGGACATGGCAAACACCACTAACTCTACGGTACTTGGCAGCAAGATCAGCTCAATTATTCAACTTGTTCAACAATTTCGTTGCTGAGTCAACTACAGTTGAGTATCATAATGCCCTAACGCAACAAGTTTTCGAAATTTGTCAATACTTCATTCAGAAACAAGATTTACAACTGACGATTGATGTAGCTTGTGATTTTTGGCTTGGTCGTGTGGTTCCGCAATTTGCTGATTCTAAACTGAAGTGTAAATCTTGTGAGTTTAAATTGAAATGTATTGTTGGTAGAGGTGAGGCTGGTGAATTGATGAACAAACGGAAAATGGTGGGACCTAAATTGAGAGAATTTGTTGGTCAACCAATTTGAGGAGGTGGAAGGTACAATGTGTACGGTTGGTTGGTGGGGTTGGTGGGGTTGTTGGTAGTACTTTCCTCTGAAAGAACCTTATTTATTTGTTCAAGATGATGATTGTAGAAAGAATAAACTGTAGAGACAAGTTTTTTTATGTAAGACACCTTCAAAAAGATCAATCCACTAGAATCCATACATCGATCTCTCTGTTATAATGTCTTTTATCTACCCGTTTACCCTTTTTGCCTCAATTAAAAGGTGAAAAAAGGATGGGGGTGATGATTTTGATTTATGGGATTCGTTTACCGAGTACACCTAACTGAAAAAAAGGGCATGCAACCGGAGATAAAGTCCCAAAAGAGAAGACAATGTGGTTCTGAGCTGAACCAATTTGTGGAATCAAAAGAGAAAGGGTTTGTTTGTAAAAGATAACGACCGTAGTTCTCTTTTTGCGTGTGAATTTGGTTTCGTATATTTTCAAATAAATGAGTATATACAGATATTTCCTCGTGATATAGGATTGATTGTGATTAGGAGGATCTTTTCGGTGATGGATTTACTTCAATAAAGTAGTGAAGAAAAAATTTTCGTTGTAGAGAAAGAAACGGTTGGGGTAGCGCAAGGAGTAATTGGTAGCGTTGAAGTCAACTACACATAGAATGAAGTAAACTACAGGTATACCCTCGTCAAGGGTTCCCTCCCTGCTGAGGCTGGATGTGTTTCTACAAAAGACTGTTAATGTTTACATAGTGGTGCCGTGACTGAGAGTTGTAGTGATTATGTTTACAAAATTGGTTAGAATCTTAGACTAAATTGAATTCGTCAACGGCAATACATTTTTTTTTTATGAAGAAAATGTAAAATTAGGCAAACTAGTCCGTCTTTCGGTTGGAAATTCTTAGCTAGATCGAGAAGCCCTTTAAACGTTTGGACCTTCAAGAATAGACTAACCGCATTTGGGAACTTGTAAAGTACGATTATCCAAGAAATTCATTAAAAAAACTTCTTGTACTGTTTTTACCGAGTCGTTCATACTTCTATAATATGGGTACTGTTACTCCTATTTTTCAACATGTATAAACAACTCGGGCCCCAATGATGTATCAATGTTTGTAATGTTTCACTTTCGAATGAAAACGAGTGGATATTCCCGGAAGTGTCTATGTGTGTGTGGGTAAATGTGGTGTGGTTTTTTTTTTTTTTTTTTTTCACTCTTCTGTGAGAATGCCCCACCCCCACAAAAAATATTCAAGAAATTTCAAAAAACTCCGAGATTCTGGTTCAGGTTTGTGTAACTTTAACCTGCACCAAAGAAAATGGAAGAAGAAAAAATATAATAAAAAAAAAATGTCTCGACCACCTTGCAGATGATGTTCCTGTAAATACCGGACAGAGAGAAAAAAAAAAACTTATACGAGTAAGTTTGGATTTGGCAGGCACTAGCTGAATTCAGTTGTATCGAGGAGTGATGAAACTGGTTGCGTTCTATGTTAAGTTTTAAAAGTGTTGAAACAAGAGAAGTAAATCAATACTAGCGATTTTCCACCCCCTTGGTCTTTATTTACGCGACAGTTTGCACTCCGGAACTGGTTGGGATATTGTGAATCAGTTGATCACCTTTTTTTTTAGTTTGACTAAATTAGACTAATCCATGTATCACCTAAAGTGTGGACTACTAAACAGTGAAACGTTGTGGGGAAAGCGAAGCACTAGAAAAGTAGTAAAAAAATTAGACTTTTCAGTCTGCTTAATCGCCTTAAAGAAGAAAGACTAGTAGGGATACTAGTTCTCAATTGAGAAAATTAGTAGATCACACACAATTTTGGTTATTGGGAACTCCGAAGTGTCCTTTTGTGAAATCACACACATACACATGTGCTAAAATGTTCGGATATTGAGGATTTCATAGGGTAGTGTCGGACCCAATTTTGTAAAACTTAAAAGCAATGACGTAAATCGACTTGAAGAAAATGTCGAAAATCTGGGGAAACTGTAGTACGACATTTTTTTTTATTGAAGGTTCATTTCGAGCACTATGATTGGCGGTTTATTGTATTGACTGAACCACATTCTTGTGCCAACAATACGTAGATTTACCTGTGCAAGCTATACACAACTTATTTGAAATAGTCTTATTAACAACCAATACTGCCTTTACTATTCGACTGTCTCTTGCCACTCAAGTTTCTATGAAATATACTGGGATATATTAAACGTTAACCTTAATTTCAAAATAGAACAAATGTCGCTGATTGAAATAATTTGAGGAAACGTTTGCTTTAATTTAAAAAGAAAATTTGGGAGACATTTTTCGGCTCTTTTTTTTTTTTTTGTAAGATCAGACATTTTTTTTTTTTTCCTGAATTTATCCCACGGACTTATTCTTGCAAGTGTTTTTGAATATATAGAGCACACCTAAGTCAATTGAAACGACTATCCTTATACGCTGTGGAGCAGCCATTGAAGCTATACGTCTTTTGTTCGATTGGGGTAGTGATAATAACTATCATTTGCCATGTTCAACGATTGTTTTATATTACATTTGTGGGTAGACCAATCAAAAAGGAATATAAATCTTCATAACCAACACTTAATCGTATTTCGCAATTGATGCAGAGCTAACGTGTATACTGAGCAGTTACAATAGGCTATTGTTTTCTTAGTGAGTTGACTCTAGACAGCAGAGTGATGCTTAATATTCGACAACGGTTTTTTTTACTTACTATTTTAACACAAGCAAACTTATTTAACCGAGCATGTGTTGTGTTCTACAAGACTCGGTGCAAAGTAAAAAAAAAAAAAACAAAAAAAACAAAAAACGAAAACAATTGACAATTATGTAATGTAGTCGTGTGGTGTTGCTCAGAAAAAAAAAAAAATGAATTAAAGCAAAATGGGTTTTTGTTTTTGTGTTGATACCAACACAGTGGCATCTTCTTTTGTTTGCACAATAATAATGCAATCTAATTGGTTGATACTGATAAACGCGACATTTTTTGGAATCAGACACAAAATAAAGAACACTGACTACAATTTTGTTAAAATGGGTACTAGCAGAACTGCAAAACTAATTAGTGATAAAGGTTGTTTCTTGCAATGATACACTCCTACATAGTGTCAGTTGCTAACACGCTCTTTTTTTTTTCGAAACTCAACAAGATTCTTTTTTTCCATAATCGCAATCAAAAGTTTATGTATGTTATTCCTTCCTCGGTTTCTGGAATACAAAAATAAAAAATAATAAATAAAAAAAAAATAGTATAGTAAATGTCTCCTTCGGTGATAAAAAAAAAAAAAAAGTCGGTAAATCGGGTATCACTTATTTCAAATGTCTCTAAGTTACACAAACACAATTTTAATTTAAGGCAGACAATTTTTATTTTTTTATTTTATTTTTTGTTTCTGCTGCTGCTGCTGCTGCTGCTGCTGCTGCTTTTTTTATGCAGCGACATTTATTATATTCACTTTCAGTCTGGGTTATTTTTCTTTTGTCTTTGTCAGAGTATAACTAGTTGTTGTAGTGGTATATATAAATATCAATTGAAATATCCCAACAACCAAAAAAGTCCCTCATAGTTTTTTTTTCAAATTTGAATATTTCCCTTTTTTATTTTTATTCTTGCTTTATTCATTCTTTATTCAATTGAATATATCACTACTTTTGATTTAGAATAATATCATACACAATCACAGTTACAATGTCATCATTAAGATCTTTCCAACGCTCATCAAACTTGGCTAGAAACGCTGTTAAATCAGTTAGAACTTATGCCACTGCTGAACCAGTATGTTTGAATAGATCTTTGTCATTGAAAACACGAAGGAGTTTCTTTTCCCATCTCTACGTGTTTCATTGCAGCATCGTCTTTTTTTTTTTTATTTATTTTTTATTTTATTTTGGTCACTTTATACTAACTCCTTCTCTATAGACTTTGAAACAAAGATTGGATGAGTTGATTCCAGAAAAAGCTGAAGAGGTTAAACAATTTAAAAAAGAATATGGTAAAACCGTTATTGGTGAAGTTCTTTTGGAACAAGCTTATGGTGGTATGAGAGGTATCAAGGGTTTGGTTTGGGAAGGTTCAGTTTTGGACCCAATTGAAGGTATCCGTTTCAGAGGAAGAACCATTCCAGACATTCAAAAAGAATTGCCAAAAGCCCCAGGTGGAAGTGAGCCATTGCCAGAAGCTTTGTTTTGGTTGTTGTTGACTGGTGAAGTCCCAACCGATGCTCAAACCAAGGCATTTTCTGAAGAATTGGCTGCTAGATCAGAATTGCCAAAACACGTTGAGGATTTGATTGACAGATCTCCAGCTCATTTGCACCCAATGGCTCAATTTTCAATTGCTGTTACTGCATTGGAATCTGAGTCTGAATTTGCTAAAGCTTACGCCAAGGGTGTCAACAAGAAGGATTACTGGAAGTACACTTATGAAGATTCCATCTCATTATTGGCTAAATTGCCAGTTATTGCTGCCAAAATTTACAGAAATGTGTTTAAGGATGGTAAATTGCCAACCAAGGTTGATGGTAAATTGGACTATGGTGCCAACTTGGCCAACTTGTTGGGTTTTGAAAATCCAGAATTTTTGGAATTGATGAGATTGTACTTGACCATCCATTCTGATCACGAAGGTGGTAATGTTTCTGCTCACACCACCCATTTGGTTGGTTCAGCTTTGTCATCACCAATGTTGTCATTGGCTGCTGGTTTGAATGGTTTGGCTGGTCCATTGCACGGAAGAGCCAACCAGGAAGTTTTGGAATGGTTGTTTAAGATGAGGGAGGAATTGCAAGGAAACTACTCCAAGGAAAATATTGAAAAGTACTTGTGGGAAACCTTGAATGCTGGTAGAGTTGTTCCAGGTTATGGTCACGCAGTCTTGAGAAAGACTGATCCAAGATACACTGCTCAAAGAGAATTTGCTTTGAAACACATGCCAGACTATGAATTGTTCAAGTTGGTTTCAAATATTTACGAAGTTGCTCCAGGTGTATTGACCAAACAAGGTAAAACCAAGAACCCATGGCCAAATGTCGACTCCCACTCTGGTGTCTTGTTGCAATACTATGGTTTGACTGAAGAATCATTCTACACTGTTTTGTTCGGTGTTGCCAGAGCTTTCGGTGTATTGCCACAATTGATTTTGGACAGAGGTGTTGGTATGCCAATTGAACGTCCAAAATCATTCTCAACTGAAAAATACATTGAATTGGTTAAAAACATCAAGGCTAACAACTAAATTGGGAGAACATAGAATTATATATAGCTTTCCCTACCTGTCCACAAACACAAGCACATCCACAAGCACACACATACACACACACATACACACACAAACACACACACACACTTGTTACCCACACTTGAATGAGTCCTAATTTAGGACAGAGAGTTCAGATGATGATGAAATAGAATTATTATAAGCGGAATTTGAAACGATTTTTTATACTGTTACCCCTGTTTTTCCCTTTTTATGTAGTTATTACTTTGTTCATGGTGTATTTATTATCTGTTTTGAATAAACAACGTTTCAAATAAATGGCAGTGTAGTTTACTGTATGAATCATTATTAAGTCACCGCCATTGCGCGTGAGTAGATTTTTGCAACAGAAAATTTTCAAAGAATTCTGTTCAGTATAGTAACACCACCCACCGTAATTCAAATGCTACGATTGTCGCATCGTCAAACGAGATGCTTTGCTACTTTTGCGGCACAACTAGACAAGACAAGCTACTCAAAAACTTTACAGCTACCCCAAACCAAGTTCAGTCCCAAAATACCGCGTGGTTCTGCTCGTGATGAACTCATTAACCGAACTGGGATCGACATCTACAAATGGCAGCAACAACACAAGATCAACTACAAACCTTTTGTTCTTCATGACGGACCGCCATATGCCAATGGGAAACTCCACGTTGGTCACGCATTGAACAAAATATGCAAAGACATAATTATTAGGTACCAATTGATTCATGAAGACAAACTAATCAAGTATCAACCAGGATGGGATTGTCATGGATTGCCCATTGAATTAAAAGTAGAACACACATTAGGCAAATCAGAGTTTAAAGATCCAGTTGAGATTCGAAAAGCTTGTCGAGAATATGCTATGAATATGATTGAAAACCAACGTAAAGAATTTCTTGAATTGGGTATAATGACTGATTTTACAAAACCATATATTACCATGGATCATAAGTTCGAAAGCAACCAGTTGCAAGTTTTCAGTAAATTGGTAGAGAATGGGTTGTTGAGTCAACAATTGAAACCAGTATGGTATGGATGTGATACACAAACTGCGTTAGCGGAAGCTGAATTGGAGTATAATGATAAACACAAGTCAGTGGCTATATATGTTAAATTCCCCGTTGTTGATGATAAATTGGGCAATTATTTGCAACAGCGTGACCCAAATGTGTCATTAGTCAACGAGCAGATTAAATTGTTAATTTGGACAAGCACTCCGTGGACAATACCAGCAAATAAAACAATCTGTGTCAGTGAACACTTGACATACACTTTGATTAAAAAGGGTGATGAGTTACTTGTTGTTGCTAAACCATTGGCGGAAGAGGTGCTCAAACTAGATCCAGAATATTCTCTTGTTAATATTGAGATCCCTGGATCTGAATTGATTGGCATACATTATGTGAACCCCGCAGCTCAAGACAATATGAAAAGACCAGTTATACATGGTGACCATGTTGTTGGTACAGCAGGTACCGGCCTTGTACACAGTGCACCAGCTCATGGGCGTGAAGATTATCTCGTTGCCAAGCAAAACGGAATTACCATTGAATCGTCATGCGTTGATAACAAGGGTAAATACATTGTTGAAGAATTGCCTCCAGGTTTCCAAAAATTGGGGGCGTTAAAAGTAAATGAGATTAGATCCAATATGCTTTGTGTTGATGTTTTGAAACAACATGATATGATCTACAATGTCAATAAAAACTTTGTCCATTCTTATCCATATGATTGGCGATCGCAAACTCCCGTCATTCAGCGTGCTACGCCCCAATGGTTTGTCAATGTTGATAAAATCAAACCTTTTGCTCGTGAAGCTTTGGAAAGAGTGAATTTCCATCCTGCTAGTGGGTACAATCGGTTAACATCGTTTATTGAAAACAGAGATGAATGGTGTATATCTAGACAAAGATCATGGGGGGTACCATTACCTATTGTTTATGCTGCAGATACACATAAACCAGTATTGGATTTAGCGGTGATTAATCACACAATCACCAAAATTGATGAGTTTGGCACTGATGAATGGTTTGTCAAGGAATCTGATATTAGTCGTTGGTTGCCTTCGAATATGGATGGAACCAATTACTACAAAGGACAAGATACGATGGATGTTTGGTTCGATTCAGGTACGTCGTGGAGCACGTTGCGTGACAATATCAAGGAGTGCAATAACGATACAACACAACCATTGGCTGACGTCTATCTTGAAGGTAGTGACCAACATCGTGGTTGGTTCCAGTCTTCTTTGCTCAACAAGGTTATCTATTCTGGAAACATAGGAGAATCATTTCAGGCACTAGCCCCATACAAAGCTGTAATTACTCATGGATTCATTACTGATGCACATGGTCAAAAAATGTCAAAGACTAAAGGAAACATCTTTTCCCCTCATGAAGCAATTGAAGGTTGCAAGAAACCATGGACACCATTCTTGGGCACTGATGGATTGAGATTATGGGCAGCATCTTCCAATTATCAGCAAGATGTTGGTTTTCATCCAGAAGTGTTGACTAGAGTAAGTGAAGTGGGTAAAAAGTATCGAGTTACATTCAAGTATCTTTTGGGCAACTTGTACGACTTTGATGCTCCTGTCGCGTACTCACAATTGAGTGATTTGGACAAGTATATTTTGCACACATTGCATCAGTTGCAATCAACTTGTGCTGGGTATTACAAGTCTTATAATTTTTCACGAGTTGTGAGTTTAGTCAATGCTCATGTTAATTCCATCTTGAGTGCAATTTATTTTGACGTTTCAAAAGATTGCTTGTACACAGATAAGGCCAGTTCAATGAGACGCAGGGCAATTCAAACTGTTTTAAATGATATTTTAAAGACATATGTTGGCATATTGGCTCCAATCCAACCATTGACTGTGCAAGAAGTTTGGGATGAGTATGTAAATATTAATCAAAATGTCAGTGACTCTCCCTTCAAAGAGTCATCCACTACGTTCAAGTTGCCTGATGATTACATTAATCATGATTTGGAGTCGCAATTCAATATTTTTTTCAAATTGAGAGATGAAATCTACAAGGAGATTGAAACATTGAAGCAAAACAATTTCTTCAAGAATAAATTGGAATTGGAAATTAATTTGACAAACCCACTGGGCAAAGATTCAACTTTATTTGAATTTATAAAATCAAATGAATCATATCTTGATGATTTGTTTTTAGTTTCCAAGGTGAAACTTGTTGACAATGGTGAAGTTGACAATTTACAAATTATGGATATCGGTGGTGAAGAAATTGGCGTTGCTATTAAACATTCAGACGATTATAAATGTGGACGTTGTTGGAAGTATACTGCACCTGAACCAGAGTCGTTGTGTGGCAAGTGTAATGATGTTGTAAATAGGTAAATAGAGGAAACGTAGACCTGTATATAGTTAACGCCTCAAAAATATCGACTATCGTTTCCCTTTGTTTTGAAACAAAATCTATATCTCCAAATCTCAAATCAAACGTACAAATGCACCACGGTTACCCGTTTTAAAGTTCACGAGACCACACCATCCTTTTGGAGCTTTAGACCCATTGTGGACCTAATAAACAGGCTACTCAGATTCAACAACTCTCTGAACTCATCCACCACACACTTTGCTTCCACCACCCCCTTGCCCCACATATCATGTCATCACAAAGAAAACTCAATGGATACTTGGAACGCAAAGATTCACTAATATCCGAATACCAAGCCCTCAAATCAGAATTCACTCCGGAACAACAGAACCGATTCTACATCTTGATCAAACTCGATGAACAATTGTACGAATACCACGTTTGTGTCTCATACCTTGAATCACAACAAATGACCCATAAACCCAAACTAGATCCAAAGGATCTCAAATCATGGCAAACAAAGATGAAAATCATTCCAGAAAAGATTCGTCAACTTGAAAATGAAATTTTTGTTGACGATTTGTTGACTACGGCGCCTAGATTGAGTATTATTCGTAAAGAGATTATGGATAATGCTAAAGAGGCAGGAAAAATTATTCATAGTTACGAAGTTATGAACCCAAAGCAAGCTTGGCATTTCTTGGATGATCGGATATATGAGTTGAAAACGAATCTGGATAGGGAGCTGAAGCAAGAGAATGTGAATGAGACGGCGAAATAGAAGAGGCAAGAGGAAGCACAGACGAAGAAACAGATGAGGTTATAGAAAATAAAGCGAAATCATCACTCGTTTCTAGAGCAATAGAAGCCATTCACAAGTTGAACTATATAATTAGTAAATCTGATATTGGTAAATATTCCACCGGACGGTTTGAACTTTGACACCTCTTTAGGACTTTTCTAAGATATATTTTACTTTTTGTGTATTGATTACATCGTTACATGTATATAAATCATTTCTTACTCATTAATTGTGTCAACAATTGTGATGAAGTACGTTGGGAAGCACCAGGAGCAACCAAGGGAACATCATTTTGTGTAGATGGTGTTCTACCAGCGAATAACCCAGGTGGTGGTGGAGTAGATGTATTGACACGATCACCAGTCTTGATCATGTTTAGTTGATTCAACTGCTGCTGTTGTTGCTGTTGTTGCTGTTGTTGCTGTAATTGTTGTAATTGCTGTTGTTGTTGTAATTGGCGCAAGAGCAAATGTTGGTCGTCTGTTTTCTCTGGTAATGGGATATTTGCTGCAACGGGGGTGCCTTGTTGCTGTTGCTGTTGTTGTTGCTGTTGGTGCTGCTGTTGTTGTTGTTGACGTTGCAACAATGCTTGTTGGTGCATAATTGGATGGTTTGGGTACGCCAAATGATAGTTCTTAATTGGCCTCAACAAATACTTTTCAATCACTTGACGTGCCAACATTTTCTCATCCTCTGGCTTGGTTGTGTCTGTGAAATCTCCACCAAATGCAAATAACGGTAAGGGCTTTTCGTCACTCAATCTCTTAAACTTGACATTCTTGATTTCATCCAATGTTTTGATCTCTGCTACAATCAGCTCAATAAATGGAATAACCAAATTATCATTCAAATCAACATCGTCAGCCGGAGTGGCGCTGTTAATCTTTGATAACTTGGTACTTGTCACTCTAGATTTGGGTTCCTTACGTTGTTGTTGTTGCTTCTCACGAGCAATCTCGCCCAATGTGGGGAATGCAGCTGAGTTTGCCAAGGGTACATTATTATTGACGCCTGGCGAATTGCCTCCTGAAACTTGTCCATTGATATTTGCCCAATGTGCCGTGGCTGGTAAATGTTCCTTGTTCAAATCATTATGCGAATGTGGATGCGATGCATTGTTGTTGTTGTTACTATGACCATGTTGTTGCTGGTATTGCTGTAAATCCTCATCAGTCATTTGACTAAGCTGGTGATTAGGAATATATGTATCCTCTCCGAATGATGTAGTATGTGCTCTTGATGTCATTCCCATCTTAATACCTTGTTGTGTCGATAAATCCTTCCTGGTAAATGAGTCAGCCTCTTCTCCTGGTTCATGTAAGAACATACAATTTGGATTCGGACATGGGTGACCACGCAAATAAGAAGAGCAATACTTAGTAGTACCATGTGCTGCTCTCAATACCCTTCCATCGCATAATGATCCATCAAGTTCAGTTATACAATTCAAAGCATCTTCCTTTTTGGCAAAAGTGACGTATACCACCAATCCAGGATTTTGATGGTGGTGACTTCCAGAATTCAGGGGATTTGGATTCTTTTTGTTGATAACAATTTTGTTAATCTTTCCGTACTGACCAAAGTACTTGTCCGATCTCAAAACTGAATGTAATTCATCTGGGCTACATGGTGGATTCAATCCAGTAACATAAACCAAATTTTTTTGAACCACTCTTAATCCTGCCAAGTGCTTCTTGTTGGCCATATCCAGTTCCTTCTTTTCCTTTTCACGTTGCTTCTTTTCACGCTCTCTCTTCTCTTTCTTTGCTTGTTGAATCTTGTACTCCTCTGGGCTAATAGTTTTGTATTCGACACTTTCATCATCGTACAATCTTCTACACCCAGGACATCTCCCATTCAACTCTGGATTCAGTCTGATATTGTTATAACAGAACTGGCAAATCTGATATCCACAAGGACAGGGTTTGAAATTCTTGTCCGAGATATCCATCTCTTCCACACACAATGGACTAAATGATGTAGTTAGTAAAAAAGTTCGTCACGAGCTCGAGTCCCAACCCCGTTGGCACTTGCTATGAGAGATACATACCAATATTCTTCTTCGTCATCACTAATAAATGAATCGTCTGGTACTATCATTGCTGTCATCAGTTATTAGAAAGTAGTCGTCAGATGTATAATTTGGTCTCTAGTTTATGAATGTATCTAATCTTGCCAATGGATCTATATGTTAGTTTTTTTTTAAGTCTTACTGACAAATTTACTATTCTAAATTGTCACTCTCTTTCATTTAGAAGCGCTACCGTTATAAATGACTGTATTACACGACCTCAATCACAAACCATTAGAGGTTTTTAGTTGACAGAGGAAAGAAGTGAGTTGTTCGTAATCCCTCTATCTCTCTCTCGGAGGAAAAGGAGAAGTCACATGCTTTCCACTTCAACCAGTGGAGATATCCCTCAATAAATAACTTTTTCATTGTGTATGTGTTCACTTCAATTTTTTTGCCGTTTCTTCGCAATCGCGAAATCAATATGCAAAACGTCATCACCAAATCAAACAACTTAAGAAGAATTTCTGCTTAGGGTCCTCAGAAATTACACTTCTTTTCCACCACCCCTTCTGCGTCCTGACCACGCGTTATGGCATTCATCGTTGAATTGTGGGAGTCTATATTTACTCCAGGTACTACCCCTGCATTGATAAAAGCCACTCATGCATCATTCATTCTATTACTTACATCGCTAGCTACATTAATTTTTTTAACAAGGTCCATACATTTCGTTAATTTACTTGTTATTGCTGTATTTTTGTATGGAACAGTTGTCTGGTTTATCAATGAGCTTCAACAGGTCAAATTGAAAGATAATGAAGAGTTGAATGCCCAAAAGGCCGAAGCAGGGGAAAGTTCTGAGAAAGAGAGCAAGACCGGGGATACAACTTCGACCTGCAAATCAAAGACAATAGATATCAATGAGACAGTTACCCCGAGAAAGAGGAAAGTTTGATGGAAGTAAATTACTAATTCTGCTTGTACCTGTATAATTCTAATCATTTTTTTAAAAATGCATTGATTCTTGCTCATAACGTGTTAAAAGATGCGCTATGAAATTGCATAATAAAAATCTTTTCAATTTGTCATATTGTTCTTCGATCGACATGAGCTTCGCCAATGCGTTCCAAAAAATTATCGATCAACCTGAAAAGTTTGACTCGGTGCTATTCCACGATGAGAATGTAGTAATTATTAAAGATATGTTTCCCAAAGCCGTTCGTCACTTGTTAGTAATACCTCGTCACCCCGATGTCACTCACCAGCACCCATTGGATGTATTCAACTCAAATTACAAGGATTTCACTGGCGAGGAATCTTATAAGATGATAGAAGAGTACGTGGACAGGGCCAAAAATTTGATAGCAGATAGCTTGCGTGAAAAGTTGGGTGTTAAAGATGACGCGCTGGTTCAAGAATTGAGAAATAATTTTATCAAAGCTGGGGTGCATTCAATACCCTCGTTGAACAATTTACACATCCATGTGATTACACAGGACTTTCACTCACCAAGACTAAAGAATAGAAAACACTACAATTCATTCACCACCAAGTTTTTTGTCCCCTTTGATCAATTGAATCCCTTGTATAATGAGGTTTACAACCGTTTAATTAATCGGAATGACAATTTTGATTCAGCATCAGAGACATCTTCAGCGGAAGTACAAGACTCGGATCAATCCGAATTTACAAGACATACAAGGTCAGTAGTTGTGTTGGAGAATATTATCAAATCAACACCTCTCAAATGTACTATATGCCATAAAACGTTTGGTAACTCGATGGTTAAATTAAAAGACCATTTAAGTGAGGAATTCGAAAAGAAATTCTCAGCTTTAGGAAATCCGGAAAATCTAACAATAAATGACTTTTAGTGTAAAAGGATTTGTATAGTAATTTCTCTCCACACCTCTCATTTAATTGAACAATGAACAAGGAACTGCCCACACATATGCAAAGGTGATTAGGTATGTCCGACAGGGCATTTACCCAACAAAGTTTTACTCCATAAATTTAGAACAATGGAAAAGAGGCGTGTAGGACCATCTGAGAGTGTATACGTTTGGAATAAGTTAGAAAGAGATTCTTTTGTGAGGTTTTTCCGCATGATGCACGGAACAATTCTCGCGCGAATAAAAAAGAGTTAATCCGAACACAAAACATCAAATGGTAGTGAAGGGTAAAACACTCTCTTTTCATTAGAGTAGCCGGTTCATTGAGTGGAGGACGATTAGCTAGAGAAAATGACTCAAATTGGTTCTGCTATAGGCTCATACCCAGCTGTACAACCATACCAGTAGATGATCTTATGATCCGTTCCGTTACGTTCTCCAAAGTGTAAGTGCATCCCCCAAAGTCAACTAAAATTGAAATTTTTTTCTCTTCTTTTGTACTACATTCCTCCATTTTCAACCCCACCAGCACAACTATCTAAACAATAGACTCAAAAAAAGAAACAATGAGTCGTACAAGTAACAATCAATTAATGCGAGGAAGCCACCAAAAGAAATGGGGAAACTACAGCTATGTAGACACGGAGTAGTTAATCCGATTGTCATGGAGTCGTCACAATAGCAAATTATACAATGAGCTCTGTGCATATGGGGGATACCTTCGGGGAGGGGGGTTTTGTACGCGTTACTATTAGTTTCTCCTCTATGTGCTCCTCACTTTCCCATAAACTATATAAATGATACTAATTTCCACTGTTCAGTTTCGATCCAAGTTTCCTTCGTTATCATCAAAACACTTTGCCATGTCCGGTTTGGAAATTGAAAAAGCAATTGATTCTCACCAAGAGAAGGTTCAAATCGAATACGATGAAGGGTCATTGGAGCAAGGTTCCGATTTCAATGTCGATGAAGAGTTTGAAAAATATAGACAACTTGGTGCAGCTGAAACGCAAACCAGCGGCTTTTGGAACAGCTTGAAGCGTTTCGAAATCCCCTTGGATTTTAAAGATAAGAGACATATGGTTCATTTGCTAGGTGGATTTGCTTCATTTGCTGGAGTTTTGAGCGGTGTCGACCAATCGATCATTAGTGGTGCTCAACTAGGATTAAACTCGCAATTGCATCTTAGTGGTGATCAAAACTCGCTTGTTTCAGCTTTGATGCCTCTTGGTGCTGTTGGTGGCTCATTGATGTTGCCACCTTTGCAAAAGTTTAGTAGAAAGAATGCCATTACTGTGTCGTGTATTCTTTATACCATTGGTGCCATTATGTGTGCCGCTACTCCAATCCCCAAACAGGTGGGTTCGTCATTTTTCAACAAAAACTCAACCAATGTGTTATACGCTGGAAGATTTATTTTGGGTTTGGGTGTTGGTATCGAAGGTGGTGGTGTCAATGTGTATATTGCCGAGTCGGTTCCAAGTGACAAAAGAGGTGTTTTGGTTAGTGCATATCAGTTTTTCATTGCCTTTGGTGAAGTTTTGGGTTATGCAATTGCCGCTATATTTATATCAACTCATGCCGGATGGCGTTATATGTTGGGTTCTTCATTGGTATTTTCCACCATATTGTTGATTGGATTAATCTTTTTACCAGAGTCACCTCGTTTCCTTGCAAAAAAGGGTAAATACGGAGAAGCGTTCAATGTGTTTGCAAGATTGAGAGATATCAATGAAAAAAGAAGCAAAGTTGAGTTTTTACAAATGATTCAAGCTGCTGAACATGAGAGAGAGGTTCGTTTGACAACAAAGAGGTATAAAGCTTGGGTCGAGTTATTCACAGTGCCAAGAAATAGACGTGCATTGATTTATGGTTTGATTATGATTACCTTGGGACAATTGACGGGTATCAATGCCGTTATGTATTACTTGTCAGACTTGATGGGTCAAATTGGGTTTTCAGACAAAAATGCAGTGTTTATGTCCTTAGTTGGTGGTGGATCATTATTGATTGGTACTATTCCAGCAATATTGTACATGGATAAATTTGGTAGAAGGATATGGGGCTACAACTTGATTGGCTTTTTCATTGGTTTGGTTTTGGTTGGTGTTGGATACTTGATTCCTATTGATACCAATTTACCAGCTGCAGAAGGTGTTTACTTGACTGGTCTCATCTTGTACATGGGATTCTTTGGTTCATATGCTTGTTTGACTTGGGTCGTTCCATCAGAGTCTTTTAGTCTTGGTACAAGGTCACAAGGTGTCACCTTATGTTCTGCATTGTTGTATATTTGGTCCTTTACTGTGACTTACAACTTCAACAGAATGAAAGAAGCGCTTACATACACTGGTTTAACCATTGGATTTTACGGTGGTATTGCATTTTTGGGTTTCTTTTATCAAGTTTTGTTTATGCCAGAAACTAAAGGAAAGACTTTGGAGGAGATTGATGAGATTTTTGAAAAGTCGTCATTCGTGTTGGCCAAGGAGAATCTACAAGGACTCAAGAGATTCTGGAGCTTCAAATGAGGTGAGATAATCTTATAGCCTCTTTTTCAATTCTTATCATGTATATTATTTTTAGAAAATGGTACAATTTTTAAGTGTGATACTGGACCACTTCATGGCACAAAACATCTGCGCGTATATAATTTTTTTTTAATTCTATCGATGCTCATCTCCGAGTCGTTATTTAGCCCGAAAATGCTGGTTGAAAGGATTCTAGGTGGGATCTTTCTTTCATCGATAGAGCCTATAAACAATCAAGTGGATTTCAAGAGAGAGTACGGGATCACGCACATTTTATCAGTACTACCGGGACACATTGACGAAATCTATACTCAAAATTATCAACATAAACAAATCGAAGTGACAGATGAAGAAACAACTAACTTGATACCATACTTTAATGAATGTGATAAATTCCTTGATGAAGCCACAAAGAATAAGGGGAAAGTGTTGGTTCATTGCGCAAATGGAGTCTCTCGCTCAGTGGCAATTATTATAGTGTACTTGATGAAATATTACAAATTAAATTTCGATCAAGCATTGCATGCAGTAAAAAGGAAACGTCCTGATGCAGGGCCAAACTCAGCGTTCATTGATCAGGTGAAGCTATATGAGCTGATGGGTTTCACCATCGACGAGCAAAATCCAAAGTACAGAGATTATGTAAGGAACCTATCACTAAAGCAAGATCCATCTGGTGGCAACTTGAGAGACATCACAATGAGGAAAGTCATTGCAGACACCGGTTCTACTCCTCCATCATATGATCTACGTTGTAAACGTTGTCGGCGGGTTCTCGCTCATAATACCGACGTTGAAGATCATCAAGCACCAACCTCCGATTCACGACAATCACAATTCATCAAAACCGCTCCAAATTCACGAAGAATAGTATCAGTTCAACCAGCAAGTAAGCTGTGCTCTCATTACTTCTTTTCCGAACCAGTTGGTTGGATGAGAGAAGAGCTAGAGAAATCTGAGATTGAAGGAAAATTCCAATGCCCTAAATGTTGTTCAAAAGTTGGAGGCTACAGTTGGAAAGGTTCGCGTTGTTCCTGTGGAAAATGGATGGTTCCTGCCATACATTTACAAGATGCAAAAGTAGATTCTATAAAACACTAGAACGAAATTAATCAACAAGCATATCTTGTTCAGAGTAGTCGTTTTCATTATCGAAATGCTGTTCCTCTAAAGTTTGAAATGAAGGGGCAGTTGTTGGATTGGTGGTTGAGGTACGATTCCCAGTTGTACGAGTGGGTAAAACAGTAGCTGTAACTGCACTACTAATCAACATATGGGTATTTGTTTCCGAGTTCAAACTGTGATCATCCTGATACTCCACCTCGGCAGCCATGAACCCTTCATCATCCATTATATATCCTTGATTTCTTCGGAAGTGGTGATGATCATGGCTCTGCGGTATGTTTATACCATCATCATAATCATCATCATCATTATCATCGTCATCATCGTCGTCTTCTTCATCCGATCGAAGTTCATCCGCATCCAAGATTTCTGCATCCAAATCAACTTCTTCTTCTTCGCCAATATTCAACGGCATCGTACTCATCTCTTCTTCGTTCGAATTTTCAGCAGCAACATTATTGTTGATAGTACTATCTTCTACAGCACTATAGCCCCTTTGTGCATAATCTAATTCCTCCATTGTTTTCCCAATACCAATTGGTCTAATTGTTGAATAACCAGTATTTCTAATCTTCATTAAGCGTTGTTCCTTCATTCTCATCAACAATGCTAAATCATCAACAGTTGGGTGGGGCTTATCAGATCGCGTGATTTGTAGGTATTCCATTTGCGATGGATCAGGACCTGGAAATGCAGCTGTGTACGATGACAATGGTGGTGCAAACAATTTGTTGTAATGTTTGGCTTCAGAATTGTTGGCTGTGCGTTGTTGTGAAGAATTGAGAAGTAACTGATTGTTATTACTCGACCATAGGTGATGTATACCACGAGGTGACAAGTCCGGTGAGAACATGATGGTGATGGGGTTGTACTGCAAACTACGATTCAGATCAAAGAAAGAGGTCAACAATTGAAATAAAATAATTGTTGTGAAAATTACAGTGTGGTACAAAATGAACTAAAAAGCTATGAAACACATACTTTATCATAATTCATCATCTTCAGTATCTGTCAAAATAAACTCATTTAGCACTTGCTGCTTGTTGGCTCCTTTCATCACATCTTTATACTCTAAATTTATAAGTGGCTCTATTGGCCAAATAAATTCGTCATCCGTTACTCCATTTAAAGTGGTGATACACCCATAACAAAGAACAATGTTTTCACCGGCTATTTTCCCACTTGAGCTATGTTGTAGACTTGATAAGTACAACTCCAAATACTCCTTTTCTTCATCAGTTTGAATAGGAGCTGGATCATTTACTGTAATTGTCTTTAACCAGTTCTTGGGATCCTGATATATATTCACGCCACATACTTTGCAAGTGTTCTGTACCTTGGATTCGGACGATCCTAGTTTCTGACCTATCTTCATCACTGTCGATGTCGTTGATGAGTAACCTGTGGTGTCCAAGTTGCTGAAATAATTGCTGACCAAATCTCGAATGGTCAAGTTCTTTGATACTCTCGACTTCACCACTGCAGAGTGAACTGCATATTTCTTCAAATCTGAAAGAGTTGCATATTCATCAATCTCCGCAAATAGAAGGTCTCGCAACGGGAAGATAATGTCAATCTCCTTGCCATTGTACGTTTCAGTTCTGTTAGATATTAATCTGTGTATGGAAGAGCCCCTTCCTTTAACAGTAAGAGCTATTATCTCATTAGCAATCCTAGTCATCGAGTGGCCAAAGACTATGGTTCCACATCCCTCCTCGTATGCAGCTTGCAAAAGTAGCTTTTCAAACACAATTGTTAACAAGTCCTCTGCAGATGACTTGTTCGGGCACCTTTTCAATAAATCAAGAAACGAGCAATCATTTATATCCACGGGATTTGCCGTTGAGCTAAAATCATTCTCTATGTAGATTTGATTTAAGCTCTTGAAATCAACAAAAGAGTTCAAAGATATCGTTTTGAATATGATCTCGACTGGTTCATAACGTGACAAAAGCTCCGGTAGTATCCCTTCTACCTCTATATTCAACTCCTTCAACTCCTTCTCATCCAAGTTTACCACTACAATTTCAAATCCTTGTAATCCTCTATGGGTCTGGTTTTGCTCCTGTAGCAAGTTTCCCAAAACGTCAAGTAAAACAAGTGACGACACATCTCCAGAAAAGGCCACCAATACCTTTTCTAGTGTACCAAGCTTTGATTTTTTGTAGTTGATTTTATACTTTTCGGTAGACATCTGCTTTCTTTGTTTCCCACGTACAAGTCGCAAGTAGCATTCTTTACAATGAAATTCACTTCTAGCTTTCAAAATGGCCGTATTTTGTTTACATCTCTGGCAAGTTATATCTGTCCGAGACACGCGTTCGATAGCACTCATTTCTAAGAGGTTCTGTGTTGGTCCGTAGCCAAGTCCTTCCACATTGTTGGTTTCTTTTTTTTCTTTTTTTTGCGCATCTCATCCAGCGCCTCATCAAAACCAAAACTGCCGGATTAGGTTGATCTATATCATCACAAGAACAAAAACGGACGGTATAATTTACGATTAGGAACGACAAAGTAAACGGGACTGCAAGAGAATCAATTAATTACCGCTGCTCACAATACAAGATTCGTAGATTCCAATGCTTATAAAAGTCTAGACTCTGTTTCAATCAAGTTAAGCAAAAACTCAACTTCAAGTCTTTTCCTAGCTTGCACAACCCAATCGTTTGCTAGTCTTCTACTCCATCCCTTCAAATTGGTAGCCTCCTCAACGGCTATATCCAACTGTCCTCTAGCCAAACTCGACTCAACTCTTCCAATAACTGATTCGATGTCGTTACCATCTTCTTTCACCCCCTTAACAGGTAACAAGAGCTTAGAAAAAACTACCGATGCCAAATGACCCAATAAACCAGCATTTGGTGGCAACAATGAACTAGATCTCAAGTCTGGTTCTAATTGTTCCCAACGTGTTAATAATTGGGCGTTTGTCAATAATGAGTGAGTGGACTCTTTTGAAAGAACAATATTCAAATCCTTAAGTGCCAAGTTCAACACTTCATCATCAGTTGATACCTCTTTCAAAGCCTTGACGTATGGTTCAATGCTCTTTGGTCTTTCTGATGCTTCGGGAGGTGTCAATAACAACAACTTCAATTTATTGACCGATTGTTGTATCAAGGTCTTCTTGTGGTTGTTGACAATCTGATGTTCAAAATTCTCGGCAAATTTTTCCAATTCGTTAATCTTGTCATTTAATTTCTCCAAATTGGCCAATCTGCCATTTCTTTCCTCGTTGATTCTTTCGGTAACCAATGCCTCAAAGTTCTTGGTCTGTTCAATTCTCACCATGGATACAGCATTGGTTGCTGCTTGACTAATAGCTTCCCTAGCTGCCTTTATTTCGTGCTCCAATCTTTGATTTAATCTTTTCTCCAACTGAGTCTTTTCCTGATTGAATTGGTATATCAAGTTCTCGGTTAATTCCAATTCCTTTTTGGTGAATGATGAAAGAAGCTCAGTTTGGGAAACTTTGAGTTTATTTTGCAATTCATTGTCAAACTCTTTAGTCAAAATGTTTAATTTGTTAGCCAATTGGTTGATGCTGGAGTCAATTGATTTTACAAGACCAGAGTTTGTTTTGGACAATGAGCTGGCGTCAATAGACTGAATCAAATCATTCAATGATGATATGGTCTGCTTGACCGACTTGTCGACAGAACTGTCGATATCAGATTTGAGCTCGATCAATGGTAATCTGGCGACATCTCTTGTGATACTCTCTACCTCGACTGGCTTCTGTAATTGTTCAACGGGTGTTAAATCAGTCCCCTTTCGTTCCTCGACTGCTCCAGTAATTTTCTTCTTTGTTTCCTTGATAAAATCACCGCTCTTGTGCTCCAAGTCGCTTGTAAATTGCTCAATGTCTCCCTTCGATGGTAACTTTACATCGGTGAATTTACCTTTGATGGTGTACCAGAGCTCTTCCAAGTCATCGTATGAGCCGTTCTCGATAAAATCAATTGCTTCCTCGTGGTATGGGATTTCATGATCAACGACAAAATCCATCACATCATCATTTTTTGTAGCAAGGTACATTGTTCCGCCATAAACAATGACGGCTAGGATCGATGTTTTGAAAAGGAACCCAAAAAGAGAAAACTTTTTGCCTTTCTTCACAGTTGGCGGTGGTGGTGGTGGTGGAACAACTTTTGTTTCGATTGGGGTGATGCTAGGGGGAGAAGGAACCAATGGCTCGGCCCTAACTTCGGGTAAGCGTGGAGGTTTACCAACTTCTTTCGCATTCAACTTCAATGACACTGTTGAGAAGCATCTAACGCCTTTCAACGTGCATCTAGAAGTCGCAATCCTAATCATTGTATTTCGTCAATGGGCTTGAATATGTACGATTTGTGTCCGTGACGTCTTTTGTCGGAAACATTCATATAATTTTTTTTTCGCCCTTTTCCTTCACCTTCTCTCTCTCTCCAAAACTCAAAATTATTCGCCCAATCACAATCGTACAAAGCACACACATTGGCGGAACATCCACAAGAACAATGTCAATCAAACCAATTGCAATTGCTCCACCACAGCCATCGACGCAAAGGGGTCAATCATCACATCTTTCATACGATGCAGTTAATGATCGATTGGCTTATGTTAATGGGAAATCAGTAATCATTCGATCAGCCGATTACAATTCCAACTCTCCAGTTGTTGTTTTTACCAAGCATATACATCCTACCACCGCGGTAAAATTCTCACCATCCGGGTTTTACGTAGCTTCAGGTGATGAGTCTGGACAAGTCAAAATCTGGGATGCTGCACCAAAGAAAGGGGACGATGATGTATTTGAGCCCCCTATCATAAAGAGTGAATTCCAGGTCATGTCGGGTCCAATCAGATCGATAGCTTGGGATGCAGATAATGCTAGAATCATAGCAGTCGGTCAGGGAAAAGAAAAGTTTGGGCATGCTTTTTCTTGGGATTCAGGTAATTCAATTGGTGATATTCAGGGCCATAGTTCCACAATAAATGCCGTCGATATCAAGCCACAAAGGCCTTATAGAGCTGCTACTGTAAGTGATGACTTTGCAATGGTTTTTTTCCAAGGTCCACCATTCAAGTTTGACAAAAGCTTGCGAGGAAATCACACAAACTCAGTTCGTGATGTCAAGTTTAGCCCAGATGGAAATTTTTTGGTTTCGGTTGGGTCTGATAGGGCTATTTGTATCTACCAAGGTAAAACTGGTGAATTTATCAAGAAAATTGAAAATGGTCATGATGGAGGTATTTTCGCTGTTGCATGGACTCTGGACTCTGAGAAATTCGTTACTGCATCTGCTGATGGGTCGATTAAAACTTGGAGTGTGAATGATGGACTTATACAGACTCTTAAAGCTACCGAAAAGCCATCGATTTTTCAACAGTTGGTGGGCTTGGCAGTGACAAAAGAGTACATAATAAGTTTGACCTATGGTGGTGAATTGGAGTACTTTAAAGACGGTGAGCTTGTTCAAGTGGTACAGGGTCACCAAGCCCCCATAACCAAGTTAGCTATCTCTGGAAAGATCCTATATAGTGGAGGATCGGACGGGAAGTTGTACAAGAGCGAGATAGAACCAAAGGGATTGAAACCAAACCCAACAAGACAGGGTAAGGATGGAGATGAGCATAGTAACTATGTGGTTGATTTATTGACGGTGGACGAATCTTTGTACTCCATAGGTTGGGATGATGCAATTAAGAGATGGAAGGATGGGAAAGTGGTATCCTCTGCCAAATTGCCCTCGCAACCAAAACAGTTGAGCAAAATTGGTGACAACATCGTTGTCCTTCTCGAATCTGATTTACAATTGTACAGCAAGGATCTCGAATTGGTATCCTCATTGGACCTTGGTTTTTCCAGCACAAACGTGGCGCCTTTATCAAAAACAATCTTGATGGTTACGAATGTTTCCAAGAACACCATTGTTGGAATTGAGATAGAGGCGGGGAACAAACTCTCAGTCACCTCCCAACAGTTCCCCACATTAAGAACTCCACCAACTTTAATAAGAGTATCACCCGATGGGGAGCACTTTGCTGTAGCTGATTCGTCCGGGAAATACACTTTGTTCAAACTGGATGGGTCTGTAGTTTCGACGAGATGGGCTTTCCACACTAGTAAGGTGTATGACGCCCAGTGGTCTCCAGATTCCAAACTTTTGTTGAGTGGAGGACTTGATTGTGGTTTGTTACTATACTCAGTAGACAAGCCATCCAAGGTTGTCAAGTTTCCCCTTGCACATGCTTCTGGAGTAACAAGCTTAACGTGGCTGGATTATGATAATGAAAAGCAAACGGGCCAGTTTGTTTCTTCAGGTTTAGATGGCACCATTAGACAATGGGAGTTAAATAGATAATTCATTTTATAGATGAAAAACCCAAAAGTGTGTAAACTAAGATTAAAAAAATAAAGTGTAGGGTTTAAATTGTTGGTGCACCTTGCGCGTCTCTTACGTAACCAGTCCCTATCCAAAACTACAAATGTCAACTAAAGAATACATAACCTTGATCATAGATGCATCAAAATTAATGGAAGCCAAACTGGTTGCAAGTCAGGATGCGACGGATTTTCAATTGGCATTGAAGTTCGCTATAGATATGTTGAGTAAACAATTATTGAGAAACCGCAAACTGGATCGCTACTCAATCCTCATATACACACCAACTGATGTTCAATTCGTATACTATAACGAGCCTGTTTCACTTTCTAGAGTGAGGGAATTCTATGACATGGCAATCAAAACACATGATAATGCTGTAGACTCACCTGGCGATTATTGCATTCTAGATGCTTTGGCAGAGGCGTTGCAGAGTCAAATTGCAAACAAATTCGTTCGAAGTATTTACATTGTGACCAATGGAGCTGGCACTATCAGCGATGCTAATACGGACTTGGATAAATTGAAAAACATAGCCGAGAGTTACCCTGTGATCACGAACTTGTTGTTGCTCAACAATGAGCACAATGCAGAGACTAAAAGCTATTTCGAGAATTTGGCAGCAATGTTTGACGGAAGGCTCCGCATTTCTGATTTTGAAGCTTTCACATCAAGTGGTCCGCCTTTGAAGTTGATTGGTCCTCGTTGTATGACTGATTGCTCGCTATCCTTCATTCAAGGTGGATTACAAGGTGAAGGCATACACCTCAATGTTCAAGTGTATCCGGCAATCCGAGCCCAGAGTCAAGTTCTGGGTCATGAGTTTATACAAGACCCCAAAACAAAAGACGTGACTCGTGTGAAAAGAAGCACCAAGTACTATATCAAAGAAAACACGGACATTTCAGACGAGATCTTTGTTTCAACCAGGGTCAATAACAAATCGAGCGATTTAGAGAATGATAAAGAATACGTTAAAGACTCAGAATATATGTATGGCTTCAAGTATTCGCAAAGGAACGTGGTTGCATTGTTACCAGAGTTGGAAGAAGCAGCAACATTGGAAACATCACCAGGGATCAACATTATGGGATTCATTGACAGAAAACATTTACCCGTTGCCTATTTAACAGATGAGCCGTCTTATGTTATCCCAAGTGTAAAATCTGAAGCACACAACAAAGTAGCATTCAATTCCCTTGTGCAGGCATTGATTGAATTACAGTCTGTGTCTATCGTACGGTATGTGCAAAAGGAAACAGATGAAGTACAGATTTGCTGTGCACTTCCACAAAGATTTCGGGTGGGAGAAAAATGGGGGTACGGTTTTGTCCTAAATCGATTGGCTATGAAAGAAGATGAAAAAATTGGCAGGTTTCCTGATCTCGAGTCACTGGGGCAAAATGCACTAGATTCTACGATGGAGACATTCGTGAGTGCAATGAAGTTGAGGAACGACGCGACTGAGCCGGATGTGTTGAATAATATAAAGATCGGCCTTTTAGAGTCAAAGTCAACGGCATCTTCCCCGCGGCAAAATTTCAATTTCACCTTGGAAGATATGCTCTTATCATCTTGTCCTGCAACAAAACGCTACAATCACTATATCGAGAAAATACTTTACAGTTCACTAAATGAGGCTTCGTTAACTGATTTTGTGAGTCAAGACCAATTTATTGAAAGATACCTCACGGGCGATGAGAAACAGACATTGCTCAACCTTGGTAACGTATTTGACGTGGAGGAAAATCTACTATACACTGACGATCACAAGAGTGCCAACTCCATTGAAGCCACCGTGAAATCGGTGTTTGACATTAATTTTACAACTCAATCGAAACCAAGCCGCAAGAAACGGAAAACAGACACTGTTTTCGGCATGGAAAACAATGATGAATTTGATGAATACTTTGATATAGATGAGATCTTAGCAGGGTGAATCCTTGTCAATACTTTATAATTTGAATAATCTGTTTCGCATGTCAGCTTCCCGATCTTTAGCTGACCTTTTTCTATGAGTGGTTGACGAGGAGCCGTCATCGCCAAAGCTACAAACAATTCGCTCGTGTACTTTTGATAGCCCTACCCTTTCTCTTTCCAGGTTAAGTATATCCCTAATATTCAGTTCGCTTGCTTCTCTGATCGCCTCTAGATCAAACAATGCACGATACTTTTTTGTTTTTCCTTGTTTCCAAAGATTAATCCAATGGGTTGCGGCTCCCAATTCATCATAACTCCCATCTTGCTTCAATGTGTTCCTCTGTTTGCAAATATGATACATCAATTCGTAAATGTCATTTGTTGGATGCAGCATATAATCTCCATAAAGTTTACCCAGACTGTCCTGTAAGTTCAATAAGAATAACAAGTAATCTGCCAAAACAACAGGATCTATGAATGAATCGTGGATACAACCAACCAAGCCTAAACTTAGCATTGTTTCGGGGCTTTTCACAGTAGGTAAAAAAATGCCAGGGGTATCATACACCATAATATCGGGATCTCGCGATAGTCTTATAATTTCACTTGTTGATCTTGTAACTCCAGGCTGTCCACCAGTTTTGGCGACTTTTCTAACCTTTGTTGACACCGAGTCTCTATTGTCTCTCCCTAGGCCAACTTGACGCATGGTATTTACTAATGTTGATTTTCCAACGTTTGGCATTCCGATAATCATGGACCTCAACCCTAATGGAGGTTTATTCTCAAAGCTTTCATATATTTGAGTCATCTTATTTATTATTCGCTTGCAATCACCGCGATGACGACAATCAATAAACATAAACTCTTCATTCTTTGAATTGTGCCATTTCTTAAGTAGATCAGGTTTCAAAATGGACAAGTCCTTTTTACTGTAAAGTATGAGCTTACGTTTAGTTGATAATAGTTTGTCAAATAGCACATTCGTGGTAGCTAAGGGGGCTCGACAATCTCGAACTTCTAATATTAGATCCAACTGAGGCGCGAGATGTCCCACTTTTGACAAAGCTTTTTGATGGTGGCCCTTGAAGTTGGATAAAGGGATATTATAGTTTGGGAATACGCTCCTGGGAGTAAATTTTGACATGTTGTTGGGTAATGTAATTAACAAGAGGTTGCAAAATGGGGAATACTTATTTGGTTCCAATATCTTTTTTTTTTAAAAATTTCGCAAAATTTTTTTAGGCAAGCCCCTCATTAAGGGATCATCAATGCCTTTGGTAATTTTCGCAGGCTTCCCATGCTCAGGGAAAACTACATGGGCTAATGAACTTCGAAAGGGGTTAGAAAAGAGGATTGATTTAGCTAAGCAGAACCTGGAGTCGGGACACAATTATACAATTTCCTACCATTCGGATCAGACATTAGGCATCGGTCGTGATACTTATGAAGATTCGAATAAAGAAAAGTTGGCTAGAGGATCACAGATATCGTTTGTAAAGAGGGACATCTCTAAGACTAACATTGTCATCCTTGACTCAATGGCATACATAAAGGGATTTCGTTATCAACTATATTGTGAGTCGAAGGGAATGGCTACTCCTCATTGCGTTATTCAAGTGACGGCGCCTATCGAACAGTGTCTTGAGTGGAACGAAAAACTACCACCAGAAGATCAGTGGAGTCCAGTATTGATGAAGCAATTGCTGATGAGGTACGAGGAACCAAACAGCAATACCAGATGGGACTCGCCGTTATTTGAGGTTTTGTCGGGTCACGCTGACGAAAAGTTACCGATTGATGATATATGGAATGCTTTAGTTTTGAAGAATGCACCAACGCCTAACGCAGCTACCACTATACAATCCACCTCAAACAATTCTTTTCTCCAAGAGTTGGATAGAAAAACGCACGAAGTTGTCACACAGATTCTTCAGCAACAACAGCTTACAAATGGTGCTGTTGTTGTTAACGAGTTTGTGGTGGAAATTCCGATGGGAACAGTGAGTACTGCACAATTACAAAGAATAAGAAGATCCTTCATTAGTCTCAACAGAATGAGAACAATAGAAGCTGACCGAATAATACCTTTATTCGTGGAATATATAAATAGAAGTCTAAATAATGACGATTAAATCACCTTTTCCTTTGTGTCTTCCATTTGAAATACGTTTTACCGTTTACGTCAACTATTTTCTTTTTATCTCCCTTCTTCATCTTTTCAATGTTTCGGCTCATTATATCCTCCACTTGATGCAACTCTTTTTCCTTCGCAATTGCTCTCTGGAGTTGTTTGAACAGTTTAAGTTTCTTTTCATCCAATTTATCCTTTTCATTCGCCTCAAAATTCAGTAAATTTATCAAGCCTGAGTTTGATTGTAATTGGTCTAATCGAAGTCTATTTTGTCTATTTTCAACTAAAGACTTGTCAGTGTTGAAGTACTCTTCAGGTTTGAAAGATTCCTTGCTCTTAGTTGAGTCCACAAAAACAGTGTGCTTACCTGATCCTTCAAAAAGCTTTCCATCCTGGAGACGTTTGATTTTATTTGATTCATGCAAGCGCATGGTTCGTATGTAGTTGATATCTTGGGTTTTCAATAACTTGGCTTGGTCCACGCTTAATACTTCGCTATCTCTGTCAGATATAAGAATTCCCTTGTCATCTGTTCGCTTCTTGGTCATAGCATGGTAATACTCATCTGGATTATGAGATTTGGCTTTCTCTTTTAATGCTTTGAGCGCAGCTTGCTTCTTGTGATAATCTGCTGCTCTTAGCCTGTAATCTTTCTTCTTCTCAAGCAAGCCATATTTCGCTCTACTTGATTTCTGGGATCTCTCCCTATGCTGCTTTTTCTGTACGTTGTGGACTAACTTGGCCATAGGTAATGATTGTGATGAGATTAGATGAGCTTTGCAAAAAATTACTGTGTGGCAACTTTTCAAACCATTTTTTTTTCTCTTCACAGCTCTCCAATTCCAACTTGTTTAGTAACTTCAAGCATGTCCTTGAGATTGGCACTGTCAGCACAGTGCATTAAGGACTGTATATCTTTTGGTTCTGCTGTCAGAATTTATCGTATTAATTACTTCTCCACTTCATTAAAGCTACCACAATCTGATACAAGTGGAGAAAGCACAACCCCATGGTATTTGAGAAAAGATAATACGTCAAAGTTGGAGCCTCTCACTCACGAAAAGTTTCCAGAACTACCTAATGATGCTCCTGAAAGTGTGGGAAATCTTGTTGAGTTGCTCGTGAAGAAATATGGGCTCACTAACTTGAAAATATATGACTTGGCGTCTCTTCCGTTGGATCATCCAAAGCATGTGGATGAACATTCTTCGGAAAGATTCACCATCCTCGCCTCGGGTAAGTCAGAGAAACACATATACAAAGCCTCATACGAGTTGAAACAGCATATAAAGCACGAATTTGGCTATTTGCCACGTCTTGAAGGTATGACGTCAAACTCTATAAGTTCTAGAACCCGTCGAAGACTAGCAAAAAGAGCTAGACAAGGTCCACCCGCAACCCATAACGATTTTGGTATTGGTGCCAACCTGTGGGTAAGGTGTGAATTGGGCGTCGGCGGGGCAGTGGTGCATATCTTAAGTGATGACCGTAGGTTGGAGTTGAATTTGGAATCTTTATATGAGGAAGATGCGCCTGAACAAAATTTTGTTCCTGAGCCACCTAGGCGAAGCTATGAAGATACAGAGAGTGTCTTTTATGGCTTGCGCAAGCATCTTCACACATCCTCGATGCTTCACAACGTTGCTGCTTTGCGTTCAATCGCAAAAGATTGTACAGGGGAAAGGTCAGAGAGAAGCCTTGCACAGTACAAAAATAGCTTTGATTCAAAGTTTGCAGGTTTCACAATAGATGAATGGTCTGAGAAATTTGCGTTTTACAAAACGTTGCACCTTGAAAATCCACATCTTGTGACGTTCACTGATGTTGAGCAATGCCTATTGAGTAAACACTCTTGCTTAAAGTTATTGGGTGAAGCGGCTGATTGGAACCAAGAGATAGTGCATGATGTGATAAAATACATGGAGCTATTGCTAGATACGAGAGAGTCCATTACAGGAACTGAAAAATTTGAAAGACTTTCCATCTTTATTTCCAATATCACCGCTTTTTCAAGAGACGAGATTCATTTCTTTGCGGTGGACAAGTTTCAAGCCCTATTGTGGTCGTTGACAAGTGATGAGTATCTTCCAATCGATGCTGCGCGTTTGCATTCCATTTTGCGGACTGGAGAAGGTTTATTACCAGAAACGCACCCCATCGCACAAGACCCGAAAGCTGCGCAAAATGTGAGAGAGCTTATAAGAAGTATAAACTTCTCCAAGCGTGGAGCTGTTCCATTATGGCTTCGAGAACAAATGTTATATACATATGCAAGTACAAGGAATTGGAGTTACTTTTGGAAAGAGTGGGATATGATTCAACAGAGCTTAAATACCGCGTCGCAACTTTTGCATATGCAAACAAAAGTCATCATTCTTCTAGCAGTCATCAATGATAAGATAGCATTGCGTGACTTTTTCTGTAAATTTTGGGACAAAGGAAGCAGTTTTTCATTTATGGATCAATGGGAAAAGGTTGGCGCTCTGTTAGACACGAAACAAGAGAAGATTGCTTTGAAGAAAGCATTAAATATGATTCAATCAAATCATGGCTCTAGTTCTTGGTTTGAAAATGCTCGTATTTTCGCTACCACTTTGTAAATAGAGAAATTCCACAAATAGAAATCATAAGTGTATTTTTGTTTTGAACATAACGCGTTTTAAAGCAACACTCTCTTCAATGAGTGAAGCCATTCTAAAACTTAAGCAGCAAATTAAGGATTGGGAACATGGATTCAAAGTGCAGCATGGTAGACTACCTTTGAAACTGGATGTCAATGAAAATCTTGAGATCAAAGCTTTGTACTCAAAGTACAGGTCCTTGAAACTGAACAAACATACAGTCAGTGATAAAGCCAAGTCAACGAACCAAGACAATGAGACTGAGAAAGAGAATGCTCTTCCGACTCCTAGCGGAGAGCTTGGGCCAACGCCACAAGCAAACGGGAGAGTTTTATCCATATTCGACTATAAATTGACCCCACCAGAGTCATCTCCCTTGAAAAACAAATCAAGAAATGCCCCTAATACTAATCACGACCTCGACTCAGTTGTCATCGATTCCACACCCGTTAAAGCAAGGAGAAGGCTATCTTTTTCCACTCCAACAAAGGGGTCTTTAGAAGCCACGCCAATTACGATCACAAAGAAGCTTCAACAAGCAGCAGAAACCCCACGTTATCTCAAGTCATCTACAATCCCCACTTTTGCTGGAAATGCTATAGACTTCCTGGTGTCACCATCGCCTTTAAAGCCAAATAGGATGGGTAGAAAATTAATGGATGTATACAATATGTCGATAAAAGAAGTGGATGATATCAATGCGGAAGAGTTCATAGACGTACAGGAGGAAGAGGAGTCTGAGATCCCCTTGTCTATGAATGAACCCATTTTAAAGAGAAAAACTCAAAAGCGACAAACAAGAAGGTCTAAAATGGCACCGAGGCCAACTAATGAGACTAATTCTTTGGACAAAGTTGACGTTCAACAGAGGATAGACAAATTAGACGACAAAGAGAGAGCAGCGTTGGCCGCTTATATGAACTCAGAGAGTGAATCTGAATCTGAATCAGAAAAAGACCACACTCATGGAAGTCCCGTCAAGAAAACTAGAAAACCTATCGCACAAAACTACAAGAGGCTCAAAATAAATGATCCAAGATCGCGGAGGTTTAAACAAAGAATGAGGAGATAAATGTGCATTCTATATCATTGTTGCTATCAACTCCGAAGTGTCTCTGTTTGTCTCAAACTGCACCCTAGATTTTGTCTCTTGCTTGGCATCTTTATTTGTTGCCAGTTGGCCATCAGAACTAGAAAAATATATTGGTTTTCCCCATTTAGTCTTATCATGATCGTAGTCCCAAATTGAATCGCTCTTATCTTGTATCCTTTTAGAGTTTTGAATATCATCAATCAACTCTAGCTCATCTTGCGCGGCTTCCTCTTTAACAGGTGCGTATTTTTCAACCATTACAACCTTACCATTCTTAATGACCATTTCCACCTGTTTCTCACCTCGTTTCTGACGATCTTTCTCCTTCTTTTCCTCTCTAGCTAGTCTCTGTTTTCTCTTCAAATTAAGAGCGCGCTCCTCGGGAGAAAGCCATATTGACTGAGTTGGCATCTCAAAATCTGACGCATTATCGATAATCCTTGTTCTCTCTGCACCTGTTTCTTGAAAATTCAATAACGTTTCGAGTCTTTCCCTTGCGTTTGCTAAATCTGGATCTTGTTGAGAATTAATTTCAGGTTCGAATACAACCTCCGGGGTAGTAGCCTCAGTTGGTTGATCTCTTTTCTTCATTTCCTTCTCGGCTAATTTGAATGCTCTATCTTGTGCCTCCCAAAATTTCTCCCCAGGATTCATCTTGACAACGATTTTCTTTTTGGGTTTTGATTGCGCTGGAGTTTCAACTTGTTGCTCTCGATTTAGTAGCTCCTTCTTTTCATTACGCAAAACCTGTATGATCGCATCCTTCTCACCAACTGGCATTAAATCTGTCCCGCAAAACGAGCATGGTTGTAAACCTTCTTTAGTACATATTATCTTACCACAGCTTAAGCAATTAGGAGCAATTTCAAACAAAGGATGTTTGCGGGCCATACAATTGCAAACTCTCCGAGAGTCAGGTTGATTATTGTCGATTAATTCTAAATCATACAACGCCGATTCAATATCTTGTAAGTTTGTTACGTTCTTCTTGCTAGACCTTTTTTCTGGGTTGCTTTTCTCTTTGAGAAGCTGTGAAGTTGTGGTGGAACCTTTTAGCGACATCTCTTATACTTTAATTGTGGATGGGTTTTGATCATCACATCGAAGTGGGAAGAAAGAAAAAGCAACATCGACTTCTCAACAAAAAATATTATTTTGTAACGGATACGAACTCATCATCATACCACTACGTCATAAACATGTCAACAAATATTGCCAATCATAAGCCCGCTCTGATTACAGCCTTGTGCAAAGAAATTGCGATATTGAAGGAAGAGGTACAAGGGCAACAGAGCTCGGGAGCTTCGAAAAAGAAGATTAAGAAGATGAATAAAACTAAGAATAAGAATAAGGTAAGGAAGACACAGCATGGGAAACGATCATTCACGAAATCGTCACTCGTAAAGAGCAAAAGTGTGCCAAACTCCCATTCTCCTACTGGAGATGTTGAGGGTGGCACATCTAGCCCTCGATCTGAGCAGTTGTATCGTCAATCAGATGACGGAAAATCTATAATTAACGTCAACATTTTTAGGAACGAGTTGATCAAGATTAGACAAGTATCATCCTTTGGACTACCATATGGGGAGCAAATGGAGGAGGTCAAAGCTATCGACAAGTTGAAGAAGAAACTATCAAAGTATAAGGCCAAGAATGCCATGTGTGATCGAGTTTTGATCAATGGAGAGAAGTATTCGGTTGTTGCTAATGGCTATATTCTTTCACCCTTGATTTACTACAAAAATGCTGGGGATACTATAACCTGGAATGGCCAGTTGTATGAAGTGACAAACTCTGGTTATTACACATCACAACATGGTTCAAGAGTGTATGTATATTGACTACTGCATGTCATAAGTCACCATACTAACCCAATTTCAGTAATGATAGAGTCAACTGTCACTACTTCACATCATTAGGTACGTATTACAAGCTTAAACAGATGAAACATGTTTACTAACATGAAGCCCCCTTATTTTTTGTTGATCCTTTTTAAATTGTTTAGGATTTTGTGAAAAAGGTTCAAACTGCCCATATGTACATAACAAGAAAAAGATTCGGATTTGTCCGTACTACTTGAATGGTTATTGTGCAGACAGCAATTGTCTTTTGAGCCATACTCCAAATTGCCACAATACCCCTTTATGTTATTTCAACTTGGAGAATAGATGTACCAAATCTCAATGCAGGTACAGTCACTTGGTTCCGGAACATTATGGAGATAAAAAGTATGAGATAAGTATATGCAGACCATTTTCGGTGGGACACTGGTGTCCACGGGGTAGAAATTGCCCGTTTTTACATGTTTGGAACTGTCCCGATTACGAAGAAGAGTTGGCATGTCCTAGAGGCGATTACTGTTCCTTGAACCATCTTTTCACATTAAGCATGCAGGACGGGATTACTACGAAACCGAATAAATATATTCGGGAACAAACTCTAGTGGAGGGAGATGAAGAGGAATCGGTGCTTCCGACGCCTAAAATTAGGATCAGTAGCTATACTGTTGATCCAAGCGTGTTGCTTGCCACTGATACTCGCGGAAATTACCAACATTACATTGATCAGATACCGCATAATGATAGGGACATTGAACCAGCTCCATCTACGCAATTTTTAATTGAAATTTCTTCTGATGAGGAACATTTTTTTGAGTCAGACGATGAGGAAACCAAGGTGAAAAAGGAAAAGGATTATGATGGAAATTTTGTAGAGTTTTTTTAATCAGAATATGTTTTCAATAAGTATATACGGATATAGATACTTTCAGTAATATACGTGGTTTTCTCTTTTGTTTTAAAATTTTGACACTGTTATTTGTGTTACATGTTTAGCGGTTCTGTATAGAATGAAATTTCTGATAACGAAATGTGTTGCAAATTTACCAAACACTTTCCACCACATAAACAATTTGCATTAACACCATCAGTTCTTGACGTGTATGGACTTAATCTAAACCTCCATTTGAATTAAAACCTTCTGTCACTTTCTTCCGCTTCACGCAATGCCAAACATGGCTCTTTCATATTATAACGATTCACCTCCAAAGCATGTCACAGTTCATTCATACCAACAACGATACCAGATAATCAGCAGTCTAGGAAACGGTAGTTTTGGTACTGTTGAGCTAGCCAGAATCAAATTCCCCAAGGAAGAATTGCTCCACGCACATATGCACAAATCAGGGACAATGTTGTATCCACTTGAAGATTCAAAACGCAACACATCAAACCTAGTTGCAATTAAAACCATGAAGAAAAAGCTTCCATCTTTGCATGATTATGCCAAAGTGAAAGAAATCAAATTCATTTCAAGTGTTCCTTCTCATCCCAATTTGGTGCAGATATTTGAAATCTTTATTGACGATTTAGATCATCACTTGCACATCACTATGGAGGCGCTCAATCAAAACTTGTACCAGCTAATAAAATCCAGAAAGGGCACTAGATTTTCGTCAATGACTTTACGGAGCATATTATCGCAATTATTGCAAGCCATCAAGCATATTCATCATCATCAATATTTTCATCGCGATGTCAAGCCTGAAAACATTTTAGTTATTCCAACCTCTCATTATTATGGATCCAAGGATTCGGTGCCTTCTTACAGACGAAATGACAATTTCATCATCAAGTTGGGAGACTACGGTTTGGCTCGTCATGTGAATACAATGAGACCTTACACAGGTTATGTTTCAACTAGGTGGTACCGATCTCCCGAAATATTATTGAGGCAAAGCAAGTACGATTGTGGAATTGATATTTGGGCCTATGGAGCAGTTGCTGCCGAAATTATCAATTTCGCTCCATTGTTTCCTGGTGCTAATGAAGTCGATATGCTTTGTAAGATTATCCAAACGTTGGGAAGCCCAACAATTCCTGGTAACCTAGCGCAGGAGTATTGGGTTCCAGTAGGAGGATGTTGGCCACAAGCTGCAACATTGAGTCATGCACTTGGGCATCTGTTGCCGTTCGATCGAGGTCTTACCCGTACACAAATTCTTCCCGACGCTGGACGTGAGCTATGCGAAGTCGTTATGTCGTGCTTGCAATGGAGTCCAGAGCAGAGACCGACCGCTCAAGACCTAGCATGTTCTAAGTATTTTTCTGAATAGTAGCTCTTCCCTTGTGTATATACTTTGCTTAATAGAACCAGAACGAAGAAAAAGATGATAAAAAGAAGAAACTGAATGAGAAGGCGCTACCGAAAGGGAAATTGCGCCGACTGGTGTCTCGATAAAGTGTATTTCTACAATAAAGGTTTATAAGTTTAGGCTTTGTCTTTCACTATCTCAAGAAAGGTGCCTTCGACTTCCTCAACTTCGAGGAACATTTATTGGGGCGCATATTTCTACACAGAAATTGCTTCCCCACAAAAATGCATGAATGCGAGATCCTCTTTTTTTCTCTTTTTGGATCCAGGGAATCGGAGGGCGGGCGGCGCTAAAAAAAAAGACCCCAAAAAGTTTTATATAAACTCGTAAATTTTATCCCCAACTTTATCAATGACCAGATAATACACCCCAAATCATATTTGCAATATTCGATGTGTATCACTATAGCCACTACAAACCACCCTGAGTACCCATTTATACTTCTTTCAAATAGGGATGAGTTCTTTAGAAGACCGACCAAGCCTGCTGAATTTAGGCAGATCTCCAACAACACAAAAGTGTTGGCTCCGCTAGATCTTGCCAGACCTGAACATGGGACATGGATTGGAGTGACGACATCAGGGAAAATTGCAGTATTGGTAAACTACCGTGATATGGACACCGAGAGTATGTATTACACAATGATACATTTATGAAGTTGTGATTTACTAACACATGAGAATAGGTACCATGAAACAGGTGTCAAGAGGGGTTTTGCCCTTGAATTATTTGGAGACGACAAAAACAGATGACGAATGGAGAGATAGTTTTTCAGCAAACATTCAGAATGGCAACGCGTCCCTTGATTTGAAGAATATCGGGGGGTTCACATTATTGTATGGTTCGTTACGGGTTGATGAAAAAAACGGTATCGACCACTTGAATATCTTGAGTAATAAAGGGCACCATGGACGAGTGTTTGAAAGGGAATGTCTGCTGCAAGATATGGCAAATCCTGATCGTTTTGCGACAAAGACCACATTCGGCATGTCCAATTCCTTGTACAACGATCCTTGGAAAAAGGTTGACCTTGGTGAGCAAATGCTTGAGAAGGTAATTGATGCTTCAGTTGAGAATAACTGTACCCAAGACCAACTTGTGGAGGACTGCTTTAAATTACTAAGTCATGACACATATGAAAGATCCATTATGAAACAAAATGATTTTGACGTTAAGGTGATGGAGTTGAGGAATTCGATCTTTGTGCCACCGCTTAAACGTGAGGGTGCCGAAACTCATTTGGTTTCTATTGGTGACTACTACGGCACTAGAACGCAAACGATTATTTTGTTGGATAAGTTGGGCAATTTGAACTACTATGAACGAAATTTGCATTCATCAGATGTGCCAGAAACTGACAAACCATTGATTACGTCCAGGTATACATTTAATATATATGATGGCTAGTATATAGGGATTAAAAAAGAGGTTGAATAAAAATAGTGATGATCACCTTCTCTGAGGGCCCCGGGTTTAAGAAACAAGTGTTCAAGATAACTCCGTGATTGCGGAAAAAAAGAATAAAAGAAGAGCTTATTTCTGCGCAATTTTAAATATCAAACTCTGTTTGAATCAAAGTTCTTATTAAGTCAGCAACTCTTCTACAACAAAGTATGCCGTTTGAGTACCTAGACACCGAACCAAAGACCAGAGCCTATATCTCTCCGCGGAAAGAGTTCCTGTCGTCGTCGAACGATATCCTTATAATGATACCGGGAAATCCTGGCCTTGTTGGATATTATGTCACCTATCTTGACTATGTTCAACGTGCACTCCCCCAATTTGAAGTTTTTGGATTGGATTACTTGGGATTCACTAAGCAAAACACAAAACAGCAACATATTTTCAAAGTTGAGGAGCAAATCAACCACAAATATGTGGTAATCAAGGATAAAATCAAACAACAGCCTAATAAACCCAACTTGTATTTTTTATCTCATTCCTTGGGAGGATTTGTTACCCAAAGGACGATAAAGAAGCTTTTGGAAGATGAAGAGTTAAAAGACAAGTTTGAAATAAAGTTTAATGGAATGATTACACCAACAACAAATGATATCGCCGGGTCTGAATCAGGCACAAAGATGGTTAGATTGAACAACTCTAAATTGCCAATAGTTGGCATGGCAATGACTTTTAGCTCTTTGTGTTCATACATTCCTGAATCAGTGCAAAGGTACATTTTAACCCATCATTGGACAGCACCAAAACAAGTGATTGAAGAAGGGTCAGATCATGAAAATGTTGGGTTGGAACATTCATTACAAACAACAATGGAACTCATCAACACACCCAGCCTTGTCAACCAAGCATTGAACATGGCAAGGGACGAATTGGATGCGATTTCAAAGCTGGATGAAGTCAATGACTGGATATATGTCGATAATCAATATTCTTTTAAAAATTGGTGTTTCTTTGCTCAACTGGATCATTGGGTTTCTAATGAAACTAGGGATCATTTGATTTCGAAATATGGTCAACTGAATCCCAAAAGGAATAGGTTTGAAATTTGTGAAAATGTTGAGAATCCAATCAAGCACGCATTTGTGTTGAATCAAAGTAAAGAATTTGCTGAGATTACAATTGATAGAATTAAACAAGCAGAGAATTGTTGGGTTAAATCAGGATAGAATAGAAGTAGAAAAGAGTTCCGTTTCGTATTTGAATATATGAATTAAATTTTTGTGTAAAGTCATAGAAGAAGGGTGCTAGTTTGTGTTGTTGTGAATCATCACACGAGTAAGGTTTGACTCTCGGATTCTTGTATAAAAAAAAAAAAAAAAGTTGACTCAGAGTCATCCTCAGTCCAAATTTTTATGCATTAATTATGTGTGTTCGGGTGCAAATTGAGCTTTTCCACCCAACAAAACAAGAAGAAAAATAAATTAAATGGGAATCTTTTGCAACTTTCTTTACGGTTAACTGCAGCTAATAGTTACTCAAAGCAGCACGCACGATTCTCAAGCCCTAGAGAGAAGAATATATAAAGACTGATGGCAAGGACATTCTTTTGAAAACTTTTCCATTTTACTCATCAAAAACACAGACTATGACATCCAGTTCCGATCAAGGATCGAGACCCAAATCACTTGAAATTAATGAAATCCAAATCGATCATGACTATCAAGACTTGAACAACAATGAGTTGGACAAACATCAATTGGACAAGATTTACCGCAAGTTGGATTTCCGCATCATTCCAGCATTATGGTGTCTTTACTTTCTCACTTCGTTTGGATCAAATTGTTATGGGTTAACATTAACAATGAATGCTGAAGTTGGGCATTCGTTGGCTCAATCGTTGAACTTGAGCTCGAAACATACATCCACTGCTTCTGCTTTGTATTATGTTGGTTATATTATCTTTGATGTGCCCATGAATCTTGTCATGACCAAAGTCAGTCCTCAATCATGGTTAGCAAGGATCGTCATCACCGTGGGGTTGGTTTACACATGCTACTGTGCATTAAACAATGCCGGCGCTTTGATTGCAGTTAGATTCATTAGTGGTGTTGTTGGCGCAGGTACGTGGCCAGGAATGAGTTACTACGTTTCCCTCTGGTATCCCAATGATCGCGCCACTAGAAGAATTGGTTACTACTTTACTGCAGCACAAATCTCGGCAGCCGTTGCTGGTTTGGTGAGTGCTGGGTTCCAAAAGATTGATGGTAATCGAGGATATTATGGTTGGCAATGGATGTATTTGACTTATGGATCAATTACTATGGCTGTGGGGGTATCTTTACTCTGGTGGTTACCCGATAGACCATTCAATGTTGTTAAACAGTCGGAAAATAAGATTAAAAAAGTGTACAATCGATACTTTACCCCATCGCATCCCTTGAATACCACCGAGAGGGATTTGCATAGAAAAGATATTGAATACAGATACAGATTGCTCAAATGGACTTGGAGAGACGTTGTCGCAATTATTACTGATTTGCGTATCTGGCCATTGATTATGATGTATTTTGGCGTTGTTGGTACTGGTTTTGGTTTGGCTGTATTTGGATCAACGATCATCAAGACCAATAACCCCAGCTTGACTTCTATTCAAGTTTCATTGTTGTATGCGCCAATTTGGTTGTTTGATTTAGGAGGTATATTGACACTTACCCCATTTGCTGATAGGTTCAAGAAATTCAGACCATTAATCTTTTGTGGAGCATGTGTCATTATAATTGTTGGTATGGTGGTTACCACATTTGCTCATGGTCCATGGAACAAGTATGCTGGATTGTTGATTGCTGGTTATGGATTGGGACCAACGGTGCCAATTTGTATGTCATGGTCTGCTGAAATTTTCTTCCCCAGATATGGAGATGTGGGAACTGCAGTGAGTGCAGCATTAGTTAGTGGATTGGGAAATTTGGGGTCCGTTACTGCTACTTACGCATTGTATTCAGGTTGGCCTGAAGATAGAGCCAGGTTGTATCGTAATTCCAACATGATGTTGGTATTGATCACTGGAGTTAGTATTATTGCTTGTGGTGTTTGTTATTTGATCAAGGATAAAGTTAGACAAGATATCCCAAATGTTGAAGACAAAGAGCAAGAAGTTATTGAGTATAATTAGGTGAGGTGTAAAGTAGGGACAACTTAACACCAAAATTTTAATATAGAAAATACTTAGGGTATCTTTCCATCCTTAAAACGAACAATGTAGATTTCTAATTGAAGACACTGTCGATTAGTTTATAACCCCAAATTGTGGTGTGTCGTGTCTCGTATCACTTGTTCTCGAAAAATGATGATGGATATGTCACGGAAATATGCGAAAGTGTGAATAGGAGCAATCTAAGAGATATAATGCTTTTTTTAGTTATTGCAACAATAACCGATTGCTATTTTTCATTGTTTTTGTGCTGCAGTTACATATCCGAAGTGCATTGGAAAAGAATAATCGTTGAACACGCACGACTTCTTAAAGGGGTCGTTGGCTAGTCAAACATTACGCTCTGAGTTGGGGATCGTGAGAGTTGATGATAGAAACAAGCATTTTGAGTGTGGCGTGATTATCGGAATTCAAAAAATGACTAATTATGGAACTAGTCTATTAATTGGCGTATTAGTAATCTTTTTCGGGTGAGTGTGGATTTTGTGTGCTCGGTCTTTTACCCCCATTTGGCATAGCTTATGATCTTTGTGCAATTTGCAAATTCTGCATTTTGCTTTAACGCATGCAACCACACTCTATCTCTATTGTGTCCAAAGAACTCTGCCGTGGAAAATGATCTTCAAGCTTTTAGCGACACTACTTCCTCTTTATAAGCGCATTGTTATTCTGTACACTACCTTGACTGAAACTAAATCTGACAAATGACTATAAATAGGTGAGCTAATTCCTTTCCTCTTTATTCAATTGGGAGTCACATCAACACACTTTCACAAGACAATCCCTTATTAGCGGTCACAATGAAAGCAGCAGTGATCAATGAAAACAGAGTTCCCGACTTTAAAATAAAAGATGATTTGCCAATCCCCGAGATTTCTGATCACGAAATCCTTATAAAATCCAAAGCATTTGCCGTCAATCCAACTGATTGGAAACATGTTGATTTCAAATTTGGTCAAAAAGGTGATATTTTGGGTAGTGACGTTAGTGGAATTGTAGAAAAAGTTGGTGCTAAAGTTGACAATTTCAAAGTTGGTGATTATGTAAGCTCGTTTATTGTTGGTAATGTGTCACCCAAGAATGGGGCCTGGGCTGAATATGTGGCTGCCAACCCATTGGGCACTGTTAAGTACCCTAAATTGGTTCTGGACCCTAGCAAGACTTCATCAGGTCCAATTACCACATTTGAAGGAGCTGCCAGTGTCACTTTAGGCTTGGTCACCGTGGGATACTCATTTGCCTACTCACTCAAGATTCCAGAAAATTTTGTTGAAGGGGATTTCATATTAGTTTGGGGTGGAGCTACTGCCACTGGTATCTTGGCAGTGCAGTTGGCTAAGTTGATATACGGTTTGAGAGTGGTCACTACTGCGTCACCAAAAAATCATGAGTATCTTAAATCCTTGGGAGCAGAGTATGTGTTTGACTACAATGATGACAAAGTTATTGACAAGATCAAGGAAGTTGTTGGAGGATCATTGAAATTTGGGCTTGATACAATTGGATCAGCTGAAACTTTCCAACAAACTTATGATGCCACTGCAAACACTACAGAAGGAACAATCTTCCTTGACTCCACTTTGTTTCAAGATGGATCAAATATCAAATTGGATGAATCTAGAGATAATTACAAAATTCACTGGGGTCATACTTTGGCATATTTAGCCATAGCCAAGACCAAGTTTTTTGGTGAAATGTTGCATCAACCAGAAGATTTATTAAAGGATTATGTTCCTTGGTGGACCGAAGTTTTGCCAAAGTATATTGATAAGGTCAAACATGCAAATTTGAAGGTTTTACCTGATGGGTTGCAAAGTGCTGGTGAAGCTTTGAAATTGTCTAAAGAGGGTGTTTCTAATGAAAAGGTTGTATTTGATACATAACTGATTTTGAGTCGATAGTTAGTGATATTTTTTTTCTATCTTTTTTGTAGTAAATTTGGGTGAAAAAGAGTCTTTTTGATATTTGACGCCGAAATGGGAGGGAGG
>OGTJ01000048.1_pt1 | contig 91530 bp, 48 predicted proteins | sample 1574611 | NCBI WGS metagenome assembly OGTJ01 (sample SAMN03295858, study PRJEB24534) | human gut metagenome | isolation source: fecal sample 1 from infant 9 | host: Homo sapiens | place: USA: Pittsburgh, PA | collected 2014-07
ATGGAGCTGGTGTTCCAGGTGATAATGGAGCTGGCGCTGGTGACAATGGAGCTGGAGCTGGCGCTGGTGACAATGGAGCTGGAGCTGGAGGACCTGGTGACAATGGAGCTGGAGCTGGTGACAATGGAGCTGGCGCAGGTGACAACGGAGCTGGAGCTGGATCTGGTGATACAGGGGATAATGGAGCTGTCTCCGAGTTGGAAAACGCTGCATTCTCTTTCAAACCCAACAAAGTTTTGATCTCAGTTGCTGGTATTCTTGCTGCATACGCCATGGTATAGTGCGGCCAAGGGTTCATTCATCTATTGCCGGCCTGTCAACAACAATAATTTGACAATTTATTGGACATTTTTTAATAATTCGGTTACTTCAAAATTTTCTTATTTAACAATTCACCAGATGATATTGGCTAATACGCTCATGGGTTTGGATGAGTTTCAAATTTTCGGTTTTTAGGTTGGTCATCCTTTGGTTGGCTTACATATTCATTCAATTTTCAGTTCTTTGGCTAGTGTGTGTGTATATACTACTATAAAGAACGATACTTTCGTTTTTAATAATTCGTGACAATCAGTATAGAGTATCATTTGCTTGAGCCTTACAGTGGTGCGTCTAGTTTAGGTATGAGAAGCAATATGTGAGTACGCTACTACAACTTTATGGTTACTTTTAAAGGTTGTAGAGAACACGAAAACGTTATATTGATGTAGAAGAAGGGGTTTCCATAATTGCTCAACTTCGTGCTGTTGATATCCATTGTGATGTTGTAGTTATCTCTAATCGATATATGGTACCAAATTCTTCATACTGCCATTGTGATTAATGCCACCTATTTGATCACGAGCAAGTCCCAATTTGACCCAGTCCTCTTTGCAATTCTTGTATATTGTTGGTGGCAACTTGTATCTGTTCATCAAATTGCAAATCGCACCATAGCTTGTCGCCAAGAAAAACTGATCGATAAATTCCCCACCAAATCGTGCTTTAGCAACTTCACATTCATGCATAATCCATTTCAACAAATATTCACTTGATCGTCTCTCGAATGGACAAACAGTTAGTGGTAAATGAATATCGAAATCTTTGGCTTTATGTAGTTTGATCTTTAAAATCGTTTCAAACTTTATCGAGTAGAATTTACCCGAAGTTGTAAAACTTTGAAGGTGAGTGATTGGTAGTCCCTCTGGTATTCGATCAATTGTTTTATGGGTTGCGATATTTGCTGATTCGATGATTGTTGTATCGTTGTCGAATGAAACTTCGTTTTCAATAATGTAGGGTTCATCATTGTAGAATACTTCCAAATTGTCATTGATTTTGGGGAATTTCACATCAAACAGTTGAGTTTCCCCTTGTGTGTTTAGTTCTTTCGTCAATTGCAACGTTTTTGTATGTAGCTTGTTTTCCTTCTTTGGAGGTAGTCCGCCATCAAAACATTCTAGATACTCTTTTACCTGAAAAGTCACTTGCTTTACCGCTAGGTGCTTTTTGACTTTGTTATTAGATGAATTGATCATCAATTTACAATGTAGCTCAAACTGATCACCAGGACCAACTGATGTCGTAGGAATTGTCACTTCCCCCACAACTTGATTATCGGGCGACTTTTGTTGTTCAATCACCGGCTCATTGAATTGTCGATATAGTGGTAGAGTATCATATGTCTTGATGACAACGGGGAAGGTATCAATGAATGATGATTCGCCACCACTGCTTTCCCCAGTAACTACTTTCACCGCAAGATAATGGGTAGTAGATGCCCCTAGCGTCGGCAGATACCCACTGGGTATCACATCCTTTGGCACTGGTATCATCACCGGCAAGTCTATCCCTAATACATTTTGAGAGAATACATTCACGGGTTTGAATGCCAATGGATCTTCAAATATCTTAAACTCTTTGAACGCTTCAGTACTTCCAAGTTTTGCAGGTACCGTTACTTTTTGACGAGTTATCAACACTACTGAAACCGATCGTATCAAAAAGGGTGAGCCATTGGCTGTTCTGACGTGGATGATTGTTTCAATTCGTGGTATACTTCGAGGGATCCCGGGACAACCAAACACTATCGTTGATGCTGTTGGCTCTAAAAAAATAGTAAGCGGGTACTCCTGTTTCTGAGAAGTATTTGATGAACCTTGAAAACGCATTTTGGTGGGGGGATACAGAGTTGAGGGAGTGAATGCTCTATGTTGTGGAGTTTTTGAATAGACTAAAGATGTTTTGCGTCTTCAAAGTTCTCGCCTCTTAGTTTTCCACATGGATGAATACTCAACTTGATAGCTTACATACTTACTTACTTACTTGTATTAGATATCAGCTCCTACAATATACCGGGAAATATAGCCCACTTCAAATCGAACTCCTCTCTGTATTTGTGCTGATAATAACGGTACGTTTCAACAGCAGACACAGATAGATTAACCACCACAAATATCAAACTGGATATAAACATCAAGGATGTCAAGTTGATGCCATTCTTTACACTGAATAGCATAAATACAGTGTAAATTACCACTTCATAGAAATAGTGAGGAGACGCAACAACTTTAAACTTGGGTAACGAATATTTCACCAAGTGAGCAAGATGATAATGAGCTCTAAATTGTTGTACAGAAGCAATGCCAAACACAGCAATAAGGACGTAGTCGATTATAGTTAAAGCAGCACTTGCTGAACAATTTCCCGACAAGCCCAAATACGTGGCTAATGCAATCAACACATAATGTGACATACCAACAATATAATGAGTAATATTCATATATGAAGTAGGGGAAAACTTGGTGACAGCAAAACTCTCAATCATTCGTCTTGCACCTTGTATAATGAGGATAGTGTTGATTAGTCGCATGTTCTTATAAGTTACATCACTTGATTGACCTATTATGGATTCATGACATGCTCTAAAATATGTAGCTGTAGACAATGTGAACAAACAAATGTAGAAATGAGCAAACCACAGTTTCTGAACCACTGCGTATTTGACTATGATATCAATAACTTTAGAAGGTGGAGAATGGGAGCCTCTGTTTTCATTGTTGTTATCGTTATCGTTAGTTTCGTTGTGGTAATTGACTGTTTTCCCATAGTTTAATAGTTTTTTCAATGGAGTAACATATTTGACTAGCAATACACCTAATGTTAAAGCAAAGTAAACTAGCGAAACAAGTAATTGTAAGTTATAAGTTGAAGTAATATCCATGTGAAAGGTGTATGGTGTATATGCAAAAAAGAGTTGAAAAGAGAAAAGAATATCAAAATGTATCAAAGAAATGTCCCCATTATTGTACGATTACTATCTACCACAGAAATAAAATAAGAAAGAAAACGGCGTCTTACAAAGTGCTATATGTCACATCCACCAGAATACGCCCCAACGGCTTCAACATCATTCACCATCTCTTCAAAATCAACCCAATTCAACCAAGAAATAACCCGCTCATCATTAATCAAATCACCATCAAATAAACCAGTTTATAACTCATTAGCTGAAATCAGTTCAATATTAACGTCAATTGAAATGTTGGAGAATTCATTCTTGAAAGATTACACTACTGATAAGGAGAAGTATACATCAACAGCGTATCGACTAATTTACCAGTATCAAATTATAATAAAGGGGTTCGATGAATCGAAATTGCCCGTGTTGAAGAGTTTATTCTCCAATTTGAATCCTGATTTATCAAATTTTTTGGCATTATTTACTTCCAAATTTAATATAAATTGTCCACAAGCAGTGAATCGACTACTAAGTGGAGTACCGTCAACAATTGATCATCTAGCAATATCCACGAGTGGAGGTGGAGCTGCAGCAAATGCCGCCACAGCAAACGCCACCGCTACCACTAGAGCCAATGCTAGATTGATTGCTGAGATTACCGGAAATTTTATCACGTGTATGGATGCAGTGAAGCTCAACTACAAGACTAGGGATCAATTGCATCCGTTATTGAGTGATTTAGTGGTGAATTTAAATGAGTTTAATGAAACAATTGAGTTTAATGGGAAATCAAAATTGATCAACTGGCTAATTAAGATTAACAATTTGGAAAAGGAACTTTCACAAGAGGATTCAGATTTGTTTTTGAATGATTTGGATACTGCGTACAAAGGGTTTTACGAATCATTGGAAAACCATTAAGAATAAAAGGAGAAGAACGGTTTTTATGATTGATTTTGTACAATTAATCCAATTCGTTCAACATAACCTAATATATTGTAAATGATAGTTTTATTTTATACAATTGACTCTATTTGTTCAGCATAACCCAACACATTTTTGATGATTGCTTCGTTATCAACAGTCTCTTCATTCTCAACTTTAGTGAAGTAAATTACCCCTTGATCAAATTTCCAATTGGTCAAGTCCAATGATTCTTTCAAAGTTTGTTCAAATGTTAAATCACTCAATTCTTGAGGTAAATATAACAAGCTTTTGCAATTGGAAATGGCGATTGAATCATATGTCTTTTCCAAACTCTTAGCAATTTCAAATCTCAACGCATTGATCAATGTATCAGCAAAATGAGTAAATTCTTTACATGGTAAGTTTGAATCTTCCTTCAACAAATTCCAAATCTTGATATAGTTTCCCTCCATCAAGTTTCTTTCCAAATCAATGGGGAATTTTAAGAACTTATCATGTTCAACGTCATATTGTTTTGAATTGCAGATCATTTCTAATTCAACATTGAATTTAGAAATTGAACCCTGACTTAAAAGATATAATAAAAACAATGATATAATTTTGGTTGAGTCGGTGTTTAGGTAAGGTTTGTTTAAATTGTGAATTTTACCATTGGTGTAAAAGGGCTTCAACTGGGCAAAATAGCTCTCAAATCCAGAGTAGTTATTGGTGAGCAATGATGATAAAGCACCTATCTCCAATATTCTTTGGGCGATTTTAAGATCATTGACTTGGTCTTCAGTTTGAGTGTTTGAATCCAATGGCACCAACAAGTTGTGTTTGATCAATTCAATTTTGATGGGTGCTAGGAGTTGTTGACACTTTTGATAGTCTTGTTTATCATATACACTGTATATTTCAGCAGTAAGTTTTTGAAGCGACATGGTTAGTGCAAGTGTATGATGGTTTGGCAAATGTAAGATGGTTTGTGATTGCCACCAAAAATAGAATTTCTGACAACACTCTTTACGAAATATAACCAAAGTCGTGTCGCAATAATATACCTTGCGACACTTTGTAACAATACGTGAAAAAACGAAAAATTTCAAAAAAACCATACTCATCACCCAGATCACGAAGATCCTTCTCGCCAGAATAAACGATTACACCCTCCGAAGAGTAGCAAAGTTTCCACGTTGTCACATAAGTAACAGTATGAAGTTCTTGACAACAAATTTCGTACAATGCGCAGTTAAAAGCTGTCAATCATCATCAGACTCATTCCCATTGAAATACGAAGAATGCCAATTAGTACAAGAAGAACAAGAATTTAAACCGGAATTTATAGTACACATGTTGGAGAAGCTTGATTGGAATGCAGTAATATCAGTGGCTAAAGACTTGGGAAATGATTCATTACCAGCAACTAAACCTGAAGGTTTAGATCCGATTATGGAAGATGATAAAGTTGTGTTGAAAGATCTACATATATTGTTAATTGAGACTCAGTTGATTGAAGGGAAAATGATTTGTAACAATTGCCATCATATTTATTACATCAAAAATTCGATACCAAACTTTCTTTTACCACCACATCTTGCAAATTGAGTGAATCAATAGGAAGTCAGTAACATAGGAGAGAACAAGAGTTATTGCTTGGTTTGTCTGTGAGATGTGATGTTAGAGCTTTGTTCGAAGGTGAAATTGAGTGGGTGTTTGCATACAGTTGATAAGGGAGTATGTTTGCATATCTAGTAGTATATTAATGGTTGTAGGAAGCAGATTAAAAGCAGAAAAGAAAAGGGCAATGATGGTGACGTTAATTGTGGCTTACAAACTTTATGACTATGTAGGCTATTCTTTGAAGTAACGCTTAATATGAGCTTGTGTTGTAAGCTATAGATGACGTTCCCATGTTTCAAGTTGATGTCTTAATTTAATGTATTGCGACATGACTTTGTTTTTTGCGACATACTACGTATGTACTGTTGATTAAAGTAACTCAACTTAAGAAAGGTAAACAAACTGCAAAACTAACTTTAAACTGATCTCTCTATGTGTACTATGTATTACTATTGTACTCTATTGTAGCTATCGTACTGAAAAGTATAACCATACAACAACAAAACTTTATCAAGGGAGGGATGAAGAAAATGGGCTCACTTGAAATGTAGAAATGAAAAGAAAAGATTTAACTAAATACTAACACTTAATCCCTTCCCCCTTCTTTTCATTACTTACATCTACTACTATCTTTGTTGCTCATACTCACTCTATTCTCACTCTGTTTGTTACTGTCTATCTCTTTAGGAGTTTCACCAAATGTCCGTTTTTACTTTTTGAGTTTCAACTTTTTTTTTTTTCTTTTGTTTTTTTTTTTTTTTTGGGCCAATTCTCAACACCACCACTACATTCCCTATAAACCGCCTTGACTTTTCTACAATTTTAAACTGGAAATTTCATCGAAATATCAATAAATTCCAGCTGCCTATTCATACTAGAGTAGAGTCCTATACACTAGATTCACACACATTTAAAGCATACAACTCCATTTACCCTCCAACTTACCAAAAGCAATAGCGTTTGTTTGCAGGTTATGGTTAATTTAAACCTATTCCAGAACATCACTAGTACCAATAGCACCAATACAAACAATGACAAGTCCGAAGTTTCTACTCACAACACCGGTCCAAACGATGCAGGGCTGTCTTTAGTAGCAGAGCCCCTGGATGACTGCTCCAATCGAGATAGTCCAGAGATGCGTCCACTGTCACGTACCAGAAACAGATCAATATCAATATCTCGATTCTTCTTCAATAGAGAGCATGATACCCCAGGTACACCACCAACTGGTAATACTGCATCTGGTAACTTTTCCCCGGAAAACAGCTCATCCAAATCAACGGTGTCTGGGGCACCTTCTGACCAAGCAAGTAATAGCAATAGCAATAGCACCAGCAACAACAATACTGGAATGAACAAATTGAAAAACATATTTCGTTTCCCTTCAAATTCTGTATCCTCATCAGAAAATAAATCACTGGGACAAAGACAGCGGTCTTTATCATCACCGTTTCGACAAAACAGCAAAGACAATAATAACAACCACAAGAAATCATCAAGTATCAATCATTTAGCAGCGCCACTGCCACCACAAGTACCGGAAATAGTCACTGACTCTCCAGAATCTCATGATTTGGCAGAGACGTCCACTAGTCCAGTTGTTAATTCAAACCCTTATTTTCAACACCAAGGACTTCCTCCACATTTAACAACATCTTCACCACGTCAACCAAATTTGCTAACAACAAACAAGTCTGAACTTTCCGTTTCATTAAGACATAATGACTCTATTTACTCATTGAATGAACATGGAGTATTGCAACCACCTCCAAAGATTCACTATAGTCAGTCTTCATTTTCTGGTGATGATGAATCAGATGATGATATTACCAATGTCGCCACCAAGAGTGGCACGGATCAATCCACGTATCTTGAACCACCAAAACAGGAGGTGTCACCAATGAAACAAGTTGGTGAAGAACCATCGGCCCTAACGCCACCGCCATCACCATTCCAAAGAGCTCTCAGACGTGTTGCGTCTGCACCTCTTGTGCACAAATTGATGAATGACAAATCAACAGCGGGAGATGCATTTTCACCCCCCTTACTAAGCAACAACAAAGAACAAGAGCCATTTGATCTTAGTAAGCATATTGGAGAAGTTACAATCACTGGTCGTCCACGCACTTTAACCCAAGATCGTACTTATTCTCATGCAGCTACTCGTGTAGTTGATGTACAAGTTGGTCCCAGCAGTTTTGAAAAAATCAGACTCTTGGGTAAAGGTGATGTGGGTAAGGTTTACCTTGTACGTGAATTACAATCAAATAGACTTTATGCCATGAAGATTCTTAGCAAAAAGGAAATGATTGAACGAAACAAGATTAAACGGGCATTGGTTGAACAAGAAATTTTGGCAACATCAAATCACCCATTTATTGTTACATTGTATCATTCATTCCAATCAAAACACTACCTTTACTTGTGTATGGAATACTGTATGGGTGGAGAGTTTTTTCGAGCTTTACAAACTAGAGATACAAAGACCATTTCTGAAAATGATGCCAAGTTTTACGCCGCTGAAGTGACGGCAGCATTGGAATATCTTCATTTAATGGGATTCATTTATCGTGACTTGAAACCGGAAAATATCTTGTTGCATCAATCAGGACATATCATGTTGAGTGATTTTGATTTGTCTAAACGTAGTGAACGGGCGAAAAACCCCGAGATTGCTTTCAATAAAACCAATGGACTATCAATTACTTCACCAGGAGCATATTCCCCTCATCATGGTCCAACATTGGATACCAAAGCGTGTATTGATGGGTTTAGAACCAATTCATTTGTGGGGACTGAAGAATATATTGCCCCTGAAGTGATTCGAGGTAAGGGACACACTAGTGCTGTTGATTGGTGGACGTTGGGAATATTCATTTATGAAATGTTGTATGGAACAACTCCCTTCAAGGGTCATGATCGTAAAAAGACATTTGCCAATGTCCTTAAACGTGATGTTAAATTTGATCTTGTACCTACACAACAATCTGTGTCTTCAAATTGTAAAAATTTGATTAAGAAATTGTTGATTAAGGAAGAAGATAAACGATTAGGGTCCAAGACTGGGGCCTCTGAGATCAAGAATCATGTGTTTTTTAAGAATACACAATGGGCATTGTTAAGGCATCAGAAACCACCTATGATTCCTGTATTGACCAAATCAAAGAAACATCGTGGTGATCAAAAGAGTGGGGCCAAAGGGGCTACTGCAGACAAGGAAAATGGCGGTGAATTACCCGAAGATGCCATGAAAGAAGTACAATCAGTTCTGGAAACTGATCCCAATGATCCATTTGCCAAGTTCAACTCCGTAACATTGCGATATGGTGATAACGAAACCACGACATTTGAATTTAATGATCCCACCAACGGCATTGGCGGTGGCGGTGATGATGCTGGTGGTGGACTCGTTAATGGTCTCGCACTTGATTCATCAGTGGTTTATAGCCAGGACCAGGCTACGGCATATACTAGTGTTGCTTACACTATGACGTCCCCTGATAATGTAACTACAAAGAGGGGTTTTTTACGAAGGTGAGTGAGCGCACAAGATATTGCAAGGTTGGATACATTGATTACAATTTATAAGCATGTATACGAAAAGTTTAGAAAATGATATATTTTTATTATACACGGATGTAGTCGATCATACATTCGTTATGTCGATATATTGGAACCGAAGCTATATTGGAAAAAAGGCTGTGTTGGATTTCTCTCCCCTCGACGGGCTGTGTCCAAGTCCCATTCTTGTTTCTGTAGACACCATCAACAACGCCGCATCGAAGACAGTCCAATAATGAGATGCTGACTAGGTGTGTGTTGTGTGTACTTCTGTGCCTCAACTCGCTCGTACACTCACTCACTCACTGCCTCGTTGATATTTGCCATTGTACAAATTTGTGACATCTTTCCAATCGCTCGTTGTCAAATAAAACACAAAACTAAGGAAGTGAAAATCCAGGAACATATATCCTGCATTTTAACGAAATCCGTAACAAAGCCCCAACATCATCTTGAGCCGCACATTAATATCCCCATTGGGAATCGTCATTTACTACATTTTTATTGAAATTTCTAAACTTCTTAATCTTTTTTTCCATTTACTTTATTTAATTCGCTACTTTGAATAGCTAACCATGTTTTATGCAAGATAAATAGACCGAAAATAACTTTATATGACGTTGTAAAGCAATAAAAAAAAGCCATCAAACCCAACCAACCAATCCAATTTTTTTAAAAAGTAAGCTAAAAACGAAGCTCACTAGCAACGAAACGAAAATAAGACCTCTTCTTCAACCCCTCAACCAACCTCTTCTCTGTGACTATAGTTTAACAATCAACAAAGTCGATAATCTTTAACTTGACAGCATTACATTGAGCAGCAACATTTTCATCATACAAATTGTAGAAATCACCACTCAAACATTGATAAAACACCTTGGAGTCACCAAGAGTCAAGTAACCATCTTTGGAAATTGACCAACCAGCAGCAAAAATGGATCCAGCTTGTGGTGGTGGACCATCAAATTGAAATTGTCTGTTAGCAACAATAGCACCAATTCTACCCTTTGAATCAGTCAAGACACCATCTTCCAACTTCATAACCAAGTTGTTTGAAGATGAGCAAGCTTTTGGAATTGATGAGGATGAGTCTTCGTCGTTGGATGAAGAGACACCTGATTCTTGTGGTTGACCATCGGAAAGTGTGGTGGCAGCGGCTCTTGATTCAGCAGCAACGGTAGAGTTTTTGTGTTGGATTTGACCATCAGAAATTTGGGCAGCAGCAGAAGCAGTTGGTTCAGCTGTGGTTTGATGTTGGATTTGACCATCAGTGATTTGGTTAACAGCTGAAGCGGCAGCAGCAGTAGTTTGGTGTTGAATTTGTCCATCACCAATCTGGTTGATGACGGAAGCAGCTGAAGTTTGGTGTTGAATTTGTCCATCACCAATTTGGTTTACCACTGAAGCTTGAGTAGTTTGATGTTGGATTTGACCATCACCAATTTGATTTACCACTGAAGCTTGAGTAGTTTGGTGTTGGATTTGTCCATCGGTGATTTGATTTACCACTGAAGCAGCAGCAGCAGTAGTTTGGTGTTGAATTTGTCCATCAGTAATTTGAGCAACTGGAGCAACTGATGACTTTGATGCTGAAGAAGATGAGGATGGCAAGATGGAATATGAACCAGACCTAACATTTGGTTGACCATCCGATAACGCACTCACAACAGCTCTTTTACCCAATGTGGCAGAAGCAGTTTCCAATTTACTAGAAAGATCAGTAGCCGAATCAGTAGACAATGCCGATGCAGCTTCAACAGTCTCAATTTGAATACCAAAACTTGATGTATAGTCGGTAGTTGCATCAGTTGGAATTGATGCTGATGGAGTTAATGTGGTCCATGGCGCTGATGGAACTGTAGCAGCCAATGCCGTGGTTAGAAATGCAGCAGATGTAGCGATTGTTGTGTACTTCATTATTTTTTATGTGTGTGTGAATGTGTGTAGAAATATTATTATCAACCTGTGTAATGTGTATGTGCCAAGTAAAATATATGTAAGGGTGTGAAATCCTTTTGACAGGTTGCTTGGAAAAAGTAGGTTTTTATATGATTGATGAGGAAAGAAAAAGAGTTCCTGGAGACGGATGGAAAAGGGAATTTCAATGCCCTTTTATAATGATAGAAAATCAAAAGGAGGGTTAGTGATGTTTGGTTGTTATTGTGATGGCTGTATTAGTTTCAATTGCGGTGTATACTTCTTGATATGCTATATTGCATCATCAATCATCATATGAAATATGTAGGCTGTGATACAAAACATATTACACAATGCATGATTGACTAAAATTTGAGAAAAATAAATAAATAAATAACAAGCACATATATAGATGGAAAAATAAAAACTGTAAACAAACCAGGCTTATCATTATCATCATCATTCAACTATCTTCCACACCTAATGGCTCCACTCGTTTCACCTTTGTCGTATTGTCTATAAACAGAATTCTTCAGGTCTCTCTATTCTTGTAATTTAAAAGAGCATTGGTGACGTATAATGGCCATCAATATCCAACCGAAAAAAAAAAAAAAAAATGAGCAAAAAAAAAAGAGGACTAAACAATAGTATACATTACCCCTATGTTGTTTTTGTTCTTCTACCTTCTACTTTTGATATCCGAGTTCATCCAATTCCATTTATGTTTGTGTATGTGTAAGCAGGCTCAGTTAAACTCTCATTTGAATTGTGATAGCTTATTTGTTTTTTATTTTTGCTGTATAGAAATTTACAATTTGACCAGCTGGGAAAATCAAAACAAAAAACAAAAGGACTAGTTTGATAGCACAAGAATATAGCATAGCCCAACTCCTAATGCTCCCACTCCCCTTTTTGATCTAAACCCTGATGACAGGATCTCAAAGCGAGATCATTCCTTTGTGATCTGTGCTGGCTCTTTTAACCTCTAGCTTGCTATGGAATACTGTTTAATAAAGATATTGATCCGTGCTGGCTGTTGATGATCTGTGCTGGCTGTTTTGAAAATTAGCCACAAAACCAAAGGAAAAAAATATATATATTTATATGCATAAAGTAGTGCGCTTTTAACCAAAAGACAAATACACATAATTTATATGCAAGCCATTAACTCGCCGAAAGGGGGAGGGGGGAAGAAGGATATCACGAAGAAAAAAGAGGTAGCTTTTCCGACAAAAGTGCGGAGGAAGACAAGTCTCAATTGGTACGAGGAATCTCTCCAACTGTATCCCCATAGACTTATCTTCTACTATGAGCAGAATGATGCTTCTTCATCACCACTGCTTTTCAGTCTGCCATTGATTTCATCCCCATGAAGGCGATCTTCATGACTTCTTACAACGTATACGTCGATGTTTTGTATATTTACTTGAAGCAATCTTAAGCTGAACTGAGATGTGCATTTAAAAGTTTAAAAATAGAAACACATTATAAAGATTTTGTTTTTACAACCAGCCATCTGTCTCTATATTGTTTAACAAAAACCCCACTCAATTGAAAATTTCATCATACACAATACACTACCTACCACGCACTTATGATGTCACACACACAGAAACACACCGAGACAGGATATAGAGTCATTCTTTCTATCATCCTAATTAGTGCAAACGACAGCACACATGTGTAGAGATCTTTACACCTTTGCTTGCAACAACCAATAGATGACAGGCAATATTGACGATAAGTACTTGTACTTCAATTTACCCCTTTCATTCGCTAAGTTGTACATATTTTGTTTTCTATTCAACCGGCAATAACGGTTGTCCAATGGATACCACACAGTTTTGATAAGCTTTGAGTTTGCGTTGAGTAACGTGACTTAAATTACATGCATCACAATCGTAGTAAGACGAATTGTTCACGCAAAAACAAGTATAAAGCCACCAATAATGTGCTTTCAAATACCTTACTGTATTACTATCTTCCAAGCTCCTCTTGAGCCTTGTTATTGGGATCATTCATTTCATTTGGACTGACACATTGTCATTTCCACATTGCTGATTCTCTTGGTAATTTATGAAAGTTCAATACTCACATCTTCTCTCGTTCAAAATGACAAGATATAACCGATCGATAACCATCCGATTGGCTGCTCTATGGTTATGTGGCATTTCATTCAACAACCAGTTACCAACTCTACACAAAACAGTATTGCTCTTTTCACTGGCTCTAAAACAATCGAAACTTTTTTTCATGATCTTGATAGGGTTTTATCTTCGAGATAACCCAGTCCCAATTAGGAAGGAGCTCTATCAAATTTGGCAATATGTTTACAAATTCTGCAAAGGGGGGGGGGGGGTGGTAGACCCAGGTCACCGACACATTACAAACCACACGTGATACCATAAATTGAGATATATCGTAAGTTCAAAAGTATGTTCAGTCTTTTCTCTACATATTTTTTGCTTTCGTTTCAGGTTCTGCTGGTTTTGAATCAAGTTATGTAACTACTTCATATACAATTGGGCAACTAGGACTGGTTGTAATTGGTCCTTTGAGGAAAGGAAAGGTATTAGCATTTCCAATTGCTCTTTACCGCCCAATTTCCCGCTAAGTATTTTCCTCAACTCTATTCACTCTGAGTAAGCATTTATCTATTATTAGCTGTCTGGACGTGCTGCCACAGCAACAAGACTTGGAGTAAACCAATGCGGCTCAAATGGTCTCCCAATCGCGTAATAAATAAAAGCGGGAGTAAAATCGTCACAATTTCCCAATAGGGCCAAAAAAAAACTTATTATCCCGCCACACACTCACCGATTTCTTGATTCTTTTTTTTTTTAGGCATAAAGTTGTCAAACCAGATGTGATCTTCATCACAGACAATCCTAAGATTCGGATCTTGCTCTGCTTGTCTGCCTGTCTGTCTGGGGTGTAACTGACTTTAAGACAGGCGGGTCTAAGAAACAGTTGATGAGATCGGCTTTAGTTAACAGTAATTGTAAGAGAATAAACAGTTTTTGCAACAACTTTGGTTGAAAACTTTTACAGCGATGTTTACAAAACTCGTTGTTTGAGACTTTGGTAAATCTACAAAAGTATGTTTACATGGACAAACAGAGATAGGCAAGGGAATCGCTTCTTGAAATATGCCTGACCTTTTCGGGAGTCGATGAAATGGCAATTTGTATACATGTATTTCCATCCACCAGGAAAGGAAAATTGAGAAGTAATAAACAATCATCTGAATGTGATTTTCGGGTGACATCAAACTTTGGTCAACGGAAGCAACTGCACCGCTCAGACCACGGGAACGAGCGGGCTCATATAATCAGGTCGTTAGATTCTCGGCCCATCTTAAAAGAATCTCTTGATGGTTGAGATCCACGAAAAAGATTGACATCGTTGAACTACTCGCTCTCTGTACCTTTCCATAACCCAGACCTCAGATCAGGTGTTCTAGACAAAGCCAATGCTTACTAATCTATCAATAAGGTTTCCGCATCCAACTTTAAAGTTTTAAATTGCAAAGGGGACACACACTATAAAACACGTTTTGATCGAAAATCCTCCTTTTTCTTTTTATTTTTTAGAGAGACTTTTGAAGCAAACCTGTCCTATTTAAAAGTCAATATTTAACGAACTTTTGACTTAAAACACATTCTAGGGTGCTACATATCCCAAAGTCCAGGATCGACAAATGCAAGATGAGGGTAGTCGAGGGGGAGAAACACAGGGTGTTTTCTAGATCTGGACTTTGACTTCAACACCAGCCACCGAGATTCTCTCTCCCTATCAAAAGATATAAAACATCTATGCTTAGCCACACTTTTGTATCACCTTTTATCATTTTCTATTGTACTTTCTGGGGAGGGAACAACTTTTGTCTAGATCGCCATGTAACTGAATCTATTATTGCTCTATTCTATTGTTTCTTTTGCACGGCATGTTTAAACGCCCTGGCATTAGTTGTGTGTGTGTGTGTGTGTGTGTGTATGTGTGTGTAACGGGATCGGCATTGATCAGCGCTCTTTTCTATTGTGTGATTAAAGTTTCCCTTTGTTAAATTTTACAATCGAATGTTCCTTTTCCGATCGAGTGGAAATTTACTCCAACTGTTTAAAAATTCCCATCTTTGTAATTTATGGTTTAGATCATTCAATCAAAATAGAAAAATGGTTCGATAGTTCGAGACCAAATTGGTCTTGAACAGATAGATAGAGTTTTTAGGTGCTCGGATAAAGAGCTCCACCTTTGGTCTCTCCAAACCTTAAAATAACCAAATAGCTAATTCCGATTACCTTCTCCCCACTTTAGAACGTCATTTAATGCACACGTCTTTCTAGAAGAGCGCTAACCTTGGAGAAACTAATTTTATTGGTTGGTGCATTTTATGCTCTCTTACATGATTTCCCCGCTCTTTGCTCCTCCATACTCTCTAGGTCACTTTGCAAAGCAGTTGCACCCATCTGAACAGCCATCATTCAACAAGCAATTGACTCGTTGCACTTCGTGTTCCCTGAGGCGGGAAAAGAAACGTATGATCAGCAAAGAGCCACACAATTTGTATTCCTATTGTGTTGCAAAGATGATACAAAATATCCACGGAAAAGTATCCTCTTTGTGCTATAATCACCACTTTACGAATCCTCCTCCATAATGAATTTTGGCACTTGTATGCAGTTGCATGGTGAGAAATTTGTTCCATACAGTCGATCTTTAGCATGCAGTGCCCTGCCCAATTCTCATACGATTTTTTTTTTCTTCTCCTCTCTTTTTAATGTTTGCGAATTGCTCACAGATGTTAAAGCGAACATGTTTGATTGAGTGGAAAGAAATATGCGGTCTTAGCAGTTGTATTGGGATAAAAGTAAGTTACTGCAAGGAGAAAGTGTAATCGTTATACACATGATAAACCCTGTAGATTATTTTGAAGCAAGATTGATGTAAGTGGTTTCATAAAAAGGTTATCCTTCTTATGAAACGCAAACCTTTTTCGGTTCACAGGAGGAGGTCTTGCCTTTACAATTCGTAAATTGACAAAAGGCGCTATCTTTTTTGCAAATTGCAATTCAGTGACCACAATACATTCCACAATTGAGAAGTTCGGCTAGCGTTTGTAACTAATGAGGTCGTGTGTGAAGCAAAATAGTTCTTGGGAATCCTCTTTTCATTGTCTTTTTACAACAAATGCGTCGAAAAACTAGTTACAAACACAGCGAATTTAAATTACGAAGATTTTGCAAACCAAAAATTGGCAGTGATCGAAAAGACAAAAGAGTGTTTTATTTGCCAAGAATTACCTTAACTACCAGTAGAATCACGTTTAAAAGGCTTTCAACTCATTTCGGCGACAAAAGGCGGCCACGTTCTGGGACACGTTTGGTCAAAATATGCGTACCGTTTTAATCTAAGCCTCTACTTTGAAAGCGGCCTTTGCTCCACTTGTTGCTAATGCCTGTGAACAACGACGCATGTAAGAAGCAGAATGCATGACCAAGTGACACACGTCGTAATCACTTTCGTGGCATCAATAACATTCTCAAAAGAAATAAAGGAGTGCTTCACCCGCTATTTGAATTCCTAAACAGCTAAAGCTTTTTTTGCTTTTCTTTGCTCTGGAATTTAGTTGCACGCTAAACATTGCAGACGGACTTAGGAGAATTTAGGTGAGCCCTATATACGGTTTCGCTATTGGCTTGGCTCCATATTAGGCGTTAGTTGTACCGCGGTCAAAATCTGAGTGTAAATACCTCACAATTCAAAGACCCGTTCATTACTGAAAGGAGAAAGTAAAGAAAGAAAGTTAAGCTTCTGCAATGGTTAAAACGATATCTTTTGAGGATCTGGAGAGGGGAAGTTGGGGAAAGCTAATTTTTTACATTGATCAAACTGCACAGTATTCTCACCTAAATGAGGATATCGAAATGGCCATTGAAAGCGAAAGGTGATGGCGCAGGAACTGTTCACATTGTTGATGAATATCTTAATCATTGCTAGTTCAGGGCATTGAGGTACAGTTAGTGGATAATAATCGCTTTGTTTTGTTAAAAATTTAGCACATGAAAAAAAAAAGAAGAAAAGAACTTTCTCTGATTCACACACACACACACACACACTCTCTCTCTCTCTCCTTGTTTTTCCCTTTTTCCCTTTTTTTAACAACTGCTGCATGTACAATTACATAATTAATTACCTAATCAAACACTACCCTTCTTGCATTACCACTTAACAAAAAGCAATAAAGAATTATCACAAAATAGAACGAAAAAAAGAAGGCTAGCTATCAGCACAATAAACATTTCCTTTGTACCGTGCAATCTCAACAGTATGAGTGAAAAACAATAAGATCATAATATGTATAGTTTACTGTTTCTTTGTTTATGGGTTCAACTGTATGGGCTCCTAACCATACAATTCTTTTCTCCATTTCTACTAAGTTTTATGAATCGTGCATATGCGTTCCAGCCAAAATCGTTTATAAAAAAGAGAAAACTTTACCTCTTATTGTTAAACTCTCTCTCTCTCTCTTTTGTATGTTTGGTTAGAGAATTATAAACAATAGATTTTATTCCTATCCTCTCCTTGTCTGGCAAAAAGGGTCTTTTAATCTTTATTTACACATGCTTTTTTTTTTATAATTTTTTTTTAAGTTCTGAATAACCAAAAATAAAAAGAATAACAGTCATTCTCGTTTCGATTATAAATACCCAAGTTAATCTTGTGCAATTATTGAAACAAAGTTGAGGTACAGTTTTGCTTTGACCCCGATTCCTTTCAACAAAAGAAAAAAGTTATGCCCTCCCAAATCTGCTGCCACTGACTTATAGTAGCTCCCCTTAATCGTCAACTCGCTTTTTCGAATATCAATTATCAATCAAGTAGATCGAAATCTCACAACAAAGAGTGACTCAATAACAAAAGCCTTCAGGATTTTTCCAATCTTGAAGAAAAGATATGTCAAATAGCTCAAACCAAGATAACAACAATAATAAACCAGTAGACCAATTGTCAGTGATAAACAATCACCCAGATACCCCATCCCAAAGTACACGAGGATTCAGGTCAACACCAGCTTCATTTGATATCGCCATGCCAGCTCAAATTCAAACCAACTTTGTTACTCCACACCTGGAGTTCCCACATCATTACAACCCTTCATTAAATCTTCATTCGCAACAACTCCAATTGCATGGTATGGGCTTAATGCAACCACCTGATGTTTCACAAATGTCGATCCAAAATGCTTTCGGGATTCAGCAAGCACTTGCACTGAATGAAGTTTACAATTCACAAAATCAACTCACCACAAATGTTTCAGATGCTTATGTCTACAGTATGCAATCAAATTTACTTGGACAAGGAAGCGTATCATCTCACAATCCATCTTTCCCCACCACTGCCTCAGCGGACAAGGTTTCCGTTCAACAATCAAAAGTATATGAGAATCATCCGCCTACGTTAAATCGACCAGTACATCTTCCTCAATATGCACCACCCATTCAGTCCACAATCCAATATCAACAAGCTCAGTCCCTACAGTCTTATGATCCTTCGTATGTGTCCTCAACATCAGTTGCTCCAAAAACAACCGACTCCACTGCCCTCTCAAAGAGCACCGATGTGGCTTATTCGACTAGCACCTCCTCCTCCATACAAGAGACAACCAATGAGCTTCCCTCGGAATCTTCTTCTTCTTCATCCCCCTTTGTACAACTACCATCGCGTAGTGGCAAGAAACAACGCAAATCCCTGTCAACACTGCATGAAATGACACCAGAAACAGCATTACGCAATCGATGTCGTATTTGCAACAAACAATTTAAACGTCCTTCGTCACTTCAAACCCACTATTATTCTCACACAGGTGAGAAGATATTCAAGTGCCCTTGGCAAGGATGTGGGAAAATGTTTAGTGTCAAATCAAATATGACGAGACACTACAGATTACACGAGCGAGACTCTAGACGGGCACAAGAAGCTGACTTTCAGAGTAGGAACCCTGAACTTATGAGGGCCTTGGGATTGTCTTCAAATTCGAGCACTGTGCGGCAATACTTTCAACCAATGCTACATCATAACACTCACCACCACCAAACCCATCACCAACAACTCCAGCAACAACAACAGCCACATCACCAGCACCAGCAACTAATGCCACTGCAGTTTCAACAGCTGGATCCAGTCACTATTGGATCAGCTCAAGCTCAACCAAGGGATTTGAGTCAGCTTGATGCATTTCATCGCCCGCTTTATCAATCGTACTCACCCTTGTCGTCGCAAGTCCCTTCATTAATGCAATCCCAATACATGCTAACTCCTATAGTGGTTGATGGAAATATGCAAACTGAGCAGCTGAGAGTATCAGAAGCACAACAATCACCAGTACAAACAATAAATGCTAGATTGCCGTGAATAGCAGATCTCTAATTGTGTACATAAATTACTTATCATAATAAGCTGAACTAACTTTTCGTCTCAAACAAGATGCTGCTACAGAGCGCCCATATGGTGTTTTTCTTCGGCTACTTATACCTCTTTGATACTCCCATCGGCTTTTTTTGTCCGTGAGCACGTGTACTTTTTTTTGTCACTCGCACGACTTTTGAGCCAATCAAAAGACCATCAAAAAAAATTACAACCAAAAGCCAACAACAATATTAAAACATTTTGACATTACAACATAAACACACAATTCAACAATGGCTGCTGGACATTTAGCTAAATACATACGTCACGCACCGGTTTCTGCTCCACATGTTGCTCCACATGTCTACTGGGGTGCGAAGCTAATGGGTGCTACTATGTGGTTTTGGATTTTTTACAGGATCAAGGAAGATGGACCTGTCATGTTTGGAGTTAAGTTGCCATTTGAACATCATTGATTGGAGAAAGGAAACCAGAAGGAGTTGATGCGTTGGGGAAGTGTCCATCATAAATAGAATGGCCGAGCGAGTTTTTTAGCGAGGGATTATCACAAATATCAAAACGCAAGACAATAAATAGATTTTATGTCTTGAAATACGACAGCCATCGAGATGGTGTACCGAGAGGGAGGATACAAACTTCGTCGTTCATTGTAGGTATGTGACTCCAAGCTCTTCAACTTTTTCGTCACTATTACTTCTTCTCAATTTGCTCACTCTCGCGAATTATCAAACACATTGGCAATTGCAAAAAGCACCAGATGGTACTACTTGCCTCGTGTCCGTTGTTAGCATTGGCATTGGCGTTGTCTTACTTCTGTTGGGTTCTAAGCCAACTAGTATGCAACGCGATTTTTCAACAATAAACCCGGTTTTCCATTTCATACACAAAATTGTGTCCTACATATAGATGAAAATTTCAGGTAAAGAAATGGCTTCAAACTAGTAAATCATAATCGATGGGACTCCATAAAATGGCTTTCGGAGTTCATCCAAACTAGAACAGGTGCTTTCTCTTTTTTTAGTTGGCTTCAACCAAACTGAATTCGAAAGAATGACACTGATATGCAGGCTAAAAATTGGTTATGCGTGATATTCGCAAAAATATATGATGCACAATAATGCCATGGAAGGAATGGAAGTTCAAAAAGAAAAAAAATATAATCTGCTTTATTATAAAGGATAAAGGCGAGACCGTTCTTTTGATAAAAGGGGGTGTTCGTAACGGTGGTAGTTTCTCTTGTGGACTTGCACAGAAGCTATACAATATGTAGAATATTACTTTTCGGGTAACGTGACTTTTGGTGCTGTAACAACCTTTGCAAAAGTGTGCACTTCATGCATAAGTTCTTCGTACACGTCTAATACTAAATGGAACAAAATTTCAGTAGTAGAACAATAGAATTATAATTTTTTACTTCTTTTCTCTCTTTTTTATGTAGATTCGAAAACTTTATTTAAATTACATCCCATTTTATCAACACCGAGAAAGAAGCGTCTCAACTACTAGGCCAAGGCATAATTCATCTTTATCACCAACCAATTCTCAATCTAAGAGGCAAGCTATTCGCCGATTTTGAAAACTCCGGAAACGAAGTCACCCGCCAATATCACCAGTTTTATTCTTAACCGCTTAGATAACGTTGCAACCTCGATCCTTTATCAAATAGACATCATGTCACCATGCTAGATCCGTCAGCAAGATTAAGAAATGCCGTGATAGCCGGTAATCTTGCCATAGTCAAACGAATACTATCACGATTCCCTGAATTGTGGCTCAATGCCGACCCGAATCATCAAGGTTGGTCCAATCTACATTACGCATCTTATCATGGTCATTACTTGATATGTTTCCATCTAATCACATTCATCAATAAAACATTGGGGAACCTACAGAACGAATATACTACGTTGGATCTTTTAACATTTGATAATTTGAATGTCTTACATTTATGTATGGAGCATCATCATTCACAAACTTTGCACTATCTATTACAAGAGTTTCCTGGGAAATTGTGGCTCAATTCTATGGGTGGAGAACACAACCAGTCGCCATTGCATTATAGTTGTAAATACAACTTTAAGGAGGGAACCAATTTGTTGTTGGAATTTGGCGCCAACTACAAATTAGCGGATGGGAACGGAGACACCTGCCTACATTTGTGTTTCCAGTATGGAAGTCTAGATTGCTTATGCGCTATTGCCAGCTACATCATTTCACAATCAAAGGACAAAGACTCGGCAAAGGAAGCCTTAGATGCCCTTGAAAAAGTGAAAAATACAAATGGGTGGATTGCAAAGGATTTTGCCTCCAGTTTTGAATTAATTCAACAATATGAAGTAGTAAAGAGTCGAAGCTTAGCCAATTACAGCTTCATTACGCCACAACAAACAAAGCGTCAACTCTGGTTGGATGCTGAAAAAGCCAATAGCTCATCACGCGTTTCACTTGAAGAGAATAAGGTGTTGACGAGTCCAATTGTTCTGATGTCTTTGCAAAATCAAAATCTGCCATTACCTGCGAGACCTCAAAATCGAAGGCAGCATTCACGATCCTTACCTATAGAGCAAAAAGCCACTTCTTTCAGCCATGACTCAATACAGGATACTTCAAGACAAAGATCCAACACATTACTTAACAACAAACCTACGCCACTTAGCATTTCCAGTAAATCTTCACATACCTCGCTACATGGCAACTCGCTAGCGCTGATTCATGGAATGGTTGCTCCACTAACCCCATTGAATCCACCAAAAACCCCATCCATCAAGTCGGTCACTATATCACCAGTGGGAGCTGATCCTGTGAATGCAAGTATCGAAAAAGAAATGGAGTTGGACTCTCCACAATCGGTGTCTAGTGGCTCATCTTATTTTGCACAATCTAGTGATCATCACCACAACAGTAATACCAAAGCACGCAAATCTTCAGTATCCAAAGCAACGACATTGCCTTCAATTAGCTCCCCTACGGTAACATCATATGCAGAGGTTATATCTCCGCAAATCCCAAATACTCAGCACCTGCAACTGCAACCCCAGCCGCAACCGCACGAACCTAAAACAAGCCGTACTTCGTCATCCTCATCAATTGCCGCTAAAGTTGCATTCAATTCAAGCCGATCATCATTACACAATGTCTCTGATACCAGCCCCATCAAGACAAGACCAAGATCTTCTTCGCGACAACATTCCAATCTCAGCAATAGTCGAGTCAACAGCTTCAATAGTACATCAAGCACAAGCAGTGCAACCTCTAGCATCCCTCCTCAGGGTGGTTATTCTATCTCAAATAGTTCCGGTTCAAGTTTTGAAACTGTGCATCGAACCAAAGATGGTGATGAAAATAGTGAAACAAATACAGGAGCCTCAAAATCGAGCATCAATGATTTTGTGTTGAGGAAATCAAGGTCGTCTGGTACGTTACCTTCGGGGGCTGTCCCTAAAAATGGTGCGCATCATGTATTTGTGAATCCTGCCGCCAATACAAGTCTTCATTCATTGAATAGCAACAATGATTATGATAAAAAGGCATCAATTAGTAGCATCACATTTAGTCGTGTTAGATAGTTTATTGCATAAAAATTAGTGACTATTTCTGGTCATTCTTTCAAATTGATGCTCTTCCCGTCTTTGGATGGTACTTGAGTAGGGAAAGCGGTAACTTCAATCGCGTGCGATATGTCGTTGGCTCAGTTGTAGGACGTCTCTTTGTTACACCGTTGCTGCAAAAAGAAAATTCGTGTTTGAAAAATAGAAAACGCGTTTTGGAAAACTGACAGTGAAAAGGACTCTTCACCCAAAAACAAATGACGCCAAAAAAGCAACCGTCAATAAACCAGTTCTTTTCAAGTCAGAGGCCAAAGAGCTCAAATGATGATGATTCATTAAAGTCGAGTCCAGCGCAGCAATCGTATTCCAATGGTATAGACAAGTTTCAATTTGTTGAAGGCCAAGTTGCACCTGAGGTGTCTAAAGTACAACATCAGTTAGGTGCTCCAATATCACCCACTACCGGAACAGAAACACCCAATACGTCCCCATCGCCAGCCAGTCCTTCGACTTCAAATATTCTCGAGAGTTTCCACTATGTTAAGAATTCCACTGTGGCACCATCAACTACTAAACGCGAAGCAGCAATCTCGTTGACCAATCACAAACCTAAGAAACAGCGTGTCACCAAGCTCACACCTTTGGAAAATCAGATTTTGGAACTCACTGAGCTTCACCCTGACAAGATACTTCTAATTCAAGTAGGTTACAAGTACAAAGTTTTTGGTGAGAATGCAAAACACGTTTCGAGGTGTTTAAACATTATGTATGTACCTAACACCGATCCTCGATTTGCATACTGCTCTTTCCCTGATAACAGACTCCATATCAATTTGCAACGAATATTGAATAGCGGAGTTAAGGTTGGAATTGTCAAACAGATGGAATCAGCAATTATCAAGGAGATTGACAAAGTTGGCAAAAGTGGTGACTTGATGAGGCGTGAAGTGACTGGAGTATACACGAAAGGAACCTATATGAGTGATGAGTTTGTTGGAAGCAATTTAATACCAAATTCTGTTGAAGAGGAGCATAACAATTACATTGTGTGTATCAATGAAGTGACGGATCGAGAATTTGTCGTTGTTGCTGTACAACCCTTGACCGGTGAAATCATTTATGACGTTTTTACTGATGACGTAAGTCGAGAGGAAATGGAAACACGATTGTTATATCTTCGACCCAGTGAAGTTGTTGTCATCAACAAGGAGGAGGAGATAAATGCAACGACAATGAAGTGTTTGAAGCTTGTAAACCACGAGCTTAAAATTGAACATCGCAAAGTCGAACATGTACGATTTGATGACTATCTCAACTTGGACATGATTGACTACTATCTGCAAAATTTCCCGATGCTGGTTCAGGAATGCTTTCATGAACTTTTAGTATACTTGGCAGAGTTCAAATTGAGCAATGTGTTTACGATCCCACAAAATATCACTACGTTCAAGGATGCAAGAAAGTACATGATTTTACCAGCAAATACGCTAACGGCATTGGAGATATTCATCAACGAAACTGACCCAAAGTCACCAAGAGGAACGTTAGCATGGCTTTTAAATCATACGAGATCTAAATTCGGGCATCGGTTGTTAAATAAATGGATTTCTAGGCCATTGGTTGACCGAGAAAAGATTGAAGAGCGATACGATGCCGTAGAGGAACTAGGACGGGGATTTAATCACGTAGTTGATTCACTAATGACGCAATTGGAGAAGATTGGCAAAACGTTAGATATGGAAGAATTGCTCATCAAGATACATTATTCTGCGACAACTCAATCAACGAGGGTCAATAGAAAGCAGATATTCCTCTTGCTACAAAGCTTTAATGATTTATTAAAGATGGTGAAACTGTTTGCCAAGACAATACGAAGCCCAAGTTTAAATTTGACATCGCCATTAATTGTCAATATGTTGAACGATTTGCTTGAGCTGGCGGAGACGGGCATTGTAGAGAAATTCATCAGCGTGATTAACCCATCCTATTTGTTTAATGAACTGAAGGATCCATTTGAGCAAAAAACGAGCTTTTTCGATTTACGTCACGGTTATGACGATATCAATCACGAGTTTGCTGAAATTAAAAATGTGGAGCATTTACTTGATGAAGAATTGGTTAGAGTTAGACAATTGTTGCAACGACCTCAACTCAACTATGTCACCAGTAATCGAGAGCCATATCTCATTGAAGTGAGAAATGGCAAAGCTGTTAATTCATTGCCGCCTACATTCATCAAGATTAATGGAACCACTTCAGTGAGCCGATTTAGAAACAAGGAAATTTCAAATCTATACAAGCTAAAACAATATCATGAAGAAATGTTGGTGCAGCGATGCGATGAAGCATTTGTTGAATTTTTACAAAATTTGGATTCACAATATGGGTTTCTCCAAAAAATCGTCAAACATTTGGCAACTTTGGATTGTCTACTTTCCATAACTGCTGCCAGTGTGCTCAATAACCAAGCAAGACCATTATTGACTGATGATTTGGTAATTGATGTTAAGCAAGCACGACATCCAATTATTGAGCAGTTGAGAGATGGGTATGTGGCCAACGATATTGATATCCAGTACGACACCAATCGTGCATTGATCATAACTGGGCCAAACATGGGTGGAAAGTCCTCATATGTGAAAATGGTTGCCTTATTCACCATCATGACTCAAATTGGTTGTTACTTGCCTTGTCAATCGGCAACAATGGGTATCTTTGACTCGGTGTTTATTCGTATGGGTGCTAGTGACAATATTCTCAAGGGTAATTCGACTTTTATGACGGAAATGTTGGAGTGCAGCAATATTATTCACCGTCTAACTCCCAGATCATTGGTGATTTTGGATGAGATTGGAAGGGGTACAGGCACCACTGATGGGATTGCATTAGCGTATGCCATTTTGAAATACTTCATTGAATCGGAATTGAAACCATTACTTTTATTTATTACTCACTACCCTTCGATTCACATTTTGGAACATGAGTATCCGGGAGAAGTTGTCAATTATCATATGGGATTTGAAGAGGTTGACAAGGGAAGTGGTAAATTCCCTGAAGTTATATTCTTGTACAATTTGTGTCGTGGTGTCGTTGGTAATTCGTATGGGTTAAACGTTGCTAAATTGGCAGGAATCCCTGAACAAGTTATTGCCAATGCATATAAAGTGAGTGAAGACTTGAAACATGAAATTGAATTGGATGATGATTTGGAATTGCTCAAGTCGGTGCAGTCAGTGGTCAAGGGGGATGACGCTGATGTATCTAATTTATTAAAGTATGTAAATTGAAAAAATCTAGCACAAGCGTATTGAAAGCTTGTGGATTGTCTAAATATATATGATGGCCAGCATCTTTAACCACTTTAAACTGGGTTTTAGCATCATTGTTTTCGCGTATCTTTTTACAAATGTACTCGCCACCTTTAGAATTCATCCAGTCCTTTTCACCGTACAACCACAACGTACTGATGTCATGTTCAACAAGGAAATCAACAAATCCACGATCGCAAAGGGGCAATTTGGGCAAGATTTCATGATTTATGAGTTTGGTAATTGCCAATTCGCCCGACGCTTGGTACTGATTGAATATCGAGAATGAGTAGCTGTGTAATTTATAAATCAAATCTAATGCTTCATCGTTGTTGTTATTGTTGTTGTTGTCACCACCACCAGTATTCAAGTTTCTAAATCTTGCAAATGACCAGTACGAGATCAATTTAGAATAAAATGGACCGGTTTTCTGTAACAAGTCAAATGGTGACTTGTTATTTTCCCACAACTTTTGCAATACTGAACTTTTGGGGAATTTGGGTTTACCTACAAGTTCCCAAGCTTTGGTGAATTCGGGACTAATTACCACTTGTTGATCATCCTCATCTTCAAATTGCAATTCTCGTAATGGGTTACTTGCATAGTGAAGATTTACATTGAACCTCTCGTCATTGATTAAACTATGTTCGTTGGACTCTGTGCCCATAGGGCTCACCAAGATCAAATCAGACACGATTTTTGACCCATCCTTTTGAATATTATACTTCATCAAATAACAGCAGGACAAGTATGCCCCCATTGAGTGAGCAATGAGTTTGAATGAGTTGATGTGTCTTTGCAATCGCCAGTTTTCAATCTTGTCAATAAACCAATTTTCAATTTCCAAAATCTGTTCAATTTGTTGTCGTTTCTTTGGTGGAGTTGTTAAAAATTGTCGTGGGAATTTTGGTCTGGCAGAGTTGCCAAACCCAGGCAAATCTATCAAGTGTATACGTATCCCCGGGATTCTAATCATCAGCTCAATGTTTTTGATGAAATAGCCCAATGCTGCCATATAACCATGAATGATGACTATATGTTGGTCTGGTCCTGGATCAGTATTCTCCAAATAAAATTCATGAATAAATGAACCGTCACTGAGTTCAACGTCTAGTGATTTCCCTTGCATGGAAATGGGTCCTGCCTCGTTAGCTGTTTCCCCTGCCATGGGTGACTCAATGTATACATCGTCTGGCAAAAGTGCTCTAAATAAATCATACTCTATCTGTCTATTCTTTAATAATGCTTCTTTAAATTTAGGATCATCTTTATTCACTGCCCCATGCTCCCGTTTAAGTTCCAGTGAAGACGACCACCAATCTTGAAATGATTTCAAAATGGGGATTGATTTTGTTGTTGTGGTCTTGGTAAGCTTTTGCTCTGTGGTCGAGTCTACTGAGAGCTCAGATGAAGATGTCGAATGTTCATTTTTGGTTTTGTTGGGGTTCCCCATTGCCTCGATTGAGGTTTGTATCAATGAAGTCATGGTGATGTTACTGAATGTTAAAAGCAGATAGATTAGCTTTTGCTTATCTTTATTTTTGATTTTCGCACTTCGGGCTTTATCATAAACTGATAGCAATAGCTTTTGAGTTATGATCAAGAACCACGCCAAATTCGAAAAAAAAAGCCCAACCAGAGACCAGCTAAGCCATGCTATGTGAATTCCCACATTTCTACAATGCACACATTCCACTATCACTATCAAAACCTCTGTATATTAAAATTAAAAAAAAAAATTATTACTATTCAACGACGATAAAGAAATAAACCGTAAGCAACTATACTGATATCCACCGCTGTTATTGACTCGTATATATGTAGCATCAATGCTGTACTTTATTATCAACTTCTGAGTACAAGGGAGGTGCGCTTTCCCGATATTGATCTGCTTTTGCAGTACTACCATTACTGCCTCCTTCGACAACTGAACCGTAACCAAAAGCAGGCTGAGGAGATGGCTCGTCTGCAATGTGCCCATTTTGTGCCTGGTTGTGCTGCTGATGATTATGATGGTTATGATGATGATGATGAGGGTGTTGAGGATGATCTCTTGGAGTTTGATTCTCCAAATCATTTCTGTAGACATAATACACCTTTGATTCACTTTGATGGTAATAAGGTGGGTATTTGGCAATGATGTACCAAGCATGGATCAAACCGGGGATGAAACCAAGTATACAAAGAAGGATATTAATGGCTGAATCTTTGGAGCATACTCCACGACGAATCCATACTGGCAATGGTGGGAAAAACACTGAAAGAACGATTAACAAAAGATCGGAAAGGCAGATGCACATTGTTTTAGCCTCTAAAAAGGGGGGGAGGAGGTGTTTGGTTGTATTCTATAACTCTTTTATCAAGACCAGTGATGGTTTGTTCAAAAGTAAGTGTAGATAGGAGAGCTATAGTTCTGTAGTCATGTAATTTCTTTTTTCTACTCCTTTTTGCCTCTGATAGAGGGTGATGATGTAATGTCGTAAATAGAATGTGTCGCATTTTTTAATTCACGACACTTCTATTCCTGACCTTTTTTCTTGATCTCTCTCTCTCTTTGTTTTTTTCACAAATCGGTTCAAGTGGGTTATACATTTTTTCATTTTGCCATCAAAACAATACCAAAGTTGATCAAAAGCCATGGCTACAATAGCATTGAATGTAACGTATCAAGGACAACCAAAAAAGTTCACTGTTAATAAATCACAAACCATATCTCAATTTATATCACAATGCTTAACGAGCTACAACATTGATGGTAATACATTTAGTGCTGAATTGTATCACAACAACAACCACAAGGCATTGGACTCAGCATCACCCATTAGGTTAACTAATCTTTTGAATAATGCCAAACTTACACTCAAGGTGAAGAAACTTGATCTTAACAAGGAAATCAATGTCAAATTTATCAGTGACAAAGGCACGGTGGTTAAGAAATTCACTGTAGCTACTACTTTGCATGACATTGTTGAGCAAATAATGGGTCGGTTACTGAAACCAACCCAATTGAGAATATTGGATTTGGTGATTGGGTATGAAAAGTATCTCACGACTACATTGGGGTCTCTTGTTGGGAATGCCAACAATGTTGTTATTCGATTAGAGTATCAGAAACTGACAAATGAAAGGGATGCATTGTTTAAAAAACAACAAGAGGCCAATAGATTACAGTTGCAAGAGATGCAGAAACGAAAGGAAATGGAAGCTCAAAAGCGTCATCAGGAGGAGCAAGAGAAGCAAAGGCTTAAAGCAGAGGAAGCAAAGTTGAAAAAGGTGAACAAAAACGTGTCAGAGGTTCTGGAGCCTCAAGAAGATGCCGAAATGAAAGACGCTGATGAGGAAATACCCTCAACAGCTACTGAGTCCTTGTCGGATCCCAGTACTAGTGATGTTGGCGCGCACCCTGGCCTTGAACCTGCTTCAGAAAGTGCAGCATCTGATTCCGATTATGTCTATCAAGAAGAACCAGTTGATGAAACACCCAAATTGTACGTTCCCTCGAGTAAACCACAACCAACGTATCAAAATCCCGATGAAGATTACAACATGACCATTGACCAAGCAAAGACTTATCAAAATGTGATTCGCAATTCAGCCAAGAGACTGAAAAAGATTGGAGTTGACACGAAAAAGCCAAGCAAGTATTTTATACGTGTTAAATTCCCTGATGGAGCCATACTACAAATCAATTTTCTTGAAAATGTCCATCAAGTTAAATTTGGCACATTGGTTAAAAAGTTGGATGAATTATTAATTCCTGAATTTATCAATACCTATAATTTGAAAATTGGGTACCCACCATTTACCAAATTGAATCAATCATTTGCCATGAATAACGAGTTACTACACAATTTACAAGATTTTCAAGCAGAACAAGTTGTTCTCATATGGGAATTGAGTAAAGAATCAAACAAGGCAGCGCATAATGGTCCATTTTTGAATAATGAATCAAAGGATTTAGTGATTAAACCAAGTGACGAATTGCCAGCTATAAAATTGGCCAAACATCGAAATGAGTTACCACTGAATGAACTGACAAAGTCAAAAGGGGCAAGTGGTGGTGGATTTTTCAAGTCCAAATCAATGCATAAAGATGGTGGTGATGAAGATAAGGATGGTGAAAAAAAGAAATCCAAATTACCTAAATGGTTGAAAATGAAGAAGTAAAATATGGCTTTATGTAGGTACAGTAGTAGTGGACAGGGGAAGAACGGTTCCATCAATGTCTATTATCAAGGGCGCCGTTTATATCTTATTTTGGAGGAGGAATCCTATAAGTTCGGAGTTTATGCGGACGGTCTCTCCGTTAACGGGTGAAAACAAAGCTATTCGATTGGCTACCTATTTAGGAAGTAGGCGCTTACCAATGATACTTTAGTACACAAAGTAAAGAGTTTTTCTTCTTTTTTGGTAGATTGATCCCAAATAAATCACACAAATTACGAATTGCAAAGGTTTCACATGCGCCGTGGTTTTTGGACGGAAGGGGGGAAGGGAAAAGGGAAAAGGGGAGGAAAAGTTAGAAGAGTGAGACATCAGGGGGAAAACACGAGTATGGTAAAAGAAGATTCCAATTGAATGTGTGTATTTTATCAAGGGTTAGATCTACGAAAGTTTCAGTTGTCATTTAATTGAGAGTTGGCGGGAGGGGGGTGGAAGGGGAACGAAGGAAGGGTATATCTAATCCTTTTGTTGTTTACACTTTCAACCCTTTTACGTATTATGATATGAGTCATAAAACAAAGCATTACAAAAGAGATTTACCTACCAAATGTACACTACCTTTCTCCTTAGGCTTAAGTCTTTAGTACACTGAGTATCCAACCAATCAGATTGCGGTATTTACTTATTTTGTGTGTTTTTGTGTATTTTTGTGTACTTTTGTGTGTTTTTTGAAATGTTGTTTGTTGTCGGTGTGGTCGTTGGTCGTGTACTGTTTTACAAATTTGAGTTTCTTGCCCTAAACCCAAATCAAAACTACTCCAAAGCTTGTGCTATATAAATATTATCACCAATTCCCACCAATTCTCACTGAAGAACCAACTGAAAATTTTTTTTTCTTTTCCCTTTTTTACTCTATATTTCCAACAAACAAAACAAACAGTATACACACAACTCTTAATTACATCAAAGACTAAGACTACTATTACAGCTAATTACTATTGCTTAAATTTTCATTCACCTTCCAGAGCCTACAGAGATTACTAATATCACAATGTGTGCTTAAATATATCTACTACTACTACCTTTTACGTTATATTTAAAACCCTTTATTGTTATTTATCGATTATGTCATAAATAATATTTACTTACTTTACTTAAAGAGAGTTTTATTCATCATCAATTTTTATTTTGAAGATTTGATCGTTTGTTTGTTTGTTTGTTACACTACACAATCAGCTCCCCCCCTTACTGTTTATTTAAAAATGTTGAAATAGAAAGAGATTTACTTTACCTGACCTGTTCGTCATGGCGTTGCTACCACTACTACTACTATAAACTTATTCCCCACCAGAGTTATTAAAGAATTAGGATACTGTTACAAGAAATTACTATACTACTGTTTGAAGAAAGAAAATTATTAGATACAAATTACATTTATTACTACTACTACTACTACTACTGCTGCTACTACTACTACTATTACACTAAGATTTAATAAAATGTCTGCTGCTACAAATACTGCTACTACACCCATTGATTTCGAAGATTCCTTGTTTGAATCTCACGAAATGATCAATGAAACAATGATTGAACCAAGAAAAAACGAAGTTGCTGCAGCTGCCGCCGCTCCCGTAGCTACTACTGCTCTGGCTGCTCCAGTTTTATCAGAGGTTGATCAGAAAAAGGACGTTGCATCGCCTTTTCAAATCCACTCGAGTGTATTGGAATCTGTTTTCAGTACAAACTTGGATGGAAACGATGCATTAATAGATCATACTCCTATGTTTGATGAATTGGATTTCATCATGGATGGTGCCAAGGTTAATTCCAAGGAGGATTGGGTTGCTCTCTTTGGAGGCACCGATGAAGAACCAGCCATGTTTTCCACTGAAGGTGAAGGTGAAGGTGAATGTGGAAATGAAGGTGGTGAATTTGGTCCAATTCTTTCCTTGGATGATGCTGGTATCCATGGTGCTAACGGTACTGATGGCGCTGTTGATGACGACTCAATTGTCCCTCATGATGAAGTATTGGAGGCTTTGTTGATTGAGGCATCACCAAATGGATTATCAGATGATACCATTTCCGCAGCTACTACTTCAGCATCGAGTCCTGATTTAATCAGCACTGTTGCTACTAGTGTTGCTGCTTCAACTTCACACAAGAGGCCATTTGGAGAAGTTGACTCTGTTGGAACTGCCACTGGTGCTGGTGCTGCAAAGAGACACCACCAGTCACAGTTGTTTACTCCTAACCCATCATCTACTTTACCAACACCTCAATTGGATATGAAGAAACCTAGCTCCACCTCTTCTTCAAAGAAGGTTAAAGTTGATCATTTGGGATGCGTCACTTATTCCAAAAAGCAAAGATCACAAACTTTGGAACCAATTTCTTTTGAAGGTATTGAGGATTCTGCTGCTTTGAAACGAGCCAAGAATACTGAAGCAGCACGAAGATCAAGGGCGAGAAAGATGGAAAGAATGACACAATTGGAGGATAGAGTTGAAGAATTGTTGGGTGAGAATTCCAAATTAAGTGATGAAGTTGCTAGATTAAAGGCGATACTAGGAGCTAATGGAATTGCTCATTAATTATTTAGATGCTTTTGTTAATGTTTGAAATTTTTTTTTTATATATAAGAAAATAATATACATTGGTTACCAAAGTATGATTATAATTGAGTCTAGATGTGAATTGTAGGTTTGTGAATCGGAGTTGCGGGAGCGGGATAATCACCCAATGTAGTAGTTTCTTTGCTCTAGTTGATTTTGAGTTGGTTATACTAGTTTGTTGAGTATTGGCAACAATTTTGCAACAAAAATAAAATGACAAAGGCAAAATATCATTTTTCAAGAATGTTTAACAATGAAATTACTACCCTTTTTGGAGAATTGATATAATACTTCCATGTGAGTAATTTCAAATCTCGTAGGGGAGAACCATATATGTGATCCAACGAGCCCGAAATTTTAAATTGGATAACCTCACAAAATCACAATCTTTACAAACCACGCGGAGTGGACACGTCCAATATTGTCAACGGTTCAATGCTTTAATCGCCATCTTCTCTTTTTGGGAAGTATGAAGGTCGGGACCTGTGAATGGCATGAAATGAAAGATCAGTGAATGGGAAATTTCTGATTTTTGATTGCAAATTTCCGCTTAAAAGATAAAAACCCTTTGTTTATCTCGTCCGCGGAATTTGTTGATTTTTGTTGGTGTGGGGTCACGAATAATGAAGTTAGAGATTAGATACACTTGCATCTTTTCACAATATTTATCGAGCTCGTATCTGGAGATATCCGAGCGACGTATAATAACATACTTTAATGCAAAGATAAGCAAAAGAAAACACATTGTAATCTTTGCAGTCTTTGCAATTTTCTCTTCAAAACTTGTAATAGGCTTAACAATGTCTTCATTAAAACAAAAATCTATCGAATCGTTTCGGCAGATGATGTTGTGATCATACACTCTTTTTGGGGGTTATCGTTGTCTAATATGCAGTAAAAATATTTGAGGTTTAATCAACACAACTAGATCTTTCGTAAAAAATCCTTTTTAGTTTGAAACAATGCAAATGTAACCACAACAATAGAGTTATCTACACAATGTGTTTTCTAAAATTTATGCACGTCATGTACAGATAGGAACGATCAATGTGGATCTGGATTTGCTACCACCTTTATGGTCCCTCCTTCACTCTGGAACCTTTGTGTAGTAGACGGCATTTTTTTTTTCTTTTTTGGTGAAATTTTTTTTTTTTTCTGCACAAGAAACAACCATGACCTTGCATTAAACTAATACGATTCCAACCTTTAAAAAAATTGAAGTTCCAAATAGCAAACTAGTTGTAGCAAAGTAGCTCAGTATCTCAGCGGTTGTGACAAATGGCTATCCCCGCATTTGGAATTTCAAGTTGAAAGGAGTGGAGTGGTTGTTGTTATCATGAAATTCAATTGTAAATCTCCTCTCTCTCTCTCTCTCTCTCTCTCTCTCTCTCTCTCTCTGTGTATCTCTTATCAGTTGGTAATTTTGCCGTGTCACTCCTTCGGAACAACCAAATCCAAATTTGACTTGTCTGTTGTTTTTTTTGGGCTCCGTTGCACTACCATTTCCAATGCAACACAGGGTAAAATAAATGTGCGTGAATGAATCATATGGTCCGCAGAACAACAAGGCACGAGAAGCTAGGGGAAAGAAAGTTCATCAGTCAATTTTGCAAGATAGCTTTGTTCAATTAGAAGTGCATTAGACTGCTCGTGTCTATCTATGGCCACTCTAGTAAACACTATAAGTTACGCTTCTTGATAGTGTGCTCTTAATTTTTAGTTGTGTTTTGTGTTTCTTATCTCAATTTGCGGCAAAAATCTTCAACCCATTAAGAAAAAATTTCTTTTTTATTTTCTTTAGTATACATCCACACTGCAATACTTTGCAACTGACACAAAGATTGCAATTTTGCATTAGGGCTCAAGTTAGCTCTTCCCGATGGAATACTGTCACCAAAAATATTATATCCACCTTCTTTATCAATGATTATTTCTAAATTAAAAATTTTTTTTTTTTTTCAATAGACTATCTTTATCTTTTCAAAAACCACTATCCTCTTATCTGTAATAGCATCCAGATACTTTTTACTATAAGTACCACATCCAATCCACCCACCCACCAGCCCACCAGGTCACTTTGTTCAATTACTTTTCCACCCAATAAATATTAGAAACCAAACCTAACCTAACCTAACCTACCATTCCCCTTTCTTTCCAAAATCACCTCCTATATATTTCACTATTACAACCACCCCATCAGTGAAATATAAATTATCCATCTCCAATTTCTAATATTTTGAAAGAATAATAAGAACAAGAAAAAGTTTTTTGAACTTTTACAAAGTCAAAGCGACAAATCCCACTTGATCCACTAGGAAAAAATCTTTAATCACATTTCGTTTCATTATGTCAAAATTCGAAGAAGAGAAACAAGTTGGATTGGCCCATGAGAAAAGCATCAGTTACGAAGATGATTTCGCCCCCAGTTCTCAAGCTTCAAACACTGAAGTACAAGAAACCAAAATCAATTTTGTTGATCGATGGGCTCATAAATTAAAAGCTGAAACTAAAGGCATTGATTTAGTTACTGACGAAGAGAAAACTGATACTTCAGTATGGAACGCAGCTACTATGTGGCTAAGTGCTAATTTAGTCATTGCTACATTTGCATTGGGTGCATTGGGTATCACCGTGTTTAACTTGGCTTTTGGTCAAGCAGTGTTGACAATTATCTTTTTCGCAGCCATTGGTAATTTCACCGTGGCTTATTTCTCGTGTTTTGGACCAGTATTGGGGTTGAGACAAATGATTTTGTCTCGATTAATGATTGGTGATGTAACCGTTCGGATATTCAGTGCCATTAATGTTGTTGCTTGTGTTGGTTGGGGTGCGGTAAATATCATGTCTAGTGCTCAATTGTTGCACATTGTTAATAATGGTGCCTTGCCGCCATGGGCAGGATGTTTGATTCTTGTCTTGTGTACCATCTTGGTTACATTCTTTGGATATCATGTGATTCACCTTTATGAAAAATGGTCATGGATCCCCAACTTGATCATTTTTATAATCATCATTGTTCGATTCGCCATGTCGGGTAACTTCAAAAGTGCAAATTTTGTTGGTGGTGAAACTACTGCTGGTAATGTCCTTAGTTTTGGTAGTACAATTTATGGTTTTGCTACTGGTTGGACAACTTATGCTTCCGATTACACTGTTTACCAACCAAGAAACACTAATTTACTCAAACTTTTCACAGCAATTTTCCTTGGTATTTATTTACCAACGGTATTCATCTTGATTTTGGGTGCTGCTTGTGCTACTGGTATCAAATCTGATCCTCAATGGGCTAGCATGTACAATGAATACTCAGTTGGTGGATTGGTGTATTCCATCCTTGTCACCAACTCATTACACGGATTTGGACAATTTTGTTGTGTTGTATTGGCATTATCTACCGTGGCCAACAATATCCCCAACATGTATTCAATGGCTCTTAGTGCTCAAACCGTTTGGACAAAATTCCACAAGATCCCACGTGTGGCATGGACAATCATAGGTAATGGTGCCACTCTAGCCATTTGCATCCCCGCTTACTACAAGTTTGAATCAGTGATGGAAAATTTCATGAATTTGATTTCATACTATTTGGCAATTTACGAATCCTTATTGTTGAGCTCCCATTTAATTTGGCACAAGGGTAAATTTAGAAGTTATGATTATGAACGGTATAATGATAAATCATACTATCCAATTGGATTAGCTGGTACGTTTGGATTTTGTTGTGGTGTTGCTGGGGTTGTCTTGGGTATGAACCAAACTTGGTATAGTGGTGTTATTGGTAGACAAATTGGTGATTTTGGTGGTGATATTGCGTTTGAATTGGCCATGGGATTTGCGTTTATCGGGTTTAATGTCACGAGATATTTCGAAAAGAAGTATATAAGATGATTCGATGATCGATGGTGCAAACGGTTCTTTAATTTGTATTATTAGTTGATATTTATTTGTCCATCATTAATAGATAGATGTTCATGTGAAAACGGAAAAAGAATCACAGTAGTAAATGTAACGTTATAGCGTGAGTGCTGGCGCCCTCTATAAGAATAAACTTCCTCTATATGTGTCCTCTATTTGGTATTGTCAAGTATGTCCTCATAACTCTTCAACTTACCTTCGAGATTGAAAAATCGCAATGTAGACAACAACTGCGCTTGCAATTCGTCATTCATCACACCAACTTCGACAATATACTCATCAATAAAAGGCAAGAGCCACACAACACGACCCAAATCATTCGATTTTACAGCAGCATCCAAAAGTATACCAAACAATGCATCATCAAATACTTTTCCTTCAACCAATACATCCTCGACATAATTGAGTTCAATCAGGCTCCTGTCACGAGAATGCAACACAATCTTGTTGAATAATAAGTCAAGGTACTGGTACAATTGAAATTCAATTGCCATTTCCATAATTTGATACATGCTGGCTCGTGATATTGTTAATAATCTCTCATCAAGATCGAGACCAGGGACATATTTCGGCATTTTGTATTTTGATTTTGACAACATCGGTGATTTGATAACTTGCATTTCACTGGCAATCTTGTCCAATGTCAAGAACGACAATAGCTCCAAAAACATTGTTTCATCTTTACGAAGTAGTTGATACCGAAGTAATGGAATTAGCATTTCTGGATCCTGGGCAATCAAATGAACAAAATGATCAGCCATCAAAGGTGCAAATATGGAGTCAGCAGTTGGTGGTGGATCAGCAAGAACTGTTGGTTGGTGTTTGTATTGAAACAATGACAAATAGACAATTTGTTGATAGTTTATTAACTGGCAATTGCCGAGTTTGTCAAGTAGGTACAGCCATAGTTTTATCGTGGGTATATTGTCATGAGGAGAGGTCAAGATATGAACAATTTGCAAGGCCAATTGTAAGTGAGCTAACTTGCTTGTGGAAGATGCATAGTGCTCAAATGCAATTTCAAGTGATTTTATTATTGGACCAGAACTATGTTTGCTCAGTTTGAATACAATGGGGTTGATACCATTGCTCGTATCAGCATTTGCAGTACTCAACCATTGTGAAGACTTGTATGCATGGAAATTCAAACGATACTGCTCCAACGAAATAAACTCAGTGGATGATTTAATCTGATTGAAAAATCCATCACTCTCAAGATCAACCCTAACACATCTTAATTTCATCTCAGAAACCACATTCTCCATGAATAAACTCGCAACCAACATCATCGTGTTTCTCATTTCAATGTCATTGTACGCCATATAGCCCTGATTTCCTCCTATATCTTTACACATCTCTTCATAAGTTGACATTTTGCATTTGGGATCATGGTCAAACATGGCACCAATATTGGCCCCATCCAGAAGAATGTCTATCAAGTTCAGCCGGTGTTGTTTATACTGTTTGGACAATTCAATAGCATCTTCGTATTCTCTTAGTCGTCTTTCATTTCTTTTAAGAGCTTGAGAAAATCTTTTATCGGAGTCGAAATTTGGCACAGGTTCATGAGGTGGGGTTTTTTGGTGTAGGCTCGGTATTATGGAATACTTTCGTATTTTAAAAGGTCGTTTGATCATGATTTGAAAGTGTTATTGTTAAATAGGTGTGTGTCTTAGTTGAGATAAAATGTAGATCGCGCAATGGCCTTATTTTCCCAAAATTTCACCAGGAGAAAAAAAAAAACAAAAAAACAAGCAGTTTGAAAAATTATCAATCATTCAAGAGCAACCACTTTAGTGACATCCACAAAATTTACTCCTACCAATCATGAGATTCTTCAACATCATCGCGGCGCTCACCGTCTCAATTGCATCTGTTGCTGCCTACCAAACAACTGGTAAAGAAACCGTTGACATTTTGGTCGACTACACCATCAAAGAAACTCCGCAATTGACAAAAAATGACGTGGCCAGTTGGACCAATGGTGAAGCAATAACTCTCGAATACACCATCAACAACAATGAAGAATCAGATGTTACTGTAATTGGAGTTACTGGTCAATTGTTAAACCCGGTCACTAGACAAGTGGTTACCAATTTAACTCAGGGAAGAATTGGTCCTGTTGCTGTTCCACCTGGTGAATCGGCCAAATTTGAACAAACAATCAATATCAATTTAGTTCCAAATAACTATGAATTGGTTCCACAAATCTTTATTGTGCAAGGCGACCTCGTTAAAGTCATTCCATGTCGTAGTCAATTGGCTTCTGTTCTTGATAGAGCCATTTCATTTTTTGACCCAAGATTGATCTTTTTGGAACTTGTCTTGTTGGCATCTTTTGGTGGATTGATTTATTTGGCGTATCAAATTTGGGGTAAAAACTATGTCAAAGGAACTGCACCAGTCAAAGTTAAAAGTGTCAAGTCTCCATCTCCTGTTGTTTCATCTTCTGCTGGTTCATCTACTGGTGCTGGATATGATGTCAATTGGATTCCAGAAGGTCACTTGAAGCAAAAGAGGACCAAGAAGGTGGCATAAAGAGGGTGAATGTGTCAAGAGAGGGGACGATTTGATAGTCAATGTACATTTATATTTTAACCAATTGCTTCAGGTGTGTAAGTGAGTAATACCCTATGCTTAGTAGTAAAACGGGCTAGATGTTCCAGTATATACGAGGCTTCTGCACTGCAAAAACCAAGTACTTTGTCGAAAGCATCAATCTTTTGTTGACTTCTCGAGCAAATCACATGACTGTCTCGATTTGAATTTTCTTCTCAAAATCATTATTGTTGTTGTACAATCAATTCAAATACTTTCAGCCCCATCATGTTAAAAGCCCACAATGACTCACTTGTGTACTGCCCGTTTGATGACACTGAGCTGGAAGTAGATTCAAATTTTCTATTCCCATCAGGTGAACTATACTTTTGTCATTCTTGCAAACAACATAGAGCACCTTATCAAACGTACTTCAAAATAGAATCCAGATTTTGTTCCAGTTGCCTGACTGAGTTTGCAAAAGAGTCAAAACAGTATACATGTTCAAGAAATTGTTTCGTTTGCCCCGAATGTGATTCAGGTTTGAAGATTACGGTAAAGGATCACGACAGAGGAGCAAAGTCGTTTAAATTCAGGTGCACCAGCTGCCCGTACATCTTTCAAACATCCATTATTCGTCTGCCAAAGCCGTTGTACGATATCATTGAGAATGACAAGAATGATTCGTTTTCAAAATTGTGCAATGAGATAAGAAATGGAGTGTTGAAGGGACAAATTGAGGAAAAAATTAGCGAACAGACAAGAAGAAACTTGGAGCTAATGAACAAAGGAACAAGACAGGAGAAAGACGTAATCTTTATGAAGAAGTACCCATTCCCAAAGCGATTAACAATGAAGAAATCCATCTACTGCGTCAAGTGCAGCTCCAAATTGTCTACTGAGTAGGCACAAACCAAATCGAAATTTCGAGAATGCGCATTGGCGCAAAGCACGACTGCACTTGGTTGAATGACCACATTCACTACTACTCACAGAGTGACTAACAACATAGTCAATCCTCCCATCTAGCACTTGCATGATGGTGGCATCGCAATACCGAGCAATCACCATAGTGTTTCCGTATCATGAACCCGTTCCAACTGTTCAACAACGCATACTCGACTTTGTGTAACGCATATAATCCGAGATATTATATTTGTATGCAGGAAAAGTGCACTCCGCGTTGAAAATTATTACTCCGCGTAATAACCTTTTGCTGCACAAATATCGCTCACAGATATTACCGCAAACTATTCCATGCAATTCCACTCGGAATGAGCGATATGCTCGATATCAATTGCGGTTTCAAAGTGAATATAAATAGGTGAGGAAATCCTCCTTTCTTAGTGACAATTCCATCATCTATATCGGAATCATCTCCTATAATCACAAACACACACTTAACAAACAATCAATCGAAAATGGCTAGACCAAAGGTTTTATTAGTTCTTTATGCTGGTGGTAAACACGCTCAAGAAGAAAAGAAATTATTGGGTGCAATTGAAAACGAATTGGGCATCCGTCAATTCATCGAAGACCACGGTTACGACTTGGTTGCAACTACTGACAAAGACAGACCAGGTTCTGCTTTTGACACCAACTTGGAAGATGCTGAAATTGTCATCACTACTCCATTTTATCCAGCATACTTGACCAAGGAAAGAATTGCCAAGGCACCAAAATTGAAGATTGCCGTTACTGCCGGTGTTGGTTCTGACCATGTTGACTTGAACGCCGCCAATGAAAGAGGCATTGCCGTTTTGGAAGTCACTGGATCCAACGTTCAATCAGTTGCTGAGCACGCCGTCATGACCATGCTTGTTTTGATTAGAAACTACAACATTGGTCACTTGCAAGCTACATCTGGTGGTTGGGATGTTGCCGCTGTTGCCAAACAAGAGTACGACTTGGAGGGTAAAGTTGTTGCCACTGTTGGTGCTGGTAGAATCGGTTACCGTATCTTGGAGAGATTGGTGCCATTCAATGTCAAGAAGTTGTTGTATTACGACTACCAACCATTGCCAGCTGAAGCTGAAGAGAAATTGAACAAGGCATCTAAATTGTACAACGATGTTGACACCATTGTTGAAAGAGTTGAAAGCTTGGAAGATTTGGTTGCTCAAGCTGATATTGTCACCATCAACTGTCCATTGCACGAAAAGACCAAAGGTTTGTTCAACAAGGAATTGATTTCAAAGATGAAGAAAGGTGCTTACATTGTTGACACTGCTAGAGGTGCCATTTGTGATGCTGATGCTGTTGCTGAAGCTTTAGAATCTGGTCATCTTGCCGGTTACGGTGGTGATGTTTGGAACGTCCAGCCAGCACCAAAAGACCACCCATGGAGAAAGATGCACAACCCATACGGTCCAGAATATGGTAATGCCATGACCATCCATGTTTCAGGTACTTCATTGGATGCTCAAGCTAGATACGCTGCTGGTGTTAAACAAATCTTGACCCAATACTTTGACAAGACTTACAAATACAGACCACAAGATGTCATTTGTATTGATGGTCACTATGCTACCAAAGCTTACGGTCAACGTGATGCCAACAACAAAGAAAAGTAGATACTAGGCTGTTTATAGGAATTTAGTTACAGCTAAATAACTGATACAAACCTTTTCTTCAAGTAAGAAACAAAACATTAATGGCACTCACAAAAACAGATCCACTTCGATTCAAGAGATGAGTAAATTCCACTAAAACCCTATTTCAAACTGTGAAAGTATGAAACGCTAGAACAATCGAAGCTGATGCAAGTTTTCACCAACAGACAACAGAATAAATCTTGACTCAGATCACTACCTCTTCCTCTTTTTCCCAGAGCCCTTGTTCGCTTCCAATTTTAAATCCAGTTTTGACTCTGGCAACATGATCCCGATCTTGTCTCAGGTTCTGTTTGTCGCTCAAGTTCATCAATCAACCCCCTGACTTCTTTCAATTCTGAAGCTGTAAGAATTCGAGGAGGAACGTTATCGATCATCGAAATCCAACACGAGATCAAGCTTTCCAGAGAGCATGTATTAAGATCGTAATTATCAACCCTCATAGTTGGTTTCTGCGCTTCTGCACCATTATATTCTGCCCCAATGAATTGAATCCTAGTGATAATTAACGTCCCCAAAGTGCTATGCGTCATGGATCTTAGTTTTGCAATAGAAGAAATACTTCTGGTCCTTGCGTTAAGTCTTATACAAAAATGACTGAGCTGTAGGTATTGATCGGCCAAATTTCGGTGGGAAAAGTGTGAAAACGTTCCATAAAACTTGAACGATCTCAGTACAGCTACTTCACGAAGCGCATTGGTGTCAAATGAGTCACTCAACGGTTCACAGCGAAAACACGTGAAGTGTATATGCAACTTGTGTAATCGCGAATTGCATCGATGGCCACGAGGAAATAGATCATTACCGATGACAGTTAAGGCAGTCAAATTTGGTAGCGAATAGTGGAAATCTAGTTCTTTTCCTTGTTTGAGAATGAGATTGAGCGAAATTGCAGTCACATCGTAAAACCACTTTGATTTTGAATAAATAAACGTGGAGGGAGTGAACTTGGTACCGGAGTTCAATTGAAGAAAATATTGTCTCACACACAAATTGTCATCTCTGTCATAAATATTATAATGAGGGCGGAAGTTAGTGATTTCAAAATGCCGAATTGATTTGATATGATCGAAAACAAGGCGGAAAAGTGTACAATCAAATCTGTATAGTTCAAAATGATAAACAATTGCATCACCAATCATTTCACTGATGTGGTTCATTAACGTTTCTGAAGACATTATTGTATATGAATTGGTTTTGTCGTTATTGACATCTTTATGGTATTGAAATTTTTGATGAGGGTCGTCATCTTCCAATAGGGGCTCTTCCCCCAAAGAAAATGGCTCATAAACGTGAATGTTTCGTATAACTTTGCTTTTGTGATGAGGCAAAATCTTGAATGTAAAGGAGCAAGATGCAATGCCCGGTGTTGATTTAATTGGCAAAACACAACTTGTAATACTTCACAAGGCAAATCTGATAAGCAATGCATTCGACGAAGATCGGGCAATTGACGCACTTGTGAGAAACCGACAGGACTGAATACCTTCAAGTTGATGTTGATGTGTCTCTTCTTAGCATTGCGCTTCCTCTGTTATTGTACTTCTCACGCGTGCTGAACGGTCGTCAATTGTTCTTTCCTAAAGCCAAATTAGAGTCATGTCGAGCCATGCTTTGTCAAGCTATATTCCACCGCGCTTTCACCATAATTAAACCACTATGAGCAGTGAATCCCGGCGTCAATTTATTACTTTGCACAAACAAAGGGTGTGTGTACTTTTGTAGCAAAATGCGGCGCAATGTCGTATCAATTACTTTTGAGACACCTACATTAACACACAGCATTAGTTAGATCGAGCGTGCATTCTTTTTCTTTCTGTTTACTTTGCATCATAATTGCAACAGAAATCTCAAAAAAGATAAATCGGGCTAGCCTCTATTACAAAACATTCACGTGGTATTCCTGATAGACAACCACCGATAAAACGATGCGATTGTACCTCAACGACAAACCGAGAACGTTTGTTTTGACCACTTCAACACATGCATTAATTATCAGACATCCAAACCCAACATACGAACAAAAGGGAATACGAAGTCGAATCCTTGGCCATAAACGTCATCATAGTGAGAAGGATGATTGCAAAGTTTTGGTTGAATTTGTATTAAAAGACTATATCAATCTTAGCTCTTATCGTGATGTAACTCCAAAGCGAAACAAGCTATTGGGGTTCATCGGATTACTTCCATTGAAAGGTAAAGTTTTTTTGGGATTTATAACTCAACATGAACTTGTCGCTTCACCTACGTTGGATGATAAGATTTATAGAATTACTGGGACCGAATTCTATTGTTTGAATTGCGACGAATATGATTACATTTTCGATAGAGAGTTTGATGAGTTACGATATCAAGACAATGAAAAGGTCAAATATCCTGGATCTTCAGTGAGAAAGCTATTATCTAGCGGAGCGTTTTTTTACTCAAGACAATTCGATATTACTTCGACGATTCAAGAGAGGGGTATAGGCTCTTCCGATTTCAGATTGATTGCTGATGCTTCGTACTTTAGGCGATTCCTGTGGAACATGTTTATGATTGAGGAGTTGCTTGAGTTTAGAAACCGATTGACCTTATCTGAGCAGAGGCTTATTGATGAAACGGGGTTTCTTATCATCATTGCTCGAGGGTATGCCAAAACTGTCAATACAGAAGTTGCTGGTCAAGATGCCCTTTTAACTTTGATTTCGAAGCAAAGCAGTGCCAAAGAAGGACCAATTTTTGGTCATTGGGGGTGTGACGGAAATGGCTGTGTTGCCAATTATCTCGAATCAGAAGTTATTCTCTACACTGAGCATTTTTGTTTATCGTATGTCATTGCAAGAGGAAATGTTCCAATGTATTGGGAATTGGAAAACAAGGTTTCAACAAAGAATATAATTGGTGCTAGTAACAAAAGAATTATCTTTCCTAGATCATTTGAAGCATCTCAGGAAGCATTCACCAGACATATGGATAGACTTGCTGCGCAATATGGAGATGTTCACGTGATTAATGAACTCTCAGATAAATCTTACAAGGGAGTCTTGAATGCATCATTTGAAGAGCAGATTAAATATTTTTTGAAAAACCGGGACCCGGCAACATCTGACTATAAATTTCAATATACTCACCTTCCGATCCCTGCTGCCAGGATCAAGAAGATTGGTTATACATCTCAAAACCCATCCGAAATACTGTCGCAAGTTGTCTCCTCTGCAAGGGATTTTGGTGCATTGTTTTACGATGACGCCACCACCAGCTTTGTAGGCAAACAGTTGGGAGTTTTCAGAATCAATTCATTTGACAGTTTGAGCAAAGCCAATTTTTTATCAAAAGTAATCAGTCAGGAGGTGATTGAACTAGCATTTGGAGAGATTGGCATACATTTGGACAGAGAGTTGTTTACTTCACATGCCAAGCTCTGGAAAGAAAACGACATTATCGTGACCCAATTGACCCTCAATTTCGTTTCCTACAGTGACAAGCTTCACACTAGTAAGAAATCGAATGCATCATCAGTGAAGTCACACATTACTAAAAAGTATTTGAGTGGGGTGGTGGATAACACTAAACCGAATGAGTTGGCATTGCTCAAGTTGTTGGGTCGATTGCAAGACCAATCACCAATAGCTTTGCACAATCCATTGCACGACTATATCGATAAAGAGTTGACAAAGCGAAGCAAGGAATTTACATCAGAACTGGACATATCCGTGTTTGCATCCACATTCAACGTCAATGCGACCTTCTACGAGGGAGACATAGACGAGTGGATTTTACCTCATGGTAATTCTCACGACTTGGTGTTTATTGGACTTCAAGAAATTGTTGAGCTCAAGCCTAATCAAATGATGGCACAGGATTTCAAAAACAAGACATTGTGGGAACGTAAGATATTAAACTGTCTTGCTAAAAAGGATAAATATATGGTCATGTGGAGTGGTCAATTGGGTGGACTCTTGTTATTGTTATTTGTCAGAGAGTCACAAGTTAAGTACATTTCCAACATTGAGATTTCATTCAAGAAAACCGGTCTTGGTGGTATGGCTGCGAATAAAGGCGGAATCGCTGTTAGTTTCAAATACTCCGATACCACAATGTGTTTTGTATCATCTCATTTAGCAGCTGGTCTCAGCAACACCGAAGAGAGACACAATAACTACAAAACCTTGATCAAAGGTATCAAGTTTTCCAAGAATAGAAGGATACCTAATCATGATGTTGTGATCTGGCTTGGAGACTTTAATTTTAGGATTGACTTGACAAATGAGGAGGTTAAATCTTTGATACATCAAAAGCAGTATGGTAAACTTTACGAGCATGATCAGTTGAATAGACAAATGGCAAATGGAGAAACATTTCCATTTTTTGCTGAACAGGAAATTCATTTCCCACCTACATACAAATTTGACAATGGCACTAGAAAATATGATTCAAGTGAAAAGCAACGAGTACCTGCATGGACTGACCGGATTTTGTACATGTCGCGCAAGAATCTCATCAAGCCAATGGATTATGAATGTATTGATAACATTGTGTTTTCTGACCACAGAGCTGTGTACGCATTGTTTCAAATTACAGTCAAGATTGTTAATCAAGTCATCAAGAAAAAATTATCTAATGAACTATATGAAACGTACAACTTGAAAGATGGCGGTCTTCAGGATTTATCAGCATTAAATTATGATCTTGATAAAAAGAGCGCCAATTTTGAAAATGAAAAGTTGCCGCCACCTAGTTCAGATAAACAAAAATGGTGGCTTGATGGTGGGAAACCAGCTAGAGTGAACATACCTAGATTGAATGAGGAAGGGAACGATTTGGTTGTGAACCCCTGGCACCCAATAAACCCATTTGTTGCAACCACTGAGCCAGAATTTGTATCTCGTAGGGAAGTGGAGAGTATGTTGAATTAATTAGTTCTCAGTTTCTGTCAGTTGCACTCCTTGTGATGTAGATTTTTTCTCTTGTGACTCTTGATTGGCGCTTACATCTCCCGTTGTGGTACTCGTTTCATTATCCTTTGTTGTGGTTATATTTTCCGCATCGTGTAAAATTGAATCTAGCTTTGCTTCGAATGAGTCCAACATCAGCTCCAACTTTGATGCTTGTTTTTCTGCTTCGTTGAGCTCTTTATAGGTATTAGCTATGTCGACTGAAGGTTCTTGTGTCATTTCGGTGTGTAACTGGTTGCTGTGAAGGAAGTTTTCCAGAAGTTGTCGCGAATTTAATTTTTTCTTCATTGCATTTGATAAATACATAAAAACTATACACGCTTAAATATCTTTATTCCTCTTTAAACCGTTGAGAATGGAAATCAATGAAAGGAAGGATGCTTGTGACACATCGGTGTTGATACCAACACCCCACCTGGTGATGCTCTTATTTACCACGACTTCGATATAAGTAGCAGCTCTAGCATTAGCATCTTCACCCAAAGAGTGTTCGTGATAATGCTTGACATCAAAATCTATACCCAAGTGTTTTGCTAAAGCATCATTGAAAGCTGATAATTGACCATTACCTTGACCCTTCACAGTCACCGACTTTCCATTAATTTGGATTTCAGCTTCGATTTCCTTAACACCTTTACCTGGAGTCTTGATCGAGTAATCAATCAATTTATAATGTTGATCAGCCACTTCCTTATCATCTTCATCGTAATCGATAAAGTACTCTTGTTTGAACAAGTCGCACAACTCTTCATTAGTGAGCTCTTGACCTTTAACTTCAGCTCGCTGTTGCACAACTTTTGAAAATGCAACTTGCAATCCTCTTGGTAAATCCAACTCCAAATTGCGCAAGATAACCCATGCTGAACCACCTTTACCCGATTGTGAGTTGACACGAATGATTGCTTCGTAAGTACGACCAATATCCTCCGGGTCCAATGGCAAATATGGCAATTGCCAATGTACATTCTTGCCACCAGCAGTCTTGACTTTGTCGTGATGGGCTGCAAAACCCTTTTTGATAGCATCTTGATGGGATCCACTAAATGCACAAACAACTAAGGAGCCACCATATGGAGTTCTGGCGTGCACTGGGATCTTGTTGCATTTTTCAACGATATTAATCACCGATGTGATGTCGGAAAAGTCCAAGTACGGAGAAACCCCCTGCGTGTACAAATTTAATGCCAATGTAACTAGGTCAACATTTCCAGTACGTTCACCATTACCAAAAAGACATCCTTCAACCCGATCAGCTCCAGCCAATTGGCCCAATTCAGCTGCAGCAACACTACATCCACGATCATTATGAGGGTGTAATGAAATACAAATTGTTTCACGATTAGTGATGTGGGTTGCAAAGTATTCAATTTGGTCGGCGTATACATTTGGAGTAGACATTTCAACCGTTGCTGGTAAGTTGAAAATTATTGGTTTCTCCTTGCTTGGCTCCCAAGCCTGTTTAACTGCTTCGCAAACTTCAACAGCATAATCCAAGTCAGTATCAGAAAAAGTTTCTGGCGAGAATTCGAAATCCCAATCCGTGCCCGCAGTGGATGGGTCATCTTTTGTCAACTTTCGAACGAGCTCGGTACATCTCACCGCCAAGTCCTTACTTTCTTCCTTGCTCAAACCAAAAACCACATTTCTAAAACAATCCGATGTGGCTAAATATATGTGCACCGTGGCACGTTTGGCTCCTCTAAGGGATTCCACAGTTCTCTTGATTAACTCTTCACGGCAAGGCGAGAGGACCTGAACGGATACATCTGGTGGGGCGGTTTCAACCGCAAATCTCGTGAAGTCAAAATCAATTTGTGAGGCCAGCGGGAAAGCTACTTCAATTTCTTTGAAACCAATATCGACCAACTTTTTGAAATATTCTTTTTTTTCCTCAATAGACATTGGATCTGGAAGAGATTGATTACCATCTCTCAAGTCTGTAGAAAGCCATCTTGGCGCCTTGTCCAAGGTTTTGTTTGGCCATTGACGATTTGGTAAATTCACTGGTGGGAACTTTTTGTACTTAACTGATGGGTCTTTTAACATAGGCATCTTTGCTGTGGATCAGGGAGTCAATTTAGTTAATACAGGATACACTCGACTACTTATATGATGCAAAGTATGACTGAAATTTTTCAAAAAAACCGGGTGATGCAAGTTCCCAGGTTCTTTTTGGTAGCATTAGTCATAGAATAGAACAGCTCCACAAACAAACTTTGTTTTGTGAAAACTTTTTATTTTTTCTTCTTCTTCTTCTCCGGTACAGGACCTGTGGTTACAACATAGAGCCGAAGTGTCCCCAGGAACTGGATCTATTGTTAGACTAGTGAGAAAATCACGGCTAGAGGCGGTAGTTGGTCAAAAGGGGCTTGTGTTAATTTTGTGAGAGGTGAGCTCCAAATAGGGTTCACGTGGGTGCGTTCGTGGACATTTCATCTTTTGAGTAGAGTTCTTCGGAGCCGGGATCATCCTGTTGACGTGCACGTATCCTATGGCGATTTCTGCTGAGACTGACACCATGATACGCTTCTTTGAAAAGCTAGACAGAATGGCAGATCTATGGGCCATGTCACGTGCCATCATTTGTTGTGCTCTTCACGCAGTGAAAGATTTTGGAAAAATTTTGCAAACTAACTTCATCTTGCTTCTTTCGTTGACACCATAATTGTATGTATCACTCCTATACTGCTTTATTTGAATCCAGATGATTAAAATTATATATGCGTTATCGTCATGATTGCGACCACTTAACAATGTCTTCGGGCGTAATTTGAAATCAGCCAACACCTACATGATAAATATTCAATGAAGCTAAGAGAGATCGATTTAGTACTAACTAATCAGATTTAATTCTACGAATAAAATTATAAAAATCAACGATGGTATTCATACATAAACTATAAAAGAAACATTGTTGAATCAGACAAACTGAGCGTTTGTTCTGATTGGAAATTAAAAACTAAACGAGGGAAAGTAACAATCCAACGATAGCAGCAAGTGCTGGAATATTCACAACGCCAGATCCTTCATAAGTAGACGCAATAGGTGCTTCTGGGTTAGCAGATACTACTGGTGACTCTTTTGAAGTGTATACCAACGATGTCGAATCGGTGATGGTTGTAATAGTAGCCAAAGTCACATCCTCTGGTATGATACTCTCTTGTGGCGCATACTCATGAACAGACTCGGGAGTTGGCTGAGGAGCATTTAATTCAGTACCTTCAATGTGGGATGCAGTTTCAATTGTGGAGGTAATTGTGGTAGTGCTTTCCTCTTCTGTGTTGTAGAAAATAATTGTTGTAACAGGTGCTTGAGGCTTTTCACTAGTAGCCACTTTGATATCCTTTAAAGTTGTTTTTGTAGTTGCTTCCTCAGTTGTGGCCACTCTGCTTGATTCAGTAACACTTTCAATTACCTTAGCTGAGTGATCTTTAACAAACAGCGTTGTAGGAGCTGCAACAGAAGTCATCACTTTCAGAACCTTAATTGGTGATGTACTTTTAGCAGTAGAAGTGCTCTTTTCAACATGAGATTGAATGGATGAAATGCTTTCGGAGCTAGCAACTGTTGCAGCCAACGATGTGGAATATTCTACACCACTATATGACACAGTTCTCAGCTCTACCACGGAGTATGGCGCTGGTGGAATTGACAGTGAGAACTCCACACTAGATTCAACTGGTGATAATAGCGTTGAAAACGAAACCACTTTTTCAGCTTTTGATGAAACTGAAGGTTTTTCACTTGAGGCAACCTCAATGGATGTTGGAAAAGAACAGTAGGTTGTGTAAATAGTAGTTTCTTCTGTAACAGTTGTGAGTCCAGTTGTATGTACAACCTCTGTACAGCTATTATCTTCACATGATGTAATAGTGATGATGGTTGTATGGACCTCACTCTTAGTGGACACTACCGGCTCCAACGATGATTCACTTGAAGTAGCAACTTCTGTAGAAGAAACATAAGTAACAGCAGCAATGGTTGTGTATGTAGAGCTTGACTTAATTGAGGAAGAGCTTGCTTCAGTTGTGGAGAAGCTTGATTCTGCTGTTACAGACGTTGTTGACTCAACCCCACTTCTTGAAATTGCAGATGGAGAAGAATAAACAGTAGTGCCTTCAATCAATGTTGACAAGACAATTGTACGACTAGCTTGGGAACAAACATCACTCGAACACGAAGAGAGAATAATCACAGTTGTTTCAACATCAGTAGTGGTTAAAAGTGGCGGTGTTGATGTAATATTCACTAATGGAGGAATTGAACTCAGGTAGTTCAAAATTGATTCATCAAATGATATAGCAGTTGTTGTTGTGCTTTTATCCTTAAGCATAGAACTTGAAGCGATTGATGATTGACTCGTAGTGCTGACATCAAAGATGACCGGAAAGCTAGTTGTGACACTATCGACAAGACTTGGACCTTCAAGGGATGTGCTATAATCGAAACTTGAAGATTCTGATGTTGAACTTGTGTTTTCTGTGGATTCAATAACTACTGAGCTCGACTCAACAACGACGATGGACGACGAATCGCTTCTTGACAAGTCTACTGTGGAAGTTACCACCTCCGATTCTAATGCAAGACTGGAAGAGAAGTATTCTGATGCGCCATTCAGAAAAAGGCTACTCACGGTGGATGCATTTTCACCTTCCGTGGATGAGGTCAAAGGACAAAATGTAGTGTAGGCCGTTGCTTCGTCAGTAATCGTAATCACTCCAGTGACAGATACAACCTCTGAACATGAATTGTCCGAACATGATGTGATGGTGATTGTGGTAGTACCAATTTCTGTTGTAGTTAAAAATTGTGCTTCGAAAGAGATTTGAGTAACCAGAATTTCATCCAACGAGGTAGCTGGCCCCTCTAGTGACAGTGAATACAGGGTTTCCTCTGTCTCCGAGCTAGTAGAAATTGATTCAGAAGCTCGGATCTCTGACAGGGTAGACTCACCAATGGATTCGACAGATGAGCTGCTTGTAGCAAGTGATGTGACCAAGGTGCAACGATTCTCCGAGCAAGACGTAATGGTGGTCCAAATTGTTCTTGGGGAAGTCGTGGTCAGATAAACAGTAACGTAGCTTACTTCTTCATCATCTTCTGAAGTAGAAGGGGCTGATGTTACCACGAGGTTGGTTGATTCGTCGACAGTGGAAGTGAATGAGAGTGAGATGGTATCTTCGGTTGATTCACTAGGAGCGGCTATGGATGAAGTACCGGTGGATTCAACCGTACTGGGACAATACTCGATAATGTCCCAATCTGTGTAATAATTTGTAGTTGTACTGAAAACAGTGTAGGTGGTTGTACGATCAACCACATCTGAAGCAGCTGGAGCCATACCGGTACCAGTGGTTAACGTTGCGACTTGAGAGCAAACATTATTTGAACATTTTGTTACTGTGGTCCAACTAGTCCAATAAACTGTTGTTGTTCGGTAGTATGTGATGTAGATAATTTCGTCATCTTCAGTAGGTCTTAGGTCGTATTTTGGACACCAACGAATCGTGGCTTCTTCAATTATATTGTCGGGGACAGTGATTGTCGTGGTAGTAGCTGCAGCAGACACTAATGAGTGAAAGATGTATATGGGAAATAATAAAGTGATCAACATGGCTTTTCAAATTATTTATGACAATTGGATTTCGCAACTTCATATTTATCAAGCTGATGTATGGAATTTTCCACAACTTTTGTATTCCTATGATGGAAATAAAGTTTTATTCACCTCAATGTCATATCTGATGTTTCATGCCTTCATAACCGGATTATCATGGTCTGGAACTTGTTTTAGGTTTGTAATAAAATTAAAACAATACTTCTCAAACAAATCACATTTTTGAATTCGGCAAGGTTTGTGACAATCCTGAATCGCAAGCGTGATAGTTGCCAAGTTTCAACCCAATAACACGCAAAGAACTAGTCATAACATATCCATAGAATAATCAATACTAATTTGGCGATAGCATTCCATTAATCTTCCGTCTAAACACCTCTCAAGTTCACAAATTACATAAACAAATGCAACTCTGAGTTGAGCAACTCATATAGAAGTTTCTTTCTTTTAAAACCCCTGAAATTATTACCAAATAATTATAATTTTGGCGAGGCAAATATTATATTTTAAGCTTATATTATATAGCTTTTCTGGCAACTATATCGTTATTCCCGTTTCTATTTACAGTATGCTACCACAATTGGTCGAATAATTTACAAAAAAGCGATGAAGGAAATCCAGAAATCCATGTCATCTTTCAAGCTACAGAAAATAGTGCTTGTTGAGCAGAGATTTTCCAGCACAGTCCGAGACTGGTTGCCACTGAGTGCCTTTTGGGAGCTTTTTCCCTACCCTTCAAAAGTATTCAACAGTAATTGGGGTTTTATAGTTTAACCCTGAAACTCGAATTGTTTTTATATCTGCTATCCGATTCTCTCAACACTTAGGATGAATGATAGGGGGAACAGTAGGGCTACTTTTGTGTACTATTAGACTGATAAGGTAAAAAGCAAAAAAAAAACTAAGTTGCTCAACTAGTTAAAATTTGTGTTTCAGGTTCTGTACTTACTTTCTAACCCCAGTTAAAAATTGAATCAAAGATTTGATACATGCAAACGTAAACGCTAATCCATTGAAGGCTCCCCAGAATTATTCACGGTGAAGGTGTATTACAAGACATTCATACAGATGACGTGGTGTTGCACATGTGAGCTTTTGTTAAATTCTATTCAGGTTTATGGCTGAAATTATGAAGAAGAATAATACGCTGGAAATAGGACAAAGAACATTCAACAGCGAGCATCGCCACCGAGAGAGTGATTTTTATTATACAACCAACTATACAGCTTGCGGGTGGGGTGGGTTGAAATGATTATCACTGGACAGTTCATCTTTCTTTCAGTTGAAAGTTATTATATCAAGAAGTGTGTAAGGCACTGAATATAATTTTTTGCAGATAGTGGTGAAAACTTTAAACTTGAAACAAGTGATTTTGTGTTACACGATTAGAAGCGAGTACTGTTTCTTCGTGTTTCATGTTGATGCAATTTTTATTTACACTTCTTGATGATAAGTAGTGTCTCTTCTAGAAATGCTGCCTGCGTTGCAACTTCTGAGAAATGGTGTGTGATTGCAGCTATGGAAATTATATTTCCTGCTAAGCAAATGAGTGCAAAAGGTAAGAAAACAAGAAACAGAAATCTAACGCATGCTGATCTCTGCATCAAAATAGTTTCTGCGATTTTTGAAACTACTGGTTTCAGGACTCCAAGTCTCTTTGATGGCTCTCAACTCTAGGATTCTAGAACTTTCTCAAGTTTCAAAAGAAGCCAAGTCGTCGCATCTGTTTCTCATAGAGCTGTCTACAATTATCAATATCTCAATGATTGATCGTCGTATATGCAATTGGCAATTTACCCCATATTCAAAGCATGACACACTAAGTTCAAAAGACTATCTTGCATAAACTTAACCAAATCTTTATATATGGAAAAAAATTTCAACTGACCGCCTTATGCACAATGCATGAGAGCATATTTTTGAGGATTCTGAACTTCTTAGAGTTCATAGCTTCATTCGGGGGCATCTCTTAGGGTGACCCATGACTTCCTTAAAGTCGTGGAAGTATATAACGAGTATGCGTATCCTTTGGAAAGAGAAGGCGACTTAAGCTTTCAGCGAACAATAGCTGATGATTGGAAATGAACCACTTTGGTTTCTATGATGTGATACTATATCAAGTTAGCCTGAAAAAGAGTTGAATTTACTTGATAATGTAGCTGCTCCTATGGATGATACTGAATTTGGTTTTGATTGTGAATCTGCACGTGCCAGTTCAATTAGAAGATTGTTTTATTTGCATTCATGCCAGATCGATTGTGAAGCTCATACAGTTTCATTACCGAACTATCCATGACAAATCCTAAGCTATTCTACATTGATGTTGTTTAAAAAAATTATGGTGTATCGAAAGTTGTATCTATGGAAAAAGAACTGAATATAAAGTGGATGGGGCAAAAATAAAGTGGAACCCGTAGAAGACTCTAATATGTAAAGCAAATGAAACGCCAAATTAAACAGCACAAGCATCAAATGTGAAACAATTGTGATGAACGTCCATGTGTCAACCAATATGACATCGAAAAAATTATAAATGCGAAAAGAGTATGGCACCGTGTTGTTTCTCAAAGCACGGGTCAAGGAACCTAAACTGAAGGTTATAAATAACCGAAAGGGATTCTAAGTATTTTGATGAATGAGGACAGTTTGTAGATGTCTTCATCTAAATGAAGTAAACCAATGGGACTAAGGCTAATGCCAAGTAAGTAGCTCCGTTGGAGGCAGCAACACCTTCGTAAGTTGAAACGGCAGCAGTTGAAGTTTCACCTTCAGCAGCGGTAGTTGATTGACCAGCAACAGTAGTTTGAGTTTCAGCGACTCCGGTGTTTTCGCCTTCTGCGCCAGTGGTTGGTTGACCAGCAGCAGTAGTAGTTTCACCTTCGCCTTCACCAGCAACTGTTCCATAAACAGTTGAAGTTACGGCAGTACCTTCAGAAGTGTAGGTGGTGGTTCCAACTGGGACAGATGATGGAGCAACAGAACCTTCAGTAGTTCCATAAACGGTTGAAGTAACAACAGAACCTTCAGATGTGTAAGTGGTAGTTTTAACTGGGACAGATGATGGGCCAGCAGTACCTTCGGTAGTTCCATAAATAGTTGAAGTGACAACTGTACCTTCAGATGTGTAGGTGGTAGTTTTAACAGGGACAGATGATGGGCCAGCAGTACCTTCGGTAGTTCCATAAATAGTTGAAGTGACAACTGTACCTTCAGATGTGTAGGTGGTGGTTTTAACTGGCTTGCTGGTTGCTGGAGGGGCACCACCGGCAGAAGTTGAGACTGGGCAGTAGGTGACATATTCGGTAACGGTACCTCCAACAGTCTCAGTGGTCAAAACGGGAACGGCGGTGACAGTTGTTGGCTTACCTTCGTGATCAGTAGTGGTGATAACCTTGGTTGATTCAGGTGTTTCAACTGATGATAATGGACAGTAGGTAGTGTAGATGGTTTCAATACCAGAAACGGTCTTGGTGGTGGCAGATAAAGTAGCTTCAACGGTAGTCTTGTGGCACAAATCTTCGTGGCATGAAGTGATGGTGATGACTGAGGTAACATCAGCAGTGACAGTGGACAAGATTGGTGACGATGAAGTGAATGTAGATGTTTCACCATTTGGCAAGGTAGTGGTACCAGTTGTGGTTGAGCAATCAACAGTTTCAGTCAACACGGTAGTTGAACGAATGGTTTCGACACCGGTTTCACCGCCAGCGGCACTAGATGAAGAAGAAACATCGGCAACATCAACAACTTCGAAAGCAGAATTTGCAATAAAAGTACCATCTTTGCTTTCCAAAGAATCAGCCAATGATTGAGCGTCTCTTTTGTTGAATGGAGTTGGTGTCAAAGCATTACCTTTCATCAATCTCTTTCTAATAGCACCGGTGGAGTTGGAAGCTGGTTCTTCTTGTGCTTGGACTTGGTACAATGGAGCACCTGACGTTCCGTACAATAACCTAGCTGGAATACTGATGACAGTACCAGCATTGACAATATCGGTAAAATATTTGGTAGATTCGACAAGGGAGTAGTAGAACAATACATCGTAGTCATCGTCAGCAGTGTAAGTGAAAACTGGGGCTGGTAAGCCCGATGGGATAGTGAATGGACAAACACCAGTGTCTAAATCAACAACAGCAACAGACTGACCATCAACTAAACAAGCAACATCTTTTGACACGACAGCAGATGACAAAAAAGCTAAAGAAGTAGCTACAACAGTTGAGAATTTCATTGTAGTAGTAGTGTAGCGAGTGTGAGTGAATAAAGTTGTTAATTTTCAAAATGAAAGGAGATTGTTAAATCAAAAGGGGGGGACATACATGCGGATTTATATAGTCAAAAAAAGTAAGTTTGCAGCTTTCACTGCACTGTGCGGCCACGACGGACAAGTCTGTGCAGAAGATGGTACAAAGACAAGTGAATGCAATAAAGAGTAAAATGGTATCAATGTGTTCTCTGCATTGTTGCTGAGCTTCGATGTAGCAATGCTTTGCTACAAGAACATAGAGTCATAGTTAAAGTTTTTGCAATTGCAATTTTGTGTAAATGGCGCCACTCATAACCTTTCCATGACTAATATGCAGTATGTAGTACAAGACCAGTACTAACATAAACTTTGACAAAGAAAACAATGCCAAAACTTGTTTAGTAAGAAGTTTAAATCTTCGAAACAATAGTACAATTGTTTCCCAATTGCTTTGTCTTGATGTGAGCGATTTCTTTTGAAGAAAAAGGCACACGTTTCTCATTGAATAATGCATTTACCCAACAATAGACTTATTGCTTTGTTGGGTCGGCTTATGTCAAAGGGATTTAAACAATGAATCAAACAGTCAATGTTAGAGATTTTCAAAGTTCTTTGATTGGATTAATTTAAAGGATGCTTTATCTTGTGCAACTTTGTCGCCATCTCAGGAAACTCTCTATTTGTAGCGTAAAGCTGACTCCATGATTCTGCTGGGGAGCTTATCTCCAAGAGAACGGAAGCCACATAGATGCCTCCACAGTCTCAGCAGCAAAGGAGGGGTGGCGTATCTTACATTTGTCTTGGCCCAAAGTGGTTTCCAAAACGTTTGTGTTTAAATCTGTTTGTTGACATTTGTCCATTTTGGTCGTTATTTCTGACTAATTTGTTAGGATTGCTCTTAATTTATCAATGCAAGAGCAATGTAAATGTTTGTAATGCAATCTATAATGGTTTTGGTAATACAGTGGGATGACTTTTGAGTTTGGTTTTCGGAATTGAAAAAGTTTGCTTTTGTAACTCCTTTAAAACAATCTAGCCAGCAAAAAAAAAAAAAAAAAAAAAAAAAGACTTGAGCAAGGCTTTTCATGGAGAGTATTATGAAAGGCACTTCATCGGCAAAGGTTGCATCTGTCAGAGTATTGCGTCTTTAGCTCGAACTGGTCCCCGTTGTAATCCGTACTACCAGCATACCAATGCTGGCCGGCACACCAATGTGATATTAAAGCAACGTGTTGCAATCTGGTTTTGCGCTAGACACGTTCAGTGGAGAAAGGAGTCAAAAGTGGCACTAAATTCAATACGAATTACAAACAGCTACACAAAGATTGGTCCATCGCATTGCACGTCATCAATTATATCTTGAATATTAGTTAGTGTTCGTGCAGTTGGATCACGGAATACCCGCTGCCGTCCTTTTTCTTTTCTTGTGTTTCTCCCAAGCAGGAATGCCCTCAGTTTTTTCATTGCGGTGCAGTGAGATAAATGTCTACAATGGTTATATGTGGGTATGTCTCCACCAATTTCAAATTTTATTCGCCCACATGTATCATAACCATGGTCATTTTGTGACATAATTGACCAATGAAATTTCGGAAACGTTTTTGGGTAGCAAGAGGAAGCAGGAGGTGATAATTACCATGTAATTCTTTATGGCTTAGAATGTGGCTTAACAGCATTTACCAGAGGTAGATGCAGCTCGGCGTTTGTTTTTGTTTTTTTCTCCGTTGAGCGGTTTATTCTCTATGGATCTGGATTTAAAAAGTAGTTTGGAATTTAATCTGTGGCTCTCACCAAGCAATTTAGTTTCTAAATTGTGCCATCGAAAGGACGGGGGGGACAAGGAGATTTAATAATGATGTTCCTCGATACGAATCCGATTCCATCAAATCATATCCCTCTATCACTAAGGAACTTCATCTACAACACGTATAGCTCCCCCAAATATCTTTTCTATTAGGTAGATAGTGGATGGAATTATAATTACAAAGAGTCAACGCGTTACTTAGAAAATCTTTTTGGCTACATAATAGAATAATCGATGCATCCTGTAAGATTTCGCCCACATTCCTACAAAAGCAATAACAACGATTACAAGTTGTCTTTGTCTCTGTTCACCTTTTTTCTAGGCATCACAATCACATCGACCGCAGAAGGAGTGACAAAAAAAAAACAAAACATCGGTTCGGGTTCGGTGATCTTTTATTTACTTTCGAAAATTTTTATCTTCGTAATTGGTGCCGTATCAAACGTTTCTTGTTTGAGTACAATAGTATCTGGATATTGTGGCGGAAAACTTAAAACCAAATTCATTATCTCACCTTAGACAGAAACAAAGTATCCACCACCCCTATTTCGAGTGGCTTCACGTTTGAATGTAACAAGCTGCACGTGGTTTTGGACTCTTTGTTGGAGAGAACTGAATTACCTATAAGTTTCTGCCCTACGGTTTTACAACATGTGGTGGCTTTCGGATACGAAGATGCGACACTTTGGTTTTTCCGTAACTATCTTTTTTTCCCCTTTTCCATAAAATGTAATATCGTAGATGTATTATTTGTAAATATTTTTCTCCACGAGGTTCGAAAGTTCAACAACAATAATCGCTTTTAGAGAGCGACACTATTGTACAACTAAAATTCTGTTTATGACTCCGCTCGTGATGTCAGATGCATGGTTATCAGCAAAGTTTGGTGATGATTTTCATGATCCCCATCTACATCGAACTTACCTACTTTTTTTCGGCAACCACAAAGCCATCTAACACTTTTACATTACTCCTCATTGCTTTGGAGATTCTTCTTGTAAACGCCGGCCTCAAACTAGGGCAATTCATTTCATCTATAACATTACCTAAAACACTTCCAATTTTGCATTTACGGATTAAAGTCAGCCAACTTCTTATCACTCTTCAACTTGGCATCGATATCAAAATCATCAGAACCTGACCAATCAACTTGAATCTTACGATACTTTGACATATCAGTATTCTTCAAAAATTTAGCCCGTTCTTTACTCCATTCGTTCTGAACATCTTCGAATGCTTTGTCCCATACTTTGTCGTATACCTTTTTAATTTTAGCTTCTTCTTGTTGTCGTACCTCCTCCAATGCCATCCATTCCATATGCTTCAAATCGTCACTACTTGGTTCATAAATGTGCCAAATAACATAATGTGGTAATCCAACAACTGAATATCCCATTCGTTTACTTAATTTACCAAATGCTTCAGTCTCAGCATGCTTTTCAAAAGAAAAAGCGGGGAAATGAGATCCAGTACGAAAAACTTTGGCTTTAGTCAAAATGGATACTCCACCAATTCCATCCAAATCCATTTCCACTTCGGGATCTCCATACGGATCACGCAAGTACGCCAAATGAGGTCTCCAAGTTTGATATTCAACATAACCTTCCACTATACAAGCATCTTCATCTAAAGTTTCAGCCAATTGTAAACCACCATCACTTTCCTGCCATGAGTTCAAATCGTATGGCTGTTGATTTCCTAACCAATCCGGCAATGGACGCCATACATTGGGCACAATTACATCTTTATCATGATGCATCAAATCCTCCAAAATAGTAGGCGGTACAGTCTCAACATCGGCATCTCTCCAGTACACATACGAATGATATGGTTTCAATGCAACTGACCACAACCAATTTCTTGCCCTTGCCATCAATTTTCTTCTAGGACCTTGAGCGGCAAACCCATGTCGATCACTAAAACTTTGGCCTATGATTTGCCCAAAATCCTTTTCAAATATTTCAATTTCACCGAAATGCATTTCAGTGTTGAGATCCAGCTGAATCTCATTCAAATGTCTCATCAACTCTCCCATAGTGTCATCTTTCGAATCACTGACCAAAAATGCCAAGTCTATGAGATTATGTGGATAAGTTAATTTCTTCATATGGTTGAAAAACATTGGCAAATGTGCAGCGGCATCTCTCAACGGTACGCAAAACAATACTCGTTCATTGTATTGCCATCCATTTGGGGAGCCAGCATAATTTGCCAAGTCAAAGAACGAGACACTATCTAGTCCATTCAAGTCGGGCGTGTAGTGTGAAGACTTTAAGACATTGCTCGTTATGAATAAACATAGGAATATAAATGTCACAATGGATATAAGTATATTTCGACCCTGTCTCGATAGACGAAGAAGAAAATTGTCTGTCTTTTGTAGTTTCCCCTTTGTTTCATCATGATAGTCGTATGGCGTAACTTGCACTGACACTGGAGTAGAAACCCTTGATGGAGGCATGATTATGGTTATGGTTATGGTCTAACGAATGGCAGATTATGGATGAGAAATGGGATCGATACGGTACGTGTATGATGGCTTTCTGATGAGCGCAGTAATATCCTCTTTTATTCAAGTCTAGAGCTGTATGATGGATGCTATAATCAAGCTAGGTTGTACTTTATTAAAAAAGTGCTCTTATTAAACACGTTGTTTTGTTTCGAGTATGATCTGTTGACAGTAAACAGATTAAATTTTTTACCTTTTTTTTTTTTCTGTCGTTGATGCAGAACTACCAAATGCCGTTCCAATAATGCTCGCCCTTTTTGACACAATAACGCTTTCAACTGTAACTTTATGCAATCTGTCAAATTTGTAAAATAGGGGTCTATATAAAATCTAGCCGACTCTCTACATAATAGACACAACTGAGGTACCATCCTGGAATCTTGTTCTGAAAACACGGTTGGCATTGGTAAACATCCCCTCTTTCAAAGATACAACAATGAATTGTGATCCTTTGAATCTGGTTTTAATCAAATGACCAATGTTTTGAGTATGCGAGAGATCTAAGGCAGCATCGACTTCGTCCAAGATATACATTGGTGCCGGATTGAACTGAAGCAAAGCCATGATTAATGACAACGCAATAAGTGATCTCTGACCACCGGATAGTTCTAGTAAACTGTTTTTCCAAACAGGTCCAAGTTTGACTTTAACTTCAAGACCGTCAGTAACGTCCATCATGTTAACTGGAACCAATTTGGCAAATGATCCCGGCAACAAGTCTGCAAAGATTTGTCCAAAATCCTCAGACACTTTTTGATACGTTCCATTCAACGCTTTTCTAATTTCTCCGTTTAATTTTTCAATGGTTGATTCAATCTTTGTCTTGTCTTTTTCGATGGTTTTGATTTTCAACTTTAATGACGCCTCTCTTTTCTCATTTTCCTCAATCATACTAATCACATTGACATTCACTTTACGTCTCATGGTTTGAAATTTGTCCTCCAATTGGGCCAACTGTTCTTTTGCCTCTTCCAAATTCAAATTTTTGTGCTCTGATACCTCATGTTCCACCGCTCTCATATCCAACACCCATTCGTGATCACTCATAATCTGGTCCAATTTTTTACGCAAATCAGTTGTTGCATTTCGTGATTTTTCAAGTTCGAAATCGATAGTCTTGATCTTGACCTTCAAATTTTCAGCTCTTTTGAGTTTGGAGGCAATTATTTTCGTCAACTCATTTAATTCTTCATCTAGTCCTGCCAAGCTTGATTTCTCTTCTTCAACTTGGGCCTTAACTATGGTCAACTCTCGTTCCAACTTTGACTGATTATTGTCGTCTTCTCGATCTTTTGCCCTGAGCTCAGAGATGTTCCTTTCGGTGCTTAAAACTTGTGATTGGATTTCTTTGAGTTCATTTTGTTGTTGTTCGGTCTCCCATTGTAACACCTGGAAATTTTCAGTCTCCAAAGCCATTTCCTTTTGTTTGCTTTCCAAAATCAATTTCAGTTCCCTTATTTCCTCCTTTAGTTGAGAAATTTTACCACCCTTGTCACTGTTGAACTCTTGCATATCCCTTTCAATTTGTTTGATCTCCTTGGTAAACTGAACGCAATCCTTCTCCAATTGCAGTATCTCATTACTCAAGTTTTCCATCTCCTGCTTCTTTTCTTCATTTGATTTTAAAAAGGATGACGCTTGGTTGTTCTCTAGCTTTCTTTGGAGCAAGGACAACTCATACTTTTTCATTTCAATAACCTTTCTCATTCCACTTGTAGCTTTCATACTTTTCTCCCACTTGTCAACTTCTTCCTTGACTTGATAGAGCTCATCGTCAACAACGTTCAATTGTTTGAGCACCTTGTTGTAATCCTTCAATGCAAGTAGCAACGCAGTATTGTTTCGACGTGACCCTCCAGATATGTTTCCCTCAGGATCATACGTGTCACCCTCAATTGTGATTGACCTCGTTCTAACTTGAGGGTCAAAGGTTACTTTCTTTGCTGCGTCTGGATCCGCACATATAAACGTTGTTCCAAACACATATTGCATAGCTTTGTATATATTTTGGTCATATTCAATCAAGTTTAAAGCCAACTCAACTTTTCCCGGAGCAATCTGCTGCGCACGTTCAACAACTGCCGCTCCCAAAACATTAGGGTTAATTTTGTCCAATGGAATCATGGTGACCCTTTTTCTCAATCTACCGCGCTCCAACAATTGTGATGCCACTTCGCTTGTCTTGACAACAATATTGTACAACCTTCCACCTGCACATGTTTGCAAAGCAATCGCTTTGTCGTATGAAGATTCGGGCAACTCAAACAACTGAGCAACAACACCTTGTACCAAGCGGTCATCAAAATTTGGGTGTGGTCGCTCGTAATAAAAATCAAGACCGCGTAGATTTTGTTTCATATAGTTCAATTCTCGTAAAAGCTTTTCCTGCTGAGCCCTGAGCTCAGATTCTCGGTCGCGGATCTGATCTATATTTTGAGATGTGGATCCCATTTCTTTAGTCAACTCCGCCTCTTTTTCCGCTATGTCTCGTTCAAGGTTTTCCACATTAACCATAAATCGGTCATACTCTTCCTTTGCCTTGGCTAGCTTTGGCTCATCAGTTTTCAAGCTCTTGGAAAGATGCTCAATCTTCAACTTGTTTTGTTCGATTTGACTCGCTGATGAGCCATGTTTGTTTTTAACGTCACTAAGCTGGGAAACATAACCAGTGGAGGCACCACCTTTGGAAGATAACCCTGTACTCAATCCTGCTAATAGCTCTTGCCTTTTCTCAAATTGTTCTTTCAATATTGAGAGCTCTTTCTTGAATGCCTCGTGCTTGCCCTCGTGAACCTTGAATGATGATTTACTTTCTTTCAAAGAATTTTCCAACTCATGTTGTTTCTGTTGCAACAGTTCCAATTTTTCAGTTTCATTAGTTAGTTCCTCAGCAGTCAATCCTCTCTTTGTCCTCAATCTTTCCAACTCGTTTGTAATTTTGACCTCTTGATGCTCCAACTCATTGATTTTACCGTCTTTTTTCATATTTGCCTCTCTTGCTTGTCTTACTTGTTGCAAGTCTTGGTTCAAGTTGTTTATTTCGTGAGTCAATTTATCAACTTCCAAGTGTAATTCGGCAACTTTGTTCTCATGTTGCTCGGTGAAATCAGTGTTGTTCGTGAACAATTGTGTAAGTTTTGAATATTCAAATGCTGTCACAACACGTCTATGCTTTTCCAAAGCAGTTTCGGTGTTTTTAAACTCAATGTAGACGCGTTTGTCATTCCTAAACTTTTCAAACTTGGGCTCGATTTCTTCCAGCAACAAGGTTTTGATCTCCTTAAGCTTTGAATCCTTCTTTGCCATAACTTTCTTTGCTTTACCCTTTTTCTCTTCAAAAGTTCGAGTTCCTGCTGCCTCTTCAATCAAAGACAATATTTCGTTTGGCCGCATGTTCAAGACCTTGGTAATTTTACCTTGCATGATTAAAAAATTGGGGTTGTTAATGTTCAACTGCACAGATTGGAAGAGGCTTAGGACTGTTTGTTGCTGTGCTTTATGTCCGTTTATCAAGTATTTGGAGGTTCCACCAAGTATAATCTGCCTTGTGACACTGATCGTAGCACAAGTCTCGAACCCAATAGGTGATTTCGAGATTTCGGAGTTGTTGAAGACAATGGTGACACTAGCTTTGGTAACGCCTGCTTGTCCTCTCTTGTAAATCAAATCCTGCAAGTTGGACGCTCTAACTGTTTGCATCGAAGAAATACCAAGCACAAAACAAATGGCGTCGAGAATGTTCGACTTTCCCGATCCGTTTAAGCCAGTGATAGCATTGAACAGTGCATCCCAGCCTGATATCACAGTACGTGTTGCATATGACTTGAATCCATCAATAATTAGTTCCTCAACTTTCATTAGTGCTGAATAACTCTGTAGGTGATTCCTTTTAAATCTTTTGTTTACACATTCTTTCTGTTGTCGCATTTAGAAATCGCGTTTGAAATAAGACACTGGAATTTTTGTGTGAAATCTTTACCTCATCTCTAATTAGAAACTACATGGAGAATGATACGTCGTTTCAATGCAACCGGTACATTGGCTAGAACGACTTGTCCAAAAAGAGGACTACATTTGAGTGAGTGTCTAAGGCGAAGAGCATTGGAAAACAGCCAATCACCCAGACAACCGAATTATCTGAAAGGTTCCAAGTCTCGAGGTGGTGATACACAACTCGATGATTTTGATGCTAGAAATAACCACTCGTCATTGCGAACACAGATTAGTCACTCCAGCAAATCTCACACATTGCCCAAACAATCGCACAGTGGGATCAATGAGACCCAAGATGATTCACGTTCCAAAACGATTGATATCAGTTCAATGAGATCGTTCATCAAAGGGGGTCAAGAGCTTGCACGTGCTGAAATTGTGACAAATAAAAGGCCAAAAGAGCTGGGGAATGTCCGAAAACATACGGTACTGCCTGATTCAGCTGTTACCACGGATAATGCGGCTGACTTCACAAAGCTTGCCGGGATAATCAAGTCGAAAAAGAAGTACTTTGATATCGAGCAACCCCATTTCAACCTTGATAGACCAAATAAAGAAATTCTTGCGGATATCAAAAATCGGTCAGAGTCCACAAAAAAGCTTCAGTATCGAGGACCGTCGAGTTCGTGGAAGAACGGACTTGACAACTATAACGAACTAAAAAGCTTTTTCAAGCAACTTCCCAAATCGGCCAAGATTAATGGGAGAGTTATGAATGATCCTGTGAGAGTGGGCGATTTGGTCACTTTTGGTCACGAAAGTCTTCGTTTGTATATTGTAGCTGAAACACCCAAATCATTTGATTCACGAGTTGCCACGTTTCTCTCTGATAAGGGGGAGATTGTGTTTTCCAGCTTTTCAAACATAGCTTACCGAATACCACAAGCCATACCTGGAAAGTACATCCAAATGATTCAGCGCTTTGTTACTAAGGAGCAGAAATATTTAGATAGTCCACCCGTGGGTATACCCGACTTGAACTTTACTAGATCTGCAAAGTCATTGCCGTTAGAATTACAAAGTTCAAGTAAAATGGAAGCAACCAGTGAAACAGAAGGTGAAGTGTCAGAATATGATTCCAATGATCTTGTCATATCTCAAGCCTCGTCACAGCTATTGACCAATTCGAATGTCCAGACATATATTATACCGAATGCTGCACGGGAATTATATCATGGGGCATTAACAGAGATATCAAATTCTGCTTTTCAAAAAGTACATGAAACCAACCAAAAGTTGGAAGGTTTACATAGGGTTTTGCAAAACGATGAAACCGGTGAGATAAGTGCACCACGTTCGATCTCAATTTTTGAAATCTTGAGCAAATTGAATGCCAATCCAACGCTCACATCAACCTCAAGTATAGCACAATTGGGCATCCTGCCCAATCAGCTGGTCGACTATGATGCAAAGAATTTTCCAGCAGCTGATTATTTGTCGGTCTTGTTTGCGTTAAAGAAACAGAGTCGTTTGTGGACGATTCAGCGAGACAAAGCATCGTTCTCTCCAACAAAAGTCATAATCTGGCCGTTGGCCCAGATATCCCACGAAGATCAAGTGATCAAAATTTTACAGGGACGGGGTGTAGAGCAAATCGCTCAACATTGTGTTGCAAAACTTGTTGGCATTGAGGACTTATCCAAATCTCAACTTTACAGCGATGTGGTAGGCATGTTGAAGGAATACGTTAATGGAAAGTTTGAAAATGATCCTATGGTGTCAACGACTCTTATATCGTTATTGAGACGGGTTGACCAATTACTTGTTAAAAGAGGGAAACCAATTTCAAATGATTTGTACAAATTTGAATATTCTTTTGGAAAGGCATATGATTTGTTGACGCGATTGAATGAGGATATAAATGTCAACCCTGTCAAATGGTCAGCTGAGTCAAGTCTACCAGGGCAAAAAACTTCTTCAAGAGCCGATGCGCAGGAAACTTACTTTCAGTATTTTGACAAAGTTTTAGAATTGCAAAGGAATGAGAGAGATGATGTCGCTCAAAGGACATTGAATGATAATTTGTACCACGATGATCCTCTTGACGATAAACGAATTGATATGAGAGAGGTACCAATATATTGCATCGACGACCCAACAGCACATGAAATCGACGATGGGATTTCAATACATGAAGAGAATGGCCAATATGTAGTTTCAATTCACATAGCCGAACCCAGTTCGTACATCAAACCAGATTCAGTGGTCAGTAGAATCGCGTTTGAAAAATCATCGACCACCTATCTTCCCGAAGTTGTATTCCCGATGTTCCCACAAATGGTATCGAAACTTGCTGGGTTGGGTAATAATTTGATAGACACAAGAACTTTTGTCGTGCAGTACAAGATGAAGAAAGAGGATGTTGATGACTATATTAGTGATGTGTTGAAAGATAGACTGCAAGCGCCCGACAGTGCTCTCCTAAATAAGATCAAGACTGATATTTACGATAGCAGCGAAGTCAAGTTTGCTATTGCCAAGAGATTTCGTCAAGGGTTCACCTACGATGCGGTGAATAAATTACTCCAAGATGATTTTAAAATCAACCAGTACCGAAACCAGTCAGCTTCTGGTGATTCGGATTTTGATAATTTATTCAAATTGCAACACATTTCCTCCATTTTGTGGCGGATCAGAGAATCAAATAATGCATACACAAGTGGCCAAAACAAGAAATTGACAGTTGGACCACGCACAGCTAATGTTGTGGACGTTGATAAAGAAGGGAGTTACAGAATCCAGCTCCCCAATAGTGACAACCACATTGAAATTTCGTCGGAAAGGTCAAGCAATATATCTACGCAATTAGTCACAGAAAACATGATAATAGCCAATCACTTGACAGCCAAGTTTGCTACTGATAAAGGCATCAAAATTTTGTACCGGACTTTGGATCCAAAGTTCAATAAAGAACTATTAGACGAGTACAAGGAGCTAATTCAACAAGGAGACATCGATGTTGATCAAGAAAAATTGCTAAACCTTTATGCATTTTTGACAAGAGGAATAATTTCAGACAAACCAGAAAGGCACTTTATGATGGGGTTGAATATGTACACAAACATATCTTCACCGTTGCGACGATTTATTGATATGATTAATCAATGGAAAATCCAAGACTATTTTCTTAATAGAGTTACTGTTTCTGATGAAAGTATAGTAGGGATTGTTTCTCGGTTGAATGCCAAAAACGACATTGTTAGGAATGTTCAAAGACAATCCACGACATTTTGGCAATTGTTATTCTTGAAACTATTTAACGATCAGAATGATGGCAATTTAGCTGAGAAGTTGGATTTGAAATTGTCACTCCGATCTAATCCAAAAAAAGGAATGACTGTTGCTGTTAACTTGCAGACATTCTCTAGTGTCAATGCCCACGTTGAAGTGAGTCAAGAGTTGTTGGAAGATGTGAGCTCTGGGAACCTCGTTGTTGGGGGTTTGTTTGATAACTCAAAACTACACTTGAAAAAGATTGATGTAATTGAAAATCAAGTGGTGTTTGAATACAAGTGATTGCATTGTTGTAATATAGTTACTGTACATAGTTGCAATGTAATCTATAAATTGGCTCGTTGTTTTAGGACTTTTCATATCTCTTCTTCCAATCTAAGCCCACTTTCCAATGAATGCCATCGCAAATGCTCCCAAACTTAAATAGATATAAGCAAACAACAATTTCTTTATAGGTTTATCTCTGAAATCACCAGAATACATAAAATCAAATGCCATCAACTCCGCAATGCTATTGTAAATCAAAATTCCAGCACACGTAGCATCAAAAGTACCTGTGGTAATCAAAGAAGTCCTAGATCCGGCTGGGTATGTTTCACGAACAATCAATCCTATTCCACAAGCAAAAGGAGTGGTCAAGCTGTAAGCAAGAGACATGAGCCAAGGAACGTACCTTTTCCCCTTAGGCCATTGAGTGGTTGCAAATCTTGTTCCAAGACCTAAGCCTTCAAAAAGCTGATGAAAACCAATAGCAATATATAATGTTACGAATTCATCTCCTGCTATAGCCAAAGATAAACCAACAAAAATAGAATGCAAAACAATACCACATTCTAAAACAACACAATTCAATATTTGTTGGTATAAGCTTTCAAGTTTCGAAAGATTACGTTCGTTAATCTCTGTGTCCGATGATTTCCGTGACGCGTTGGACTCTTGATCCTCCTCCTCTGTTGGCTCCCTTGATTGATGAATGTTAGTTGATGCTTCTCCAGTAACTGATTCAAATCCAATTGGGAGGTTTCCATGCTTGTCGTTGTCAATTCTGGCTTTTGCCTTGTTGGACAATTTGTAATGAGCAACAATATCGAAGAAGAAGATGAAGAATACGGCAATTAATGCTATACCCTCGGCAAAGGGGTAATCTGTAAATGGTGGACCTAAACATTTGTTGCTCAAAGCGGCAGCTGCCTCAGCCATCAAGTGTATAAAGCCTGTAGCGATAATCACTCCGCTTCCAAAGTACCTTATTCCAGTGAAAAGCCAATCAGGTAACTTGAATTTTTTCGAATATGCAGCCACCAAGGGCGAAAATGAGCCCACGACTGAAAGGGTAAACAAAACAGGAACGGCTGACACCCTGGCTGCAAAATGTTTTCCATTGTAGAAATTTCCCTCGAGACAAGTATCGGGGGTGTTTTGTCTAGAAACTAAATTATTCATGGTTGATGATTGATATAGTAGGCCATTTGGTGGAGTCAGTTTATGTTATGTGTGGCATTGTGATGGACTATATAGCACAAGGTGTATACTTCTGAAAAGAAATTCATAGGAAAAGAAAAGGAAGGATCCAGTAACCTTAGTGTATTATTACAACTTTACTTTGAACTCAATCGTTGAAGGATTTTTGGCATGATTTACCTTTTCTTTTTCTTGCTCTAGAAAGTGGGGGTCATACATTCTCGTATGCTTATGCTTTGATAAAGTAGTAGATTTTCACAATTTGATCGTATGTCACTTTTACATAATGTAGGATGATGCAAGACAAGGCTGTTCGAAACGTGGTACAGGTAGAATGATTTAAATTTATCTTTATTATCCAACAGAAGTTTCTTTTTCGGTTAGGAACTAGAATTGATAGTTTGTTCCACTTCTACAAGGTTTTAAAACCTAAGCTCCAATTAAACGATTCCTCTATCAAAAATAGTTATCCACTGCCATTATGCCCATTTACTAATTAGCGCCATTGCAAACGCACCCAAAGTTAAGTATACGAATGCAACCAACAAATGCTTAATCGACTTGTTTTTGAAATCTCCCGAGTACATGAAATCGAACGCCATTAATTCGGCAATACTATTGTAAATCAATATACCTCCACAAGCAGCGTCAAAGACACCTGTAGTTATCAACGCCGTTCGCGATCCCTCAGGGTAGCTTCTACGTACAATTAACCCAATACCTGCTGCAAGTGGTGTAGTCAAGCTATAGGCAAGAGACATAACCCATGGCACGTACCTCTTCCCCTTCGGCCATTGAGTGGTTGCAAACCTTGTTCCAAGACCCAAACCTTCAAAGAACTGATGAAATGAAATAGCAATGTAAAGTGTGACAAAATCGTCACCAGCAATCGTTAACGACAACCCTACAAACACCGAATGGAAAACAATACCACACTCTAGTACCACGCAATTCAAGATTTTTTGGTATATGCTCTCTAGTTTTGATAAATCTCGCTTATCAACCTCCTTTATTTCGGTTGACTCATTTGTGTGTTTGGAAAAGTTTGTTTCTTGTTCAACTTCTTTTGGGATCTCATTTTGAAGGCGGCCGACTGACTCGAATTCCATAAGAGAATCGCCGTTCTGTCCTGCCTCTAAATACTCCTTTGCCTTGACCGATAATCGTTGGTGAGCTATGACGTCAAAAAAAAATATGCAAAACACCCCAATCAATGCAATGCCTTCGGCAAACGGATACTCAGTAAATGGTGGACCCAAGCATTCATTACTAAGATTTGCAGCTGCTTCGGCCATCAAATGGATAAACCCAGTTGCAATAATCACTCCACTTCCGAAATACTTTATAGCATCGAATATCCATCGCGGTACTCTAAATCTAGTAGAATATGCTGCCAATAAGGGTGTAAATGATCCCAAAGCTGAAACCACAAATAGAACTGGGACAGATGAGACTCTGGCTTCCCAGTATTTCCCATTATAGGAATTGGTACTGAGACAAGCGTCCTCGGTTTCTTGTCTTATAAAAATTGTATCCATTGGAAGAAGGCTACCAGATGAGGTGCAAAAAAGAATGTGTGATTGCCGCAGGCAAAGCCGAATTAAGGTTTTTGTTTCAAAAGGTATGTGTTATCTGATACTCTTTATATTCATTTTTTTGAATAATTAAATGAATACCCCATGTGGAATAGTAGTAGATTGGCGGTTTAAAGAAAAATTTTATATACATTAGTGATATTCTTTGATAAATTCTTGGCTTCTTTTTTGTTTTTGTGAAAATGCTAACAATTGTCAAATAAATTAGAGAAAAACCTGTTTTAGTTGTCTCAACCATGCAGTTAAAGATCGATAGATCCGTTCGTTTGCTAATAACTATTATTTGAGGGGGATATTTGCTTCGGGCACCTCAGCTCAACGCGTGCTCGGAATAGAGCGTAGGTTGTTTGCAGCAATACCCTAGTTATTGAAAAGCAGCCGTGAAGTTGAGCAAATAAACAGCGCTGATCTTGCACCACGTATCTGCGGGGCTTCGCAGGAGAAAAATGGTTGCAGCCTCAGGGTTTCTAAAGTAGTTATGGAAAGGATGTTCCGATTTATTCCGGTGAGCCAAGCAAAGAACTATAAAGGAAGAAAGGGGGAAGGTAGAAGCAAAGTGAAACGCGAGGCTTCACCTCGTGAAATGTTTACCCTGCAAAGGGGCAGTGCTGTCACTTTATTCAATCTGAATTGAACCGTTAGAAGCAGACCGATTCCGGTTTCCAAAAGCCTCCTTTCAAAGCGCAAATTTTATTTTATTTTTTGAACAAAAGTGAACGACTCTTCAGAATCGATAACAAAAATAAAACATACAATTCATTTACCCAAGTTAGCATATTGATTTAACTGCACATATCATGGATCAAGAAGAAGTGGAAACACATCGGTTTCATCAGCTTCAAAATTCCTTCTTATCTACGATCGATCATCTTCCATGCGACATTGTCCGATCACTTTGGTTGATCCAATCGTGTAACATTCAAATTGATAAACTCAAGCACCAATTGCATACCCTACTACAGAAATACCAAACCACAACAAGTATCGTGCAGAATGAAGTTGACCAAATATTTGGGCTAAAGCAACGCATACGACATTTGTTCAATGAAACGATACAGGAAGGCAAAACATTGAATAATCAAATGATCATTCACAGGATACATTTAGAAGATGAGGTTAGTCAGTTACATACTGTCAAGGACAAGCTGGTGGTTCTAATGGATGATCAAGAGTCACGCGACACATTGCGTAAACAGTTGAAACAGCATTACAAAGACCATCCATTAGTCTCCCAAGTTGAGGCAGTTGAGCAACAAAAATATTCCCAAAAGGAACGAAAAAGCGTCTCCGCTAAATCGGGTATTAAGTTGGTGTTACGAATACCAAAACAGGATGAGGTTGTGAAGCCAAAAGGAAAACACGTGATAAAAACGGTTGCGTCTCAGCTGAAACCTAAACCAGCAAATGTAAAGAATTCAGACGTGGTTACAAAGAAACACACAAAACGTATGCGAAAAGAGGAGATTGTTCCACAAGCGGAGCCAATTGAAGAAGGTGAGGATGACGACGACAAAAGGTACTGTTTTTGTAAGCAGCCTTCTCTTGGTGATATGATTGCTTGTGACAATGAATCATCATGTCCCAACGGTGAATGGTTTCATTATAAATGCGTTGGATTGTTGAATCGTGTAGATGCTTTGAAGTACACGACGGGAAAAATACCGTGGTATTGCTCAGAAGGGTGCAGAAAAGTAGGCGAGGCAGAGAAAGCAAGGCAGAAAGAGATGAAAAAACGCAAGAGAAGACGCAAGTGGTAAGAGGAAAAAGAGAGAAATTGTTTTTGATCCGTGATTGAAAACTTGATACAAATCTATACTGTTAATAGTTCCAACATACCATTAATTTCACTGGCTTCTTTGCATTTACCAATTTCCAACTCAATTTTTCGCAAAAGGGCATTGAAACTCTCTTCTAGCACGACACTTTTATCAATCATTGAACCATACATTTCCAAAATCACGGCAATATAATCACTTATAAGATTGAAGGATCTCACATCCTCAATATTTTTGGTGAACCATTGTAGCATAGGCAATAATGAAATTTCATCTCGTTCATACAATCCAATTCTCATTTTACCTCTTGTTTTCAATTCATTCAAAATGGTGATTGTATGCTCTTTGGGTAATCCTGGTGCAAAAGCACTATCCAATGCTTCGCTCCATTTGAAACTGTTTAAATATTTTTCAAATTGTTTCAACTTCCTAGTTTGAGGACCGCTGGTATTATTGACTATCTCGTATTCTTCTTCTCCCTTGTAATCTCTACCTTTCATCATTCGCGCATAGGCATTCGTTGTCTCTTGCTTTATGCCTTGCTTTGCTTTTGGTTCTGTTGTTTTGGTACGTATGGATATCAAACCGGATGTCAACCCGGCAACAAAATGTTTGTAATTTACTGGTGATACGGCACAAGTTAATACACCACCACTGCCAAACTTCCATCCAAACTTGACATCCCAGTTTGTGGTATTGTAGTCAAACACTTTGACATGGCCATCCAATGAACCAATTAACAATCCCTTCTCCTTTGTATCGTATAAGCATGTAGTTGATTTGGTGAAATTGTTCAATTGATGAATTTGTGAATTCCTAGTCAAATCCCAAATCTTTGCATGTGGGCCCCCAGCACTAACTATAGTGCTTGAATTAATGGCGAGTACATCTTCAACAGGGCTTTCTTGATGAAAAGAAGAGATTGCGCCTGATGGATCTCTGGTATCGAACAACCGTACCATACCATCATAACATCCAGTTACTATCAAGTTTGAATCTCCTGGAACGAAGTTTACATTTCTTATATAATCACCATGATGCAGCTCATCGAATGATTGGACGGGTCCTTGTGACGTTTGCGAAATATCCCACACTCTTAATATACGATCATCAGATCCAGTGATTAAATTGGAGCCAACAGTTGGATGAAATTTCGTAACATGGGTAGGATGCAGTGATGGGTTCAAGCTGACTAGTAAATTTCGTGGTTGATAACTGTCGTATATAGATACAAGACCACTAGCATCTGATGCACAGAGCAATTTCCCATCGTATCGAAAGTTGGAAGAGTAAACCACATCTTTAAACCTTGAAAATGTTTTGATTATTTGTCTTGTTTTTGATGAGAATATTTGTATCCTAGTGGACGACACAACTGCAAAATCATACGGCGATGCTGGATTAAATTCAATGTGGTTTATTGAATGATTTTCTTTGATTAATTGTGGACTGATATAACTTCTCCAATACCTTTGCTCGGGCGTGGTTTGTGAGGCTAATGTTGGGTTTCGTACCTGTAGTACCCCTTGCCTAGCTGATGACATGATGAGGTTAGTTTGGAGAGCCCTTTTGATGTAGTTGATGGTCCGAACTACTTTTTTTTTTTTTTTTCCTTTAGAAGCGAAGACCTTCACGTGATCCAATGAAGATGATGCAGCATACAGATTTTCTTCGAATTTTGCAACAAGAGTCGCCCAGAAAGGGTGTCACTACTCTAGGCACTAGAATGAGCAAATTGAAAAAGAAAGGGTGTCACATCCACTTTCTCGCGCCTGTTGCTATTTCAATATATGATCGAAATTTTGAAAACAATGATTTTCAACAAAAATTAGTATCGTTTTCAGTCAAAGAGTTGTATACATAAGGCATATTTGTTACAAAGTAAGGAATTGATCCCATTTTTAATATTCATTTGCAAACTTGCTGTCACACAGTCGAGCAACTATATACACCAATAGCTGAACCATTGCTATACGAGATGTGCAACTCTTTGCGAATCATGAAATTCATCACGGACTAACAAAACTTTCCTACGTTGCGTGCGCAAAGTATTTGTTTTACACAGTTTCCTGTAAAGGCCTATTTTGTAAAGGGTGTCTCACCGCGGATTCCACTATTACGAACATCAAAGAGCGATGGAACTATTGTGATATGTTCCCAGTGGTAGTGCAGTGGGCCCAAGTATACAAATAACACAAATTGTGGCCAATTTTTGAAATACCCAACAAAAGTTTGCAGCTGTTACTTGTGAAATGCCTAAAGAATTTATCGCAACGGTGCACGCTTGAAGTATCGACTTTCTATAAGGTATAAGAAAGCGAGCTCTTTTCCCTCAACTTTTGGAATTTATTCCCTAATTTATTCACGCCCCCTTTTCACAAAGACAATACAGCTATTTATCGAGTAAGGATAACACCGATACCTACACCGTCAGTGGCAACCAAACTCAATGCAGAAGTTGAGCATTCTTTATTTCCTTTAGTATCGTCTTAGTAATAATGTAGTCAGACTGTGTATGTCACGATATAGAATTAGACTGTGCGTGTCCACTTTATCAAGATTACACAAATCTCCTTAACAAATTGGTACATACACGATCTCTAATTTGCCCTTTTCCTTTTCTTCAAGAACAAACACAAAAAAACACAATAGTTAACCAGGGCGGTTGTACACATTGTATTTCAATCTAGTGGCGCACGGCCGGTTAGCCACGGGGGGCAATTTTTACAACACAAAGTGAATTTAGATGGCATGATAATTTGATTTCACTTACAAAGGTGATACTACACTGAGGATATGATGAAGATGGTACAATCTTCTTGTGAAAAAAACACTTTCGTTTACAGGTGCTTCAACCGTCGGGCTCTCGCATTCAAAATTCGTTTAAATTTGACGTGTAAGCTCAGTGGTAATGCAAATACGATACTTTAGTTCAGTCTGACAAAGTTTAGCTTTCGTGCATGAGCTGTGTACATTTTACTATTTATAGAAAATCAAACATACAATTTAGTTTTACCAAATCAAAAAAATAATTGTCAACACACAAACTATACGATTACTCCGAGACCACTGTTGGAAATACCTCGTTTGTGCAAGATTCTTAAATAGATTTGCATCGAAGTGCACCTTTGTAAAATTGAGTGATACTGGGATTGGCGTATAGTCGAGCAACCACTGATCACACTAGGTAAGCCTCCAATGCCTCTTCGACCCCACCCACTTCAATTAAGCAAACAAGAAAGAAACGTTGTGTTCGCAATGCATTCACACTTGACGCAGGAGGCTGCGAAGGGCATTTGGTGCATCTGCAAGATGTTGAGCACTTAAATAAAGGTACACAAATGCAAAATCTTTTCAGGGCCGTAGGCTAAACCAATGCGGAACAAAGTGAAAGGACCTGAAAAGAAACAATGGACGAAGTAAGAGACGTGTTGTTGAGTCCGTTTAGGTAGAAACGTTTTGAACTTTAAACCTCGAGGAATGTGCATAAATTAATATATATATATATATATGTATCACAATTACTCTTTGACTTGAAAATCGGTCGTAAACAAAACGAGGTAACATAATATATATTCATAGTGTACGGATTGTGAACCCCTAACCAATATACACAAGAATACGATATCAAAGGCAAGACAGCATTTTTCAATTACCTTGCCCATAGGAAGTTCAACACCAGCGGAGTTGAACAGTCCAGAAGTCTCAAATCCACGACAATTGATTACTAACTGAGCACAAGCTTGGTAATAAAGAGAGAGTTGAAGAGAGTACCACTTTATTTCTACTTAAAGACAAGAAAAGGCCACTTTTACCCTAAGAAAAGACTTAAACTGCAAAGGCGACTTACTGAGACCTATCCATTGCCTGCAACGCAACCATATTGCAAAATACTCACACAAACTTGCACTATCACTGCTACTGCTACCACTAGTACCCTGCCACGCCTTTGACTACTGATCAAGTGCAGATTCCATCAGTTGTCTCAAACAAGCTTTTTTGTGTATTACAATACACAATACAATACAATACAATACAATACAATACAATACAATACAATACACTCTCCACCCGCCTGAGGCACACCATAGAATAAAAAAAAAAAGCAAAAGAAAAAAAGAAATACACACAACAGAAGAGCAAACTACGAGGGAGAAAAGCGGAATCCGAATTTATAAATATTATACAAACACAGTTGGCATCAAACACATACGGAAAGACACCCCTATTCACCACACACAAGTACATATCATCATCACAGTATGAGTGAAGGGTCAAGCAAAGACGACACGCAACAACGATTTGAAAAGTTGAGTCTAGATCGGGATGCAGATGCCAGAAGTGCTTCAGAATCATCCGTTTCATCAACATCAACATCAATAGCTTCCGCATCTGTATCTGTACCTGCATCCGCCCCATCTATGGCTCAACCACCTGTATCTTCTCCACCTATAGCACCTTCAACAGTACATACTCCATTGAATAGTGACATACAAGCCAGATTATTGGCTTTTCAGCAAAAACGATCAAAGCCAGCTTCGGAACCAATGAATGTTTACAAACAACACAATGCAACGGCACCAAATGTGTCAATGGCATCACCTACACAGCTGTCACTTGCACCACCGGCACCTCCTCCACATGCCACCGAATTCAAAAGTGACTCAAAATTGGAAACTTTGTCCAATGTTGATCAGGAGATTGGAACTACTTCAACTAGCAAAAACCAACTTGACATCCCATCGGCAACATCTAGCAATCGAGATTTTGCATTAGACTCTAAGAATGCAATAAATTCAGTTAATTCCAATTCTCAACTTGCGAATGTGCCCCTTAGGAATTCAACTACTTCAAGTAGAGGTATTCCAGGACAAACTCACGGCCAGATATCGAGCCCCAATCTGAACCCTGCACAATCTCCAAACTTCAAGCCACAAATGAATATACAAAAGAAACCGTCGCTATCCCAAAGACGAGGAATGAAGTTAAACACCAATGCGTTTCCATTTGGTAGTCCACCAATTTCATCAGAATCACCACCATCAGCCGCAATGTCACCAACTTCGCTAGATGCATCACTCAGCCTTGATACAGCAGTTGCCAGAACACCAGACCGTGAGCAGCCACTGTTGGGGACTACAGGTGTGGCGTCATCCACTTCCACTACTGGTGGTGACACTTTAGCAACATCTAATGTAAACTCCTCCACAGCACCATCTTCCACAGCACCATCTTCGACCACATCAACTCCATTTGCAAGCACGATCAATTCCAAACTAGGTACACCCAATGAGTTATCGAGACGATTATCTGAACGGAAAAAGAAGCCCAATTTCAAGCTTAATTTGGATTCACCAGGAAGCAATATTCCTTCAAGAAGTAGTAGTTTGGGCAAGTCCAATTCCTCCGGCCCATCGAGCGATAATAATAGTCCTCAACAGCAAGAGAAAGAACCGCAACTACAAGGTCTCTTTGCCAATTACTCGAAATATATCGACATCAAATCTGGTCAATTAAACTTTGCGGGGAAAGCGTCGTTACATTCCAAAGGTATAGATTTTTCATCAGGTTCGTCTTTCCATATTTCTTTAGATGAATTTGAGTACTTGGAGGAATTGGGACGAGGAAACTACGGATCAGTCTCCAAAGTTTTGCACAAACCTACGGGCGTTTTAATGGCCATGAAGGAAGTGAGATTGGAATTGGATGAAACAAAGTTTACCCAAATTTTGATGGAATTGGACATTTTACACAAATGCGATTCGCCATACATTGTCGACTTTTATGGTGCTTTTTTTGTTGAAGGTGCTGTTTACATGTGTATTGAATATATGGATGGTGGCTCACTCGACAAGATTTTTGGTAATGATATTGGAGTGCAAGATGAAAGTGAATTGGCATACATTACCGAGTCCGTCATACGTGGCTTAAAGGAACTTAAGGACAAGCACAACATCATTCATCGTGATGTTAAACCAACAAATATATTGGTCAATTCTCAAGGCAAAGTCAAACTTTGTGATTTTGGTGTTTCGGGCAACTTGGTGGCATCAATGGCGAAAACTAACATCGGGTGTCAATCGTACATGGCGCCAGAAAGAATCAAGAGTTTGAAGCCAGATGAAGCCACATACTCTGTCCAGTCCGACGTGTGGTCGTTGGGATTAACCATTTTGGAATTAGCCGTGGGCCACTACCCTTACCCAGCAGAAACTTATGATAACATCTTTTCTCAATTGAGTGCAATTGTCGATGGCGAGCCTCCCAAATTAGATGCATCTCGATATTCAAAAGAAGCACAGTTTTTTGTCAAGTCGTGCTTGAATAAGAACCCCGATCTAAGGCCGTCCTACGGTGGTTTGTTACAACATCCTTGGTTGGTCAAGTATAGAGACCAACCCCAACATTTGGACAAAACAGTACAAGAAAGATTGCACCAGTTGAAACATGGCCAGGCACCTGTATCCGTATCTGAGTCAAGTACAACAGCATCAGCATCAGCGGTAACGCCATCTGTATCCAAAGCCAAACCAGCAGCTGCAATCCCACAGAGAGCAAACAATGCCGAATCAGTTCATTCATTATTGAAAAAGAAGGTACGTGCTCCAGCATTACATAGAGGTGGATTACCTCAAACTAATAATAAAAGTTTCCTACAAAACTTGAATAAAGAGACCAAGGGTGGTAAATAGTATAGAAGAGGATGATTTTATAGAGCAGTATATAGAAATTGATTTAATTAGATCGATTAAATGCGATCGAAGCAAGACTTGCAATTTGAAACAGTCGATACGTTACGCACCTCTCCAAATCCTCTAAATTCTTATAAATATAAACTAAATATCAAAATTGCAGCTTATAGCATCTTTGACATAAATGGGCCATCCAATTCGTATCCCAATTTAGCATAATAGTTTCTTACACCCACCCCGGAAATAACACTAATCTTCAGCGATCCGTGCTCTTCTTTCGCAATTCTTGCTGCTTCTTCCATCAACAAAGTTCCAAAACCTTGATGTTGAAATTTCCTTGGATCTCTTGAATGCAAAGGAACAACAGATCCATAAACGTGTAGCTCCCTCACTATTGACGTCTGTTGTCCGGTAAATTCTTTTCTGTAAGTGTATTTTTTACTAGCTTTTCTCAACCGTAACAACCCAATGAGGATATCTTGCTTTGGATCTTCATAACTTAAAAAGGTTTCCCAACCACCATTAGCATAGTAGTCACGACGAATCAATTCAACTTGATCGGGCACCACTTTGTGATGAACTTCTTGTATACCAACTTCACGAGTACGTACATCACGACATGATGTACCGAAATCCTTCATTCTTGCCAATGCCAACTCACGTAGATTACCATTTTCAACACCAGAAGTAACCAAGGGCATGGGGATATCTCTTTGTACACGATAGATACGAGTCCATGGAGGAACCAACGCCAAAATTCTAGCGACTAAATCAATCAATGCATTCGCATTGTAAGATTTGTATAACCCTTGCTTCCACAACTCGTATAGCCCAGTACCTCTAATCACCAATGTGGGATACAATTTTAAACCATCAGTTCTGAAAGCAGGGTTTTCGAAGTACTCCTTAAACTGTTCTAAATCACGTTCCATTCCAACATTGGGCAAATCAGGCATCATGTGACTAACAACTTTATAGCCAGCATCTTTGGCCACTGCAAATGTTTCACACACAGCTTTAACCGTGTGTCCTCGGTTGGTGTCTCTAGCCACATCCTCATAAACACTTTGCACACCAATTTCCAAACGTGTACATCCATATTTCAACATATCACTCAAATGAGTTTCAGTACAATAATCCGGTCTAGTTTCAATTGTGATACCAACACATTTGGTTTGTGATTGTTGAGAAAATTCTATCGCCTCATCAATGCCTTTACCATTGAATCCAGTAAGGGCATTATGCAATTGTGTGATGAAGTTCTCTCGGTAATCAATAGGTAATGACATAAAAGTACCCCCCATGATGATATACTCAACTTTGTCAATTGAATGTCCCAACAGCCTCAACTGATCAACTCTACCTCTGGCTTGCTCATAAGGGTCATATCTCGCTCTAATAGCCCTCATTGATGTTGGCTCATAACCAGTATAAGACTGTGTTGAATATTCAAAGTCAGAATCGGGACCACCAGGACAGTACACACATATGTTACCGGTATATGCAATATGGGGACATCTATGTGGTTTACACATGACAGCAACAACTGCGATTCCTGAAGCTGTACGCACAGGTTTAGCTTTCAATTTGGGTATGAGGTATTTCTTATGCTGATCAGGTATTGAAGATATGATATCCGTTAAGCGTGGCTGACTTTTAAGCTTGTGTTTTTTGGCATATCGAGTGATGAGTCCATTTAAGTTTATATCTTTTGATGATTTCAATGACGCAACCAAATCGAGAGATATATCAGCACAACATTGAATGAACCTTTCCTTTTCAGGAACCTGCTTTGTCTTATTTTGAGATGGCATGTGAGTAGCTTTTTGTGGATTTTGTACACCGGGTGTTGGGGAGGGAGTAGGGAATGTGATATTGTTAGATTATTGTTGATTGAGACTCTATTGGTCATCGCAGATGACTTAAATCTTTTTTCTTTTTAGATTGTCGCAAAATAATTTCATTCAATTGTCGCAAGATAATAATTTATGTCATTTGGTAAATTTTTCATTACGATTTTTCATCAGTTGTAAAGAAGCCAGGCACACAATCTTACAACTTGAAATATACTTACGATGCTAGGTTTGAGGAGAGTGACTGACATTGGTGCTATTAAGCCACTTCATATTACGCAACGGATAACTCCCATACTTCGATTATCCCCACAGGTAACATACTACTCCACCAAAGCAAATGACTCTGATCCTCCAGCTAAAAAGAAAAAGCAAATGAATATTGCAAACGTTCCTCTTGCTTACATTGGAGTTATGTCGGATTTGTACATTCCACCACGTCTTTTCAACTACTCCCCATTATCATGGCCCAAATTGATGTTGCGTCGATTGCTTACGTTTGCATTTAATACTTATAACGTCATCAAATATAAACGAGAAATTGCTCAACCATTACAATTCAATGAATGGAAAGACAAAGCTATTGAGAATTATGTCAAGACGAATAAGATTTTTGCTCAGGCTTGTAACAATTTCACATCAACTACGTCGTCACTGCGTGATGCTTCCAAATTTATCAATTTGAAATTAAATCAATGCTGTGGTAAACATTTGATTGATGTGCTCAATTTAAGAGCTGCTAATTTTCAACCGAATTACAAGATTACCTGGGACTTGAAATCTATTGATGCCAACCCCAAGATTAGCATGTTTAGTGTTATTCCCGATCAAGATGGAATTGGATGTTATGTACAATTTATCATGAAATTGAAAACTACCCAACATGTAACTGTGTCAGAAAGGGTTGGCGGTAAGTTGATTCAAGATGTTGAAAGTCAAAGTACTGATTACCTCGTGTACTCCATGAATCCATTCAATGGACAAATTTTGTTGGTGGGTAAATTATTTGAAAGCGATGATAAACGAGGATTGAAGCCTGAGTTGGATGCTTTTGATGCCCATGCGATGCAAAAGTTTGTTTTGAAAGCTGCTGATATCTATCGTGATGCTCCAAAGTGAAGAGAGAAGAGAGGCACAGTCTACCTTGTAAATAGAAAAGGAGAACCAATTGGGAAGGGGGGCGGTTCACCAATTTGATTCCGACCTGTAAACAATTTAAAGTAACACCTTTTGAATTGAATCCTACCTAATCAATAAACTCTAACCTATAAAATAAAAACCGAAAATGAAATCAAACAAATTTTTTTTTTGAAACCCCTAAAGTCTCTAGCTTTATCGATAAACGGATAACAACACTTGCAAATCAGCTCATACTGAACCTCAAGGACACGTAAAGCCACCATGCGAATATCACTCCATAAGGAAAACATCTTCATGAGGCGTTCCTCTTGGCTTTCCATCGAAATCGCTACGTTCATTGATTTCGCTACACTCAATTCCTTCAAGCAAACCACGCAAGCTTGGCCGACTGTTTAATGTACCGCTTTGTGATCTTGAATCACGTCGTTTCAATTCTTGTGGGGTCAAGATCACATCAGCTAATAAACCAGGTAAAAAATCTCCCTCAAACACATCATCGGTGAAAAGTTGGTGTTGGCGATGGCCGATATCGAGGCTGCCATTGTGATTCCGACTGTAATTGTGCTCGTCACTCGTTGCCAACTGTTCATCTTCAACTCCCTCATCTTCTTCATCATCAAAAACTGGCGAAGTGAGGGACATGTGCTGGTACAGGTATTGCGAGATATTTGGTTTTACTGGCAAGTTACAATCATTGGTTTGCGATATCGCAGTTGATTCAGCAGAGTTTAGCGAAAACCGGGACGTTGGTGTGGTTGCTGAAGGCGTTGAAGATTGGATATTGATGCCAGAAGTTGTTGATATCTTAGGAGGTGAGATAGTTGTCTTTACCGTGGGAAATTGTCCACCAGTTGAATAAGACCGGCGTACACCACTTTGCAGCTGAGGCGCTGGTACGTTGAACGCATTTGCTTCCGTAAAAACGTTTGAAAATGTATCGGATCCTAAGCTGTGCGGATGATTGTGAGAGCCCACTCTTCTATGTTGGACACCCCATTGTGCATGATAATCAACTGGTTTTGCGTATTGCTCAACTGGTGACCAAGAGAGAGGCTCATTTTGAGAAGTTGTTGGGATCCCCTGTTGCGGTTGGTTGCAAAATCTCGAAAGACTGTCATCTGTTAGAGAGTCGAAGGAAATTGGAGCCTCTTTTTGAGAAATGTTGCGTGGCTGGGTATAAGTCTGCTGTTGCTGTTGACCGAAATAAGAAAACACAGGTTGGTGTGGATGCCCCTGCTGCTTTCCTTTGTAGCTATTATAGTATCCAGGGTTTTGAAATGCATTAATTTCAGCTAAATTTGTATCTGGTGGAGAAACACTGCTATAACGTTCTCTGGTTACGGTGTCACCTTCCAACCCTCCAAGTCTTCTGTAGTCATACTCAGGTGAGGTTTTTCCATGGCCTTGGTTTGTAGGGTAGTGCGAGCCATGACCGTTATTGAACTTTTGTTGCTTGGCCCCGTAGTTGTGTTTAGGGTAACCGTCACCCCCATTATTCCAATTATGGTCCATAATGTTCCTACCGTTGACTCTAGTTCCATCAGGTAAATAGTGAGCCAAAGCACATTTCAAACCAAATTTGCAATTACCTCGTAAAAAGTACTTACAAGGCAATTTATCAGCAGCCAAAGCTCCTTCAATATTATGAGAAAACGGACATGAATCACCAGCTTGACAATTTCCCTGCTTAAAGAATTTGCAGGGAACATGACTCAAATTTTTATTAGCATTTGACGACGATCCATTTGTGACAGGCACAGTACCCGGTGGACCAGTATTTGGAGGTAAATCAGCACCTAATGAACTGAGATCAAATGCATGACCAAGTGGTTGGCGTGGTTGTTGTTTATCATTAAAACCGTCAGTTGTGGCGTTGGGATGCTTGTGAAATTTGAAGTTATTATTGTTAATGTGACAGTGATTGTCCAGTCGAAACAGGGCAGCCTTTGATTGGGGCATGACCTAATGGGTGTTACTATTGAAGACTTTGGCAAGCTTGTGGTTAAAACAGGCGGGGGAGGAAAGGGAATAAGTGAATAGGAGTTGGTTTTGATCTTTTCTTTACTCTTCCAATTTGTCCCTTATCTATGTATATATACAGAACTATTATTTAGTTTCATAGATAGGGAAGGGGGAGATCACAAAACCGTTTTAGAAAAAGAAAAAAAAAAACTGTGGATCAACTTATGAGCAAATAGTAGTTGAAACACAATAGAATAGAACAAAAAGTGTGTATAGAGAGCATAAAGAGGTAGTAAACAAGAGAGATTGATAACTCCCGTTGAGCTATGACTTAGCACTGATATATGTTAATTACACAGTTTATGATACTTTCATGAGTCACGTGTTGTTTGTTCTTATTTTGGTTATCAGAAAGTGATAGTTGCATCTAGACTAAAGTATCAATGGCGGCGGTGGTGGAGGTGGCTTACCTCTCATAAATCCCTCAACTGATTACCAATAGGAAAAACAGAAAACTTTTTATTGTTGTGCACTGCCTTTAGCGTGCATTATGCATATATGGCATTATATTCTTGCATATCGAAGGCTCTATCTCAATACCTTCGGACTACGAGTCGAAACAATAGTTTTGTAAGACCAAAACATCAAGTTCCAATCCAGAGAGCTCAAGATGGACGAAGATATTGGAATAAATTGAAATTGAAATTGTTTCATGAAAGCAATATCAAAACATTTTTTTTTTTACATAATAATTGTACCATAGTATTATATAATCAACTCCTTTCCCTTATTCACTGACCTTATCTTGCTTCAATTTATTACACAAAACCACCATGCTCCAGCATCAGCACATAAGCTTCCACATCTTTACTAGTCGCTTTAGCTTGAAAATAAATGTATATTGTGGTTTTTCCTTTCCCGTTTTCGCTTATCAAAAAAGCCAACAATAACAGTCTTCTTCGATGTGATGTAAACCATTTTTCGACTAGTTTTGAAACTTTGGTAGGAGGTCTAGATGCGCGTCAACAATATAGTTTATCTCTAATATCATAGATTAGGCCATTCACCAAAACTAAAATGCCAATTCAATAGTTAAAATGAAATAAAAGAAAGAGTGAGTTACCACCTTGGTGGTATTTGAACCGTTACACATCTATTCGACTAATTGGGTTAAAAGTGGGCTCTTCCCAGGTAAAAAAGAGGGGCGGAGAGAAAAAAAGAGGGAGGGGCTGTGGATGCACGCTCAACTGAATACTTTTTTAGGCTTCGTCTACACTCGTTGTCATGACAATTTAGTCAGGGGCTACAAACAATGGAAATTATATGGACAACCAAATTTCAGTTTCGGAAAAACACAAGATCCAAACAGTACGGAGTTTACGAATCAAATGAGAATAGCTCTTTCCCTTTTTTTAACTTACACTAACTAACAACAACGATACACACACACTCCCTCTCCCCTTCCTTAACGACGATCACTGGATCCAATACCCCTCTTACCACTAAACAAATGTTTAGGTAATGCAGCAGTTGAATGTCTATCACCTTCACCTTGTCTAGCCATTCTATTTCTTTCTCTTCTTTGGATCTTGGCCAATCTTTCAGCTTGTGATCTCATTGCTCCATCACTAACACCATCATTCAATCTATCAGATTGGGAAGCAGCTTGCTTCTTCTTGGCCAACTTCCTGGCTTTAATACCTTGGTTCTGTCTTAATATATCGACACCTGATGCTTTACCTTCATCAGTGGCTTTCCTCTTTTTCCCAATGGTATCACGCAATTTGTCAGTATCATAGCCAATGTTGTACATGTGTTCCTCCAAATCACCAAATGATTTCTTGACTTGATCTCTTGGCATAATCGCCTTATTTTTCAATGATTTTCTATTTCTACCTTCAATTATCATTGTCTTTTGTTTATTCCTGATCCATTGTGCCTTGTCTTTGATGTCTTGTATTTCTTCTTCAGTCATGTCCATGTTGGCATCATTGGTATCATCGTCATCAGAATCATAAAATCCCTCTTGTTCTAATCTTTCTTCTTCTTCTTCCAAGGCTTGCAATTTAGCAGCGATATCTGGATCCAAGTAATCATAAACATTTTTACCATCCAATAACTCAGGCATGGTGTCTTGCTTCCACTCCTCATCGTCCAAAATATACTTGTCTTTCAAGTTAATGTTAAAGACACCAGCACCACCGTTTTCAGCTTCATAGTCTCTAGCCAATTTTCTTCTATTTGGATCATTTGGATCATATTTGAGCACATCTTTAGCTCCTTCTGGTATATATGGCAACCTCTCGACATCGTCTCTTTGTTGCGGTTGAGCAACATGAATTTTATTCAATACGTTATTGACTCTAGCAGTTCCCTTTAATTTTTGCTCAATTCTAGCCGTCAACAACTTCTCACAAGCATGGTTACGCACTTGCATAACATTATCCTCTTCATAGCACGAAGTGTGCATGATTTCAACACCAGGTACAGTTTTCAAAGTATCCAACATTTCTTGCTTTTCAACATCTAAATCTTCAACTTTGATAATATCAGACTTGTTCATAACAACCATGACTGATTTATTAGCAAACAAGGGCTTAATTGAGTGGAATAATTTCACTTGTGCTTCAATAGAAAATCCACACTGTTCACTCAAATCCATAAAGTACAATACACACGACCTCAAATGTGCAATAGCATATATACTCTGCATTTCGATGTTGTTCATTTCTTCGGTTGGACGGTCCAAGATACCGGGAGTATCAATAGCTTGGAATCTGAGATATTTGTAATCAAAATGGCCGACATACAATGATTTTGTAGTAAATGCGTATGGCTGCACTTCAACATCTGCCTTGGTTATACATCTCAAAAATGATGATTTTCCAACATTTGGATAACCACAAATCAATAATGTACGAGTGTTTGGGTCAATACTAGGCAATCTGCCCAAATGCTGTCTCACTTGTTCCAAATAAATAAATGGGTCCTTCAATTTTTTAGTTATAGTGGCCATACGACCCAAAGCTGCTCTCTTCAACTGTTTACACTGATACAATGACTGGCCAAATTTCAAAAGACGAACATAATCTCTGCTCACTTGTTCAATTAAAGTTTTGGCCTTGGACACTGCTGCTAATGAAACTTTATAATGATTTTTTTCATACAATGTATCCATCAAATCACGATGAAAAGGGTGTACATCATTAATATTGGGGAAGCCACTTAATAAATCGTTGAACTTTTCAACAAAACCTTCTGCAGTGAATTTGACTTTTCTCATGTAAAAAGCACGAATACGAGTGATTTTGAACCCTGGTCTAATGACCGTGGGTGTTTTTCTTTGGGTACGGTTCAATATTATATCCAACATATCGTTAGATGTTGGTACCGGCGGTATATCCTTCCACGACAACTGCATCTTGAGTCTGTAATTGTTGTTGATAAAAGTGGTATATCTTGGATGAGTTTGAATTTGAGGATGAGATGAGGTCTCTATTTTTTTTAAAAAAGGAAAAGAAAAAATCTTTCTCAAACCCAAAAACTGTCGTGTCTGAAAATAAATTGTTGAGACATTATTGGGTTTCAACTACAACAATGCTATTATATACAAATTCTATTACATGTAACTTTTACTAAGATCAATCTCAACTCATTGAAAAATCTACTTTGAAGGTTTCGATTCAGTGGCTTGTTCAATTTCCTTTATAGCAGGTTCAGCAGTCTCCAAAACTTCATGCTCAACAATTTCAGTACTGTTCTCCTTATCATCATCATCATACAATTCCTCTTTATAGTGTTCCGGGTGCTTTTTGAAACAAGTTCTCATGTTTTCAAACTTCTTGATACAGTCGATACCTTTAGGTTCAGTGTCTGAGTAGATAAAACAAGAAAATGCTTCTTTAAACTCCTCTCCACATGGTCCATGTGCCATACCACCCAAGCAAGGGCAATCCCAATTGATTTCACCAGTCTCTGGATTATAAGCAGCACCTTGGTAATTATTTTCCTCAGATGATGATGAGGAGTTATTGTTGCTGTCATTCGACTGATTTCCTGATTTGTTGTCATTCAGCTTAGAATCGCTTGACTTTTCACTCAATTTTTCCTTCTTTTCCTTCTTTTCTGAAGCTTCGGCCTCTGGTTTATCAGCAAGCGCGTCTTTGTTTTCCTTAGTTTTTTCCACCTTTTCAGGATCACTGGCTTCGTGTCTACTAGTATCGTCATCCAACTTCTCAGCGGCTTGTTTGCCAGTTGATGAGTCTGATGAAACATCTTTGGTGTCAAGAGCTCCGGCTTTTTTAGTCAAATCGGTTTTCAACTTTTCAATGTCCGCAACTTCTTCGGAGCCTTTTTGCTCTTGTAATTGCTTTTGCTCGGTTTTGAACTTTTCTTGATGCTTTTCAGCAGCGGCAGCTCCTTCTTCGAAATTATCTTGAATGCTTTCGGCCACTCCTAAAACTGTTTCATTCTGGATCGAGCTAGACCAGGATAAGTATCCAATGGCAACAGCCATTGGCACAATCATACCAGCTGCTAATTTTGTATTAACATTATTACGTGTGGCGGAATTTCTTGTAGCATAAGTTCTAGTAAATCTTGCACTTTGACGAGCAATTGCAAATCTTGTAAATTGTCTAAGCATATCTGTTGCGTTGAGGCGACTTCTCTAATTCTATGTGTCTTAGTAATGGGGATTCGATGAAAAAAAAAAAAATCACTCTGAACAGGAAATATAATTGCGGAACAGCAAACGTTCTCGGTCCAAAGGTTTTTGCACAATCCGGTGATATATCGGAGATGGAGAAAGTGAGATATACGATCACTTGTTTTGTCTCCTTCAAAGACATGGCATACACCTCATAGAGCTAGTACGTCCACTGCCATCATTTTTTAAAGCCTACAGTTATCTGTACCTACACCTGTGTTACCGTTTAAATTATTCTACTCTTCTCTACCTTACTCTACTCTACTCTACTCATTGTGATGATACACCAAGTAATTGGGCAATCCAACGACTTCATAGCCCAATCTTTTTGCCATTTTAGCAAATCCTTCCGTTTCAATCAAGTGGTAAAATGGGAACGATGGGAACATCGCCCCATCCCTATGAACATCGGCTTTCACCATGACCGCTCCGCCACCAACACCATCCAACGCCATTTCAGTGTTAACATCTTGATTCGGGTCGTAAAAGTGCGCCATCAAAGCTCTGTACGTGGCCATTTCTGAGTATCCCTCAACAATGATTTCATCATCACTCAAACCAGCAGCCAATTTCAAACCTTCTTCACTTTCAACCCAGTTGTTGTAGTCATATGGTCTGATCGACTGCTGTTGTTTCTCTTCGTCATAGTATCTTTGGTACACATTGGCTGACAAAACTGGCTTATTATGGGCAACCAAATCTTGAATCAAGTTTGGAGGGGTCTCAACTATATCAGCATCCAACCACAAGATCCAAGATGTCGAAGGCGAAATGGTGGAAAACACTAATGAGTTTCTTGCCAATGCCATCATTGATCTCCTTTCCTTTTGCACCTTGAAAGCATGTCTATCTTTTTCCAACTGACTACCCAATGAGTTTGAGTCTTGTCTCAACAAAGTAACCTTCTTGAAATTCAATGTCTTATCAGCTTTGCTCTTTTTCAATGCCGTCTCCAAATTCTTCAACGCTTCATCCCCTTCTTCAGTCCTTGGAAATATAAATCCCAATGAGATCAACGAGTGATCATACGTTAACTTGTTCAAGTTTTCCCAATACTCAGGTAAAAACTTTGTCATTGGTGTCAAGATCAACACTTCTTCCTTCTTGGCCAATGCATCGGATGACGAAGTCAATTTGTTCAAGTCATAGTGGGATATGTGATTTTTGGGCAAATTCTTCACCATTACCGAATCCTTGTTATTGGAGCTAAACCATGACTTTGATTTCTTATCGTAGCTGTATTTCGGAGTTGATTTTGCCGAAGATGTCGATGAGAAAGATCCAAAGAGAAAAAAATAGATGAATAGAAAGACGGTGATTGGTGCTAAAAGTGCCAACGGTTTCCTTCGTATATAATTGATGTATGGATTTCTATAATGCACCATTGTTGTGATTGAAGGTGTGGAGATACTTTTAATGTGCGCCTATTTTGGCCCCTTTGACAAAATGTGGATCCGTTGCTACTGTGGTGGGATATATCAACGCAATGTGGTGAAAATCCCAGAAATGTATTCTTGATCTCAAGCTTTTCTTTTCCAAACACGTTACGGGTTTACTTTTTTTTTCTCTCTTCAAAATTTTCTTTTACATGATGAAGGATTTTTTTATAAAAAGAAAGTCATACCAGGTTTCGTACAAAGGGGGGGG